>Ga0247816_10001104_pt1 | contig 13531 bp, 14 predicted proteins | sample UWRJL209509C1_FD_179930 | JGI IMG/M metagenome (GOLD analysis project Ga0247816, IMG submission 179930) | Plant litter microbial communities from Arlington Agricultural Research Station in Wisconsin, United States - UWRJ-L209-509C-1 | ecosystem: Environmental > Terrestrial > Plant litter >...
TCGAAAGTGGGCATGATTATAGCTTTAGAATGAAAAATATGTTAGATTTAGATAATTAACAATTTAACGTAATCGTCAAAAAATATATTATGAAAACCGATCATCCAAAAGTGCAAAAAAAAGTTGCTAAAAGAGCAGCAAAAAGAGAATTAGAACAGAGTCTGACACAAAAATTCTTTGAAGCAATTACTCATTTAGGACATGACGCGGAAAAAATAGCTGCTGATGTTGCGAAGGCAGCAAAATCTGTAGCTGGTAAACTGGCAAAGAAATTTGCTGGTGAGGAGGTTAAAGAAAAGAAAAAAGTTAAGCTTAAGCCGGCTAAGGAAGTAGGAACCAAGAAGGCAGCGGAATTGAAGAAAGCTGCTGTTAAGGGTACTAAAAAAGCGGAGAAAGAGGTTAAAAAAGCCGTATCTATGGCTAAACCTGTAGCCAGTAGTATCAAAGTGACAGCTATCGAAAGTGCTGAAAAAGCGGCTGATGCGATAACGCCTAAAAATACGCCGGTAAAAACCGGTCCTGTAAAGACGTTACCTGCTGCCACTAAGGGCAGCGCCGCTAAAGCTCCAGTTACAAAATCGCCCGCTGCAAAGTCGCCGGTTGCCAGAAAACGGACTCCTGCTGTTAAAAAGGTAGAAAAAGCTCCTGAACAATCTGATAATGCCGAGGAAACAACTCCGGATAAATAAATCGAACTGTTTCTTAACGTTAGTAGCAAAGAATTAACGTTGACTTAACAATAGAATTTGCAGTTTTGAACTTCCCCCGGTTCGAGTGATTTGATTTGCCCCATGACTAAAAAGAAGATACCATTTTTAAACAGAGAGATTAGTTGGCTATATTTTAATGAGCGGGTTCTGCAGGAAGCTGCGGATGAAACGGTACCCTTAATAGAGAGAATAAAGTTTCTGTCCATCTTCTCCTCAAATCTGGAAGAATTTTACAGGGTAAGGGTTGCTACAATGACGAGGTTATCTAATCTCAATGACAAGGCAAAAGATCTTCTCGGTTTTAACCCTAAAAAGGTACTGAATGAGATTAAAAATATAGTTGTCAAACAGGAACGCCGCTTCGAACAGTTGTTCCAGGCTACGCTGATTAATGAACTGGCACAAAACCGGATCTTCATTTTAAATGATACCCAACTGAATGTAGCCAGGGGAGAATTTGTGCGTGAGCATTTCAGAGATAAGATCTTGTCTAACCTGGTGCCGATCATGATTGATCTTGACAAACCTTTTCCCGAACTAAAAGACCGTAACCTGTATTTCTTTGTCCGCCTTAAAAAGAAAACAGGTAAAAAAGATCAGTATGCTTTAATTGAATTGCCTACAGACCTGCCACGTTTCCTGGTACTGCCGGAAACAAACGGACTGAAATTTATTATTCTTGCTGAGGATATTATCAAATATTGTCTGGATGATATCTTTTATGTTTTCAGTTATGATGATATGGATGCCTATTCCATACAGCTCACCAGAGATGCGGAACTGGATATCGATAAGAACGTAAGTGATAAATTTATTGTAGAGTTACAGAGTAGTCTGGATAAGCGTAAAAAGGGAAAACCTATGCGTTTATTGTATGATACTGAAATGCCATTTGATATGTTAAGTATCCTGGTGGCTAAAATGAAAATTGAAGCAGAAAGTTTAATACCCGGCAACAGGTACCATCGCTTTGGAGATTTTATCAAGTTTCCGAATGTTGGAGATAAAAGTCTGGAATATCCGGCCAATGTTCCGATAAAAGTTGCTGGATTACACCGTACGCAGAGTATATTCAATAAACTGGCTGAGCGTGATTTTCTGGTCAATCTGCCTTATCAGTCCTATGATTATATTATCTTGTTTTTGAGGGAGGCTGCGATTGACCCAAAGGTTACCGCAATAAATATTACACTCTACCGGCTGGCAGAGAATTCCAGGGTGATCAATGCCTTAATCAATGCTGCTAAAAACGGAAAGAAAGTGAATTGTCTGGTAGAATTGAAGGCCCGCTTTGATGAACGTGCAAATATCTTCTGGACCAACAGACTGGAAGAAGAAGGAGTTCATGTAAATTATGGTCTGACTGATTATAAGGTCCATTCCAAGATTTGTCTGGTAACAAGGATAGAAAAAGGTAAACCAGTATATTATGCAAATCTTGCTACCGGGAATTACAATGAGAAAACGGCCAAGATCTATTGCGATCACAGCATTTTTACGTCGAAAAAGGAGATTACACATGATTTAATTAAGCTGTTCGAAGCCTTGAATAAAAAAACGGTGGCCTCTGGATTCAAACACCTGATGGTTTCACCACTGGATTCGCGCAATAAGTTTTACGGTTTGATTGACCGGGAAATCAAGATTGCGAGGACGGGAAAACCGGCATATCTCATTTTAAAAGTCAACAGTCTGGCAGATGAGGGAATTGTAGAAAAGCTCTATGACGCCAGTAATGCAGGAGTGAAAATAAAACTGATCGTAAGGGGAATCTGCTGTCTGGTTCCAGGTGTGAAGGGATTCAGTGAAAATATTACGGTAATCAGTATCATTGACAAATACCTGGAGCATGCAAGGGTATTTATTTTTGGCAATAACGGCAAGGAAGATATGTTTCTTTCTTCGGCCGATCTGATGTCCAGGAATTTTGAACATAGGGTAGAGGTAGGCTTTCCGGTACTTGATGAAGAGGTAAAACAGGAAATCAGAGATATCATCGAATTCCAGCTGCAGGATAATGTTAAGGCAAGAGACATCACCCGTCTCAATAACAATAAATACCATAAAAACAGGCTCAACAGAAAGGTGAGGGCACAGGTTCAAACTTATAATTACTTAAAAAATAAACACCAGTAAAAATTATGCTCAGATATGCTGCAATTGATGTTGGCTCGAATGCTGTTAGACTGCTTATTGCAGATATAACCCAAACTGAAAATGGGTTTGATTTTAAAAAGAACACATTGGTCAGGGTTCCTTTGAGATTAGGCGACGATGCTTTTCTGGATCAGCATATCTCTGTAAGAAAGATTGATGACCTGTTAAAAACGATGGTCGCTTTCAAAAATCTGATGGAAGTATACCAGGTTTCCGCTTATCTTGCCTGTGCTACCTCTGCGATGAGGGAAGCTAAAAACGGAACGGAAGTTATTGCACTGATAAAGGAGCGCGCCAACCTTAACCTGGAAATTATCGAAGGGCAGCGGGAAGCTAATATTATTTACGCTAACCATATTGAAGACAATCTAGACATCAATAAAAATTACCTGTACATAGATGTTGGTGGAGGAAGTACTGAACTTTCTGTGTTTGTCAATAAAGTACCTGTAGCCTCTAAATCTTTTAATATAGGTACCATTCGTATTCTGGATAATCAGGATAAAGAGGAAACCTGGGAAGAAATGAAATTATGGGTGAAAGAACAAACGAAATACCATAAGAACATTGCCGGCATTGGTACTGGCGGAAATATCAATAAGTTGTATCGAATGGCCAATGAGAAGGAGGGTCAACCTTTAACCTTCCTGAAGTTAAAGTCAATGTATAACCAGTTAAACAGTCATTCTCTGAAAGAGCGTATTCAGGTATTTAATTTAAATCCAGACCGTGCGGATGTTATTATCCCTGCCTGTGAGATCTATATTACATTGATGAAATGGACCGGGATTAAACAAATTTTTGTGCCGAGAGTGGGGATGGTTGATGGCATTATTAATCTGCTGATAGAAGAGAATCTGAATAAATAACTGCAAGATAGTTACCATGATGGCTAAGGGAACAAGCGTAACCGCGACCCGTTAGCTGATGAATTACAGCCGGCTTGCCGGCTTTATTTTTTGTAAGTCTCAAACCTGGATTTAATGCATTGAACTGTTCAATATAAGGGATGGAAGCATTCAGTTGATTTGTCTGTAAATCACTGAAATCTTGCTCGTTTAAACAGCATATGGTATGTATCATTTGATCGTTGATCAGGGATCGGGTCTGGAAAGTGTATTTTTTATACTGTACTTCTCCGCTGGCCCGTAGCTCACCCTCCTCATTTTGATCGTTGATCGTAATTTGCCGGCAAAGCAGTTGAGATGGGGCATATAAGCGCGCACCACTGATGCTGTTTTCAACTTTATAGGCAGCTTCTTTCATGGTCCACATCAACCAAAGCATTGAAGACGGATTTTGTGCCTCCATGATCAACTGCTGTTCTGATGCGGTGCAGATCTTATCCAGGTAACGAGGACGTCTCCAGTTGCTCTCTAAACGTGCTTTTTCGAGGTCGACAATATCGTTACCTATCAATTGCTGCTAATTTAGTTTCAATGATTTCCATAGCTGCTTTTACATTCAGCATTTTTGCCATAGCGTCATTTTCGATCTCAATGTTGAATTCATCTTCTATATCCAGCACAACATCAACAAGATTGGCTGAATTGATTTTCAGGTCTTTGATAAAATCGGTATTTTCATCAATGCTGGCCAGTGCTTCTTTATCTTCAGCATAAGCTGTTACGATCACTTTTAGTTTTGCTATTAAATCTACTTTATCCATTTTGATATTTTTTGAAAATTATACATGCATTTACATCTCCAAAGCCAAAACTTGCTTTTGCAACAACATTTACTTCCTGATGCAGGCAAGCAAGGGGAACACATTCAGGAGCTATACGTTGCGCAATCTCCGGATGAAGGTCATCGCAGTTGATATTCGGAAAGATGAAATCTTCGCTGATTTCCAGTACTGCTGCCACAGATTCAATACTGCCTGCTGCACTGATACAATGACCAATCATGCCCTTAATCGAATTGACATAGGGGAAATCTTCACCGCGCCTGTTGAGGGCGGCCGACCAGTTTTCTATCTCCAACGCATCTTTACTGGTTGCGGTGAGGTGTGCACTGATCAGGTCTACGTCCTCAGGATCTATTCCTGCCTGTCTGATCGCAGTGCTGATACACCTTTGAACGGCTTCACTATTTGGTGCTGTCATTGTACCTGAGCCGCGCTGACCACCGGAATTCATATTCCCGCCCAATACTTCGGCGTATATTTTTGCACCTCTCTGTAAAGCACTTTCCAGAGATTCCAGCACCAGTGCACCTGCGCCGCTTCCCGGGACAAACCCGCTGGCTGTGGCACTCATGGGTCTTGATCCCTGTTCAGGTGAGTCGTTATGTTTAAATGTACATACTTTCATCGCATCAAAGCCTCCCCAGATGTAAGGGCCACTGTCGCTCGTACTTCCAGCTAACATTATAGTTGCTGCGCCGCTTTTAATACGTTCAAAGGCCATTAAAATACTTTCTGTACCTGTTGCGCAGGCCGAAGAGTTTGTAGTGACCTGATTACCCATTCCCAGTTTGCCCGCCAGCCAGGCACTTATACCACTCGCCATAGTTTGTGCAACAACTGTGCTGCCTAGTCTGCGTACCTGAAGGTCATCAATTTTGTATATCGAGGACCTGAACTTGTCTAATCCGGATGTGCCGGTGCCAAATATTGTTCCGCAATCCCAATCAGGATAAGCTGAAGGTGATGACTCCAAACCCGCATCTTTCCATGCATCCATACCTGCGATTACGCCATATACTATACCTGTACTTTCCAGATTTTTGATTTCCAGTTCAGTAAAATAGCCTCTCAGCAATTCTTCTGTAATCTGCGGCTTTCCCGCTATCTGGCAGGAAAAAAGAAGCCGTTGTAACTCCGGATCATGTTTGATTCCAGATACGCCGTTTAAGAGCGCGTATCTGAAATCCTGTAGTCCCGTACCATTTGGTGCAACTACTCCTAATCCGGTGATTACAACACGTTTAGTCATGCATTCTTGCCGTTACCATGCCTGAGATATTACCTTTGCAGACGATATCGCCGGCTTCATTCTTCATCACCACATTGCAGTTCAGTTTTTTGAATCTGAAATATACTTTTTCTGCTGTTACAGTTACCTTCTCGCCTGGAAATACAGGCTTTAGAAAATCCATTGCAGTGGAGGTGAGCATCACATGTGCTTTCATTTCTGCATTCACACTTTCAGACAGGTAAATACCCAAACATACCAAACCAATCTGAGCCATGGTTTCTGTTAAAATTACGCCTGGAGTAACCGGCGCATCTTTGAAGTGTCCTTTGTAAAAATCCAGGTCTTTATCAAAAGTATAAGTTCCGGTTGATCCGTTTTCGTCAATCTGCAACAGCTCGTCCACAAATAAAAAGGGCTTGCTGTAAGGTAATTTTGCTAGTATTTCTTGTGTTTCCATATATATTATTCAAAGTAAGCACAAAAACTTACCATTGCAATAAAATTCTTTGTGCAGAAAATCCGGGACCAAAGCTTAACATCAAACCTTTTTCTCCGGGGAGAGGGGAACTGGCTAAATACTGCTCCAGCACATATAGTACTGTGGCGCTAGACATATTTCCATATTGCCTTAGCACGGCCTTAGTTTCATTGATGTTTTTCCCCATTCCGCCAAACAGCGATTCCACCACCTCTATAATCTTTTTACCACCCGGATGAAAAATAAGATGGTCTATATCATTGATAGAAAAACCACTTTTTGCAAGAAAGGGGTGAATAATTGCCGGAAAATGTTCCGCAATTCTTTCGGGAACCGCTACGTCGAGCACCATTTGCAAGCCTGTATTGGTGAGTTGAAATCCCATCATGTCTTCTGCATCATAAAAATGGTACATTTCTTCACTGATAATTTCGGGTCCGCTATCCTCCTCATGCGAAGAAAGTAATACACAAGCAGCACCATCTCCAAAGATCGCGGCACTCACGATATTTGCCATAGAATAATCATGCAGTTGGAAGGTCGCTGTGGGTGATTCTACGGCCACTACGGCCGCGCGTTTGCCGGGATTAGCCTTTAAAAAATTCTTCGCATAGATCATTCCGGATATGCCCGCTGCACATCCCATTTCTGTAACAGGCAGGCGTATAATATCCTGGCGCATTTTTAGTTTATTGATGAGATAGGCATCCAGTGAAGGTATCATTATACCTGTACAGCTCACGGTGATAATATAATCCAGATCTTCGCTTTTCCAGCTCGCTTTTTGCAGTGCGCTTTCCAGGCATTCACTACCTAGCTTGATACCCTCCCTGATATAGATGTTATTTCGCTCTTCGAAGCTGAGATCACTGAATACCTCTTCGGGCGACATGATGGAATATCTTTTGTCTACCGCGGCATTCTCAAATATCTTTTTTACCTTCCTGATGAAACGATCTTCCTGACCATGCAGCCATACATCCAGGAAGGGCATAATTTCTGCTGTTTTTCTCGAATAGCCCGGCAGTGCTTTGCTTACTGTTTTAATTCTTACGCTCATGATGTTTTAACTATCCATTGATAACGGAATGCCCATTTCCATTTGATGATATATCGGGTAATATTTAATTGTTCTGAAAGACGGATCAGATCAGCTTTTTTGAATCCGCGCAAAATAGAGGTGAGCCCGTCTTCGCGCGACATGTCATTGAGTCTGAATACAAAACACAATGCTTCGAAAAGATAATAAGCTATCGCGCTCCTATGCAGGTCATTGATCACATAACCTAAACTTGCGGAGTGATGAAAAGTTTGCAGCAAAGTAATAATCTCAGGGTCTTTAAAATGATGTAAGGTGAGGGTACATAATATGATGTCATAATGCTCAGCTAAATTCGGCTCTTCAAAAATATCTTTGCACTTGTAGGTGATATTCGGATAGCTGGCGGACAAATTACGCGCATGGCCTATTGTAAAACTGTTTGCATCAATTCCTGTCAATTCAAAGTTCAGCTGGTTTTTGGTTGCGAATGCTGCTAATGCCCTTAACATATCACCATTTCCGCAGCCTATATCCGCAATACGGATAATTGCCGATTTCGGTTGTCCCTCAAGCAATAGGCTCACTCCATTCAGTGTAACTTTATTTCCTCCCAGCAATTGATTGATACTGGCTATTTTATCCAGCGCATCTCGTAAAATTTCCCCTTCCATCTCAAAATTATCCATGATCTCCGGGGCTGTGCTTCTATGGGTTGTGTCTACAAACATTTATGAATTTAGGGTTAATGTTTTACCATGTGTTCTTTTGATGATGAAAGGCAGGGCAGGGGGGATAAATAAAAGTCCCTTCAATAGCAGATCTGCCAGTTGTTCTCTACTTAACAATGCAGATAATATACTTCCCGTCTTTAAACGTGATTTAAATTCCCTGTTCCAGGCTAATGTATATAGTTTCTCTACTGTTTCCTTCTTTTTTATTTTACCGCTGAAGAACAGGATCAACAACTCAGCGCATATTTTAGCACTATGTATGGCGATGGCCATTCCATTACCGCAAAGCGGATGGATAAGTCCTGCACTATCTCCAATCATGAGCATATGATCTGATACGGCTTCTTTGCTACCAAATGCAAGCTGGCTGATGGTGATAGGTGAATCAAATAAAAGCTGACTACTTTCAAAAAAAGCTCTCAGATTGGGATTTTCATAAAGTACCTGCTGCTGATAAGACAATATATTTTTGTGTTTACTGAAGCTGGCGTAATCTGCCAGGTAACAGACGTTTATTTTTTGGTCCTCAACCTGCGAAATCCCGCAATATCCTCCTCTGAAATTATGCAAAGCAACCAAATCAGCCTCTATTTGCCCTCTGTAGTGTGCTTTAACTGCCAGAAACGGGGATTTTTTTTGTATAAATGGACGCTTTAATTTAATATCCAATGTGCTACGTTTGCCGTAAGCAGCAATTACCCTGATCGCAGTTATCACTGTTTCCTGTTGTGTAAAGATGACAGATTGATCATCATGCTGTTCAACACTGGTCACTGTATCATGAAGAATCCGGCCACCTTTATGTTTAAATTTTTGGTAGAGAAAATTATCCAGTGTATATCTGCTCACTCCAAATCCACCTAATGGTAATTCAGTTGTGATACTTTTCCCTGAAACAATTGATAATACGAGTTTGTCGATTTTGCTTGGTACAAGCATTTCCGGATCAGCATCCAGCCATTTTAAATAAGGTAATACCTCATTTGAGATGTATTCACCACATACTTTATGATTCGGATAGGTGTTTTTTTCAATCAGTAAGACATCAATACCTGCCTTCTGTAAATGTAACGCCGCGGTTAATCCGGCTAACCCGCCTCCAATAATCAGCACATCGGTTTTAATTTGCATAGGATATTTAAGCGGTATTTGATTAACAGCATAACAGTTCAAAAGTTTTGATAGTCCTAAACATAGTTGATTCCAAAAATTTATATAAACAACTATAAAAATGAGTGAAAAAGAAGGCGCAGCCGTAGCTGATTATTTTTATTGAACAGCATACGTAAGAGGTAATAATGTATTATAAAACAGGTAGAAATGAAGCTTGCACAACAGCACGAAAAGATTGATGTATTATTTACCTGTCTGAATAAATTCATAGCACAGAACAATCAGCAGAGAGCAGCGATTGGCTAATAGGTAGGTAATGGGTATAAACAAAACCCCGTTTCATTTTAATGAAACGGGGTTGAAACTCATAAATGAGCGTTCTAATTTTCCAGCAAATTTGCTGCTTCTGTATCCAAAAACCAGGTTAGACTACCGTCAATAGGAGCAATCAGCTGTGAAGGATATAACTGAGGATTTTTGTTTTCATCTTCAATTACATGTTTTACAGCTTCTGCTTTACCTTGTCCAAAGACCAGGAATGCAACGTTTTTAGCTTTGTTGATTAATGGAGCTGTGAAGCTGATTCTGTAAGTGGAGAGTTTGTCCACAAATACAGCATCTACTGTAACTTCCTTGTTTTTCAATATTTCCGTACCAGGGAATAATGACGCGGTATGTGCATCATCACCCATTCCAAGAAGGATGAGGTCAAAAGCGAGATCTGCACCTTCAAAGTGGCTCGAAATAGATTTTGCATACTCGATTGCTGCCTTTTCAGGAGCTAAGGTAGTATCTACCAGGAAAATATGGTCTGCTGCAATATTTAAGGGATCAAGTATAGCTGTTTTAGCCATCAGACCATTATAGCTTTCATGATCAGGAAGAACATTGCGTTCATCACCTACAAAGAAATATACCTTAGACCAATCTAATTTATCTTTGTATGTAGTGGAAAGCATCTGGTATAATTCTTTAGGGGAATTACCGCCAGTCAATACAAAATTGAAGCAATCTTTTTCAGCAATTGCCGTTTCACCAATTTTGATGATATAATCTGCCAGGTCTTCCAGCAGCTCTTCTTTAGTCTTATAAATCAATAAATTCATTATCCTTTATCTTGTAATGGAAGTGTAAACCAGTGAAAGCCATCTCTTGCAATTAAGGCTTCCGCATCCTCAGGACCCCATGAATCCGCGGGATAATTAGGGAAGCTTAAGGAAGTTTTACTTTCCCATGCATTAATTACAGGCATTAATAATTCCCATGCACTTTCTACCTGGTCTGCGCGCATAAATTGCGTCTGATCAGCAATCATTACATCCAGAAGTAATGTTTCGTAGGCTTCTGGTGCCTGCGATGAATAAGTTCCCTTATAGTCGAACACCATATCTACTGGATTTAATACCATATCAAGTCCTGGTCTTTTGGCCTGTACTTGTAAACGGATACTCATTTCCGGCTGGATGCTGATCATCAGTCTGTTATGTTGCCAGTTTTCAGTTACCCCCGAAGGAAAAACCTGATGTGGCACGTCTTTAAATTGTATGGTGATCAAAGAAGAGGTCTGAAACAAGCGTTTTCCTGTACGTACATAGAAAGGAATACCCTGCCATCTCCAGTTGTCTACAAAGAATTTAACCGCTGCAAATGTCTCTGTATTGGACTTTGGATCAACATCTTTTTCAGATCTGTAGCCGGGAACTTCTTTTCCTTCTACCCATCCTTTAGAATATTGTCCGCGAACAGTACTCAGGCGTATGTCTTCGGGACCAAAAGGACGCATCGCTTTCAGCACGTCAACTTTCTTGTTCCTGATTTCATCTGCATCAAAATTGATTGGTGTTTCCATGCCAATTAAGCATAATAACTGAAGAATATGATTCTGCAGCATATCTCTTAATGCACCTGCACCGTCATAGTAACCACCACGATCACCTACACCCAATTGCTCTGTTACAGAGATCTGAACGTGATCGATATAGGTTCTGTTCCAAAGTGGTTCAAGGAATGAGTTGGCAAAACGGAATGCCATGATATTCTGAACTGTTTCTTTACCCAGGTAATGATCAATTCTATAAATCTGTTTTTCCGTGAAGATTCCCGTTAACAGTTTATTTAATTCTTTTGCTGTTTCCAGATCGTGGCCGAAAGGTTTTTCGATTACAATACGACAGTTATCTTCGTTTCCTACCAGGTCATATTCAGCCAGACACTGTGCAATTAAAGGAAACAGATTTGGCGCTACCGCCAGGTAATAAATTACCTGGGTTTTAGGACCGAAATCTTCCCTTAATTTTTCAATATTTGTTTTCAGTACGCCGAATGTCTCCGGAGCAGAAACATCAACGGAGTTGTAGTATACGTTTTTAGCAAACTCATCCCACTTCTCCTGCTTTACTTTTCCTGCTCTGGAGAAGGAGTTCACACCATCCATAATGGTGCTGCGGAATACGTCATCAGTAAGCTTCTTTCTTGCTGTACCGATAATTGCATATTCCTTCGACATAAAGCCATCAGAATATAAATTGTAAATAGCTGGCGCAAGTTTGCGCATATTTAAGTCACCAGTACCGCCAAATATGACAAATATGGTTGGGTTAAGGCATTTACTTGTTTTCATCAGATTATGATTATTATTTATCGGTTATAAAGCTACCACGATCACTTACTTATGTTTTCGTAATATGCCCGTGGCAGTTTTATCTCTTTATTATGTTAAGCTGTTTTAGGATTCCAGATGGCATGGAATGTTCCCTCAGCATCTGTACGTTCAAATCTATGTGCACCAAAGAAATCTCTTTGTGCCTGGATCAGGTTAGAAGGCATTTTCTCAGTTCTTAATGAATCGAAATAGGCAAGGGCAGAGGCAAAAGCTGGTATAGCGAGTCCGCTTTGTACAGCGTGTGCTACTACTGATCTCATCCCCGGAAGGATTTCTTTCATTTTATCCTGTATACCTGCATCCGCGTAAAGATGTTCTAAGTCCGGCTGTTTTTTATAGGCCTGATAAATATCTTCAAGGAATTCTGCCCTGATAATACAGCCACCACGCCAGATCTGTGCAATTTCATGCAGGTTTAATTCATATTCGTAGGTGATGGATGCCTGCCATAATAAATGAAGACCCTGCGCATAAGAAGTAATTACTGAAAAATATAAGGCCTGCTCTAATTCTTTAATAAACTGATCTTTATTTTCCGCAAGAGGCACATCTTGTGCATATGCTTTTGATAAAGCAACTCGGAGTGTTTTGTATTTAGACAAATCTCTCGTGCTTACTGCTTCATTGATAGTTGGAATAGGTAGCTGTAAGTCCATTGATACCTGCGATGTCCATTTTCCTGTACCTTTAGATCTGGCTTCGTCCTTGATCATATCTACAAGGAAGGCATCACTTCTATCGTCTTTAACTTTAAAAATGTCTCTGGTTACTTCCAACAGGAAAGATTGAAGACGACCATTATTCCATTCTTCAAATACACTGTAAATCTGTTCATTGGTATAATTCAGCGCAGTTTTCATAATGTCATAGCTTTCAGCCAGTAACTGCATCATCGCATATTCTATCCCATTGTGTACCATTTTAACGAAGTGGCCGGAAGCGCCGGGACCAATATAGGCTACACAAGGATCGCCATTTACCTTCGCTGAAACAGCCTCCAGAATTTCTTTCATCGCACCATACGCAGTTTTATCACCACCTGGCATAATACTAGGACCAAAACGTGCACCTTCCTCACCACCGGAAATTCCCATTCCAAAGAAATGAATTCCTTTGTCTGAAAGCTCGATCGCTCTTCTGCTGGTATCAGTAAAATGTGAGTTTCCACTGTCAATAATGATATCACCTTTATCCAGTAACGGTTCCAGTTCTTTAATAACACTGTCAACAATTGGTCCGGCAGGTACCAGAAGCATAATTCTTCTTGGCAGTTCAAGACTGGCAACAAAATCTTCCAAAGAGCTGTAAGCATTTAGTTTATGCTTTGCGCCATCTTCTTCCAATTTCTGAATCATATTGGGATCCTTGTCATAACCTGTAACAGCAAAGCCGTTGTCAGCCATGTTCAGCAATAAATTGCGGCCCATAGTTCCAAGGCCTATCATTCCTAATGTGTATTTACTTTCCATTTTATATATTGATTTTTGGATAGGTTGTGAAAATATGATATTTCTCTTTGGCAGCCCATAATTTTGCGCCACCTTTAATCCCATCCCTGTTAGAGACAATGTGTATATTATGATCCAGGTCGAAATCTATTTGTTTGGCATTCCCGCCTCCCAGATACAGGTCGTCATAATTAAAGACCGTTTTATAAATTTGTATAATGCGTTGTAATCTGTCGTTCCATTCTTTCTTACCTTCTTTTTCGAAAGCT
>Ga0247816_10001105_pt1 | contig 13531 bp, 15 predicted proteins | sample UWRJL209509C1_FD_179930 | JGI IMG/M metagenome (GOLD analysis project Ga0247816, IMG submission 179930) | Plant litter microbial communities from Arlington Agricultural Research Station in Wisconsin, United States - UWRJ-L209-509C-1 | ecosystem: Environmental > Terrestrial > Plant litter >...
CTTGCTATACCTGCTATACCTGCTTCAATACCAATAAATTCGTAAGAAGAGCCTTTTTTGGTAAATATTGGGTTATAACATGTAATCTGCATTTTATTTAATTTTAAATAATTATATTATTTACTATTATACATATTTATATTAAATTTTGTTAGATTAATATTTATAATTTTAGTATTGAATATAAATCAAATTTTATGTTTATTAAACTGTAGCTTTATAGTAAAATACTATAATTATTTCAATGTGCTATATTCATGAAACCTAGTTTACTGGCTAAATTACAACATTTATACAATCGCTTACAAGAAGTTACTGAACTTTTAAATAACCCCAATATTACTCAAGATATGAATCAATATAGGAAGTTGACTAAAGAAAACTCCGAGCTTACGCCTGTTGTTGAGCAATATTTAGAGTATCAAAAAACTATTAGCGATTTAGATGCAGCTAAAGATATGTTAAGCGATCCGGATTTAAAAGAATTAGGTCAAGAAGAATTAGATAATTGTAAAGATAAATTAGAGCAGCTAGATATTACCTTACAAAAATTATTACTGCCAACTGACCCCAATGATGATAAAAACGTTATAGTTGAAATCCGGGCAGGAACCGGCGGTGATGAATCGGCTTTATTTACAGGTGATTTACTGCGTATGTATATGCGTTACGCAGAGCGTCAGCACTGGCAAGTTGAGATTATGAGTGCAAGTGATGCGGAGGTTGGCGGCTATAAAGAAGTAATTGTAAGAATTGCTGGTGATAAAGTTTATTCACGTTTAAAATTTGAATCAGGCGGTCATCGTGTACAGCGTGTGCCTGATACAGAAACTCAAGGACGAATTCATACATCAGCTTGTACTGTAGCTGTTATGCCTGAGTCTGATGAATTAGAAGATATTGTTATTAATCCAGCTGATTTACGCGTAGATACTTTTAGAGCCAGCGGTGCAGGCGGACAGCACATTAATAAAACCGATTCAGCAGTGCGTATAACGCATATTCCAACAGGTGTTGTAGTCGAATGTCAAGATGATAGAAGCCAGCATCGCAACCGTGATAAAGCCATGAAGGTTTTAGGTACTAAACTTAAAAATGCACAAATATCTGAACAGCAAAATAAAGAAGCTTCAATGCGTAAAGGTTTAGTTGGTTCAGGCGATAGATCAGATAGGATACGTACCTATAATTTCCCTCAAGGGCGGATTAGCGACCATAGAATAAATTTAACTTTATACAAAATAGATGCTATGATGGATGGAGATATTACAGATTTGCTCGATGCATTAGTTGCAGAACATCAAGCAGAACAGTTGGCACAGTTATCAGAAGATTAATAAAGATGAAACTATGATTTTATCTTTATATACACAACATAAATATTTTAAAAATGTAATTAGTTTTACTTAATGCAAGAGATTATTAAAATAATGAATAATATAATACTACAACAAATAAATGAACAAAATAAACCAACATATATAGTAACCCAAGATGATTGGCTTATAATAGATAAAGAAGAAATTAAACAATATATTAATTCTAATAATATTAATGCTAATTTATTAATACCAGTAGAAGAATATATTAATAATAATTTATTGCACAAAAGTAATATAGGCGTTTTAATTAACTCTAATCAAGAGATTGATATTTTAGAGCCGTATTTAACCAAATTACCTGTAATTGCTTTTAATTTTGAAACTTTTAGAGACGGCCGAGCTTATTCAAAAGCTTATTTATTAAAAACTAGATTTGGCTATAATGGACAAATTCGTGCAGTCGGCGATGTTCTTAAAGATCAATTATCTTATATGGCAAGATGCGGATTTAATGTTTTTGTAGTTAGAAAAGATAAAGATATTAATGATGCAATTAAAGCTTTTAATGATTTTAGTAAAAATTACCAAGCAGATGTATTAAAAGATACGCCTGTTTATAATGATGAAAAATGAATTGTGGCAAATACCAATAAATTTGGTATTTAATGAGCAAAAATCTATTAAACTCAATGAAGATTTAGCATTTATTGCACAAAATTTGCCTGTAAAACTAGCCTGTAGTTTATCAGGTGAGGATATGGTTTTGACTCATGCTATCTTAGCTAATAAATTACCTATAGATATATTTGTTTTAGATACTAAACGTTTACATGATGAAAGTTTAGATTTAATTAAAATTATTAAAACCCTGTATAATTATGATATCCAGATTTATACCCCAGATGAACAGCAAATTACTCATTATATAAATCAATATGGTCTAAATGCTTTTTATGAAAGTTTAGAGCTTAGAAAATTATGCTGCAATATTCGTAAAGTTCAGCCATTAGCTAACGCTTTGATAGATACTAAAGCTTGGATAACGGGTCAAAGGAAGGATCAATCTTCTACTAGAAATAATTTAGAATTTAAACAAATAGATTCCACACATAATAATATTAAATATAATCCATTATTCGATTGGCATGACAATGATGTATGGGCATATTTAGAACATTTTAATGTTCCTGTTAATCAGCTGCATTTTAAAGGTTTTCCAAGCATTGGCTGCGAACCTTGCACAAGACCAATCCGTTTTTTTGAGAATGTACGGGCAGGGCGGTGGTGGTGGGAAGATAGTTTAACTAAAGAATGCGGACTGCATAAGATATAATGTATATTGATACACATTGCCATTTTGATGCACTTGAATTTGATAAAGACAGACATCAAATTTATCAAGAATTAGAGAAACATAGCATTTATTTATTTTGCATGAATGTAGAAACACTAAATTTTAATAAAGTAATTGAACTATCTAAACTAAAAAATATCTATTTTTGCCTTGGAATACACCCGCTGTATAGTAAAAATTGTAGCCAAAAAGATATACAAATTTTACAAGAGTATATAAAGCATAATTTAAATAATCCAAAATTTTTAGGAATCGGTGAAATAGGTTTAGACGGCATTAGTGATATAGACTTTAAACAACAAATTTTTATTTATGAGCAACAGTTAAAATTAGCTAAACAATTTGATTTACCTGTATTTTTGCATATACGAAAAGCTCAAGACCAAGTATTAAAATATTTAAGACAGTATGATATTACTAAAGGCATAGCTCATGCTTTTAATGGTAGTTTTCAACAAGCTAATAATTATATAAATCAAGGTTTTAAATTAGGATTTGGCGGTAATATTACCTTTGAACGTGCTTTAAATATTAGGAAATTGGCTGCAGAAATTGATATAGCTAATATAGTTTTAGAAACAGATGCACCAGATATGAGTCCTAGTTGGGATTATAAGCAAAGAAATACGCCATTAAATATAATTAAAATAGCTGAGGTAATGTGTGATTTAAAACAAATAAATTTAGAGGATTTGAATAAATCTATTAATAAAAATATAACAGATTTATTTAGTAAGATAATTTTTTAATGAAAATCGGCATGAGCTAAATAATTTTGCAATAAAAATATAATCAATAAACCTAACAACATAAAGAATATTTGGCTAAAATACTGCTTTTTAGATTGGTGGTATTGAATTTGCGGCAGCAAATCACTAATAGCAATATACACTAAACTGCTATAAGCAAAAACTAAAATATATGGTATATAGGGTAAAAAGTTATGTAGGAAAAAATAGCCAAATATACCGCCAATAACTGATGAAAATCCTGATATTAAATTATAAAACAAAGCTTTTTTCTTAGAAAATCCAGCATTTAATAAAACTAAAAAATCGCCCATTTCTTGAGGGATTTCATGGGCAAATATAGCAAAGGCAGTTATAAATCCCATATTAGGGCTGTGCAAAAAAGCAGCTGCTACCATTACCCCATCACAAAAATTATGTAGTCCGTCACCAATTAGAATACTTAAGCCGTTTCTACCTGCCGCTTTTTTATCAAAACCATGTTCGTGATGATGCCCATCGTCTTCATGATGGTGATCATGGCGTAGAATTTTACTTTTTTCAAGTAAGAAAAATGTTAAAATTCCAAGTAAAAAAATTGCAAATAAACCATGAATTCCTTTTGCACTTTGGTGTTCAAATGCTTCTGGTAAACCATGTAAAAAGCATACGCCTAAAATAAATCCAATGGATATACTAACTGATGGAGTAATAAATTTAACTAGCACTTTAGTTTGTATAAAATAAGCACATATTATAGCTAAAGCCCCTGACATAATACTGCTGATAATAATAAAAATTAAGGCATTAGGCATATTATACATGGGTTTATCTTTACTTAAATATTAAAGGCTTAAAAATATTAAATTTTATAATTAAATTTAAATTCCGTATTTTATTTTATATTGATTAATTGAATCTTGATAAGGGTTTAGTTCTTTATTTTCTTTAACATATTCTAATAATTCAGATAAATTGGTTATAGCAGTTACAGGAATATTATATGTATTTTCAATTTCTTCAATAGCAGAAAATTCTCCAATATCTACATCTGTACCGCTTTTTTCCATTCTATCAAGTGCTACAGTAACGCCAGCAACTACCCCATTATTTTGTTTAATAATATCTATAGAATGCTTGATAGATGTGCCGGCTGAAATGACATCATCGATAATTAATACTCTTTGATTTTCCAAATTAGCCCCCACTAAAATACCGCCTTCCCCATGATTTTTTTCTTCTTTTCTGTTAAAGCAGAATGGCACATCGAATTTACTCATTTGACTAAGCGCACAAGCTGTGGCACTAGCTAAAGTTATACCTTTATAAGCTGGGCCAAATAATACATCAAATTCAATATTAGATTCTATAATATGTCTTGCATAAAATTGCGCTAAACTCCATAAAGCACTACCATTATTAAATTTACCAGCATTAAAAAAATATGGAGAGATACGATTGGCTTTAGTAGTAAATTGTCCAAAATTTAAAACTTTATTTTGTAATGCAAAAGTTATAAATAAATGTGAATTGGTATGCATTGTGTTACGTTAATTAATTATAATTTTTGATTATATCACAATTTAATTCTAATAAGAATAACTATTAATTAAAAATTTATTTCTAATGAATATTTACTAATAAATATTTTATCTTTAACACAAAAATAATCAACTATGATAAAATATGCATTTTAAAACTGTAGGTGCATATATGAGTTGGTTAAATAAACTCCTTCCTCCTAGAATAAATACGGAAGAACGTAATAAAACCATTCCTGAAGGGTTATGGACAAAATGTCCTAGCTGCCCAGCTACTTTATATAAAGATGATTTATTTAATAATCAACATGTATGTAAAGAATGCGGCCATCATTTTAGAATAAATGCTAGAACACGGATTGACACTTTATTAGATAGTCCGTCAAGAATAGAAATAGCTAGTAAAGTGACTTCAACTGATCCATTAAAATTTAAAGATAGTAAAAAATATCCTGATAGAATCAAAGAAGCAAAAAAAGTTAGCGATGAAACAGATGCATTAATTGTAATCTCTGGGCAAATCTATTCGATTCCTGTAGTAATTGCTGCCTTTGATTTTTTCTTTATGGGCGGTTCTATGGGTTCTGTGGTTGGAGAAAGATTTGTTCAAGGGGTTGAATATGCACTGGAAAACAAAATTCCATTTATTTGTGTAACCTCAACAGGCGGAGCACGTATGCAGGAAAGCTTATTTTCTTTAATGCAGATGGCAAAAACTAATGCAAGTTTAACACTTTTAGCTAAACAAAATTTACCTTTTATATCTATTTTAACAGATCCAACTATGGGCGGCGTATCTGCTAGTTTTGCCTTTATGGGTGATGTAGTTATGGCTGAACCAAAAGCTTTAATTGGTTTTGCAGGTCCTCGGGTAATTGAGCAGACAGTTAGAGAAACATTGCCGGAAGGTTTTCAACGTTCTGAATTTTTATTAGAAAAAGGTGCGATTGATATGATAGTTGATAGAAGACATATGAAACAAAAAATTGCTAGATTATTAGCTAGTTTGCAAAAACAACCTAGTGAAGCAGTATTAATTTAAAAAATAACTCTATAACTCTATAACTATAACTTTAAATAGGAAAAATTATTATGAACTCTACTGAATATAGTGGTACATTCAAAATGATAAAAGGTACTCCATATATTGAATATACAGCAAAAATATCTCAAAGCACTTTTGGGGATAATCAATTTACAGTATGTAATCAATTTTATGCTAAATTAGTGCCTTTAAATTCAAAACCAATTTATAATGAAAATGATGCAATAGGGTATTATCCATATGCTGTTTTTTTCTCAAGAAAATTTAAAAAAGCAGAACCGCTAAAAGAAGATATTATGTGCCTTGCCCATAATATTGGGAGGAAGGAGGAGCTTATTCCAATAGAAAATCCAAATTTATTTATACAAGTTCCTCCAGATAAATTAGAAGAAGTTAAAGCCTATGTTGATAATGGCTATAAACCTGTGCAAAATTTATCTCAGCCTAAAGCAATCATTAGTTCAGATAATGATCAATTATGAATAGTTTAAAAAAATCTTTACAAGCTTGGCTGGAATATTTAGAGCAGTCTCATCCTATTACTATAGATTTAGGTTTAGAAAGATTAAATAAAGTCAAACAATATTTAACTTTAAATGAGAGTATTCCAATTATCACAGTAGCTGGAACAAACGGTAAAGGTTCGACTTGTAATTTTTTATCCAGCATATTGGGTGCAGCACATTATAATGTTGGTTTGTATACTTCTCCGCATATTATTAAATTTAATGAAAGAATTAAAATTAATAATCAAGATATTGATGACAATACTTTAATTCAAGCTTTTGAAATTATTGAACAAGCCAAAAATGATGCAGATGTTAGTTTAAGTTATTTTGAATTTACTACTTTAGCAGCTATGCAGATTTTTTCTAACAAAAATTTAGATATTATAATTTTAGAAGTAGGGCTTGGCGGTAGATTAGATGCAGTCAATGTGTTTGAACCAAGTTGTACTATTATTACAAATATTGGTATTGACCATATTGAATATTTAGGTAATACACGTGAAAAAATAGCTATTGAAAAAGCAGGGATTTTTAGAAAAGAAATTCCAGCAATTTGCGGTGATATTAATCCTCCTATTACTTTAATTGAAAAAGCTAATGAAATAGGTGCAGTATTATATTTAATTAATAAAGATTTTTCTTATAAAAGCGGCGAAAATCAATGGTCTTGGCATTTCAATGGGGACGAATTATTAGATGCAAAAAATCTTAATAGTTTATCGCACCCAGCATTAAGGGGTATGAATCAATTGCAAAATGCCAGCTGTGCAATTATGGCATTACATACTTTACGTTATATATTACCAGTTAGTAATCAAGATATTCGCCGTGGATTAATTGAAATAGAATTAGAAGGCCGCTTAACTATATTAGCAGGTCAGCCTGCTATAGTTTTAGATGTAGCACACAATGCACATGCTACGCATACTTTAGCTGATAATTTAGATAGAATGGGATTTTATCCCAAAAATATAGCTATTTTTGGAGCTATGAATGATAAAGATCTTGCTGGTATGATAGAACCGTTAAAAAACATTATTGATGAATGGCATATATGTATATTGCCAACTCTAAGAAGTGCAGATTTAGAGCAATTAGAACAAGCTATTAAATTTATATGCGATAAACCCATTATTAAATATAATAGCGTTAAAGATGCTTATATAGCTATTGAAAAAACTATTAAACAAGAAGAGCGTTTAATCATTTTTGGTTCATTTTATACAGTAGCTCAAGCTATGATTTATAAAGATGCATCATTAGATAACAATTTACATAATACAAAAAATAATTTTCCTGCAATTAAATCTTTTGTAAAAAGAGGCGGAAGAACTACTAATTCTCAGCAAAAAGCCATTGATAATTTATCTTCTAAATGGATAATTAACTACCAAGAGAATTTATTAGATATAAATAATGCTTTTGCAAATGATAACGGGATTATTTTAGAAATCGGTTTTGGTATGGGAGAATCCACGGCACATATTGCTAAATATAAACCAGAAAATAATTTTTTAGGTATCGAAGTGCATGAACCAGGTGTTGGAGCATTACTTAAACGAATTGATGAAAATAATTTAAATAATATAAAAATTATCCAGCACGATGCGGTAGAAGTTTTACAACATATGATAGCTGATAATAGTTTATCTGGTGTACATATATTTTTCCCCGATCCTTGGCATAAAAAAAGACATCATAAAAGACGATTAATTCAAGAAAAATTCGTTGCATTAATTATTAAAAAATTGAAAGTAGGCGGGTATATTCATTGTGCAACTGATTGGGAAAATTATGCCCAGCATATTTTATTAACCTTAACTAATAATAAATATATACAAAACTCAAGCGAAAACTATTCGCTTAAGCCAAGCTATAGACCTACAACTAAATTTGAAAATCGAGGGATAAAATTAGGCCATGGTGTATGGGATATTTACTTTACCAAAATTTGAATTTAAAGTATAATCTATTTTTACTAGATTTTATAAGGAGAAAAGATGACAACAGTAAAAGCTAAAGAGAATGAACCGTGTGAAGTACTAATCCGTCGTTGGAAGCGTACAGTTGAAAGAAATGGTACATTAGTTTCATTACGTGCTAAAGAGTTTCGTGAAAAACCAACTACAGAACGTAAACGTAAAAAAGGTGCAGCAGTTAAGCGTCATCATAAGCAAAAAAGAAGCCAACAACTTCCACAAAAAATGTATTAATTTTTAAACAACACTAACATTTTCGAATAAAACAGCATAACCTAAGGGGGTGATTGCTTGCAATGCATGTTTTAATTATATAAGATATTATGATAAAAAATTTAACTCCTCAACAAATATTGGAAATCCAATCTACTATAAATACTTTTACTAAAATAGAAAAAGAAGATTTACCAAAATGTAGAAAAGCTATACAATATTATACTAATCAGCTACCTTTATATCACAGTTTAGATAAGATAAATTCTATACAAGAACAAATAAAATATGCAAAACAAGATGAAAATAGCTATATAGATGATTTATCCAAACATAAACAATCTTTATTAAAGATGGGTTTAACATTACAAAATTTAAGTTCAAAGATATTAGAAACAAATAAAATTTTAGAATCTGCAAAATATCATCATGGTACATCGAGTAAAAAATATACACAGATAAACTATGAATATAAATATTTATCTAGGGCTTTTAATATATTAAATTCAAATTATCAAACACCTTTAGAAATTTTACAACAAAAAAGAAATAATCTTTCACAGCATGTAGAAAAATTAGATAATACACAAGAAATAAATATTTGTAAAAAACATATTGAAAAAATAACTAATAAAATACTAAAATATCTGTAAAATTTAAGTTCAACTATGATACCACAAGATTTTGTTGATAATTTGATACAAAAAATCGATATTCTCGATATTGTGGGTAAATATGTTGAATTAAAAAGAGCAGGAAGTAATTATTTGGGTTTATGCCCATTTCATAATGAAAAATCTCCATCATTTACAGTCTCACCGCAAAAAAATTTTTATCACTGTTTTGGTTGCGGCGAAAGCGGTAATTCAATCAATTTCTTAAAAAATCACTTAGGTTTAACTTATATTGACAGCGTAAAGCATCTTGCTGATATAGTAGGATTAATTGTTCCTAATGATACAAAAATTAATATACCTAAAGAAGATAATACTGAGGATTTTGAGGCTTTAAATAAAATTAGTCTTTTTTATCAGCAGCAGTTAAAAGCTAATACTACAGCTATTGATTATCTAAAAAATCGTGGATTAACAGGTATTATTGCTAAAAATTTTGCTATTGGCTATGCACCAGATGCATGGCATTCTATAACTTCTTTATCTATAGAAAATAATATTTTACAACAGACTGGAATGCTTTCTAAAAAAAATAATCATGAATATGACAAATTTAGACATCGTATTATGTTTCCAATTAGAAATGTTAAAGGACAAACTATTGCTTTTGGCGGTAGAGTAATTGATAGTCAAGAGCCAAAATATTTAAACTCTCCAGAAACCAAGTTATTTAATAAAAGTAATACTTTATACGGCATCTATGAAAGTATGCAAGGTATTAAACAAGCTAAAAAAGTCTTAGTAGTAGAAGGCTATATGGATGTAATAGCTTTGCATCAATATGGGGTTGATTATGTAGTAGCTACTTTAGGCACGGCTTGCACTTTAGAGCATGTCTTAAGCTTATTTAGATATACACAGCATATTATATTTTCTTTTGACGGCGATAGTGCGGGCGAACGTGCTGCTTTAAAAGCTCTAGAACGGGTAATACCTGCTTTAAAAGATGATAGAACAGTAGAGTTTTTATTTTTACCTAAAGAATATGATCCCGATAGCTTTATTCGAAATCTTGGTATAGAAGCTTTTGAGCGTAGTATTAATAATGCAATTCCATTATCTAAATTATTAATCAAAGTATTAACTAATGGTTATAATTTAGAAGTAGCTGAAGACCGAGCTAAAATTATGCGTAAATCTAAAATGTATTTAAAAGAAATGCCCCAAACTTTTTTAAAACAGCAAATAGAACAAACAATTTGGGGAATGACTAATAGCAATAATAAAATAAGAAAAAATATTAGTAATAAATGGTCTAGCAAGAATATTAAACGAGTAATGTTAGAGCCAATTGATAAATTAATCCAATCTATATTTAAATATCCGCATTTAATTGATATTATAAATGCCGACTGTCGAAGATGGATTAATTATAATCACGAGTATATGCATAATTTTTGGGAAATTTGTACTGATTATAAGCAATCAAAAAATAAAGATATTTGGCTAAACTCAAGCTTTGCTAGTTTTTATAACCGATTAATGCTGGATACAGAAATTTTAATTGAAGTAAATCAAGAATATCTAATGGAACAAGCTTTAATTTTAGCTAAGTCTATCGCTAAACAAGGAATCCATAAAAAACAACATGAAATTATACTTAATATAGAAAAATTAAAATTACAAAATAAGCCTTATGAAACACTATGGCAAGAGTATCAAGAATTAGCTAAAATTATTAATTAAGGTAAGTATCCCCCCACAACAAGTAAGCTAAAATATACTAATAAATATTACAAAAAATAACCAAAATATGTATTTTTTATAGATCAATATTAATAATATTAGCACCTGACACTAGTTTACGTGTTATGAGGGGATACTTACCTTAATTAATTTAGGCAATTATCACTTTATAGCATGTAAAATATTGTAGAAGTTAACTTTTGCGTTTAGGCTAAATAAAATAATCCTTAAAATATATGTTTATTTAAGGATTATTTTAGTAACTATATTTTATAGACTATTTAATTTTTAAATCAATTTTATTAGCAATTGATGTACCAATAGATGCACCAAATTGTTTAGCTAAACGATTAGCAAGGCCTTCTTGTACTGTGTAATCGACTAAATTATCATTTTTAATTACAACTCTAGATAAATTTTCTGTACTAGATAAACCATCAATAATACCATTTTTAGCAGCTTCTTCACCTGTCCAAATTAATCCTGAAAAGGTATTTGCTTCTTCTTTAAGTCTTTTACCGCGGCCGTCTTTAACAGCTTTAATAAATTGTTGATGAATAGTAGTTATCATATGTTTTACATATGCAGTTTGTGCTGGATTTTCAGCTGAAAAAGGATCTAATAACGCTTTGTTTTCCCCAGAAGTATAAAGTCTGCGTTGTACGCCAAATTTTTCTATAGCTTTATCAAAACCAAATCCTTCCATAATCACGCCAATTGAACCTACTATACTAGCCTTATCTGCATAAATAAAATCAGTAGCTGAAGCAATATAATATCCGCCCGATGCACAAATATCTTCTATTACAGCATATATAACTTTTTTAGGATAAATTTTACGCAGGCGTTTAATTTCATCATATACCATGCCGGCTTGAACAGGAGAACCACCCGGAGAGTTAATTTTTAAAATCACGGCTACACTATTTTGATTTTCAAAGGCATTTTTTAAACTATTATTAATTAGCTCTGCATTAGCTGCAGAATTAGCCGATATTTCGCCGTTGATAGAAACAACAGCAACATGACTTGTACTATTAGATGTAGAATTAGTTACACTTGAAGGAGAGTTAGTTTCTACTAAACCAATTATTACTAAACCAATAATAATTAATATAACTAATTTTGCAAAAAATGCACCAAATCTTCCTCTTCTTCTTTCTTTTATAATGCTTTTAACCGCATTATCAATGCTATTAGCTAATGCACTTTCATTAATTACTGCATTAACATGAATATTTTTATTATTATCTTCGTTGGAATTTATATTATCGCTCATGGCATTTTTTATTATATTTAATAGTGATAGATTAGCATAAATATTAGGTATTTACTATATTTAAGGATAATTTATTAAAATAATTCACTATGAGAACCTATTCTAACTAAACTTAATATATCTAAATCTATTTTTCTATAAATTAATAATAAATCTGGTTTAATATGGCATTCCCTATAATTTTTCCAATTACCTGTTAAACTATGATCTTTATATTTTATTGGTAATATCTCATCATTTATTAATTTATATAAAATCTCTTTTAAATTCTGATGTTCTTTCAATTATCCGCATTTAAATCTTTCATCAAATCATCTATAGAATTAAATTTTTTAGTTTTTCTCTCTTCTATTTCTTTGATTGCCTTAAGGGTTGTTTTATTGGGTACTTTTATAGAAAAAGGCATTTTATTTTCTTTAGCTATTCTAATCATCATTAATCTTATGGCATCAGAGACTGAAAGACCCATATCATGTAAAGCATTTTCAGCTAATTCTTTAGTTTCCTTATCTATTCTAGCACGTACATAAGTATCAGTTGATTTCATATTATTTTTTCCTTTTATAAATATATTGTAGTCTTAATGTAGTCATAAATCAAGATAATTTATTTAATAATATGAACCAAAAATATTATTTTCTGATAGATTAAGAAAAGTTAATATTTCTTTCCTTTTTGCCAAAATATTGTATCAAAATAGAATATACCCTTAAATAAATTACCTGATAAAAAAGAATTGCTATCAGTATTGTCTATAAACCAATTATAAATTAATAAAAATTCTTCATGAGTTGCATTATTAGTGAAAATTTTACGGTATTCCTTAAACGCTTCATGTGGTCTTTGCTGAATAGGTAGTTTTTCTGCATATAGGTATCATTTATTTTATTATATATCTTGAACACATATTATATATAGCCTAAAATAATAGCTTACTATTAAAAAAAGAGCGTTATATGTATAAAATGTATAAAAATAAATCTTATTTTTTATTTATTATATTAACTTTTTCAACTCTGTTAATTTCAGCTTGTGGATTTCATTTACGCGGACATGGCGAAAATATTAATTTGAATATTAAATATTGGCATTTATCAAGTACAATATCTAAAAATTTGCAGAAAAATTTAGTTGAAAACTTTAAATTATATAAAGCAGAGCTTGAAACACCCACTAATAAAATTAGCAGCGCAGCACAAGC
>Ga0247816_10001106_pt1 | contig 13526 bp, 8 predicted proteins | sample UWRJL209509C1_FD_179930 | JGI IMG/M metagenome (GOLD analysis project Ga0247816, IMG submission 179930) | Plant litter microbial communities from Arlington Agricultural Research Station in Wisconsin, United States - UWRJ-L209-509C-1 | ecosystem: Environmental > Terrestrial > Plant litter >...
CTGGCAAGATGAAATTTTTCATACTGCTTTAACAACTAACAATAATATCTCTGTAAGTGGTTCTTTGTTTAACAAATTGCCTGTACGTTTATCTGTTGGTAATGTTGATAATCCTGGAATCCTAAGAAACACTTCTTTTGAAAGAACTACGACATCGTTATCGTTAAATCCGGTTTTATTTGATAATCATTTAAAAATTGATATTAGCGGAAATTTATCTTTCGGTAAAAACCAATTTCAGGATGAAGGTGCTGTAATTGGAAGTGCTATCGGATTTGATCCTACGCAGTCTGTTTACGAAACTGGTTCTCGTTACGGAGGATATTATGAATGGCTTGAACCTAGTGGAAATTTACCATTATTGCCTGCAAGAAATCCTGTAGCAAGATTAAACCAGGATAACAGAAGAGCTACTTCGACAAGAAAATGGGGTAATGTTAGATTAGACTATAAACTTCATTTCTTTGAAGATTTAAGAGCTGTTGTAGAAGCAGGTATTGATAGATTTGACAGTAGCGGATATACCGAAGTAAGTACACAAAGTGCTTTAGGATATCAGCCAAAGCCTTTTACTGAGGCAGGTTATGTAAACTTAGGAAACTATTCTAGTTATACAGATGCACTTCAAAATAAAAACTTAAATGCTTATTTTAATTATACTAAAGATTTAGGAAAAATTAAAATTGATGCAACGGCTGGTTATAACTACCAATTGTTTCAAAGAGAGAAATATCAATCAGGAGAAACCAGACAACCAAATCCTAATGAAGATGTTACTACTGAGCCGGATGTTAATTTACAATCGTTTTTTGGACGTTTGAATTTAGGGTATGACAGTAGATATTTATTGACTTTAAATTATAGAAGAGACGGAACTTCTCGTTTTTCTGAAGATAACAGATGGGGTAATTTTGGTGGAGCTGCTTTTGCATGGAATTTATCTGAAGAAGCTTTCTTGAAAGATAACGCTACTTTTTCGACTTTAAAATTAAGAGTTGGTTACGGTACTACTGGTCAACAGGATATCTCTGCTCAATATGATTATTTACGTAGAGTAACAATAGGAACAATCAATTCTCAATATGTTTTTGGTAATACTGTTTATTCAACAGCGAGACCAGAAGGTTATAATCCTGATATTAAATGGGAAGAATTAGCTGAGACTAACGTTGGTATTGATTATGGATTTTTCAGTGACAGAATTACTGGAACAATCAACTACTTTGATAAAAAATCGACAGATTTATTAGCAGATATTGCGGTTCCTGATGGTGCAAATATTAGAAATCAAGGTTTCTTTAATATTGGTAGTGTAAGAACAAAAGGGGTTGAGTTTAGTATTGCTTCTGATATTGTTAAAAATGATAATTTGACTTGGAATGTAGCTTTCAATACTACTTACATTGATCAGGAGATATCAGAATTAGGAACTACAGTTCCAGGTTTTCAAGGTTATTTAACGGGTGATAATATTGCTGGTGGAAATGGAAATAAAATCCAGATTAACTCAGTAGGATATGCGCCAAATTCATTTTTTGTATACGAACAATTATATGATGCAAACAAAAGACCAATTGCAGGTGCTTATGTAGATAGAAATGCAGATGGAAAACTTGATGCAGGTGACCGTTACAGAGCTGGTAAAACTGCTCCGGATTACACTTTCGGTTTGTTCTCTACTTTAAACTACAAAAAGTTTGATTTTACAATGAACTGGAGAGCAAGTGTTGGAAATAAGATTTTTGACAACGTAAGTTCTAATTTAGGATATTCTGATGCAGGTTTAAGAAGACAAACAGATTTGTCAAACGTGAGTTCAGATTATTTTAATACTGGTTTTACTTATGAAGATAACGGAACACAACGTTATTTGTCTGATTATTTTGTAAAAGATGCTTCTTTTATCAAATTAGATAACGTTACACTTGGATACACTTTTGATAAAACAATTATCAAAGCTGCTTCTTTAAGATTTACAGCTGGTGTTCAAAATGTTTTCATTCTTACGAAATATGATGGATTAGATCCTGAGAAATTCAACGGAATTGATAATAATGTTTACCCAAGAGCAAGAACTTTCTTGTTTGGAGTTAATGCCAATTTCTAATAGTAGACTGAAATCAAAAATTTAAAAATAAACAAAATGAAAATATCATTTAAATATATATCTTATTTTTTCCTATTCATTTTAGGAATAAGTATGACGCTTACTTCGTGTACGGACGATTTAAACGTGACCCCAAAAGACGATGATGAATTTTTATCAGAAACCTTTTTTCAGGATCCGGCATCGTACAAACAAGTATTAGCAAAATTATACGCAGGTTTGTATGTTGGAGGTAATGATGGAGATGGAGATGCTACGATACCTGGAAGAAACCCTGATATTTCAGGACTTGGTGGTGACTTTAGCAGTTACTTAAGATTGCTTTTTGTAACTCAGGAATTTTCTACAGATGAAGCTATTATTGCTTGGGCAGATGGTACTTTACCAACAATAAATGCTCAAACATGGGCTCCTGCTAATGAATTTTTAGAAGGAACATTTTCAAGAGCATTTTACCACATTAGTGTTGCCAATGAGTTTTTAAGACAAACTACTGATGAGAAATTAACAGAAAGAGGTGTTGATGCAAGTTTAAAAGCTGAAATTGCTACTTTTAGAGCTGAAGCTCGTTTTTTAAGAGCGTTTTCTTATTATAACTTAATGGACTTGTTTGGAAATGTGCCGATCACGACAGAAAATGATCCTGTTGGATTCTTCTATCCGGTACAAAAATCAAGAGCAGAAGTTTTCGCTTTTGTTGAGTCAGAATTAAAAGACTTAGACAATAGTTTAGCTGCTTCAAAAACAAATGAATATGGTAGAGTAGATAAAACGGCTGCTAAATTTTTATTGGCACAAATTTATTTAAATTCTAAAGTATATACAGGAGTAGACAGAAATAACGAAGCAGCTACAATGTGTTCTGAAGTTATTAATTCTGGTTATACTTTTGCAAATGTTCCTTACCGTTATTTATTCTCTGCAGATAATAATAGAAATGGTGCTCAAAGCGAATTTATTTTCCCAATTGTTGGAGATGGTAACGCTATTAGAGCTACTGGTGGAGGAATGAGTTTTATTATGCACGCTTCTATTGGAGGTAGCATGAATGCTGCGTCCAGAGGTATGGATGGTGGATGGCAGGGAATCAGAACTCGTAGAGAGTTTGTAGATCTTTTTCCAGATGAAACTGCAACAGCAGATAATAGAGGAACATTTTATACAGATGGTCAATCAAAAAACATTAATAATGTAGGAACTTTTACAGACGGTTATGCTGTTACAAAATACATTAATATAAATTCAGATGGTTCTGCAGCACAAAGAAATGATATTCCGGATATCGATTTCCCAATGTTTAGATTAACTGATGCTTATTTGATGTATGCAGAAGCAACTCTTAGAGGAGCTACTACTGGAAACATTAATACTGCTTTAGGTTATATCAATCAAATTAGAACCAGAGCAAATGCTCAGGCGGTTACACTTCCTCAATTAACTCTTGATTTCATTTTAGATGAAAGAGGAAGAGAATTATTTTGGGAATGTAAAAGAAGAACTGATTTAATTCGTTTTGGAAAATTTACAGGAGGATCTAAAATCTGGCAATGGAAAGGTGGTTCTATCAATGGTAATGCTACAGAGTCATACAGAGACTTAATGCCAATTCCTGCAAGAAACATTCAGGCAAACCCAACATTAGAGCAAAACACTGGATACTAATTTTATAAAACATTAAAATGAAAAATATATATAAAATTTTAATTGCATTTATTGGTGTATTAGCGATCTCGTGTAATGCTGATGATGTAGAAAACAGACCTGTTATTGGGGTAGGAACTGCTCCGGTATTGTTAACACCACAATCTGATTTTAGTATTGTCCTTTCAAAAGAAACGGAGAAAGAAATTGCTACAACTGTTACTTGGAACAAAGCAACATATGCAGGAAGTACTGTAGTAGTAAACTATACGATTCAAATTGCAAAAGCAGGAACTAATTTTAAGAGCCCAGTGACGGTAACTAATACTACTGCAGTTTCGCAGGAACTAACTGTAGAAGAATTAAATTCTGCTTTAGTTAATGGAGGTTTTATCGAGAAAGAAGTAAACGATGTTGATCTTCGTATTAAAGCTGTGATAGGTGCAGATGGACTTCCGCAATATTCTAACTCAGTTACTTTTAAAGCGACTCCTTATCATGCGCCACTGGCTAGTTCGCACTGGTTAGTAGGAGGTGCTACTCCTGGTGGATGGTCATGGGATGGAGATGCTGAAACTGAATTTCCACTAGTTGCCGGACAATCAAAGATCTATGAGGTTAGTCTTGTTCTTAAAAATGGAGAAGCATTTAGAGAATTTTTATCTAATGACTTTACAAGTGGAGGCAACTGGGGCTCAGATAATAGTCACAACTTTGAATATTATGCTAACGCAGGTTATACTATTGATTCAGAATTAGAAAATGCTAATGACGGAGATAAAAACTTCAAATATACCGGAGCAACCGGACTTAGAGTTTTTAAAATTGACAACGTTGCAAAAACAATAACATTAGATTAATTTTTAATGTACATACTGAAAAGGCTATCTCTATGATAGCCTTTTTTTATAATACTAACTAAACCAAAACCACATTATGAAAAAAATTATACTAGTATGTTTATACCTGCTTTTTGTCACTGCCAATGCTCAGCAAATAACAGTGTCGCCTGCCATATTTCAGGTAAATGAACCGATAACAATTACGGCTTCGTTTGCATCACCAACTTGTAATGAAATGGGTACCAATCCTTCAAAAGTATATATACATTCAGGAATTGGAACAGAGGCTAATCCCTGGGCAACTGCAAAAGGAAATTGGGGAAATGATGACGGAATAGGCTTAATGAACGACAATGGAAATGGCACGTGGAGTATTACCATTACGCCAAGTATCTATTTTGGACTTACTGCAACGCAACAAACAGATGCTACAAAAATGGGTCTGGTTTTTAGAAATGCAAATGGTTCTCAGACATTAAAGCAAGCGCCATCTTGTTCAGATTTTTTTATTAAAGTTGGTTCTTTTCAGGCAACTTTAACTGCACCATCTGAAAATAGTACTACAATTATAACTTCAGGCGCAAATTTTAATATTACCGCAACCAACACAAACGGAGCAGCAAGCTATACGCTTAAAGCAAACGGAACAACGATCGATACAAATGCGAGTACTTCTTCTTATTCGTTTAATCATACCAATATATTGAGTAATCAAAGTTATGAGCTAAGTATCGTTCAGGGAGCGACAACGATAGTCAAAAAGTTTGCGGTTGTTGTAAATCCCAATACAATTTCTCAAACAATGCCGACTGGTTTAGTTGATGGGATTAATTACAATTCAAATGATGCAACAAAAGCAACTTTAGTTTTAGATGCACCTTTAAAAGATTTTGTTTACGTTGCCGGAAGTTTTAATAACTGGCAGCCTTCATCGGCGTATGCCATGAAAAAAGATCCTTCTTCCGGTAAATTTTGGTTGGAATTAACAGGATTAATTTCCGGTGAAAATAACACCTATCAGTATTGGGTGGTTGATGCGACACCGCTTGCCAATTCGCCTTCATTAGTAAAAACAGCAGATCCTTATTCAACTTTGGTTTTGTCGCCTTTTGATGATCCGTGGATTCCTGCAACTTCATATCCAAATATGCCGGCTTACCCAAGTGGACAAAATTTTGAAGTTTCTGTTTTAAAAACAGGGCAAACTCCATACAATTGGCAGGTTACGAATTTTACAAAACCCGAAAAAGAGAAATTAGTAGTGTATGAAGTTTTGGTTCGTGATTTTGATGCGGCCAGAAATTATCAGAGTTTAATTGATCGAATCGAATATTTTAAAAGCCTAAAAATAAATGCAATCGAATTAATGCCGGTAATGGAGTTTGAAGGCAATGAAAGCTGGGGTTATAATACTTCTTTCCACATGGCTTTGGATAAATTCTACGGAACATCGGATAAATTAAAAGAACTCATTGATTTATATCATCAAAACGGAATTGCAGTTATTCTTGATGTGGCGCTAAATCACGCTTTTGGAAGAAACCCGATGGTAAGAATGTGGATGAACGATCCTGATGGAGATGGGTTTGGTTCGCCAACTGAGGAGAATCCTTATTTTAATACCGTTGCAAAACATGCTTATAATGTGGGTGAAGATTTTAATCATCAATCCTTAAAAACGCAGCATTATGTAAATCGCGTAATCAAACAATGGATTGAAGAATATAAAATCGACGGTTTCCGTTGGGATTTAACCAAAGGATTTACCCAAAATTGTACAGCTTCTGATGGTGGTTGTACAGATAGTTATCAACAGGACAGGGTAGATATATTAAAGAAATATGCTGATTATTCATGGAGTCTTGATCCTACACATTATACTATTTTTGAACATTTAGGAAGTGATACAGAAGAGAAAGAATGGGCCAATTATAAAATTACCGAAACGCCGAGTAAAGGAGTTATGATGTGGGGCAAAATGACCGGGCCTTATAATCAATTGTCTATGGGGTATGCATCTGAAAGTGATATTTCGAGAATGACGAGTTCGGTTCACGGTTTTGTGGCAAACCGATTAATGGGTTATGCCGAAAGTCATGATGAAGAACGTTTGATGTATAAAAATGTGCAATACGGAGCTTCAAACGGAACTTATAATGTAAAAGATCTAAACACAGCTTTATCAAGAATGTCTGCCATTGGCGCTGTTTCTTTACTAGTTCCCGGGCCAAAAATGATCTGGCATTTTGGAGAATTAGGCTGGGAAAACTCCATTTTTACCTGCAATGATAATTCTGTAAATAATGATTTCGATGCAATTTCCGGAGATTGTAAATTAGATACAAAACCACAACCGCAATGGGCAAATAATTGGTTAGGAAATTCAAATAGGAATAAAATTTACAACGATTGGGCAAAAATGATAACCCTTAAAACTACCGAGCCGGTATTTTTAGGAATGCCAACAATGGCAAGCGTAAATTCTTTATCTGTAAATATAAAAATCACCAATAGTAATTTACCTTCCACACAATTAAAAGATGTTTTAATCATTGCTAACTTTGATGTTACTGCTCAAAATGTTGCGACAGGTTTTCAATATACAGGAACATGGTATAATTTAATGGATAATACCACTATTGATGTAACTGATGTAAGTGCAACACTAAATTTACCTGCCGGAGAATATAGAATTTACGGTAATAAACAAGCCAATTTGGCCATAGAAAATTTCGAAAAAGGAAATGTTGTGAGTTTATATCCAAATCCGGTTTCTAATTATTTTACGCTAAATACTACCGCAACAAAAGTTCAGATTTATGCAATATCCGGGCAATTGGTAAAAAGTTTTGTGCCTAATGGAAATGTTGATTTTCAATTTGGCGTAAGCGATTTAAAAGTAGGACTGTATGTGGTAAAAGCTTTTGATCAAAATGGTAAAATCCAGGCGATGAAGTTTATTAAAAAATAAATTTCACAACAAGATTTTGGTTTTGTTAGTAATGCGAAAGGGTTGTCTGGAAACAGACAACCCTTTTATTTTTCGTTTTATTTCTTTTCATTGTATTCGCCAATTACAGCAAAATAACCAAAAGTTCCCAGACCTAAAACAATTAAAGGTGTTAGGATGAATAAAATGATGATTCCAAAGACTAAATCGTCTTGTTTGTCTGATAATAGTTTGGGTAAACCAAATTCAAAGACACAAAAATAAGCTGCAGCCACAGCTAAAATAACCCATAAAACACCTAAAATTTGTTTGATTGCATTCATAATTATTTATATTAAAGGTGATTCGTTTTGTTTTTATTATCAATATATACCATTCCAATTACAAAGCATATCGAAGCAATTATAATAGGGTACCAAAGCCCGTCAAGGTAAAATTCCGGTTTTCCTGCCTCTTTAGAATGCGTTACAAAATAGGTTGAGATTGCCGGAAGCAAACCTCCAAAAATTCCGTTTCCTACATGATAAGGAAGAGACATCGAAGTATACCTGATTTTCGTTGGAAACATTTCTACCAAAAATGCCGCAATTGGTCCATACACCATTGTAACAAATAAAACCTGAACGAAAATTAAAAAAATCAAAGTCCATTCGTCATTTGTATTGATACTAATTGAAGTATTAACCTGAGCTTCTTTTTTGTTTTTAGTATACGTTTTTTTCTCTGTTAAGGTTGTGCCGTCAGTATATTTTTTTTGAGTTGTAACTATAGAATCATTGATTTTACTGGTTTCAACAACTTGTTTCGTTTCCTGTACAATTTCAGTTTTATTTTTTAAATCAGTTGTTTCGTACATCATTTTATAAATAGGCCTATATAATAAAACAGCGATTAACATTCCGCCCATCATAATATATTTTCGTCCTATTTTATCGCTAAGCCATCCAAAAACAATAAAAAACGGAGTTCCTAATAATAAGGCAATCCCAAGTAATTCATCAACTTGGGAGGAATCAACATTCATTACCGTTTTCATAAAACTCATCGCATAAAACTGTCCAGTGTACCAAACAACACCTTGCCCCATTGTAGCGCCAAATAAAGCCAGTAAAACAAATTTTAAATTATATCGGTTTCCAAAACTTTCTTTTAGAGGATTTGTACTGGTTGTGCCTTCTTTTTTAGCTTTTGCAAATACAGGAGATTCATCCATATTTTTTCGAATCAAATACGAAACCCCAACCATCACGATCGAAACCCAAAAAGGTACGCGCCATCCCCAAGAATCAAAATCTTCGGCTGAAAGCACATTTTTTGTAGCCAGAATTACCATCAATGAAATGAATAAACCAACTGTAGCTGTGGTTTGAATCCATGACGTCCAATATCCTTTTTGTCCGGCAGGAGCGTGTTCTGCCACATAAGTTGCAGCACCGCCATATTCTCCTCCAAGTGCGAGACCCTGTAATAAACGAAGAATTAAAACCAATAAAGGGGCTAGAAAACCGATCGTTTCATAACTTGGAATACAGCCTATTAAAAAAGTAGAACCACCCATCAATAATAAGGTAGCCATAAAAGTATATTTTCTACCAATGATATCACCAAGCCTACCAAAGAATAAAGCTCCAAAAGGGCGAACTACAAATCCTGCCGCAAAAGTGGCCAATGTAGATAAAAAAGCTGCAGTTGGATTATCACTTGGAAAGAATTTTGTTGAAATTACAACAGCTAAACTTCCAAAAATGTAGAAGTCATACCATTCAATCATTGTACCCATTGATGAGGCAGAAATTACTTTCCAAATGCCTTTTGTAGAAGTTTTACCCATAAATAGCTCTTGTGTTCTTATTAGTAAAGAAAAGTATAAAGTATTATTTTACGAATATAAAAGATATTTTTTTATTTAATTGATACTTTTTTAACAAAATCACATAATTGTTTAATTTACACTTTTTGGTAATTGAAAGTTTACAAATTGAGGTGTTTTTTTACCGCTAAGGCGCTAAGATTTACGCAAAGTTCACAAAGATTTTATTAAACTCATATAAAAAGCAAAGGTTCGCAAAGCTTTGATAATTAGCTTTGCGAACCTTTGCGTAAATCTTAGCGTTTCTTTGCGGTAAATTTTATTGGATTTTGGAATTTAAAAAATTGGAATTTCCCCAAAAAGTATTAAAAACAAAAAACCCGAATATTGCTATTCGGGTTTTGGTGGTACCTCCAGGGATCGAACCAGGGACACATGGATTTTCAGTCCATTGCTCTACCATCTGAGCTAAGGTACCGTTGTGCGGTTAATGCGGGTGCAAAGATAGAATCATTTTTCGTTTATCCAAAACATTTTTTTAAAAAAATCAATTCGTACCTTCGCATTGGTAAATAAAAAAATATGGTTTTAACTGTTGATGTTGGAAATACTCGAATTAAAGGGGCTGTCTTTGAGGGAAGTAAAGTTCTTGAAAATTTTGTTTTTGAGAAAAATGATCTCGAAAAAAAAATTGAAGAAATTTTAAAAAAGTTTCCAAATTGTTCTGATTTGGTTGTTGCATCGGTTGGAAACATCGAAAAACAATCTTTTTTGACTTTCGAAAAAGAACTCAATATTCATTTTTTAACGCATGAGGATGTTTTTCCCTTTATAAATAAATATGCGACACCAAAAACTTTAGGAATCGACAGAATGGTTTTGGCTGCGGGAGCAACTTTACAATTCCCTAAACAAAATAGGTTAGTCATTGATGCGGGAACTTGCATTACCTACGATTTTGTCGACGAAAACGACAATTATTTGGGTGGAGCTATTTCTCCGGGCCTGCGATTACGTTATGAAGCTTTGCATAATTACACGGCCAAGCTGCCTTTGCTGGCTTTAGAGTTGCCTGATTCATATATAGGAAACTCAACCCAACAAGCCATTCATTCCGGAGTTGTTAATGGTTTCGTCTATGAGATTGACGGTTTTATCGATGAATATCACGCAAACTTTTCAAATTTTATAATAATTTTAACGGGTGGCGATGCAGAATTTTTGGCTAAACGATTAAAAAATACCATATTTGCCAATTCAAATTTCCTTCTGGAAAGTTTGAACCAAACATTTCAATATAAAATCGACAATGATTAAAAAAATTATAATAAGTGCTTGTTTACTTATCTCGTTCGTTTCATTTGCTCAGCAAGGTACTTCGTCACCATATTCTTTTTACGGAATTGGAGAATCAAGATTTAAAGGAACCCTTGAAAACAGATCGATGGCCGGGGTTGCAGTAGAACAGGATAGTATTCACTTGAATATTGAAAATCCGGCAAGTTATGCCAGTCTTGGACAAACGACTTTTACAGTTGGAGGAACTTTTGGAACTAATAATATAAAAAGCAGCACTGAGTCTTCAAAAGCGCAAAGATCAACTTTTGATTATTTAGCATTAGGGATTCCAATGGGTAAATTTGGAGCCGGTTTTGGTTTGGTGCCTTTGTCTTCTGTAGGGTATAAAATTTCAGATCTAAACCCGACACAAGGAGGAGTAAACAGTCAGCTTGAAGGAAAAGGTGGCGTAAACAAAGTTTTCCTTGGTTTAGGTTATAAAATTACACCAAAATGGAATATTGGAGCAGATGTACAATATAACTTTGGTAAAATTTCAACAACTACTATAGAAGCCGTTACCGGAGTTCAAAGTGCTACAAGAGAAACCAATGCTTCTGAATTATCAGGTGTGAATTTTAATATTGGTACAATGTATCAAACTAAAATTGATAAAAAATTAAATCTATATACTAGTTTAAACTACACTTTTGCAAGTACATTAACTTCAGACAGTTCAAGAATTATTGAAGTTGACGGAGATCCGGATGATGTAACCGGTGATCCTGTTGAAAATACGTTGAAATTGCCAAACAAAATAACGTTTGGTGCAGGTGTTGGAGAAGCCAGAAAATGGTTGGTAGGTACAACAATAGCTTTTCAGGGAGACGGGAAACTTAACAATTATTACAACTCAAGTGATAATGTTCGTTACGAAAAGTATTCTAAATATGCAGTTGGAGGATATTATGTGCCAAATTACAGCTCTTTTTCAAGTTATTTTAGCAGAATCACTTATAGAGCAGGTCTTAAATTTGAAAAAACAGGATTAATAGTAAATAACGAATCAATTAATGATGTTGGAATGTCTTTAGGTGCAGGTTTTCCAATTACAGGAACTTTTTCAAACGTAAATTTCGGAATCGAGTTTGGTAAAAAAGGAACAACATCTGCAGGTTTAGTTCAGGAAAACTATTTAAATTTTAGCTTAAGTTTCTCTTTTAACGATAAATGGTTCGTGAAAAGTAAATTCAATTAAGCATAAGGTTTAGGTTTTTTTTAAGCTCACTACAATTTACTACATTTGGCAAATGAATTTACCAAAGAGATATATAATAAACGCTGTCACAGTTTTTGCTGTGACACTGTTTTTTGGATGCGAAAGTAATTTTAAAGAAGTTCAGAAAATTAACTTTTCAGAGTTTGTTCCGGGAAGTGATTCTGATACTGTCGATATAAAATATACAGATTCAGGACGCATAACCGGAGTTCTAAAAAGCCGAAAAATGCTGGATTATTCTAATCTTGATTTTCCGTTTACAGAATTTCCTGAAGGAATTGACGTTACTTTGTATGATAAAAACCAAAAGCGTACTTTTATAAGATCGAATTATGCAGTTTCTTATAAACAAACCGGGATTATTGATTTGCAGGGAAAAGTAAAAATCACTTCAGAAACAGGTCAGATGTTAGAAACAGAACAGTTGTATTTTGATCAGAAAAACGAATGGTTTTATACCGAGAGGAAGTTTAAATTAACAGATGCAAAAGGAGTTTCGTACGGGCAGGGGATTGACTTCAGCAAAGATTTTAAAGTAATAAACTCACAAAGAGTAACCGGCGAATTAGAAGCCGAAGAATAAAATAAAGATTATGGGCATTTTAAAATACACACAATACCTTTACTTAATAATTGCAGTTGCGTTTATTTATGACGGAATTACAAAGTTAAATGATCCTACCGGAAATCCCTGGTTGAGCTTTTTGATTGCAGCAGTGAGTGTTTTTATGTTTTTCTTCAGAAGAAAATATGCCAAAAGATTTGACGATCATTATAAAAAACAATAAAAAATGGAAATTAGTATTATAATACTATGTTTAATACTATCAGCCTTTTTTTCAGGAATGGAAATAGCTTTTGTTTCCTCCAATAAAATTTATCTTGAAATAGAAAAAAAGCAAGATAATTTTCTTTCTCAAATCTTAACGAAACTTACCCAAAATCCGTCAAAATTTATTGCTGCTATGCTTATTGGCAACAATGTAGCTCTTGTAGTTTACGGTTTTTTCATGGGTGATGTAGTCCTGAAATGTATTGCTCATTTTGGATATCAGTTTTCAAATATTACCAGTTTATTGGTTCAGACCGTGATTTCTACTTTTGTAGTTTTGGTAACGGCTGAGTTTTTCCCCAAAGTTTTTTTTCAGATTTATGCCAATTCCCTGATTAAGATTTTTGCTATTCCGGCTTATTTGTTTTACAGGTTGTTTTATTATATTTCGACTTTTTTCATCTGGATTTCAGATTTTATTTTAAGAAAGTTTTTTAAAACAGAAGGCGATCAGGTTCAATTGTATTTTAGCAAAATAGAATTAGGAAATTATATCACCGAACAAATGAGTTCTGTAGAAGAAAATGACGAAGTTGATTCAGAAATTCAGATCTTTCAGAATGCTTTAGAATTTTCGGGTGTTAAAGCGCGCGATATCATGACACCTCGCACGGAAATTGTTGATATTGATATATTTGCAGGTGTTTCAGAGCTTAAGGAATTATTTATTGAAACAGGTTATTCTAAAATTGTAGTAAGCCAAAACTCACTTGATGATATTGTAGGCTACGTGCATTCTTTTGATTTGTTTAAAAAGCCTAAAACAATAAAATCGGTTTTAATGACG
>Ga0247816_10001108_pt1 | contig 13510 bp, 13 predicted proteins | sample UWRJL209509C1_FD_179930 | JGI IMG/M metagenome (GOLD analysis project Ga0247816, IMG submission 179930) | Plant litter microbial communities from Arlington Agricultural Research Station in Wisconsin, United States - UWRJ-L209-509C-1 | ecosystem: Environmental > Terrestrial > Plant litter >...
GCAAAGGGGGACTGTTCCTGGCGCTGACCGGCGCGCTGCTTGGCCCGGGTGATGCGATCCATGCCGATCTGGCAGACCTGCACATCGCCGAATCGCAGCGCGCCGAAGTCTTCGACGCATTGCTGCAGGCGGACTGGGGCCGCGACCGCGAGGGCAACCACGTCCGCTTGGACACGCTCCTGCAAGCCTTTGCCAGCGACGCACCCGCAGGCCCGCTGCAGGCCCATGCGGACCTGTTGGAAACGCTGTGCGCCGGCGATGAACTGCCGGCGATCATCGAACGCATCCGGGCCCTGCAGACCGACGATGCGTGGCTGCAGAACGCACAGAAGACGCTTGCTGCCGGTGCACCCGGTTCGGCGCGGCTGGCGTTTGAACTGCAGCGCCGCACCGCCGGCGCGGACCTGGCGACGGTGTACCGGCTGGAGTACGTGACGGCCCTGCATTGCGCCGCGCACGGTGACTTCGCCGAGGGCATCCGCGCGCTGTTGGTGGACAAGGACCGCACCCCGCACTGGAACCCGGCGTCGCTGGCCGACGCCAGCGCGGCGTGGGCCGAAGACTTCTTCATTTCCCCGTGGCCGGCCGACCAGCACCCGCTGGCCGACCTTGGCGCCACCGCTGCTGAAAGGACCGTCGCATGAGTCGCATTGCATTCATCGGGCTGGGCAACATGGGCGGTCCGATGGCCGCCAACCTGGCCAAGGCGGGCCACGCCGTGCGCGTGTTCGACCTCGTGCCCGCCGCCGTGCAGGCGGCCGTGGATGCCGGCGCAACGGCTGCCACCTCCGCATTGGATACGTTGACCGATGCCGAGGTGGTGATCTCGATGCTGCCGGCCAGCCGCCATGTCGAAGGTGTCTATCTGGGCGATGACGGCCTGCTGGCCGACATCCCGGGCGGTGCGCTGGTGATCGACTGCAGCACCATCGCACCGGCCACCGCGCGCAAGGTCGCCGAAGCCGCCGCGGCGCGTGGCCTGCAGATGCTGGACGCCCCGGTATCGGGGGGCACCGCCGGTGCCACGGCCGGCACGCTGACCTTCATCGTCGGGGGCGAAGAGGACGCACTGGAACGTGCACGCCCCTACCTGCAGGCGATGGGCAAGAACATCTTCCATGTGGGGGCCAGCGGCGCCGGCCAGGTCGCCAAGCTGTGCAACAACATGGCACTGGGCGTGATCATGGCGGTGACCGGTGAATCCATCGCGCTGGGCGTGGCACACGGGTTGGATCCGAAGGTGCTGTCGCAGATGATGGCGGTCAGTACCGGCCGCAGCTGGGCGACCGAAGTGTGCAATCCGTGGCCGGGGGTGCTGGAAAACGCGCCGGCCTCGCGCGGCTACAGCGGTGGCTTCGGCAGCGACCTGATGCTCAAGGACATGGGCCTGGCGGTGGAAGCGGCGATGAGCGTGGGCGCCTCGATCCCGCTCGGCGAGCTGGCGCGCAACCTGTATTCGATGAACCACCAGGCAGGCCGCGGCAAGCTGGACTTCTCCAGCGTGGTGCAGCTGGTGAGCAACGAGAAGTAACCGCGAGCTGGGTCGGATCGCTTTCGCCGAGCGAAAGCGATCAGGCGCTTGGTGTTTTGCTGCTGTCGCGTGTCCCTTCATCCATGAAGCGGATCGACGAGCGCCCCCCGATCCCGTTGCCATGGCTGAGCAGATCCCCGCGCAGGTCGTCACGATCTGCGGTGAAGGGCAGACCCTTTGCCGTGGCGTAGGCCTGTGCCTGGTGATCACCGCATCCACGTAGGTCTTTTCGCCCGCCTGCAGTGGGCGACTTTCGATGGAACCCACCGGCCACGTGCCGAGCTGGCCGAAGTCCACCTGGATCGCGCCCAGGCTGTATCCGCTGCTCTGCGCACCGCTGCTGACGGTTCCCCAGTCGGGCTCGCGCATGCCGCGCGTGATCCCCGCGATGGACAGGTGGTACGACGCTGGCCCACCCTCGGTCAGCCGCTTACTCCAGCAGGTCCAGATACTGCTGCAGCTGGTCGGCGCGCGCGCTCAGGCGGCGCATCTGCGCATCGCTGCCCTGCAGGTTGCCGGCCTGGGTGCTGTCCTGCACGTATGTCTCCAGCTCGGCATCGCGGTCACGCGATTGCAGCCACGCACGCTGGGCTGCGGTGAGGGCCGCCTTTCCGCTTGCGTCCAGCTTTGCCTGCAGCGCTCTGTAGACGCGGTTGAGGCGCTGGTCCTGGCGGGTGGTTTCTGCGGAAATGCACGCAGCCTGCGCGATGGCGCCCTGGGCGCGCTGCTGGCAGGTCGTGAAAGTGGGGCTGATGCCCTTCGCCGGGGTGGCCGGAACAGGCGACAAGGCGAGCGCGGCGCTGCTGGCCAGCAAGGCGCTGAGCAGGGTGATCGAACGACAGAACGGCTTCTGCAACAGCTGCATGCGCTACTCCACGATCATGGGGCGTGGAGTATACGAAGCGGTTGCTGACAGGCGCGTTAGACCCGACCCGGTCACCCGTGCACACGGCCGGGCGATCCGGCCGCGTGCAGGGGATGAAAGTCAGGCCACGATCAGCTTGACGTCGATGTTGCCCTGGGTCGCATTGGAGTACGGGCAGACGATGTGGGCTTTCTGCACCAGCTCTTCCAGCTGTTCGCGCGGCACTCCCGGGGCGGTGATGGTCAGCTCGGCCTCGATGCCGAAACCGGTCGGGATCTGGCCGATGCCGACCTTGCCGGTAACGGTGGTGTCAGCCGGCAGCGCGACCTTGGCCTGGCCGGCGACGAACTTCAGCGCGCCGAGGAAGCAGGCCGAATAGCCGGCAGCGAACAGCTGCTCCGGATTGGTGCCCGGGCCGCCTGCGCCGCCCAGCTCGCGCGGGGTCGACAGCTGGATGTCCAGCACGTTGTCGGAGGACACAGCGCGGCCTTCGCGGCCGCCGGTTGCGGTGGCCTGGGCGGTGTACAGAACCTTTTCGATCGACATGGCGGAGTTCCTTGTTGGGGTGGCCGGTTGGCCGGTGAGGTGTACTTTGCGCGCCTTGGCTGGACGTGTGGCAACATGGAGTCCGGAAAACTTGATGGATCGTCCAGCCATGCTCGATCGACTTGAATCCCTGCTCGATCGCTTCCCGGTCAGTGCGCGGCTGCTGCAGGGTGGCGAGATCAGCGGCCACTGGGTGCCGGCGCAGGCCGCCAGCCAACCCCTGCTGCACCTGCTCAGCCAGGGCGGCGTGGAGGTGATGGACAGCGATGGCACCCGCCTGCGCATCGATCAGCCCAGCGTGCTGTTGTACGCCCGGCCGCGCGAACATCATTTCAGCATTGATGACGGGCTGCAGGTGCCGCTGGTGACGGCGGGGCTGCGTTTCGAAGCCGGCGAAGGCAGCCCGGTGGCCGACGCGTTGCCGAGCCCGATCTGCCTGCCACTGGCCGACCTGCTGGGTAGCAACGCGGTGCTGGGTGTGCTCTTCGAAGAAGCCTTCACCGAGCGCTGTGGCCGGCAGGCGATGCTCGACCGCCTGTTCGAACTGGTGATCATCCAGGTGCTGCGCACGCTGATGGAAAACGGCCAGATCCAGGTCGGGCTGCTGGCCGGAATGGGCCACCCGCGGCTGCGCCATGCACTGGTGGCCATGCACGAACGACCGGCCGAAGAGTGGTCGCTGCAGACGCTGGCCGAGCGTGCCGGGATGTCACGCAGCGCCTTCGCCGAAGGGTTCCGCGATGTCGTAGGCAGTACGCCCGGGCAGTACCTGCAGGCGTGGCGGACGCGACTGGTGCAGCAGGCCCTGCGCCGTGGCCAACCGCTGAAGCGCATTGCCGGCGACGTCGGGTATGGCAGCGAGGCCGCGCTGTCGCGCGCGTTCAAGGCGCAGACCGGGCAGTCGCCGAGGGAATGGAAACAGGCCGCGCGGTGACGCTGGGTATGGCAATTGCCGTGGTAGCGCTGAGCCACGCTCGGCGAGCGCCCCGCGCGGTGAAGCATTCCACCGAGCACGGCGCGGCCCTACCCGGTCATACCGCCCATTCCAGGTCGGTGGTGAACATGATGGTCAGCCAGCGATCCGGCGACTCCTCACCCAGCAGGTCGCCGATCTCATCGCGCAGGCGATCCCATTCGGCCAACGCACGCGGCGGATCGTCCGCACGGACTACGAAGAACAGTTCGATCTGCTCACCGCGACCGACCTGCGCCACGTAGCTGCGGTAATCGATGAACCCATGTCGAGTGACCACATCGCGGGCCACCGCATCCACGTGCGCCCGCAGCTCCTGGGGCGCCACCAGCAGGATGCCGGCCAAGGCTTGGCGCACGGTGCCCAGCGGCGCCACCATGACGAACAGGCAGACCACTGCCAGGATGCCCGGATCGATGTACGGCCCGATCCAGTCCAGCGACGTGCCACGCACCAGTGCACCGCCGATGAAGGCGAGCAGATAGCACGCGGACATGCTCGCCGCGATGATCCAGTTCTTCGCATCCAAGGCGATGAAGTCCGAGCCGATCTGCCGGTTGGCACGCAGCACGAACGCAGCCAGCGCCCCTTCGGCCAGCAGCGAGATCACCCCGAAGGTGATGGCCGGGCCGAGCGCGATCAGACGCCCGCCCGAGGTCAGCGCATCCACCGCGTTGACGAACGCGTACAGCGCCGCACCAATCATCAGCGTGCCACTGACGCCCAGCACGATGGGTTCCAGATGCCAGAATCCCATCGAAAAACGCTGGTTCAAGCGCGACTGCAGGGTATCGGTATTGGTGGACTGGGCAATCAGCCGGGCGACCAGCAGCGACAGCCACGTCATCACCACATCGATCATTCCGTAGATGCCATCGAAGATGATCAGCGAGGAGTTGGCGTACAGCCCGAAGCCTACCGCCATGGAGGCCATGACCAGGGTGCCGGCGATCGAAAGGCGCAGCACCCCCTGCTCGGTGCGGGTATCGAAGAAACGTGGGGGAATGATGGCCATACCGTGATTGTAGGCCGGGACCATGACCAGCCCGTAGCGCCGAGCCACGCTCGGCGAGCGCGCAGCGCGGCAGCTTCGTTCTTCCGCCGAGCACGGCTCGGCGCTACCACGGCAGCAGCACGGCTCGGCGCTATCACGGCGGCAGCACGCTCGACGCTACCCGCCAGGCCGTGGCTGCCGTAGACTTGCGCGCTTCCCGCCCTCCGCGAAGCCCGTACGCAGTGACCACGCCACCCTGACCCCTGCCGCATGGCAGCCGGACCTGTCCGGCATCAGGAACCCGCGTACCCATTGCAGCGCTGCGTGGCCGTGACCACGTGCGCCAAGGAAATCCCATGCAGACCCATTACCCGCTGCGCCAGCAGTGGCTCGGCAACGTCCGTGGCGACGTGCTGTCCGGCATCGTCGTCGCGCTCGCGCTGATCCCCGAGGCCATCGCTTTCTCCCTCATTGCCGGGGTCGATCCCAAGGTCGGCCTGTACGCCTCGTTCTCCATCGCGGTCATCACCGCCATCGCCGGCGGCCGCCCGGGCATGATCTCCGCCGCCACCGGCGCGATGGCGCTGGTGATGGTCGATCTGGTCAAGGACCACGGCCTGCAGTACCTGTTTGCCGCCACCATCCTCACCGGCGTACTGCAGATGCTGGCTGGCGCGCTGAAGCTGGGCTCGCTGATGCGCTTCGTCTCGCGCTCGGTCATCACCGGCTTCGTCAACGCGCTGGCGATCCTGATCTTCATGGCGCAACTGCCGGAACTCGTCGGCCGTGGGCCGACGGTCTACCTGCTCTGCGCGGCTGCGCTGGCGATCATCTACCTGCTGCCACGCATCACCCGCGTGGTGCCCTCGCCGCTGGTCGCGATCGGCGTGCTCACCGCCGTGGTGATCGGTTTCGGCATCGACGTACGCACGGTCGGTGACATGGGCCAGCTGCCCGACAGCCTGCCATCCTTCTTCCTGCCGGACGTGCCGCTGAACTGGGAGACGCTGCGCATCCTGCTGCCGGTGTCGGCCACGCTGGCGGTGGTGGGCCTGCTCGAATCCATGATGACCCTGCAGATCGTCGAGGACATCACCGAAACCCCAAGCGAGCGCAACCGCGAGTGTGCCGGGCAGGGCCTGGCGAACACGGTGACCGGCTTCTTCGGCGGCATGGCCGGCTGCGCGATGATCGGGCAGTCGGTGATCAACGTGACCAGCGGCGGGCGCGGGCGCCTGAGCTGCCTGGTCGCCGGCAGCGTGCTGCTGATGCTGGTGGTATACGGCAGCGAGCTGGTGCGGCAGATCCCGATGGCTGCCCTGGTGGCGGTGATGGTCATGGTCAGCATCGGCACCTTCAGCTGGCGCTCGCTGCGTGACCTGCGCACTCATCCGCGCAGCTCTTCAATGGTGATGCTGCTGACGGTGGTGGTCACTGTGGCGACGCATGATCTGGCCAAGGGCGTACTCAGCGGCGTGCTGCTGTCAGCGCTGTTCTTCGCGCGCAAGGTCGGCGGCATGTTGGACGTGCAGCGTGATGACCGCGAAGGCGCGCAACGGTATGTGGTGCGTGGACAAGTGTTCTTCGCATCTGCCGGGCAGTTCGGTGCGGCCTTCGATTACCAGCACGTTGCGCCGCGGGTGGAGATTGACCTGCAGCACGCGCACCTGTGGGACCTCACGGCCGTGGGTGCACTGGAGCGCGCTGCCGAAAAGCTGCGTGCGCATGGCGCCGTGGTGGACATCGTTGGCCTCAACGCGGCCAGCCGGACGCTGGTGGAGCGGGTGGGACGCAAGGGCGCACCGGACAGCGTGCACTGACTGCTGCGACCCTTCATTCTTCCATCCGGGCTGCCGCCGTACGGCAGCCCGCGCGCGCTTGGGCGCTGTCAATGTTCGCAGTTCTGGTGGACGATTACGGTGTTGGCATCAATGACGTTGACCTTGGGCTCACCCACCAGTTGGCCAGCCAACTTGTCGCACCCGAACTTCAGCAGGCGATCTGCCTCCCGACGTTGAGCTTCACCAAATTTGCCTTTGAATGTCACGCTGAGGGGAGTGACGGCAGCGTTGGCGCTGGGGGCCATGACGAGGGCAACGAGCAAGCCAGACAGAACAGCCTTCAATCGGTGATTGTTCATGATGTCTCTCTTCAGGGTGAGCGCGGCGACCTGCCGCGAGAGGCATGGTGGACGGCTGGTTGAAGAAAGGCTGTAGGGCAGCGTGCCGCAGACGGCAGCAGGCTTGCTGGTAGCCGTATAGGAGACTCCGATGCGACGAAGCTGGCAGCTCCCGCGTTGAGGCTGACAGCTCCGGCCTTGTATCCCGCCCCGCAGTCGCCGGACACGTTCATTGCGCCACGTTGCCGGGCAAGGCCGGTCTTGCTGCGTGGGTGCTTGGCGTCCCTGAGCATCGTCGTGGGGTTCGCCGCGTCGAGGTCAGACCACAGTAGCCGGGTGATCCCGCCTCCACGCTGCGCCGTGAGAATGACGAAAGGCAAATTACCAAGCGCCAGGCCTCGGCCACGAATCGGTTGTCGACTTCAACACCTTTCATCGGCCTGGCCGGTTTGAGCCGTCGGAAAGGAATCCCGCGGCGACGTTCATGATTGCAGGCGCGCGCGAGGGATAATGTGCCCCTTGGCGTTGATGTGGCGCCCCGCACCTGCTGTCGGGAATGCGCGATCACACGGGGGGCGGTCAGCTGTTTGGCCACCCTGGTGCCCAGGGCCTTCACTCAAGCGAATTGCTGTGGCCGCCAGTCGATCTTTATGACCTTAAGTACATGAAAACATTGAAATCTGAGCATATTCGCCTGTGCGTCGCCCCCATGATGGATTGGACGGACCGCCATTGCCGCGTGTTCCATCGGCTGCTGGCGCCCGGCGCGCGGCTGTACACGGAAATGGTGCACGCCAACGCGGTGATTCATGGCGACCGCGAAAGGCTGCTGGGCTTCGATCCGGTGGAACAGCCGCTGGCGCTGCAGCTGGGCGGCAGCGAGCCGGCCCTGTTGGCGCAGGCCGCGCGTATCGCGCAGGACTGGGGCTACGACGAGGTCAACCTCAACTGCGGGTGTCCGTCCGATCGCGTGCAGGCGGGGCGCTTCGGTGCGTGCCTGATGCGCGAGCCGGCCCTGGTGGCCGACTGCGTGGCAGCGATGGTGGCGGCAGTGGACATCCCGGTGACGGTCAAATGCCGCCTGGGTGTGGACGATGACAGCGAGTACGAGCGCTTCGCGGAATTCGTCGACCGCCAAGTGCAGGCGGGCGCCCCGATGGTGGTGGTGCACGCGCGCAACGCGTGGCTGAAGGGCCTTTCGCCCAAAGAAAACCGTGAGGTTCCCCCGCTCCGTTATGACTGGGCGTACCGCCTCAAGCAGGAGCGCCCGCAGCTGCCCGTGGTGCTCAACGGCGGGCTGGCCAGCATCGACGCCGTACAGGCGCAGCAGGGCAAGGTGGACGGGGTGATGCTGGGCCGTGCGGCCTACCATGACCCCTACCTGCTGCATCAGCTGGAGTCGCTGCACACGGGCGCACCGCTGCAGACGCGGCAGGCCCTGCTGCGCGCGCTGCGTCCCTACGTCGAAGCGAAGCTGGCGGAGGGCGCCGCGCTCAAGCACATCAGCCGCCATATCTTGGGCTTGTTCCATGGCCAGCCCGGGGGGCGCGCATTCCGGCAGATCCTCAGCGAAGGCGCGCACCGTGAGGGAGCCGACTGGTCGTTGGTGGAACAGGCGCTCGCGGTCACCGAGCGGGATGGCGGACGCGTCGCGGCCTGACGACTTCTGCAGGGCGACATCCGGCGCAACATACCTGCTAGCATGTTCACTTACCTGAACATAGACATCCGATCTTCAGAAAAGTTCAGACCGGATTCACTGGTAAAAGCCGAAATTTGGAAAAGATATGTAAAGCCCCGGGTCCCTGATCCGGACGCGGACTTCACATTTTTTGAACGAATTGCCGACCTCGGCTAGGATCGCAACGATGTTCTTCCGTTTCCACACCTGCCAGCTCACCCTTGCCACCTGCGTGGCGCTGGGTGCATTGGCGCCGCTGCCGTCCCATGCGCAAGCGCCGCCACCCGCGCAGATGCAGCAGGGCGTGCCGCAGCGCATGCAGATGGCCGAGCGCGCGGACATGGTGCGCGGTGGCCCCAGCGAAGAGCGGCGGTCGTTGTCCGATGCAGTGCGTCGGGTGCAGCGGTCTACGGGTGGACACATCCTTGGCGTGGAGCAGGTGCCCTTTGATGGGCGCAACATCAACCGCGTGAAGTACATGGACGAGCGTGGTCGCGTGCGTTACATGGACGATCCTGTGCAGCAGCGTTCACAACCCCGCCCGCCCCGATCGGATATGTCTTCACTACGCGGCGATAACCCCTGAACAGGGATCATCGTCGCATCAAACCCGATTTCCACCGGCCCAACAGGCCGACCCCAGCACACTAGGGAGAGTTCATGCGTATCCTTCTGGTCGAAGACGAAGCCCCGCTGCGCGAGACCCTTGCAGCCCGGCTCAAGCGCGAAGGCTTTGCCGTCGACGCGGCGCAGGATGGCGAGGAAGGTCTCTACATGGGCCGCGAAGTGCCGTTCGACGTGGGCATCATCGATCTGGGCCTGCCGAAGATGTCGGGCATGGAACTGATCAAGGCCCTGCGCGACGAGGGCAAGAAGTTTCCGGTGCTGATCCTGACCGCACGGTCCAGCTGGCAGGACAAGGTCGAGGGCCTCAAGCAGGGCGCCGACGATTACCTGGTCAAGCCGTTCCACGTTGAAGAACTGCTGGCGCGTGTCAATGCACTGCTGCGCCGTGCAGCCGGCTGGAGCAAGCCGACGCTGGAATGTGGCCCGGTTGCGCTGGACCTCGCGGCGCAGACGGTCAGCGTGGCGGGCAGTAACGTCGATCTCACCAGCTACGAGTACAAGGTGCTGGAGTACCTGATGATGCACGCCGGTGAACTGGTCTCCAAGGCCGATCTCACCGAGCACATCTACCAGCAGGACTTCGACCGCGACTCCAACGTGCTGGAAGTCTTCATCGGCCGCCTGCGCAAGAAGCTGGATCCGGACGGCGAACTGAAGCCGATCGAAACCGTACGCGGCCGCGGCTACCGTTTCGCGATTCCGCGTAACGAAGGCTGAGCCTGCACCTGGCGAGCATCTGATGTCCGGCCGTCTGTGGTTATTCCGACGCTGGCGGCCGCGATCCCTGCAGGCACGCCAGCTGCTGGCTGCGTCGGTGGGCCTGGTGGCCTTCCTGGCGCTGGCCGGTTACGCACTGGATGCGGCCTTTGCCGATACCGCGCGTGCCAACCTGCGCGAGCGGCTGAAGAACTACGCCACGGCCTACGCGGCGGGCAGCGATTTCACCCGCGACCGCTCGTTGTACCTGCGCGAGCAGCCGCCGGATTCGCGTTTCGACGTCCCCGGCAGTGGCCTGTACCTGCAGGTGGTGACGCCCGATGGCAAGGTCACCTCGATGTCCGCCGAAGGTCCCATGCTGCCTACGGTGGGCGGTGGCCTGCTCGCGCCGCGTCAGGAAGTCTTTGAAGGTCCGTTGCCGATCATCCAGATCGACGGCAGCGAGGGCTCGGTGTATCGCTACGGCCAAGGCCTGGTGTGGGACGTGGAAGCCGATCCGGCGACCGAGTTTCCGTACACGATCTACGTGATGGAAGACAGCAGTGCACTGGGTGCGCAGCTGCGCGTGTTCCGTGGCCGTGTGTGGTTCTACCTCGGCGGTATCGGCCTGATCCTGCTGTTGCTGCAGACGGTGATCCTGCAATGGAGCCTGCGGCCGATGCGCCGGGTGATCACCGAGCTGACGCGCGTGCAGCGCGGTGAGAGCGAGCGCATGAGCGAGCGCCACCCGCGCGAACTGGAACCGCTGACCGACAGCATCAACGCCTTCATCGAGAGCGAGCGCGATAATCTGGAGCGGCAGCGCAACACGCTGGCCGATCTGGCGCATAGCCTGAAGACGCCGATCGCGGTGCTGCGTACGCAGATGGACAGCGGATCCAGTAACGATGCGTTGCGCGAAGAGCTGGATGTGCAGCTGCAGCGCATGAACAACCTGGTGTCCTACCAGCTGGCACGTGCCGCGTCGTCGGGCCACAAACTGTTCTCTGCGCCGCTGCCGATCGAGTCCAACGCCGAGGAGATCGTGCGCGGGCTGGAGAAGGTGTACGCCAGCAAGGGCGTGTTGTGCGAGTTCGATATCGATCCGGGTTCGCGCTTCCACGGCGAGCCGGGTGACCTGCAGGAACTGTTGGGCAACCTGCTGGAAAATGCCTTCAAGTGGGCCAGCCGCCGCGTGCTGCTGACCGCGCAACCGCTGCCTGCACCGAACATGCGTCGCCCCGGCCTGCTGCTGGCGGTGGATGACGATGGCCCGGGCATCGCGCACGATGACATCGCCAAGGTGCTGCAGCGGGGTGTGCGCGGCGATGAGCGCGTGCAAGGCCATGGCATCGGCCTGTCGATCGTGCAGGACCTGATCAAGGACTACCGCGGCGAACTGCTGGTGACGCGCTCGTCGGAACTGGGTGGCGCGCGTTTCGAAGTGCGGCTGCCGCCCGGCCCGTAAGCCGGAGTTCCAGCCGTTGCAGGGTCGGATCACCGCGCGGGCATCACGCACCGCGCGGGGCGCTCGCCGAGCATGGCTCGGCGCTACCTGCTCGCCATTTCACCACGCGCGCGGATCGATCACCTCGCGTCGTCTTCGGTAGCGCCGAGCCACGCTCGGCGGAATCCATCACCGCGCGGGCATCACGTGCCGCGCGGTGCGCTCGCCGAGCATGGCTCGGCGCTACCAGCTCGCCATTTCACCGTGCCCGCGGATCGATCACCTCGCGTGGTCTTCGGTAGCGCCGAGCCACGCTCGGCGGAATCCATCACCGTGCGGGCATCACGCACCGCGCGGGGCGCTACCGGCTCGCCATTTCACCGTACGGCATCATCCAGCGCAGGCACTGTCGGCGGCTCACCATAGAATCGCCGCAGGTGCGCGGCCACGACCGGCAGCGCCTCGGCCAGCACATCCGGCGCGGAAAAATGGTACTCGGTGGTCACCGCGAAAAACTCTTCCGGCGCCTCCGCTGCATAGGGATCGATCAACGTCGCTTCGCCGGCATCCACCTGCGCGCAGAACGCATCGTAAGCCTGCTGGAAATCGCGTGCCCACTGGCGCTGCCACTCGCGGGGCAGCGGGGGCGTGCCATCGATCGCACCGTCCAGTGCATCTATCTTGTGTGCCATCTCGTGTACCGCCACGCAGTAGCCATCGAACGGCGCCTGCAGGTCGGCCTGGATATCCGCCCACGACAGGATCAACGGTCCACTGTCCCAGCTCTCACCGATCAACTCGTCATCCCACTCGTGCAGCACGCCTGCAGCATCGACGTGGCTGCGTTGCACGCGGAAGGCGTCCGGATACAGGATCAGCTGCGACCATCCGCGCAGCCCGGCCTCGCCCAGTTGCAGCAGCGGCAGGCAGCACACCGCGGCCAGCAGCAGCACGTCTTCATCGCGCAGGGTCAGTCCCCCCACCGGGCTGATGGTCTTCTCGTGCAGGAAGCGGGTGGCCAGCGCGCGCAGCCGCTGCTGTTGATCGGCGCTGAGGCCGCGCAGCCACGGCACATCCTGGCAGGCCTGCTGCCATAGCGCGTCAGGGACAGGACGGGGGGCCGGCCGCAGCCAGCGCAACAACGCCTCGATCAGCGGAACATACCCGGCAGGAAGCTGTGCCACTTCGGCGCACGCAGGCGCTGCAACACGTCGTCGTCACCGCCGCCACCGCTGGTGGTGGCCTGCGCCGGCACCGGCTTGGGCGCGGTCGGCACGGCCGCTGCGGCACTGCGCGCGTTCGGCGGTCGCTCGGCATCCGGCGTGGAATAGACACAGTCACCTCGCCCTTCGCTGGCCATCGCCGTGGCGGCGTTGGCAAGTACGGGGGCCATCAACAGGACCAAGCAATGGGCAAAGCAGCGCATCGTCGACATCCGTGGTCAAGGGCGGGTGAGCTCTCGATTCTAGCCCGATTCGCGCCCTCAATTGGAACCCCCCGCGGGCAGGCTCGATTCCTTTGCCGCATACTTTCCCCGTTTACTTGACGGAACCTGCCGTGGACGACCGCCAACTGCTGGCCAAACTGGCCGCCGGACCGCTGTCCGGCGATGCGCTCGCGCGTGAGCTGGGCCAGACCCGCGCCGCGATCTGGAAGCGGATTCAAGGACTTAGGTCTGCAGGCGTGGCGATCGAAGGCCGTGCCGGGGGCGGATACACGCTGTCCCAACGCGTCGACCTGCTGGACCCTACGCAGATCCGTGCCGCATTGTCGGCGCCGGTGGATGCCCTCGTTGATGACCTGCAGGTGCTGTGGAGCACCGGCTCCACCAACAGTGAATTGCTGCGCTGCAGCGCGCCGCCGCGCGGCAATCGCGTGCTGCTGGCTGAGCGCCAGACCGGTGGGCGTGGCCGTCGCGGGCGCGAGTGGGCCTCGCCGCTGGCCGCCCACATCTACCTCTCGGTGCTGCGTGGTTTCGCCGGCGGGCTGGCCCAGTTGGGCGGCCTCAGCCTGGTGGCCGGCGTAGCGATC
>Ga0247816_10001111_pt1 | contig 13500 bp, 10 predicted proteins | sample UWRJL209509C1_FD_179930 | JGI IMG/M metagenome (GOLD analysis project Ga0247816, IMG submission 179930) | Plant litter microbial communities from Arlington Agricultural Research Station in Wisconsin, United States - UWRJ-L209-509C-1 | ecosystem: Environmental > Terrestrial > Plant litter >...
ACAACCACGGGGGCGGAGACGCCGAATTGCAGGCTCGTGGGCGACCGCCACACGAGCGGGTAGCGCGGGTCGAGTTTCAGCACCATGCGGGAGAGGATGCCACGGGGCCGGGGTGGCGCGTGCGAACTATCCACAACGCGCCCCCTGAACTCTCAGTCTTCGCGCGGCCGGTCTGTCGTGTCGTCGTTGAGGAGGTCGGCGATCGCCTGGTCGACGTCGTCGGGCGCGGGAGTCCCGGCCGTGAGGCGGGCGACGAGGGCGCTCGGATCCGTGATGTCCTCCGCCGTGGGCACGAGGTCGGGGTGCGACCACAGGTCGTCCCTCGTGTCTGCACCGACGGCATCCGTCACCCGCTGCCACATCGCGGCCGCCTCGCGCAGCCGGCGCGGGCGCAGCTCGAGGCCGACGAGCGTCGCGAATGCGGACTCGGCCGGTCCGCCCGACGCACGACGACGACGCACGGTCTCGGCGATCGCGACGCTGGAGGGCAGCCGCGAGGTCGCCTGGGCGGTGACGACGTCGACCCAGCCCTCGATGAGGGCGAGCGTGGTCTCGAGACGGCCGAGGGCGGCGAGCTGCTCGTCGGACTTCGGCGGGATCAGCGCCCCGCTGGTCATCGCGGCGCGCAGTTCTTCGGGGTTGGCCGGGTCGAAGTCGGAGGCGAGCTCTTCGAGCCGCGACGTGTCGATGCGGATGCCGTGGGCGAACTCGGTGATAGACGTCATGAGCTGCAGACGCAGCCACTTCGCATGGCGGAACAGGCGTGCGTGGGCGAGCTCACGCACGGCGAGGTACAGCTGCACCTGGTCGACCGGAACGTCGAGTCCCGACGCGAAAGCCGCCACGTTCTGGGGGATCATCGCGGCCTGCTGGTCGCCCTCGCCCGTTCCGAGCAGGGGGATGCCGATGTCGCCGCCGGAGACGACCTCGCTCGCGAGCTGACCGACGACCTGCCCCAGCTGCATGGCGAAGAGTGTGCCGCCGACGTTGCGCATGAGCTGGCTGGCGCCGGCGATCATGTCGTTCATCTCTTCCGGCGCCTGCTCGGCGAGCACATCGGTGAGCGAGTCGGCGATGCTCGTGGCCACGGGCTCGGCGAGCTGGATCCAGATCGGCATCGTGGCGGTCACCCACTCGGTGCGGCTCATGAGCTTGGGCGCGACGGTCAGCTCGGAGATGTCGGTCGCCTCGGCGAGCCAGAGCGACGCGACGTGGAAGGCCTGTTCGATCTGCGACCGCTCGGCCGGAAGCGAGACGACGGTCGAGCGGGAGGCGAGGTTCTTGCCCTGTTCGAGAGCGAGGTCCCAGTTGATCCCGTCTCCGCTGGACTGCAATGCGTTCTGCAACTGCGCTATCAGCTGGGCGACCACCTCGGGGTCGTCGGGCAACCCGGCGGCACTCGCCAGCTTGCTCGGGTCGAGGTCGGTGTTCCCCTCGAGAAATGCGCGCAGCATCTCGCGGAACTCTTCTTCGGGCGGCTCTTCCCGCGAATCTTCAGGCATGCAAACTACGCTAGCTGCTGCATGGTCGACGGGGCTGGGTTTTCACCTAGGCTGGTTCTTCCGGCAGTGCGCCCGTGGCGAACACTCCCTCTTAACTCTCTGACACAAAAGGACAACGGTGGCGCTCTTCGCCGATTCTGACCCGGTCGCCCCACCGCGTCGTTCACGCTCGTCGACCATCGGTTGGTCGCTCATCCTCCTCGCCATGCTCGTGACGATCGTTGTGGCGCTGGTTCCCTCGCCCTACGTCATCGAGCAGCCGGGGCCGGTGTTCGACACCCTCGGCGAGGTCGAGGTGGGCGGCGAGGCCGTTCCGCTCATCGACATCCAGAACGCGACGACCTACCCGACAGAGGGGTCGCTCAACATGCTCACGGTGTCGATCAACGGCAACCGTGACAACCGGCTCAACTGGTTCCAGGTTGCCTCGGCGTGGTTCGACTCGAGCAAAGCGGTCGTGCCCATCGACAATGTCTACCCCGAGGGCGTCACCGTCGAGCAGTCGAACGAGCAGAGCCAGATCGACATGCAGAACTCGCAGCAGGAGGCCATCGCCGCGGCGCTGACCGACCTCGGCTACGAGTTCTCGACGAGCCTCGAGATCGTCGATGTCAGCACAGACAAGCCCGCCAACGGCGTGCTCGAGGCCGGCGACACCGTCGTCAGCGTCAACGGCCAGACGTTCACCGACGTCACCGGGCTCAAGTCGGCGATCGCCGCCAACGGGGTCGAAGTCCCGGCAGCCGTCGTCATCTCACGCGACGGCGTCGAGCGCACCGAGTCGATCACGCCGGTCGCGGGCGCGGGGGCGAGCGACCCGGTGCTCGGCATCACGGTGAAGGGCAACTTCGTCTTCCCCATCGACGTCACCATCCAGCTCGAGAAGGTCGGCGGACCCAGCGCCGGGCAGATGTTCGCTCTCGGCATCATCGACAAACTCACGCCCGGTTCGCTCACCGGCGGCAACGACGTCGCGGGAACCGGAACCATCACCGGCGACGGCACGGTCGGACCGATCGGCGGAATCCGACAGAAGATGTACGGCGCGGTCGGAGCAGGCGCCGACTACTTCTTCGCGCCCGCCGACAACTGCAACGAGGTCGTCGGTCACGTCCCCGACGGGCTCACCGTCTTCGCGATCAGCAACCTCTCCGATTCGCTCGCCGCGCTCGACGCGATCTCCGCGGGAACCTCCACGGCCGACCTTCCCAGCTGTAACGCGAGCTAACAACAGCACTCTTCCAGTCCGCACCGTTAAGATGACCTGACCGACCACTAAGGCCAGGAGCAGTCGCTTGACTTCCACAGCAAACCCACCCGCCAGCCGCACGAGGGTCACCCTCGCGATTACCGCCGCGATCGTCGCCGTCTTGGTGGTGATCTTCTTCATTGTCGCGGGACTGTACACAGACGTGCTCTGGTTCGACCAGCTCGGATTCCTCAACGTTCTCACCACCCAGTGGATCGCGACGGGTGCGATGTTCCTCGTCGGCTTCTTCGCCATGGCGATCCCCGTCTGGGCGAGCATCGAGATCGCGTTCCGCGCGCGTCCCGTCTACGCCAAGCTCAACTCGCAGCTCGACCGCTACCAGCAGGTCATCGAGCCGCTGCGCCGCCTCGCGATGTTCGGCATCCCCGCGGTGCTGGGCCTGTTCGCGGGTGTCTCGGCCGCCACCCGTTGGCCCGTGGTGCTGCAGTACCTCAACCGCACGAGCTTCGGCGAGACCGACCCGCAGTTCGGCCTCGACATCTCGTTCTACCTCTTCGAGCTGCCCTTCTTCCGCGGCGTCGTCGCCTACGCGTCGGCCATCGTGCTGATCGCCGGCATCGCAGCGCTCGCGACCGCCTACCTCTACGGTGCTATCCGCGTCTCGGGTCGTGAGGTGCGCATCTCGCGTTCGGCCCGCATCCAGATCGCCGTCACCGCCGCCATCTATGTGGCGCTGCAGGCAGTGAGCATCTGGCTCGACCAGTACACGACCCTCACCTCGGCCAGCGCAGGCTACCTGCAGACGGGTGCCGGCTACACCGAGGACAACGCGACCATCCCCGGCCGCGCCATCATCGCGGGCATCGCCGCGCTCGTCGCCGTTCTCTTCATCGTCACGGCCGTCATCGGCCGCTGGCGTCTGCCCGTCATCGGCACCGCGCTGCTGCTCGTCGCCGGCCTCGTTGTCGGCACGATCTACCCGTGGATCGTGCAGCGCTTCCAGGTGGAGCCCAGCGCACGAACCCTCGAGTCGTCGTATATCGAGCGAAGCATCGAAGCCACCCGTGACGCCTACGGCGTCTCCGGTGTCGAAGAGGTCCCCTACAACGCCACGACCGACGCCGTCGGCGGCGCACTCCGCACGGATGCGGAGACCACCGCCAACATCCGCATCATCGACCCGGCGCTGGTGTCGAACTCGTTCGCGCAGCTCGAGCGATTCAAGCAGTACTACCAGTTCTCGTCGCACCTCGACGTCGACCGCTACGACATCGACGGCACCGTGCAAGACACGGTGATCGCCGTTCGCGAACTCGACCAGGAGGGCCTCGGCACCGCCCGCAGCTGGTACAACAACACCGTCGTCTACACGCACGGTTACGGTGTGGTCGCCGCCTACGGCAACCAGCGCACCTCCGACGGCCAGCCCGTCTTCCTCGAGTCGGGCATCCCTTCGACGGGCGCCCTCGACATCGACCAGCCGCGCATCTACTTCGGCGAGGAATCGCCCACGTACTCGATCGTCGGTGCGCCCGAGGGCGACAAGCCGATCGAGCTCGACTACCCGTCGGGAGACGATGACGACGCGTCGAACACCACCACGACCTTCGAGGGCGAGGGTGGGCCGATGCTCGACAACATCTTCAACAAGCTCGTCTACGCGATCAAGTTCCAGTCGGAGCAGATCTTCCTCTCCGACGCCGTGACCGAGAAGTCGCAGATCCTCTACGACCGCGACCCGATCGACCGCGTGAAGAAGGTCGCCCCGTACCTGACGCTCGACAGCGACACCTACCCCGCCGTCGTCGACGGCAAGGTCGTCTGGATCGTCGACGGCTACACCACGAGCGCGAACTACCCGTACTCGCAGGTCGAGAAGCTCAGCGACACGATCGTCGACTCGAACACGCCCCCCGTGCCCTACGCGGTCGACGACCTCAACTACATCCGCAACTCGGTGAAGGCCACGGTCGACGCCTATGACGGAAAGGTGACGCTGTACGCCTGGGACGAGGAAGACCCGATGCTGAAGACCTGGCAGAAGATCTTCCCCTCGACCCTGAAGTCGGTCGACTCGATGAGCGCGGAGCTCACCGCCCACGTGCGGTACCCCTCCGACCTGTTCAAGGTGCAGCGCGCGATCCTCGGTTCGTACCACGTCACCGACGCGAACTCGTTCTACTCGAGCGACGACCAGTGGGTCACGCCCGACGACCCGACGTCGCCCGCGGCAGCCCCCACGCTGCAGCCGCCGTACTACCTCACCATGAAGGTGCCCGGCACCGAGTCATCCGCCTTCACCCTGTACTCCACGTACATCCCGAGGGCGGCGGCGACGTCGAGCAGCAGCATCCTCACCGGCTATCTCGCGGTGAACTCCGATGCGGGCCCTGACTACGGCAAGCTGACACTGCTCACGCTGCCGAAGCAGGACACGGTGCCCGGCCCCGGACAGGTGCAGAACAACTTCAACTCCGACACCGTCGTGGCCAGCCAGCTCTCGCTGCTGCAGCGCGGCGACACCGAGGCGATCCAGGGCAACCTGCTGACCGTGCCGGTCGGTGGAGGCCTGCTCTACGTGCAGCCCGTCTACGTGCAGTCGACGAGCGGCACGAGCTTCCCGCTGCTGCGCAAGGTGCTCGTCGGCTTCGGCGACAAGATCGCGTTCGAGGACACCCTCGACCTCGCTCTCGACGCCCTGTTCGGCGGCGACTCGGGTGCAGACGCCGGCGACGGCGGAACCGTGGTCGAGCCGTTGCCCGAGGAGGTGCCGGTGCCGTCTGACCCCGACGCCCCCACCACCCCCGCCGACCCCGGCACGGCAACGGGTACCGTCGATGAGGCCGCGCTCGCTGCGGCCCTCGCCGAGGCCAAGTCGGCGCTGGCAGCTCGTGCGGCCGCCTATGCGTCGAACGACCTGGTAGCCGCGGCCGAGGCCGACAACCGGCTCACGGCGGCGCTCACCGCGGCGCTGGTAGCCAGCGGCGAATAACGAATGACCGACCTCCAGTCCGGCGAGTGGCTGGACGCGAACCGCGCGCAGTGGGACGAACGTGTCCCACTGCACGCGGCGAGCGGGTTCTACGACCGGTCGAAACTGCTCGCGGGGGAGGGTGAGCTCTACCCCATCGAGGAGCGGGAGCTCGCCGCCTACTTTCCGGAGGGTCTCGACGGCAAGCGCGTGCTGCACCTCCAGTGCCACTTCGGCGCCGACACCCTGGCCCTCGCGCAGCGCGGGGCGACGGTCGTCGGCATCGACTTCTCGAAGCCGGCGATCACCCTCGCCCGCTCCCTCGCCGACGAGCTGGGCCTGGCCGACCGTTCGCGGTTCGTCAACGCGAACGTCTATGACGCCCGCCACACCCTTCCGCAGCCGGAGTCGTTCGACATCGTCTACACGACGTGGGGAACGATCGGCTGGCTCCCCGACGTGGCCGAGTGGGCCCGCATCGTCGAGTGGTACCTGAAGCCGGGCGGCAAGCTGTACTTCGCCGACGGCCACCCCGCGGCGTTCGTGTTCGAAGACGGCGGCGACGAGTTGCCGGCGTTCGCATACCCCTACGACTCCGACGGAGCCGCCGATATCGTCGACGACGACACCGACTACGCCGTTCAGGGCGCCTCGCTCGTCAACACGCGCACCTTCGAGTGGAACCACCCGGTGAGCGAGACCGTGATGGCGTTGCTCGCCACGGGGCTCACGATCGACTTCCTGCACGAGCACTACGAGCTGCCGTGGAAGATGTTCGACTCGCTCGAGGCCACCGACGACCGGCTCTACCGCTGGCCCGACAAGAAGTGGCTGCCGCTCGGCCTCAGCATCGGCGCGAGCAAGCCGCTCTAGTCGCACGTGCGCCGTCCGTTCTGTGGGACGCGGTTCATGATTCAGGGCGGATGCGCCTCGCGCCGCTCGATTCCGCACGTTCGCGCGGGACGGTCACTCGCGCGCAGCCGTCCGCCCTGAATGATGAACATCGCGCGAGAGGCGCCCTCGAGCGCAACCCCCGAGGCAGCGTGGACGGGCCTTCCGAAATACCGTGCTACTGTTGATCTTGCAGCGCGGGGTGGAGCAGTTCGGTAGCTCGCTGGGCTCATAACCCAGAGGTCGCAGGTTCAAATCCTGTCCCCGCAACAAGAAAAAGGCCCCAGGTCATGAATTCGTTCGTGACCTGGGGCCTTTCTTGTACGCCGACAACGCTGGGGCGCTTACCGAATGGTCGCCGAAGCCGATAGTGGACAGAGCACGTCAACCGACAACCAGAAGGGTACGACTGGCTCGGCCAGCGTCTACATATGCAAAAGAAACTCTATGCTCTGGGCGCGGTTGCGCTGCTCTCACTGACCGGCTGCGCGAGCGGCGCCGGCACGACTCCTGCCGGAAACGGCGCGCCCCCCGCTGAGGAGCAGGCCTCCGACGCCACTTTCGACTTCACCGAACGCTCGGCACAGGCTTCGGTCAGCAGCCCGTCGATCACGTTCACGATCAACGACGACCTGCAGACGGCGGCCGGTGACTACGCCGACGACAGAGTCTTCGACGCGATCACCGTGACCGGCCTGAAAGTGAAAGACCCGAAATTCTGCGCGGTGGAATTCGCATACGACTACGCCGACGGTGTCGACGTCGACACGCTCGCCGACGGCTATCTGGAGCTGTACCCGAGTCTCGAGGGAGACCGCACCGAGGCGGTCAGCGGTCTTCTGGGATTCGACGGGTACCGGGGTGACAGGGCGATCGGCGAGCCCGATCTCGACAACCTCGCACCTCTGATGCTGTGGATCGCCGACGACTACAAGAGCGCGACGTGGGTCACCGACTGCGCGACGCAGCCCTACGACTCGGAATCGGCAGATGTCCCCGTCAGTTTCTGGAGTGCGGGAACCGGCGCCGACGGCACGTTCAGCAAGGACGCTTTCGCGCACGCCGATCTCACCGTGATGAAGAACGGCGACGTCACGGTCAGCCTCTACGAGGCCTACGACTTCGTGCAGGATTCGAACGGCGAGTGGATCGCCGACTGATCAGTCCTGAGGCAGTGACCGTCTGAGCCGCTCTGTGCCAGGCGTTCACAGCCGCGGCGCGACCAGCCGGTGGCTCTCGGTGACGAGGTTGACGAGCAGCTGGTCGGCGAGATCGAGCGGCACCGTCAGCCAGTGCCGCTTGTTCATGTGGTAGCCGGGGATGATCGTCGGATGCTGCTGCCGGAGTGCCTCCCCGTCGTGCGGGTGCGCCTTGAGCGTCACCACGGGGGAGGGGTCGCCCGGCTCGCTCACGATCGCGAAGACCTTGCCGTTCGCCGCCTTGTAGACCGGCGTCTCCGGGCCGAACGGAAAGCTCTCGGTGGCGCCCCGCAGACCCAGGCAGATCTCGCGAAACTCGAGGTCGTGCATCTAGAGCACCTCTGTCTACTTGTCGATCACCCGCACGAGCTCTTCGATGAACTCGCTGAACCCGGTGGAGCGCCTGATGAGCTCGAGCACTTCTGCCCGGTCGGCGAACACCTCGACGAACTGGTCGAAGGTCGTCTGGAACGAGGCGCGTCCGCTCGATGAGAACGCGATAAGCGCGATCACATTGACCCGGTTCTCGCCCCACGGCATCGCCGTCTCGTTCACGGCGATGGCGATCGACGTGCGCGTGGCGCTCATAGCCATGGCGTGCGGCACGGCGATCGACTCGGTGAAGGCGGTCGACGACATCGCCTCCCGTTCGATCGCGCCGGCCACGTAGCTCTCGTCGATGATGCCGCGTTCGAGCATCAGGTCGCCGAGCAGCCGGATCATCGATGCCTCGTCGGGTGCGTACACGTTGCGCAGGAACAGGCCCTCGTCGAAGTAGCGCAGCAGGTCGTCTTTGATGCGGATGCGGCGTCGGTGACGGCGCAGTCGGGAGATCGCCCGGCGAACGTTCTCCGCGTCTCCCTCGGTGAAGAACGGCTGGATGACGACGACGTTGTCGCCGGCGCCCTTGACCGCGATGGTCGTGAGCACGAGGTCGGTCGAGAAGTCGGTCCACGCCACGTCGGTGCGGGTGACTACGACCTCGACCGCCAGCTCGTCGCCGAGCGTGCGCTCGATGTTCTGGCGCAGGATGTCGTGCATGTCGTAGTAGCCGGGGGAGACGATCGCGACGGTGAGCCGCTCTTCGTGGCGCGACTGCCGCTGGAGGTGCGAACCCAGGTGCATCGCGATATACGAGATCTCGTCGTCGTTGATCGTGATCGACTTCTCGCGTTGGATCTGGCTCGCGATGAACACCGCGACGTCGTAGATCATCGGGTACGAGGTCTTGATCGACTTCACGAGCGGGTTGCGGGAGTAGGAATTGTCTTGCGCGCGGGCGATGAGGTTGCCCACGTGCAGCGCGAACCGCACCATAAACGTCTCGTCGTCGAGATCGAGCAGGTACTCCTCGCCGACCTGGCCGACGATGCGGCGCACCGTCTCGAGATGCTCGGGAACCACGTAGTTGTCGACGACCGACTGCACGGGCTCGTTCTGTCCCGGTGTCACGACGCGGGTCGTGAGCAGCTTGCCCAGGTAGTCGAGGTCGGTGCGGTCGAGCTCGACGTCGAAGTGCGCACGGGTGAGCTGGGCCAGCGCGGCGCTCATCGGGGTCGCGGCCTGAGCCGAGGCATCCGTCATCGTTGGTCCGGGGCGACGGATGACCCGGTCCACGGCGATCGCGACGTGCAGCAGCACGCTGTTGACCCCGTACTCGTTGACGAAGTATCCCTGCGCCTCGAGTTCGTCGATGAGAGCCGTCTTGAAGGCGCCGAGGTCTTCTGACACGAACTCTCGCTGCACCGTCTCCAGTTCGAGGAACCCCTGCGCGCTCTCGGTGCGGAAGATCTTGCTCAGCACCCGCCGGTAGTCGGCTTCGGTGCCGGAGAGGCTGACGACGCTGCCCTGCCGGCTGAGCCGCAGCCCGGCTTCTTCGCCGAGCGTCTTCACCTTGCGCAGGTCGGCCTCGATCGTCGACTCGCTCACGTAGAGGCTCTCTGCGAGGGAGTGGATGTCGAGGCCGTCGGGGGCCTCGGTCAGCCGGCGCACGAGGTGGTGCACACGGTCGCGCGGGGTGTCGCCGTCGCGGCCGTGGGCGCCGCTCGCGAACGTCGTATAGGCCTCGCGGTTCAGCCGGTAGCCGTTCGTCGACGACGAGATGATGCTGAGCGGATGTGCCGCGGCCTTGGCCGCCGTGACATAGCTGCGCACGCTGCGCGTCGTCACCCCGAGGTGTTCAGCCAGCTCCGCCGCGGTCACGCGGGTATCGCTCTGCGACAGGTAGTCCAGCAGGCGCTCGTACTTATCGCTCATTTACTGCAACTTAACCACGTTCCGGGCGCCCTGGCAGTCAATTTCCGCGGGTGCGGAAGCAGAACTGTTGGAGTGCGGCAGGGAATCGATCAAAGATGGAGGCCTAAGCACGTCGATTCGCTGTACCGCAGGGAACGCAAGGAGGCGATCCATGACTACGATTCTGATTGTCTGTGGCGCGGGCGCTTCGAGCACCTTCCTCGCCAGCCGCATGCGCGCAGTCGCCGCCAGCCGCGGCGAATCCGTGACGATCGTCGCGGCGAGCGACGACGACCTCGACTCCCGTCTCGCCTCCACCGACGTGCTGCTCGTCGGCGCACATCTCGCCGGGAGCTTCGACGGGCTGCGTGACCGGGCCGCGACCCACGGCGTTCCCGCCGGCCTCCTCGACCCCGCGGTCTTCGGCCCAGGCGGGCCCGAAGCCGCCTTCGATCTCTACTCCTCACTGGCGCTCCTGACGAGCGCCGACATCGCCAACCCACAAAAGGACACCACCCATGGCTGATCGCAGCGTCACAATCGCTTCCGCAAACGGACTCCACGCACGCCCCGCATCGTTGTTCGTGCAGGAAGTCACGAAGTCGGGGCTCGCGGTCGAGCTCACTCGCGGCGAGAAGACGATGAACGCGGCGAGCATCCTCGGTCTGATCGCCCTGGGCCTCCAGCACGGCGACGAGGTCTCGCTGCACGCCGAGGGAGACAACGCCGAGGGTGTGCTCGACGGTCTCGCCGCCTTCCTCGGAACGGACCACGACGCATGAGCGACGCCACTGAGAACCTGACCGGAGTGGGCATCGGGCGCGGCCTCGCCGTCGGCCCGGTGCTGCGGATGCCCGACCCCCTGCCCGAGCCGGCGGATGTCGCGAGCACGATCGGAGACGACGCCGAGAAGGTGCGCGTGGCCGGTGCGCTCGCCGCTACCGCCGCCGACATCCGCCTGCGAGGCCAGCGCGCCGGCGGCGCCGCCAAAGACGTTCTCGACGCCCAGGCGTTTATGGCCGAAGACCCGACGCTCAAGGACGACGTCGACGCCCGTCTCGCCACCGGCAAGACCGCGGAGCGCGCCGTGTTCGAGGCGTTCGCCGCCTTCCGCGACCTGCTCACGAGCATGGGCGGCTACATGGGGGAGCGCGCGACCGACCTCGACGACGTCTCGCAGCGCGTCGTCGCGCACCTTCAGGGTGTCGCGGCTCCCGGGGTTCCCGACCCGTCGTATCCGTTCATCCTCGTCGCCCGCGACCTCGCACCGGCCGACACCGCGCTGCTCGACCTCGACAAGGTGCTCGCCCTCGTCACGAGCGACGGCGGCCCCACGTCGCACACCGCGATCCTCGCCCGTGAGAAGGCGATCGTCGCCGTCGTCGGCGCGACCGGCGCCCTCGCACTCGTCGACGACCAGATCGTGATCGTCGACGCGGTGACCGGTATCGTCTCGGTCGCGCCCACCGACGACGAGCAGAAGGCCGCCGCTGCGACCATCGCCGAACGCGCCGCAGCGGCAGACGCACCCGTCGGACCGGGCGCCCTCGCCGACGGAACGCCCGTGCCGCTGCTCGCCAACCTCGGATCGGTCGACGGCGCACTGCCGGCCATCGAGAAGGGTGCCGAGGGCGTGGGTCTCTTCCGCACCGAGTTCCTCTTCCTCGACGCCGACCGCGCCCCGACCGTGGAAGAGCAGCAGGAGAAGTACACCCAGCTGCTCACCGCCTTCGCGGGCAAGAAGGTCGTTGTGCGCGCCCTCGACGCCGGTGCCGACAAGCCGCTGAGCTTTCTCAACGACGAGCCGGAGGAGAACCCGGCACTCGGTCTGCGCGGACTGCGCGCGCTCCGCGCCAACGAGCCGATCCTGCGCGACCAGCTCACGGCGCTCGCCAACGCCGACGCCGCGACCGACGCCGAACTCTGGGTCATGGCGCCGATGGTGTCGACCGTGGAGGAGACCCGCTACTTCACCAAGCTCGCCCGCGAACTCGGCATCAAAACCGCGGGAGTGATGATCGAGGTGCCCGCGGCCGCGCTGCTCGCCGACCGCATCCTGCCCGACACCGACTTCGCGAGCATCGGAACCAACGACCTCACCCAGTACACGCTCGCCGCCGACCGTCTGCTCGGCTCGGTCGCGTCGTTCCAAGACCCGTGGCACCCCGCGGTGCTGCGTCTCGTCGGCGAGGTCGGCCGCGCCGGCGTCGCCCTCGACAAGCCCGTCGGCATCTGCGGAGAGGCCGCGGCCGACCCGCTGCTCGCCGTCGTGCTCGTCGGCCTCGGCGCCACCTCGCTCTCGATGTCGCCGGCGGCTCTCGCCGACGTGCGCACCGAGCTCGCCCGTTTCACCCTGCAGCAAGCCAAGGAATTCGCCGAGATCGCCCTCTCGGCCAATAGCGCTGTGGAGGCCCGCGCCGCGGTGCTCGCCGCAGCAAGTTCTCTCACCACCAACAACACAGAATCGGAGTAAGACCCATGACAACGACGTCTCCCACCAAACGCGGTGGAGCCCGAGTAGGTGTTCAGAAGTTCGGCACGTTCATCAGCGGAATGGTGCTTCCGAACATCGCCGCGTTCATCGCCTGGGGCCTCATCACCGCCCTCTTCATCGAGACCGGCTGGCTTCCGCTGCTCGGCATCGACGCCACCTGGGTACAGCAGCTCGGCGGGTGGAGCTCGAACGAAGACGTGGTCAACGCCGGTCTCGTCGGCCCGATGATCACCTACCTGCTGCCCCTGCTTATCGCGAACACCGGTGGCCGTATGGTCTACGGAGTGCGCGGCGGCGTGGTCGGCACCATCGCGACCATGGGTGTCATCGTCGGAGCGGGCATTCCGATGTTCCTCGGCGCCATGATCGTCGGCCCCGGTGCCGCCTGGGTCATGAAGAAGGTCGACAAGCTGTGGGCCGGCAAGATCAAGGCCGGCTTCGAGATGCTCGTCGACAACTTCTCCGGCGGAATCGTGGGTGCGGCACTCGCCGTGTTCTCGTTCTTCCTCATCGCCCCCGCGGTGACCGCGATCAGCAACTTCCTCGAGACCGTCGTGAACTTCCTCGTGGTGAGCAGCCTGCTGCCCCTCGCGAGCGTCTTCGTCGAGCCGGGCAAGATCCTGTTCCTCAACAACGCGATCAACCACGGTGTGTTCACGCCCCTCGGCACGATCGAGGCGGAGAAGACCGGCCAGTCGATCCTCTTCCTCATCGAGGCGAACCCCGGCCCCGGTCTCGGCATCCTTCTCGCCTTCTCGATCTTCGGTGTCGGCCTGCTGCGTGCGAGCGCTCCCGGCGCGATCCTGATCCAGTTCGTCGGTGGAATCCACGAGATCTACTTCCCCTACGTTCTCGCGAAGCCGCTGCTGGTCCTCGCCGCGATCGCGGGTGGCGCGACGGGTGTTCTCACCAACGTGATCTTCCAGTCGGGCCTGCGCGCGCCGGCGTCTCCCGGATCGATCATCGCGGTTCTGGCGCAGACGCCTCCCGGCAGCTTC
>Ga0247816_10001112_pt1 | contig 13496 bp, 14 predicted proteins | sample UWRJL209509C1_FD_179930 | JGI IMG/M metagenome (GOLD analysis project Ga0247816, IMG submission 179930) | Plant litter microbial communities from Arlington Agricultural Research Station in Wisconsin, United States - UWRJ-L209-509C-1 | ecosystem: Environmental > Terrestrial > Plant litter >...
CGACCGCGGTGGCCGCCCGGCGCAGGATGACGTCACGCGGCAGATCGACCGGGGAATGCAGAAAAGCCGATGTCACCAGGTCGTACTCCGCCGACGGCTGCCAGCCGGCGAGGTCGGCCTGCACCCAGCTGACCCGGTCGGTCAGCCCACTGTCGGCGGCCCGCGCCGCACCCACACCGAGGGCGTTCACCGAGATGTCGACCGCGGTCACCGTCCAGCCCTGTCCGGCCAACCAGAGTGCGTCACCGCCCTCGCCGCAGCCGAGATCGAGGGCGGTGCCCGGGGCCAGGTCGGCGACCTGACGCTGCACGGTCGCGTTCACCTTCCCGCTCCAGACCTGTCCGCTGGCGCCGCGGTTGGCGAGGTAGCGTGCCTCCCAGAACTCGGCCGGGTCGGTGAGGTGGTTTTCGGTCGGTGTTGTCATGATGGTCAGTTCTCCAGTGATTCGGTGACGAGAGCGGATGCGGCGGCGACCCGGGCGGTGGCCGCGGCGACGTCTTCGGCGATGAACTCCCCGTTGATGGCGAGGGCCGCGGTGGCCCCCGACCCGGCGGCGATGGGCACCAACGCGCCCGGGTTGGCGGAGTTGCCGACCGCCCACACCCCCTCGACGCTGGTGCGGCCGAACGCGTCGACGGTCGTCCACGGGCCGAAATGTGTGTCGGCCCGCTCCACCCCGAGCTGCCGCAGGGGTTCGTCCAACGCGATGGGTGCCGGCTCGGCGAAGATCACATCGAGCGGCACGATGGTGCCGTCGGTCAGGGCGAGCCCGGTCAGGGTGTCGCCGGCGGTGACCACGTGGCTGACGGGTCGGTCGTCCAGTCTGATGCCGCGCTCCTCGAGCACGAGCCGGTCGGCATCGGGGATGGGTCCGGCCAACGCGGTGAACACGGTGATGCCGTCGGAATACGACCGCAGCATGTGCGCCTTGTGCAGTCCCATCACGGAGCCGGCGAGCACGCCGATCGCCCGGCCGGCCGCCTCGTAGCCGTCGCAGTACGGGCAGGCCACGACACCGCGGCCCCACTGCTCGGCGAGACCCGGAATGTCGGGCAGCTGGTCGCGGGTTCCGGTCGCGACGACCAGGCGGCGGGCGGTGGCCCGGCGGCCGTCGTCGGTGTGAATCTCGAACCCGTCCGCGACGGCGCGAGCCGAAACGACCCGTGCGTTCACGATCACACCATCGACGGCGCGCACCTCGCGGTAGCCGTCGGCTACCAGGTCCAGCGGCGAGTAGCCGTCCCGGCTCAGCACGCCGTGCATGTGCGGGGCGAACCGGTTGCGCGGCTGCTGTGCGTCGAGCACGAGCACGCGGCGGCGGGCCCGGGCGAGAATCAGCGCGGCGCTGAGCCCGGCCGCGCCACCTCCAACGATCACGACGTCCCAGTGCTCGGCAGACAGGGCGGCGCCGGTCGGGTCGCCGTCGGTGAGAGTGGATGCCGCGAAAAGGTCCTCGTTGTTCGTCATGCTCCCAGAGTGCCCGCCCCGCGCCCCAGTGGCAAATATCGTTGCTGAAACAGCAAGAAGGCGGGGTGGTGCATCCGTGCGCACCTGCTCTGAGCGAACCCGGTGGTCCCCGCACCCGGTGCTGTGCCAGCATTCGGGCATGCATATTGTGGTGCGCGGATGAAGATTCTGGTGCTCGGTGGCACGGCCTGGCTCGGCCGCGAGATTGCGGCTGCCGCGGTGTCGCGGGGGCATCAGGTGACCTGCCTGGCCCGCGGTTCCGCGGTGCCGGCGGGGGTACGGCTGGTCAACGCCGATCGGGACGACCCCGACGCGTTGCGTGACGTGGCGACGACCCGCTGGGACGCGGTCGTCGACGTGGCCCGGCAACCCGGCCACGTGCGGCGCGCGGTTCGCGACCTCGGCCCCGTGGCCGGGTTGTACCTGTTCGTGTCGACCGGCAATGTCTACGCGTCCCAGGAGACCATCGGCGCCGACGAGACTGCCGAGCTGGTGCCGGCGCTGTCGGCCGACGCGTTCGACGACCCAGAGGACTACGGCGCGGCGAAACGCGCCGGCGAGGACGCGGTGCTCGCCGCCTTCGGGCCGCAGCGGAGCCTCATCGCCCGAGCCGGCCTGATCGGTGGGCCCGGCGACCCCAGCCACCGCACCGACTACTGGCCCTGGCGTTTCGCCCACCCCGCCGTGCCGGACGTGGTCCTCGTCCCCGAGGCGCCCGCGCTGCCGACCGCGCTGATCGACGTGCGTGACCTGGCGGCCTGGCTGGTGCGTGCCGCCGAGACCGGCACCGCGGGCATCTTCAACGCCGCCGGGCCGGCCGTGCCGTTCCCGCAGCACCTCGCCGCGGCGCGGGCTGCCGCTGACAGTCCCGCCGAGGCGTTCCCACTGCCCGAGCGGTGGCTTCTCGACCACGACGTGTCCGAATGGGCGGGCGACCGCTCCCTGCCGCTCTGGCTGAGTGATCAGACCTGGTACGGCATGAACGGCCGGTCCACCGCCAGGGCGCTCGCCGCCGGACTGACCTGTCGACCGCTCGCCGACACGCTGCGCGACGCCCTGCGCTGGCGGGAATCGGTCGCGCCCGGCACACCGGTCGCCGGTCTGACCGACCGGGACGAGCGTGACCTGCTGGCCGAAGCGACCGCCGAGTTCGGCCGACGCCGGTCAACGGATGTCGGTGGTGCCGTCTAGCCTGACCGTACTTACTCAGACTCCCTCGTGCCGAGGAATCGGAGCAGATCATGAAGGTCATCGTGGCGACGTCAGCAACGCAGGGCGCGCGGCCCAGCGACTCCACCGAGTGTGTGGAGGGCGAACTGGTCTGGTTGCGGGACGTCTGCCCGGCCAGCCGACGCAACCCGTACGGCCGGTGCGAATGCGCCCGGTCCTTCTCCGGCATGAGCTCGAACGGGTACACCACCACGGCGCTCGTGCGGGACTTCCCGGGGCTGACCCCGGCGGAGTACGCGTCCGCCCTGACCGCGAGTTTCGATATGCAGGGCTGGTGTGCGTGCTGCACCAGCCGGACGGTCGCAGAGGTGATCAACGAGCTCATGGAGCTGGCCGCGGTCATCCCCGACGGCACGGTGATCGAGCGCTGTGTTGATGAGCTCGCGCCGAGGGGGTCGCTAAGCTCGGCAGGGTGACTCGTCTTCTGAAGATTCTGTCCACTCTTTTTATCGCGGGGGCGGTGACGTTCGGAGCGCCGTTGGCGGCGACCGCGGCGACTGCAACACCCATCGTCGGCGCGCCTGTCGGTCAAGCCGTGGCCGGCGGCGTGGCCGGGGGTGTGCGGGCCGCGGTGGCAGCGGACACGTCGGACTTCACCTTCTCCGGGTTCGCGGCCGAGTACTACCTGGGCCGGGACGAGGCCGGGCACTCCACCCTGCGCACCGAGGAGATGTTCGTGGCGGAGTTTCCCGACTTCGACCAGAACCGCGGCATCATCCGAGCCATTCCGAACAACTACGACGGCGTTCCGCTGCACACGGCGGTCGAGTCGGTGACCGACGGTGCCGGCACCCCGGTCAACTTCGACAGCACCACGGTGGACGGATTCACCGAGCTGGCCCTCGGCACCGACGAGTTCGTGCGCGGCACGCAGGTGTACGTCATCACCTACAGCCAGCAAAACGTGGTGCGTGCCTTCGCCGACACCGCCAACGACGAGTTCTACTGGGACACCAACGGCACCGGGTTCGACCAACCGTTCGGCGCCGTGGCCGCACGCGTGCACGTGGACGCCGCCGTCGCACCCAACCTCACCGGCAGCGCCGCCTGCTACACGGGCGCGCAGGGTGACAGCGGCGCCTGCGAGATCGAGCAGACACCAGACGCCGAGGCCGCCGACCCGTCGGCACAGCTGTTCACCGCGGAGGCCGCAGACCTCGGCCCGCGCGAGAATCTCACCCTGGCCATCGGCTTCGAGGCGGGCACCTTCCTGCAGGTGCCCGCCGAGGCCCAGCCCGGTCAACCCGGGTATGGCGGCAGCTCGTCGGGAGCGACCAACCTGAGTGACGTCTTCGGCACGATGATCGGGGTCATCGCCGGCCTGGTCGGCCTGGGCATCGCGGCGCCCATCGCGTGGCTGGCATTCCGGCCGCGCAGCCCCAAGAGCCGGCGGGCGATCATCCCGCAGTACTCCGTGCCGGCGGGCTACAACATGCTCGAAGCCGCCGACCTCATCGGCCGCACCCGCGCCGCCATGGCCGCGCAGATCGTGAGTTTCGCCGTGCGCGGCAACGTGCGCATCCTGGACTACCCGGTGACGGCGTCCGGCGCGGACTTCACCCTGCAGCTGCTGAGCGCCGACGACGTCGACAATCAGGAACGCGCGGTGCTCGGGGTGTTCTTCCCGGGGCTCGCCGTCGGCGCGCTCTGCGAACTCGGCGTCACGAACGACGCCGTGGCCACCCAGCTGGCCGCCGCCACCACCGATGCGCACCGTCGCACCAGCGCCCGCGGCTGGCGGGCCCGGGCCCCCTGGACCCCCAGGAAGAAGGGCTGGACCATCGGCAGCGCCTCGGTGCTGGCCGCCGCCGTCGCGGTCCTGCTGACCGAGCTGGTCGCGGGAGCGGTACTACCCGGGAACTGGGCCTGGCCCGCGTTCCTCGTGGGCGGTCTGGCCCTGATCGGGGTCTGCGTGGCCGCGGCGCGACCGGTGCTGCTCACCCCGGCCGGGGTGGAACAGCGGGATTACCTCGAGGGAATGAAGGTCTACCTCGAGTTGGCTGAGGCCGACCGGTTCCGGCTGCTGCAGAGCCCGGACGGTGCGCTGCGAGCGACCGTGCCGCAGGCCGTGCCCGGCCAGGCCAATGCGGCGCCGGCATCCGCTGCCGACACGGTGGAACTGGTGAAACTGTATGAGAAGCTGCTGCCGTTCGCGGTGCTCTGGGGGATCGAGAAAGAGTGGGCCGCCGAGCTCGCGGTGCACTACGACCAGGACGCGCTGCAGCCGGACTGGTTCGTCTCGCAGAACACGTTCAACGGCATGATGCTGGGTTCGGTGATGAACGGGCTGATCGGGTCGGTGCGCACCACCCAGACGCCCACGCCTCCGCCACCCTCGCCCACGTCATGGACCGGTTCGGGCGGCGGTAGCTTCTCCGGCGGATCGTTCGGCGGCGGTTTCTCCGGCGGCGGTGGTGGCGGTGGAGGAGGCGGCGGTCGCTGACGCCGGCCTCTCCCGCGGTGACGCAAGGGCACCGGCCGAGTGACCTGAACGGACCTCTTCTAGGCTCGCAGGCTAGAGCGTCTTCACCATTTCGATTTCACTCGCGGTGGGATCGAGCACGTAGGGGTAGCGGTGGCCGGTCTCGACGAATCCGCGGCGCAGGTACGCGGCTCGGGCGCGGCTGTTGGCCTCGTGCACGTGCAGGGTGAGAGTGTCGCCCAGACCGCGCGCCCAATCCTCCATCTGCGAGAGCAAGGCGTCGAAGACGCCCTTGTCGCGTCCGCGGTAGTCCGGCGTGACGTAGACGCCCACGAGCAGCCCGCCGGTGCGGGCGTCGGGAACGTAGCCGCCCATGGTCGCCAACCAGCGACCGGCGGGGTCGATGGCGGCGAGGACGATCCCTGGCGGGGTGACGCCGCGGGCGGCGCGCATGCGCCACTCGGCCTCATCCAGGGTCAGGGCGTGCAGTTCGGTCTCCCCGAAGGCCAGCGGGGTGTCGCGAAGCATCTCCAGTCGCAGAGTGCGCACATCAACCCAGTCGTCCGCCTCCGTGCGGCGGATGCTGAAGCCCTCGTTGGTCATTCGCCGAGCCTATCGATTCCGGTGGGCCGCGTCGAAACCCGACAAGCTGAGATTTAATCAGGAACCTCTTGCGGGTCGGCAGGTTCAGTGGTTAGTTGGTTGAGTAACGAAGCAAGGAAGCGGGGGCGAACGATGGACGAAGGTCGACCGATCTTCCAGCAGATCGCCGAGCGCATCGAGAACGACATTCTCTCCGGCGTGCTTGTCGAGGAAGGCCAGGTGCCCTCGACCAATGAGTTCGCCCTGTACTACCGCATCAACCCCGCCACCGCCGGCAAGGGCGTCAACCTGCTGGTCGAGCAGGGGTTTCTCTACAAGCGTCGCGGCATCGGCATGTTCGTGTCGACCGGCGCGAAGGCACAGATCATCGAGCGGCGGCGTCAGCAGTTCGTCACGGAGTTCATCGCACCGATGCTCTCTGAGGCGGCCAGCCTCGGCATCGACCCGCACGAAATCGAACGGCTCATCGAACAGGAGACCCGATGACTATCCCGACCCCCGTCATCCACGTGGATGGCGTGACCCGCCGTTACCGCGACCTGCGCGCCCTGGACGATGTGTCGTTCAGCGTGCAGCGCAACACCATCACCGGTCTGCTCGGCCGCAACGGCGCCGGCAAGAGCACCCTCATGCGAGTCCTCACCGGGCAGGAGTTCCCCACGGCCGGCACGGCTCGGGTACTCGGCGCGAACCCGGTCGAGAACAGCGGGGTGCTGCAGCGGATTTGCTTCATCTCGGAGAGCCAGCGCTACCCCGATTCGTTCCAGGCCCGGCACGTGCTCACCAGCGCCCCGTGGTTCTACGCCAACTGGGACACCGACCTGGCGGATCGGCTGGTGGACGACTTCCGGCTGCCGCTCAAGCGCGAGATCCGCAAGCTCTCCCGCGGCCAGCAGTCCGCCCTCGGCGTCATCGTCGGCCTGGCCAGTCAGGCGCCGATCACGTTCTTCGACGAGCCGTACCTCGGTCTGGACGCGGTGGCCCGGCAGCTGTTCTACGACACCCTGCTGGCCGATTTCGCCCAGCGGCCGCGCACCATCGTGCTGTCCACGCACCTGATCGACGAGGTCAGCGACCTGCTCGAACATGTCCTGGTGCTCGAGCAGGGCCGGCTGATGCTCGACCAGGATGCCGAGAGCCTGCGGGGGAGCGCCTCGGCGATCGCCGGCCGCGCCGCCGAGGTCGACCGCTTCGCCGAGGGTCGACGGGTGCTGCACCGCGACACCCTCGGCGGCCTGGCCACCGCGACCATCGCCGGCGCGCTCACCGCCGCCGACCACCGTGCCGCCGCCGCCGCCGGGTTGGAGATCGCCCCGGTGTCGGTGCAGCAGCTGATCGTGGACCTCAGCCGGAACGCCGCACAGAACCCGCCGGAAGTGTCATTCGCCGAGGAACGAGGAGCGTGATCACCATGACCGTCATCGACTTCACCCCCACCGTGTCGCAGGTCAGCGGGCCCAACCGCGTGGTCAAAGTGCTGCGCCTGCACCTGGTCAACCGGATGATCTACCTCGGCATCCCCTGGATCATCACCGCGGTCGCGCTCGGCGTCTCCATCGTCGTCGCGCTGCTGATCGCGGCGACGGTGCCCGCAGCGGACCGGCAGCAGGCGCTCGAGGGGATGAGCTACAGCTGGGCCGGTTTGTCCGCGCTCTGGTACATGGCCGTGGTCGGGGTGCAGACAGTGGCCTCGGCGTTCCCGTTCGCCCTCGGCTTCAGCATCACCCGGCGGGAGTTCGCCGCCGGGACCGCACTGGCCTACCTGGTCATCGCGGCCATCAATGCCACCGGCTGGACGATCCTGACCGTGATCGAGCAGGCCATCAACGACAGCGGGGTGACCTTCCACCATTTCACCGCGCTGTGGTTCGGCAGCAGCAACGCCGCGACCGTGTGGCTGTCGCTGTTCAGCCTGCAGATCCTGGTGCTCGCCCTCGCCTCGGCGGTCACCGCCGTGTACGTGCGCTGGCGGGTGATCGGCATGGTGGTGCTGTGGATCGCGGTGGCTCTGGTCGCCCTCGCCGTGGTGTCGGTGATCGTGCTCACCGGCACCGGCGAGAACCTGTTCGCCTGGCTGGCCTCATTCAGCGTTGCCGGACTGTTCGCGGCGCTCCTGGTGCCCGCAGCTCTCGCCTTCGCCCTCGGCTGGGTCGCCCTGCGCTGGGCCCCGCTGCGCACCTGAGTGGCGGACTGACCGACCCGGCTGACCGCGTCCCGTTCGGGCGCTGTCAGCTCGCGGCTGAGGCCGCGATGCCCAGCAGGCTGGGGAGCTCGAGCACCGAGCTGACCCGGCGGTTCTCCGGCACCCCGTCCCGCGGGGAGGCGGCGACCAGCACGGCATCCATGCCGTTGGCTCGCGGGCCGTCGAAGTCGGCCAGCCAGGTGTCGCCGACGAAGATGACCTCGTCGGCTACCGCATCCGCTCGGTTCAGCGCCGCCCGGTAGATGGCCGGGTGCGGTTTGCGAAAGCCAACCTCGAGCGAGGTGACGATGTGCGTGATGTGCTCGGTCGCAGCCATCGCCGCCAGCTGCCGGGGCACCACCGCGGCGTTGTGCGTGTTCGAGACGATGGTGAGAGTGAAGGTGCGGCTGAGTTCGCGCAGGGTGTCCGCCATGCCGGGGATGAGGACCACGCCGAGCTCCCAGTCCGCCATGTGGCTGGTGGTGCCCTGGCTGATCTCGGCGTCGTCCGGCTCACGGTCGAGCAGCTGCACCAGCGCTCGCCGGGACACCTCCTCCATCGAGAACTCACGCTGGTCGACGTCGGTCTCCTGATTGAGCTGATGGAAGGCATCCGACCAGGCCCGCTCGGTCTGCTGCTCGTCGCCGGTCGAGCCCAGCGCGCGCATGCTGGCATGCGTGGCGTCGTAGCCCTGCTCGACCCGGGAGTCGGAGTAGTTGACCAGGGTGCCGAAGAAGTCCAGAAACAGATGGCGCATGCCCACAGCATGGCAGCCTCCAGGTCGAGCGCGGGTCAGGCGCCGCTGCGCGCGTGGCGCGCCACCCGCGCGGCGGCGCGGCGCCCGCGTTCGACCGCCGCCTTCGATCGCCACGGCCGGCGGCGGCCCGGCAGACCGGGGGAATACCCGGTGAGGGGCCAACGCTGCACCGGGTATGAAACGCATCGGGTTCCTCTCCTTCGGCCACTACCAGGCGGTGCCCGGTTCGCTCGTGCGCACCGCCCGTGACGCACTCCTGCAGACCGTGGAGCTGGCGGTGGCCGCCGAGGAGCTCGGTGTGGATGCGGCATCGGTGCGGGTGCACCACTTCGCGCCCCAGCTGGCCTCCCCGTTCCCGCTGCTCGCCGCCATGGCCGCCCGCACCAGCCGGATCGAACTGGGCACCGGGGTGATCGACATGCGCTACGAGAACCCGCTCTACATGGCCGAGGAAGCCGCCATCACCGACCTGATCAGCAACGGTCGGCTGCAGCTGGGCCTCAGTCGCGGGTCACCCGAGACCGCTCTGCGCGGCGCGGAGGCGTTCGGGCATGTGCCGGCAGCCGGCCAGACCGACGCGGACGACGCCCGCGACCGCACCGCCCGGTTCCGGCGGGCGATCGCTGGCGCCGGCGTCGCCCAGGCGAACCCCCAGTTCACCGGCCAGAACGGATTGCTCGCCATCCAGCCGCAGGCTCCCGGCCTGGCCGAGCGGATCTGGTGGGGGTCCGGCACCCGCGCCACCGCCCAGTGGGCCGGCGAGCAGGGCATGCACCTGATGAGTTCGACGCTGCTCACCGAAGACACCGGTGCCGACTTCGGTGATTTGCAGGCCGAGCAGATCGGCATCTTCCGGGACGCCTGGGCGGCCGCCGGTCACGCGGGTAGCCCGCGCGTGTCGGTGAGCCGCAGCATCCTGCCGCTGGTCACCGACGACGACCGCCGGTTCTTCGGCCTGCGCGGGCAGGTCGAGAACCGGGATCAGGTCGGCCACCTCGACGGCGGTCTGGCTCGGTTCGGCAAGAGCTACATCGGCGAACCCGACGTGCTCATCGACCAGCTGGCCCAGGATGCCGCGGTGGCGGAAGCAGACACCGTGCTGATCACGGTGCCGAACCAGCTCGGGGTGGACTACAACGCCCAGCTCCTCGACTCGGTGGTGCGGTACGTCGCACCGGGCCTTGGCTGGCGGTAGCCCGGCGCCACCGGCGCGGCTCGCGTCGATGCGGCTCCGGCCGGCTCTTTCGCCGCGCAAAGAATTGCCCAGGACGGGGGGCGCGCGCATCGCCCCTCGTCGACGGGCCCGCTGCTAGATTCGAAGTACGAGTAGGTGGGGGAGCTGAACAGTGCAGGCTGAATCATCCTCCTCCCGTGCCCGCACCAGTGGGGGCGGGCGATGACCACCGAGATTTCCGAGCCCCCGGTCGAGCTGATCGCCCCGGCCGAGCCGGCCGTGATCTGCGACGGACTGGACCGGTTACTCGACGAGAGCGCCCAGGCCAAGCGAAACGGTCAGCACGTCGAGGGTGCCGCCCTGGCGGAGCGGGTGCTCGCCGACCGGGCGGTGGAACCGGCGCAGGCCGCGCGGGCGCGCCAGCTGCTCGCCGGGCACCGGCTGCGCCTGGGCGAGTTCGAAGCCTCCGTGGAGCACGGGCTCCGCGCGCTGGAATACCTGATCGAGTCGGGCGACCTGCTCGGCCAGTCGACCGTGCACTGCATCCTGGCGTTGGCCTTCCACGAGACCGCTCTGGAGGAGACCGCGCTGTTCCACGTGCTCGGCGCCCTCGAGGCGGCCCGGGCGTGCGAGAGCCGCACCGCGGAGTTCTGGGCGCTCAGCCGCTCGTCGATGGTGCATCAGGCCCTCGGCGACGCCACCCGCAGCCTCGAGCTGGGTCGCCAGGCCATACTCCTGACCCTCACGCTCAACGACACCGAGGCGTCCTTCGCCGCGCTGAACAACCTCGGTGACGCCTGCCTGGAGATCGCCCGCGAGAACAAGACCAAGGGCACCGACACCGCCGAGGTGCTGAGCGAGGGTCTGGCCTGCACCCGTGCGGCGCTCGACCTGGCCGTGGACAACCAGCACGCGCTCTACGAGACGGTCGCGCGCACCAACCTGGTCGGCTTCCTCATCGAACTGGGCCGGTACCCCGAGGCTCGCGAACAGGCCAGCCAGGCCAAGGCCATCGCTCGGGCGCACGACTACCGCAGCCTGGCGGTGAACAACGATGCCCAGCTGGCCGAGGTGGCCAGGGCCGAGGGGCGGGTCGAGGTGGCCTGCGCCATGATGAACGCCCAGCTGGCCGACCCGGCAATGGCCGAAGACGCTTCCCTCAACGTCAAGCTGCACCGGGCGCTCTACGAGATGCACGCCGCCGCCGGCCGGTTCGAGCAGGCGCTGCAGCACCACGAGCGGCTGCACGTGCTCACCCTGCGCCTCACCCGGCAGACCGCCGGACTGCAGTCGCGGATGCTGATCAACTCCCTTGAGATCGAGCAGGCCCGCCACGAGGCCCAGCGCGCCCAACTCGAGGCCGACATGCAGCGGATGCGCGCCGAAGAGCTCGACGAGCAGGCCCACACCGACCCGCTCACCCGGCTGCCCAACCGGCGGGCGCTCGACCGGCAGCTCCCCGATCTGATGCGGAACGCCGGTGTGCAGGAGCGTCCGCTCTGCGCGGTGATGGTCGACATGGACCATTTCAAACACGTCAACGACGAATACGGTCACGCCACCGGCGACCGGGTGCTCACCGTGATGGCCGAATTCCTCGGCGCCATCACCCGCGACACCGACCTGGCCGTGCGGGTCGGCGGCGAGGAATTCCTGCTGGTGCTCGGCGACACCACCCTGGAGCAGGCGACCGACGTCTGCGAACGCCTGCTGGCCGCGGTCTGTGAGCATCCGTGGGGTGGTCTGGCCGAGGGTCTCGGCTGCACGGCGAGCGCCGGAGTGGCGCTGCTCAAACCTGGAGAAAGCGTGTCGCGCTGGTTGGGCCGTGCCGACTCGGCGCTCTACCAGGCCAAAGCCGGCGGCCGCAATCGGGTGGTCGTGGCCGCTGCCGCGTAGACCCGGGCGAGGCGCTCGCGCCAGGCCAGGTCAGCGCTCGCGGATCCGCTCCAGCAACAGCGCCACGAGCAGCGTGGTGCGCTGTTCGTCGTCGGCGAGTCCGATGAGTTCGAGGACAGCCGCCCGGTCGTCGGCCGAGGACGCCACCACATCGACATCGTTCAGTCGTTGCACGGCACTGATCAGCCGTTCGGCGCTGGTCGGCGCGCCGGTCGAGCCGGTGTGGGACGGGTCGGTGGACACGTCTGCGGGCAGGTCGGCGGGGGAATCGGAGGGGGAATTTTGCATCGAACCACGATAGCGGCTCGGCCCGTCGGCGACCGCAACGGCGGCCGGCGGGCGGCGCATCCAGTGCATGCGTTCACATGGGTTTAGCAGGTTTCGCCGGGTGTCTACCCAGGAACGCTGTGCAGGATGGCCAACTTGCCCAGCCGCCCTCCGCGAGCGAGGGCCGACGCCCAGTGTGCGGGTCACCCGAATGACCCGCTGCACGCGATCTGGAATCCCTATGACTCTCGACTCCCGTACTACCTCCATGCCCGAATCCGACCGCCCCCGCGCTGACCAGAAGAAGCAGCTGTCCCGCACGAAGCGACTTACCCTCGCCGCCGGCGCGCTCACCCTCGCCGCTCTCATCGCCGGCACCGGCTTCACGGTGCAGACCTCGTTGGCCGACCAGGCCGAGCAGGCGCAGCAGCAGGCCGACGCCCGCGCCGAGAAGAAGGCCGCGGCCCTCGCCGACGCCCACCTCGACGCATCCATCGCCCTCTACGACGCCAGCACGGCGATCGAGGCCGCCACCAACAAAGTGGATGCGACGGCCTTGGCCGACGTGACCAGCTCCCTGGCCGGCTACCACTCGATGCCGCTGCAGGATGTGACCACCCTCACCACCGAGGCGAAGGCCGAGACGCAGGCCGTCGAGGCTGCGGCCGCCGAAGCGGACCGGTTGGCCGCAGAGGCCGCTGCCGCCGCCGAAGCCGCCGCTGCCGCGGCTGCCGCCCAGGCGGAAGCCGAACGGGTCGCCGCCGCCGAAGCCCTCGCCGCCGGCAACACCGTCGCCGGCGCTCAGGCCACCGCCCGCAACCTGGCCTCGTCGACCTACGGCTGGGGTGAGTCCCAGTTCTCCTGCCTGGTGTCGCTGTGGCAGAAAGAGTCCGACTGGAACTACCAGGCCTACAACGACAACGGCGGCGCCACCGGCATCCCGCAGGCGTTGCCCGGCAGCAAGATGGCGTCGGCCGGTTCCGACTGGGCCACCAACGCCAGCACCCAGGTGGCGTGGGGGCTGCAGTACATCAGCGCCTCCTACGGCAGCCCGTGCTCGGCCTGGTCGCACTCGCAGGCGGTGAACTGGTACTGATCTGGTCACTGCCAGTAGTTGTTCTGGTAGGCCACCAGCAGCACGCCCAGCTCCAGCGCGATCAACAGGTAACCCACCCAGATGGCCGCGTAGGCGAAGGACCGCCCACTGGCCTGGCCGCGGGCGATCCTGGTGAGCGTCAGGTGCGCCAGGATCACCCCGACCACCGGCAGGATCAGCGCCAGCACGAAGCTGAGCACCGCGAGACTGCCGGTCGCATCGGGGTTGACGTCGACCTGGGCGGCAGCGGCGTTCTGACGGATGCCCAACCGCAGTAGCACGACCAGCGCGATGGCGGCACCGACGATGACGATCACGGTGATCGGGTAGACGCCCATCGCTGGCTCCTGTCTCTCTGCGGTGCACGGTACTGCGACCCGGTTGCAGCGGCAACGCGCGCCC
>Ga0247816_10001114_pt1 | contig 13493 bp, 7 predicted proteins | sample UWRJL209509C1_FD_179930 | JGI IMG/M metagenome (GOLD analysis project Ga0247816, IMG submission 179930) | Plant litter microbial communities from Arlington Agricultural Research Station in Wisconsin, United States - UWRJ-L209-509C-1 | ecosystem: Environmental > Terrestrial > Plant litter >...
ACCGATGTAGATGCCGCCCTGCGCACCCAGCGTGACGGCCAGGTTGCCGGCCACGGTGCCGAGCATGCCGCAAAACATGTCCATCGTTTCATCGCACGTCGGACATGCGCCGGCCAGCGCGCGGCGCAGGATTTCCGGTGCGTCCAGGCGCTCGCCGGGACGGCCGGCCCGGTCGGCCAGCGCGCGGAAAATCAGTTCGATGCCGACACCGGACAACAGGCGTTCGGCCGAGACGTGCTCGAATTCGCGCCAGGCGTACTGCAGCACGGCGACTTCCTTTTCATTGGCCGGCGAGAACGTGACGTGGCCGCCTTCGCTGCACAGGGCGGTCCAGCCGCCGCCGGCCTGGACGGCCAGTTCGGGTTCCGTCTCTTCGCCTGACGACATGCTCTTGCCAGTCGGGATCAAGCCGGATACGCCCAGGCCGGTGCCGGCGCCGAGCAAGCCGAGCGGTGCACCCTTGCGCACGGTGCCGCCGCCGATCTGCTGCTTTTCATGGTCCTGCAAGTGCGGCAAGGCACTGGCCAGCGCACTGAAGTCGTTGACGACAATCAGCGTCTCGAAGCCGAGCTCGACGCGCAGCGCTTCGATGGAAAATTCCCAGTGGTGATTGGTCATGCGCACGAAATCGGCGACGACCGGATTGGCGATCGCGATGGCCGCGTGCTTGACGGAACCCAGGCCGGCGGCTGTGACCGTGTCAGAACGCAGGTAGGCCAGGATGGCGTCGAACAGGCGCGGATGGTCGGCGCAGGGCAGCACATCGATGAACTCGATGCGGCCCGGTCCCAATTCGAGCGCGAAGCGCGCATTGGTGCCGCCCACGTCCGCCAGTAAACGCGGCCCGCCTTCGTGCAACACGGTGGCGGTGGAAGTCGGCGATAGAGCGTGGGTAGCGGTCATGGCGGAATCTGTCGAAAATCGTGGCGCAAGCTTAAGGAGTTATGAGTATATACGCAAGTTTTTTTGTAGTTTAGGTACATTACCCAATGACAAATGGAAACTAACTGGCGAATAAACGTAGTCCTGTTACGCAGTACGGGTATCGATCCGGTCGACGTTGCCCGCATTCCAGGCGTCGAGTCCACCATGCAGCGGCCGGGCGCGATGGAATCCGTGGGCCAGGAACTGGTGCGCCACCTGCGCTGCGGTGACATCGTTCGGGCAACTGCAAAAAACGACGATGTGGCGCTCCTTGTCGAGCGTGGCCATCAGGCGATCGGGGCCGCATTCGGAGAACGCCAGCGCACCGGGAATGCCCTCTTCCATGCCGCGCGCCGTCAGGCTGCGGGCGTCGACGATGACCGGGTCGTGGCCGGCGGCGATCAGCGCGCGCATTTCTTTCAGGCTGATGCGCTCGACGGCGTTGATGACCGCGCGCCGGCGCCGTTGCACATATTTATAGAGGATGAACGCTGCCAGGGCGCCGCCCAGCACCACCACGGCGCGGCCGCCCAGCAGTTCCAGGAAGTCGAGCACGTCGTCGATGCTGTCGTTGAACACGAACCCGAGGGTCAGCCAGGCGCCGCTCCACAACAGGCCGCCGATGGCGCTGAGCGCCGCGAACCGCGGGATCGAGACCCCTGTGGCGCCGGCCATCGGGGGCGCGACGATACTGAAACCAGGAATGAACTTGGCCAGGACGAGCGAATTGGGCCCGAAGCGCAGGAAGGTGTCTTCCGTTTTGCTGACGCAGGAATCGGGGGACAAGGAAATTTTGCACAGCAGGCGCAGGATACGCTTGCCATAGAAACGCCCGGCACTGAACCAGAACGCGTCGCTGATGAGCACTGCCACCAGGCTGGCGAGCAGGCACAGTCCCAGGTTGGCGCCGCCGTTGACCGACATGGCGCCGGCGACGATCAGCCAGGGCGACGACGGAATGGGCAAACCGATCTGTTGGCACAGCACCATGCCGAAGACGATCAGCACGCCATACGTTTGGATCAGGTTGACAAGTTCGGACATGACGACATCGTAACGGAAATCCGGGTGGGGCGTGCGGAGGGCTTCCCTATCTTTTGGGAGGGTGCGGACGGCGAAGGATCGCTTGCGCATTCCAGATACCGCACCCAAGACCGCTTATGGCTTGGTGCTGCCCGGTATCGCCGCCAGCAAACTGCGCGTGTACGCATGCTGCGGGTTTCGATACAGTTCATCCGCATCGGCCATCTCCACCACCCTGCCCTGCCGCATCACCATCACCTCGTCCGCCATGTATTTCACCACGGCTAGATCGTGTGAGATAAACAGGTAGCTCATGCCGAATTCGTCCTGCAGATCCTGCAGCAGGTTCAGGACCTGCGCCTGTACCGACACATCCAGCGCCGACACCGACTCGTCGCAGACCAGGATGTCCGGCTGCATGGTCAGGCAGCGGGCAATCGCAATGCGCTGGCGCTGGCCGCCGGAAAATTCATGCGGATAGCGCTGGAGCGCCGCGGCCGGCAAGCCGACCCGCTCGAGCAACTGCTGCGCCAGCATCACCCGTTCCCGGTCGTCCGCCCCGATGCGGTGGATGCGCATCGGCTCCAATAAAATCTGGCCGACGGTGAAACGCGGGTTGAGCGACGCATACGGATTCTGGAAAATGATCTGGATCCGGCGTTTATAGGGCAGGTACGCCCGCTCCGGCAGCGTCATCAGGTCGTGCCCGTCGAACAAAGCGCTGCCGGACGTGGCCTGGTGCAGGCGCAAAAGCGTCAACCCTACCGTGGTCTTGCCGGACCCGGATTCGCCGACGATGCCAAGCGTCTTGCCGCGCGCCAGCGTGAACGAGACATCCTCGATGGCCTTGAACTCGCGCTTGCCGAACAGGCCCTGGCGCGTGAAAAAGCTTTTGCAGAGCTTGTCGACCACCAGCACGGGCCGGTCGGCGGCGGTCAGCCCGCGTGGGCGCTGTGCGATGGCGATGCCGGGCCCGGCCGCGCCGCTGAGGAAGTCGGCAATCACCGGCAGGCGGCGCGGCCGGCTCTCCAGCGTGGGCCGGCAGTACAGCAAGGCGCGCGTGTACGGGTCCTGCGGCGCCTGCAGTACTTGCGCTGCGGCGCCCTCCTCCTTGACTTCGCCATGGCGCATGACGATGACGCGGTCGGCGATCTCGCCCACCAGGCCCAGGTCGTGCGTAATGAACAGCACGGCCATCTTGCGCGCGCGTTGCAGGCTGGCGATCAGTTCGACGATCTGCTGCTGGACCGTCACGTCCAGCGCCGTCGTCGGTTCGTCGGCAATCAACAGTTTCGGCTCGCACGCAATGGCCATCGCGATCATCACGCGCTGCTGCTGCCCGCCGGACAACTGGCTGGGATAGGCATCGATCTTGGTGGCGGGATCGGGCATGCCCACTTCGCCCAGCAGCGCCAGCGTGCGGGTGCGCGCGTCGCGGCTGGACAAGCCCAGGTGCAGGCGCAAGACTTCGCCGATCTGGAATCCCACCGTGAACACGGGGTTGAGCGACGACATCGGCTCCTGGAAGATCATCGCGATCTCCTTGCCGCACAGGGCGCGGCGCTGGGCGCCGGTCAAGGCCAGCACGTCGACGCCGTTGAACAGGATCTGGCTGCCGGGCGCGATGAGCGTGCTTTCCCTGGGCAGCAGGCCCATCACGGCCAGCGAGCTGACCGACTTGCCGCTGCCCGATTCGCCGACCAGCGCCACCGTCGTGTTTTCCGGCACGCTGAACGACACGCCTTTGACGGCCTCGACGCTGGTGTGTTTGTCGACGCGAAAGCCGATGCGCAGGTCGCGCACTTCGAGAAGGTTCGTCATGTGAGTTTCGGGTCGAGGGCGTCGCGCAGGGCGTCGGTCAGCAGGGAGAACGCGGTGACCAGCAACGCCATCGCGCTGGCCGCCGCGGCCAGTTGCCACCACTTGCCCAGGATCAGTTCATTCTGGGCTTCATTGAGCATGCTGCCCCACGACACGGTGCCGACCGGCACGCCAAAGCCGAGGAAGGACAAAATGACTTCGGCCTTGATGAAGCCGACCACCAGGATCGACAGCTGCACCAGCGCCACGTGGCTGACGTTGGGGAAAATGTGCGCGAACATTTTGCGCCAGTTCGACGCGCCGATCGCATGTGCGGCCAGGACGTACTCGCGTCCCTTGTGCTTGATGTACTCGGCGCGGATCAGGCGAAACGGCCCGGTCCAGCCGGTCAAACCGAGGATCAGCACGATGGTCGCCACGCCCTTTTGCTGCAGCACCGCGGCCACTGTCAGGATCATCAGGATCGATGGAATCGACGTGAAGATGCTGTAGAACCAGTTGAAGACATCGTCGACGACGCCGCCATAAAACCCGGCCAGCGCGCCGAACAAGGTGCCCAGCACCACGGCCAGCAACGCGGCGCCCAGGCCGACAACAATCGACGTCTGCCCGCCCTTGATGGTTTTCCTGACGATGTCGTGGCCCCATTTGTCGGCCCCGAACGGCAGTGTCGCGCGCTTCGCTGCAGGCGGCACCACCGCGCCCGCCTGGCCCAGCGCAGCGATGTCCGCGGCCAGCGGATCGAAGGGATTCGGCGGCAAGGGCGCCTGCGTTGCCTGCACCGCGGCATCCGCACCAGCGGCGCCAATAAACGATGGCGGCGCATAGTTGACGCCCACTTCGCGTTCCCAGTCGGCGGCGACCAGGCCCATGCCTGCCAGCGCCAGCAGCGCGAGAAAAGCGAGGACGACGCCCAGCGACGCCATCGCCACGCGATCGGTGCGCAGGCGGCGCCAGGCCAGCGTCCACAGGCCGGGAGAAAGGGTGTCCGTCATGCCAGCTGCACCCGTGGATCGACCGCCTGGTACAGCATGTCCGCCAGCAGGTTGAACAGCATGGTGGCGGCGGCCACATACACGGTGATCGCTTTAATCACGGGAAAGTCGCTCCGTTCGACGGCCAGGATGACTTCGCGCCCGATGCCGGGAATGCCGAAGAAGCGCTCCAGCAAAAACGCCCCGATCAGCAGCGCAGGCAAGTTGGCCATGACGTGCGTGATGATCGGAATGGCGGCGTTCCGCAGCACGTGCACCCAGACGATGCGCGCTTCGGACAAACCCTTGGCGCGCGCGGTGCGCACGTAATCCTGGGACGCTTCGTCGAGCACGAAACTGCGGAACAGGCGCAGCGTCGGCGCAAGCGATACCGCGAGGCCGATCAGGATCGGCAGCGGCGCGTACTGCAACAAGTTCTGCCGGAGGCTGTCGCCCCAGCCCTGCACCGGAAACCAGCCCAGCTTGTAGGCCAGGCCATATTGGAACGCGATGATGTAGACCAGGATGCTGACCGACATGCCGACCGTGCACGCCACCATCACGCTGCGGTCGATCCAGGAACCGCGCACGAAGGCGAGCGCCAGCGCCAGTGCGATGCCGATGCCCGTTTCCAGGATGGTGAGGGGAATCAGTACCGTCAGCGATGGGCCCAGGCGGCTGGTGATGATGCTGGCCACCGGCTCTCCCGTGGCCCAGGAATTGCCGAAGTCGAAGGTGGCGATTTGCTTGACGAACAGCCACAGCTGCACCGGATACGGCTGGTCGACGCCCAGCTGGGTACGGATATTGGCGATCTGCGCCGCGTCCGACATCTTGCCGGCCAGCAGATAGGCGGGATCGCCGCCGACCCAGTTAAACAGGAAAAAGACCAGCAGCAGTACCCCCGCCATGGTGGGCACCATCTGCCACAGGCGGCGCAAGAAAAAAGCTGTCATGGAGGGCCGAATCGGTGCCGGGGGAAAGGCCACACCATAGCGCATATGTAGCCGGGGCAACAAGTGCGTTGCGCGGCGGGCGCCCGCGCGCCATGGTCACTGGCCGCATGCCGCCGCCGTAACTTGCTGTTGTTATTTTGCAATATGCATAACAGTGGCATTGACAGCGATCTATGCGGAATGGTTTGATGCTTTCGCACATTGTTTTACATTCATTTACAAGAACGAGCGACTATTTGGTCACGCACGCGTCGCGGGCAGCGGCATGGCTGCGCCGCCCTGAACGAGAAAGCGGTCCCGTAGGCTTGCCCCTGAGGTTCCTTTAGGAGTTGCAATGCATCAGAAAAAAGTACTTGTCCAGGCTATTTCCCTCGCCCTCGCCTACGCCGCTTGCAGCGGACCGGCCATGGCGCAGGATGTGGAACAAGGACCGATCCAGCGCGTCGAAGTGACCGGTTCGAGCATCAAGCGCGCCAGTGTCGAGACCGCCTCGCCGATTCAAGTGATCACCCGCGAAGATATCGCCAAGTCCGGCAAGGGCACGGTTGCCGAATACCTGCAAACGCTGACCGCCGACGGCGCCGGCTCCCTGCCGACCGGCTTTGGCAACGGGTTTGCCGCCGGCTCCACCGCGATCTCGCTGCGCGGCCTGGGTGCGACTTCCACGCTGGTGCTGCTCAACGGCCGCCGCATGGCGCCGTTTGCGCGCGCCGACGATGGCCAGAAAAGCTTTACCGACCTCTCCACCGTGCCGATGGAAGCGGTCGAGCGCATCGAAGTGCTCAAGGACGGCGCCTCCGCCACCTACGGCGCCGATGCCATCGCGGGCGTGGTCAACATCATCCTGCGCAAGGACTTCACCGGCCTGGCCGTCAAGGCAGAAGCGGGCACCTCGCGTTACGGCGATGGCGAGCAGGCCAAGCTGGCTGTCACCTGGGGCAAAGGCAGCCTGGACGAAGACGGCTACAACTGGTTGATCAACGCAGAAGTGTTCGGCAATAAAGAGCTGATGAACAGCGACCGCGACGAACGCGCGTGGATCGGCCACGGCGACATTCGTCCATGGGGTTACGCCGCCAACACCCAGTTTGCCGCCGGCTACATCACGCCGGGTGCGTCGAGCGCCACGCCGACCGGCGCGCTGCGCAACCCCGTCACCGGCAACTATGCGTCGCTGCCTGGCTGCTCCCAATTTTCCACCACCACCGCCCAGGATCCCGCCGGCGGTTGCCTGTGGTACGCCGACCAGTTCCGCTCGATGCAGCCGAAAATCGACGGCGTGAACCTGTACACCCGCTTCACCAAGAACCTGGACGCCGGCCTGCAACTGTACGCCGAAGCGGGCTACTCGAAGCGCGACACCGAATTTACCTTGATCCCGGCGTCGACCAGCGCCACCGTCGCGTTCCCGCCGAACGCTGCCAATCCGACCGGCGTGATCAACTACGGCAACACCATCCTGGTGGCCGCCAACCATCCGCAAAATCCTTACGGCGTGGCGACGCGCCTGCGCTATTCGATGTTCGACGTCGGCCCCAGCACCCGCTCGGCCGACAATGAATTTTCCCGCGTCGTGATCGGCTTGAAGGGCGAGCGCTTCGGCTGGGACTTCGACACCGGCTATACCCACTCGGAATCCAAGCTCGACCTGAACTACAGCAACATGATCAACATGAAGGTGTTGCAGGCAGCACTGGGCAATCCGGCCAGCCAGTACTACCCGTATTACATCGGCACCGAGGCCGGGCGCAATCCTGCCTCGCTGTATGCGGCCATGGTGGTGAACGCCAAGTCGCATTCCACCACCGAACTGGACGTGGTCGACTTCAAGGCGTCGCGCGAGTTGTTCCAGCTGCCGGGCGGCGCAATGGGTCTTGCCGTCGGCACCGAATACCGCCGCCTCAAGCTCGACAACCCTTCCCTGTCGGGCACGGAAGACGGCAGCATCAATGCTTCCTACGTGGCCGCCAAGGGCACTGACGACGTCAAGGCCGTGTTCGTCGAAATCGCGGCGCCGGTGCTCAAATCGGTCGAGCTGTCCGCCGCATTGCGCTATGACCGCTACAAGAACTTCTCGTCGACCACCCCGAAATTCGGCGCCAAGTGGACCCCGGTCAACACCTTTGCACTGCGCGGCACCTACTCGGAAGGCTTCCGCGCACCGGGCCCGGCCGAATCCGGCGTCGACAGCCAGAGTACCGGCAACTCGTCGGTGCGCGATCCGGTGCGTTGCCCGGGCGGCGTCCCGGCAGCCGGCGGCGCAACGGCGGCCGACTGCTCGATCACAATCGGCGCCGTCAAGGTCGGCAATCCGAACCTGCAGCCTGAAACGTCGAAAGGTGCGACGCTGGGCCTGGTCTGGGATCCGCTCTCGAACACCAGCCTGTCGCTGGACGCCTGGAAGATCAAGCGCAGCAACGAGATCAACCCGCTGTCCTACGTCGAAGCGGCTGCGCTGCCAACCGCAATCCGCAACGACAACAACCTGGTCGTCAATGGCGTGGTACGTCCGAACACCGGCACCCTGCTGCTGTCGAACGCGCCCTACCAGAACTCGAGCTACACCGAGGTCAAGGGCATCGACCTGGACGTCAAGCAGCGCATTGCACTGGGCAGCTACGGCCGCTCGGTCCTGGGCCTGACCTGGACCCACGTCGCCTCGTGGCGCCGCGCCGAGAAAAACGGCACGACGTTCCAGTACGCCGGCACCCATGGCAACTGCGACACGTCGAACTGCGCCGGCACACCGAAAGACAAGATCAGCGTGAACGCCACCTGGGAGCGTGAAGCCCTCAGCATGAGCGCCATTGCCAACTACCGCGCCGACATGGCGAACACGTACTACGCCGGCGACAAGTGCGCCTCGCAGTTCGCCAACGGTTCGGATGCGCCGAACGGCTGCCGCCTGGCATCGTTCACCACCGTCGATGTCTCGGCGCGCTACAAGCTGAACGCGAACTGGCAGGTCTACGCGTCGATCTCGAACCTGTTCGACAAGATCGCGCCGCTCGATCCGCTGACCTACGGCGGCCTGAGCTACAACCCGATGGATGCCAGCGGTGCGATCGGCCGCTACTTCAAGATCGGCGCGCGGGCGCAGTTCTGAGTAGTCTGACGTAAATCGGTACAAAAAAGGCGCACCCGCGGGTGCGCCTTTTTTTTATACCTCCCTGATTCGGCGCTGGCGCACCGCCGCCGCCAGACCTTCCAGCACAGCCACGCTGCTGTCCCAGTCGATGCAGCCATCGGTGACCGACTGGCCGTACACCAGTTCCTTGCCCGGCACCAGGTCCTGGCGCCCCGCCACCAGGTGCGACTCGATCATCACGCCCACGATGCGGTCGTCGCCGGCCGCGACCTGGCGGCCGATGTCGGCGCAGACGGGAATCTGGTTCGCCGGGTTCTTGCTGCTGTTCGCATGCGACGCGTCGATCATCAGGCGCGACGCCAGGCCCAGGCCGGCGATCTGCTTGCACGCTTCGTCGACGCTGGCGGCGTCGTAGTTCGGCGCCTTGCCGCCACGCAGGATCACGTGGCAGTCTTCATTGCCGCTGGTCGAGACGATGGCCGAGTGGCCGCCCTTGGTCACCGACAGGAAATGGTGCGGGTGCGACGCCGCCTTGATCGCTTCCACGGCAATTTTCGTATTGCCGTCGGTGCCGTTCTTGAACCCGACCGGACAGGACAGGCCTGAAGCCAGTTCGCGGTGCACCTGCGACTCGGTGGTGCGCGCGCCGATCGCGCCCCAGCTGATCAGGTCAGCGATGTACTGCGGGCTGATCACGTCCAAAAATTCGGTCCCGGCCGGCAAGCCCATCTCGTTGATGTCGCGCAGCAGCTGGCGCGCCATGCGCAGGCCGTCGTTGATGCGAAAGCTGTTGTCCATGTACGGGTCGTTGATCAGGCCCTTCCAGCCCACCGTCGTGCGGGGCTTTTCGAAATACACACGCATGACGATTTCCAGTTCGCCCGCAAAGCGCGTGCGTTGTTCGGCCAGGCGCTGTGCGTATTCAATGGCGGCGGCCGTGTCGTGGATCGAGCACGGGCCGATGACGACCATCAGGCGGTCGTCCTGGCCGTGCAGGATGCGGTGCAGGGCCACGCGCGCGTTGGCGGCGGTGGCGCTGGCCGCGTCGGTACAGGCGAACTCGCGGATCAGGTGCGAAGGCGGCGTCAGTTCCTTCATTTCGCGAATGCGTAAATCGTCGGTGCGCTGCATGGTGTTCTCCGTGGGTCGTATGGGGAAAAGCTGGCTTGAAAATGCAAAAACCGCCTGGGTAGGCGGTTTTGCTGGATGTTTGCTCTGGTTCTGCTGTTACGTGAACCTGCCGCTACTCCACCGCCTTGGGGCTGGAATGGCTAAAGTAAAAATAGCAGGTAAAAAATACAGCGTGGGTCATGGCGTATCCAGGAAGGTTGGATTGACTATAACAACAACTCCTGCGCATTGGCAAGGTGTTTGTCTGTCGCCTGTTCTGTCCGGGCCGGGCGAAACGGTTGCGCCGGCCCCACACCGGCTGGCACTTGCTGCCGACATTTGCGGCACATCAGGCGCGGCATTGACGTGAATGCAAAAGTTTGTCATTCCCTCATCCTTGTGGAGCTGACATGACTGAAACGATCCTTGCCCGCGCGGTGCGCTGTCTGTATGCGGGTAGCGTGGCCAGCCTGGCGCTGTTGACCATCCCGACCAGCGCGCAGGCCCAGGCGCAGGAAGCCGCGCCAGGCGCGCCCATTCCCCGCGTCGAAATCACGGGTTCGAATATCCGCCGCGCCCAGGGCGAGACCGCGTCCGCCGTGCAAACCGTCAGCCGCGTCGACATCGAGCGCTCCGGCAAGAGCTCGGTGGCCGAATTGCTGCAAACGCTGGCGCTGGACAACCAGGGGTCGGTGCCGACCAGCTTTGGCAACGGCTTTGCCGCCGGCGCATCCGGCATTTCGCTGCGCGGCCTGGGCGCCGCGTCCACGCTGGTGCTGCTCAACGGCCGGCGCATGGCGCCGTACGGGCTGGCCGACGATGGCCAGAAACAGTTCTCCGACCTGAACGTGATTCCCACCGACGCCGTCGAGCGCGTTGAAATCCTCAAGGACGGCGCCTCCGCCATCTACGGTTCGGACGCGATCGCCGGCGTGGTCAACGTGATCCTGCGCCGCGATTACGAAGGCACCACCGTGCGCGGCATGGTGGGGCTGTCGGAAGAGCGCGACGCGCGCCAGGTCAACGCCGCCGTCACGCATGGCGTCGGCAACCTCGACAACGACCGCTACAACCTGCTGCTCAGCCTGGAATACAAGAAGACCGAAGCGGCCTGGCTGCGCGACCGCCGCGACCGCGAACACATCGGCCGCATCGACCTGCGCCGCTGGGGCTACTCGGCCCAGGAGTCGCTGGGCGGCACCGGCGCCATCGTCGACAACAATTTGGCCGGCAACGCCATCAACGGCAATGTGCGCAACCCCGCCACGCTCGACTACTACAACCGCGGCAACCTGGCCGGCGCCGGTTTTACGCGCACCTTCCCCGGCGCCGCGTGCGGCAACTTCACCAGCCATCCGCAGGGCGACCCGGGCGGCGGCTGCCTGATCGACTCCACGCTGGAATACAACCAGATCCAGCCGCAACAGGAAAACCTGTCGTTTTTCACGCGCGGCACCTTGCAGCTCAACGCCACCACGCAGGCCTACAGCGAACTGAACTACTACCGCAGCCAGGCGGGCTCCAGCACAACGCCCACCAGCATCAGCGGCTCGGTCGGTTATCCGGGCGGGCCGGTCAGCAATGCCGGCGTGGCGCTGGGCAGCAGCCATCCGGACAATCCCTATTTCGGCAGCGAGGCGCGGCTGCGCTACCTGGCCGCCGACGTCGGGCCGCGCTACTCCACCATCCCGTCGATGTTCGTGCGCTGGGTGGGTGGCGTCAAGGGCACCAATCTGGGCTGGGACTGGGACACCGCCCTGCTGTTTTCGCGCAGCGCCGTCTCGAACCGCCAGACCGGCTACCTGCAGCGCGACGTCGCCTTCGCCCTGCTCAACCCCACGCCCGCCAACGTCGCGGCAGCCACGGCCGCCAGCCCCGCGTACGCCGCGCTGCCGCCAGGCAGCCTGTGGCGCATCGGCGAAAACGCCGGCCTCAACTCGGCAGACCTGTATGGCGCGCTGGCGCCGGAAATTTCCAACGATGCGCGCAGCAAGGTCGCCCAGGTCGACTTCAAGGCCTCGCGCGGCTTCGATGGTTTGCTGCCGGGCGGCGCGCTCGACATCGCCATCGGCGGCGAATGGCGCCACGAACGCACCGAACTGCAGCCCACCACCGGCACCGAGCGCGGCAACATCATCGGCCTGGGTTACTCGGCCTATGCGGGCGGGCGCAATGTGTTCGCCCTGTACACCGAAGCGCTGGCGCCCGTGATGCGCGGCGTGGAACTGTCGGCCGCGCTGCGCTGGGACCATTTTACGGATGTCGGCAATTCGTACACGCCGAAAGCCGGCATCAAATGGACGCCGGTGCGCCAGCTGGCCGTGCGCGGCACGTGGGCGCGGGGCTTCCGCGCGCCCAGCCCGGCCGAGAATGGCCAGGGCGGCCTGGCGGCGTTTTCCACGGCCGACGACCCGGCCCGCTGCGCACTGGGCGTCACGTCGGCCTGCAACCCGGCCAACGTTGCGCTGATCACGTCGCCGAACCCCAACCTGGAACCGGAGCGCTCGCGCAACTACAACGTCGGTGTCATCTGGGATCCGTTGCCACGCACCAGCATCTCGGTCGACTACTGGCAAATCAAGCGCAAGAACGAGATCAACCAGAACCAGGTCGATGCGGCCATTGCCGCCGGCGACGTCGCGCGCGACCCCAGCACCGCGACCGCCATCCCGGGCGACCCGGGCGCCATCACGGCCGTGCTGAACCGTTACGTCAACTCGGCGCAAAGCAAGGTGCGCGGCGTCGACCTCGACGCGCGCCAGAGTTTTCAGCTGCCCAACAACTGGGGCAACCTGATTTTCGATGCCAAGTGGACCCATCTGTTCGAATGGCTGCGCACCGAGCAGGACGGCACCTCGCGCGATTTCGCCGGCACGCACGGCAACTGCGACATCACCAACTGCGTCGGCACCCCCGACAACCGCGCCAACCTGCGCGCCAGCTGGGAAACTCCGGCCTGGCGCGTCACCGCCAACCTGAATTACCGGGGCAAGCTGGACAACACGCTGTACAAAAACGACCCCGACGGCTGCGCCAGCCACCTGGCCAACGGCGAAGATGCGCCTTCCGGTTGCGAGCTGCCGTCGTTCTCGACGGTCGACCTGGTGGTGCGCTGGAAGCCGCTGCCGAAGTGGGAAGTGTTCGGGTCCGTGCAAAACCTGTTCGACAAAGTGGCGCCGCTCGATCCGCTGACGTATGGCGCGCAGGCGTACAACCCGCTCGATTATGCAGGGGCCATTGGGCGGTATTTCACGCTGGGGGCGCGGTATTCGTTTTGATGGGTCGAGTCGATTGCGACGCGATTTTTGATGCTCAGCACGGGCCCCGGCGAACGCCGGCCCCATGCTGAGCTGGCTAAAATCGTGAATGCACTCAAAAAAAAGCCGCGCAACGCGCGGCTCCCGGCTACAGGGCAAACAATCTTACGCCGTCCCGCCCACCGTCACATCTTCAATGCGCAGCGTCGGCTGGCCCACGCCGACCGGCACGCTCTGGCCATCCTTGCCGCACACGCCCACGCCTGGATCGAGGCGCATGTCGTTGCCGATCATGGAGACGCGGTTCAGGACGTCCGGCCCGTTGCCGATCAAGGTTGCG
>Ga0247816_10001115_pt1 | contig 13492 bp, 12 predicted proteins | sample UWRJL209509C1_FD_179930 | JGI IMG/M metagenome (GOLD analysis project Ga0247816, IMG submission 179930) | Plant litter microbial communities from Arlington Agricultural Research Station in Wisconsin, United States - UWRJ-L209-509C-1 | ecosystem: Environmental > Terrestrial > Plant litter >...
GAGTGAGGGCACACCGAGCCCAAGCGAGGTGCCGAGTGGTGGGGCAAGAGCGTTTTGCTTACTTTTGCGCTCTATCAAAAGTGAGCCGCCGTAAGGGCGGAACCCATACCAGCCCCGACCGCAGCAACGGATATGCACACCAACACCAACACCAACACCAACCTCACCCCAACCGCCGATACCCCAACACCGCCGCCCCCAGCACCACACCCCCAGCCACCAGCGCCACCCAGAACCCACTGGGTGCGCCGAAGTGGTCGATCATCCACCCCGAACTCGCAGCGCCAATCGCCACCCCGATGCTCAACCCGGTGATCAACCAGGTCATGCCCTCGGTCAAACGGCTCGGCGGCACGATTCGCTCCACCAGCGCCATGGAAACGATCAACGTCGGAGCAAAAAACAACCCGGAAATAAAGATCGCCGCCGCCAACCCCGGAATGTTCGTGACCAGCAACAAAGGCAACGTGGTCACCGCCGTAGCGACGCCACAAAACAGGAACTGACGAGGCAATGGCGCCTTGAACTTGAGCGCACCAAACGCCAGCCCCGCCAGGCATGACCCAATCGCATACACCGACAATACGATGCTCGCCGCAGCAGGCTGGCCCTGGTGTTGGGCGAAGGCAACGCTGACCACATCCACCACACCGACAATTACGCCCATGGCCATCAGCAGGATCATCAGGATCAACACAGCGGGCGAAGCGATCAGCCAGCGCCCGTGCTGAGTTTGGTACTCATGCACCGGCGGCTCAGTCTGCCGTTGCAGCACAAACGTGGTAACGCCCACCGCCAGAAATATCGCCGCAATCAAAGGCCCGGCCTCGGGGAACAACAGCACGCACAACCCCACCGACACCGGCGGCCCGACGATGAACACCACCTCGTCGAGCACTGACTCCAGGGCAAAAGCCGTCTGCAACTTGGGCTGGCCACGGTACAACTCGGTCCAGCGCGCCCGCACCATGGCAGACATATTGGGAATGCAACCGGCCAGCGCGGCGAAGATAAACAGGGTCCAGGTGGGCGCCTGCAAGCGGGTGCAGAGCAGCAGCATCAGCAGCGCGCCGCCACCAATCGAGGCGGCCACCGGCAGCACACGGCCCTGGCCATAACGGTCCACCAGCCGCGAGACCTGCGGCGCGCAAAATGCCGTGGCCAACGCAAAGGTTGCTGCTACGGCGCCCGCCAACCCATAACCCCCGTGGACTTGCGAAAGCATGGTAATCACGCCGATCCCGGTCATGGAAATCGGCATGCGGGCGATCATCCCCGCCAATACAAAAGCCCTGGAACCTGGCGCCTGGAACAACTCGGCGTAGGGGTTTGCCATGGTGTGTAACCTCTTCCTGAGCGCCCTGAAACTTGCTATCTGGTGTTATCCGGGCAAAATACATACGGTGCGTATGTGACAAATCATGCGTAACATACGCCTCGTATGTCAATCACTCAGCCAACTATTGCGAGCCTTATACATGAGCCGAGCCCGCGCCGAAATAATCGAAGACACCCGCGCCCGCCTGATTGCCAGCGCCCGCCAGGCCTTTGCCGAACAAGGCTATGCGCATACTTCCATGGATGACTTCACCGCCCGCGCCGGTCTCACCCGAGGCGCGCTGTACCACCACTTCGGTGACAAGAAAGGCCTGCTGGCGGCGGTAGTTGCCCAGCTCGACAGCGAAATGGACGCGCGCCTGCAACACATCACCGACCAGGCCAGCGATCCCTGGGACGGGTTTTGCGAGCGCTGCCGCGCCTACCTGCGCATGGCCCAGGATCCCGAGATCCAACGCATCGTGCTGCAGGATGCGCCGGCGGTGCTGGGAGATCCAGGGTCACAAGGCCAGCAACAGTGCGTCAACTCCCTGCGCCTGTTGCTGGATGAGCTGATGCAGGCCGGCCTGATCGAACAGGCAAGCAGCCAGGCGCTGGCACGGCTGATCAACGGCAGTTTAGTGAACGCCGCACTCTGGATTGCCCAGGACGAACCGCCGGGCCAACGACTGGAGGATGCATTGCACGGACTGGAGTTGCTGCTGCGCGGCTTGAAACCAGGGGCCTGAAACAGTCCTCAAGTGCGCCGCAACATCAACGCCGCCACCGCGCACATCGTCAGCGCTACACACGCCAGGAAAAACGCATCGCTGTAGGCCATCAAGAACGCCTGATGGCGAACGCCCTGGTCCAGTAAACCCAGGACCATTTGATGCTCCGGCAGTTGTTCCTGCAACACACCACCACCGGGCAAGCGCTGTTGCAGGGCGGGGTCAAACACGGTCAGCGACTCGCCGATCCGCGCCGAATGCACCCGCTCGCGCACCACCACCAGTTGCGCCAGCAGCGCCGTGCCAATCGCGCCGCCCAGATTGCGCAGCATCGAGAACACCGCCGAGGCCGAGCCCGCCTGCGCCTTCGCCAGCCCATGCACCGCCAGCACCGACAGCGCGACCATGATCAGCGGCTGGCCAATGCCCCGCACCACAATGGAGGGGACGATCACATTGCTCGCGCTGTCTGCCGACAGGTGCGCGCCCATCCAGCAGCCCAGGGCCATGATCGCAAAGCCCGAAGCCACCAGCAGTTTGGCGCTGAGCCACTTCATCAAGCGTGGCAGGAACGGCGCCATGATCAGTTGCACCACGCCATAGGCAATCAGGCTGAGGCCAATTTCGCTGGCGTTGTAGCCCTGCAATTGCGACAGGTAATTGGGCACCAGAAACACCAACCCATAGGTACTGGCGCCGAAGATGAACATCGCCACGCTGGCCACGCCGAAGTTGTAATGCCCCAGCAATCGAAGGTTGATAAACGCGTGCCGCCCCCATAACTGACGCGCAATAAAACCGATCAACCCAAACACCGCCAACAGCGTCATCCACACAATAAAGGGCGAACCAAACCAGTCCTTGCGCCCGCCCTCCTCCAGCACGATCTGCAAGCCACCCAGCCCCAGCACCATGCAGCCGATGCCCAGCCAATCACCCTGGCGCAGCAGGCCGAGGTTCATCGGCTGGCGGTCGATGGCCCAGGCTACCGCTGCCAACAGCGCAATCCCCGGGAACAGTTGCAGGTAGAAAATCCAGCGCCAGGAATACATGTCGGTCAACCAGCCACCAATGGACGGCCCGGCCGCCTGGGCGACGCTATTGGCCAGGCTGAACAGCGCCATGCCCAGTGGAATTTTGCTGGCTGGCAGTTCGGTGATGATCAGTTGGAACGACAGCGGAATCAGCACCGCCCCGGCAGCCCCCTGGATCACCCGGATGATGATCATCACCGAGAGATTCGGCGACAGTGAACACGCCACCGAGGCCAACAGGAATATCCCCGAACCCAGCAGCATTACCCGGCGCAGCGAGAACACCTGGACCAGCCACGCCGTGAGCGGAATCATGATGATTTCGGCCACCAGGTAGGCGGTGGAAATCCATGAACCTTCTTCAAACGTGGCGCCCAGTGCACCTTCGATTTCCGGCAGCGCAGCGCTGGTGACGTGCACGTTCATGCCCGCCATGAAACAGCCAAACAGCCCGCCGATCACCGCGACCCAAGCCCGGAACGAGACCGCCGATGAACGCCCGTCAGCCTCCATGAGCACGCCCCTGCTGGTTGCCTGGGCGAGTGTCGACGGTGGCGATCACCGACATGCCGGGCAGGATGCGCGAAGCATCATTGTCTTCCGGTAACAAGCGAATTTTTACCGGGAAGCGCTGGACAATCTTGGTGAAATTGCCGGTGGCGTTGTCCGGCGGCAACAGCGCAAACACCGCGCCGGAACCGGGAGCAATGCTTTCCACCTGACCGTGCCAGTGCCTGCCTTCGAAGCTGTCCACGGCGATGTCGACTGACTGGCCGGGCGCCATGTGCTGCAACTGGGTTTCCTTGTAGTTGGCAATCACATAAGCCTGCTCCACCGGAACTACAGCCAGCAACGGCAGGCCAGGCACCACGTACTGCTGGCGACGCACCTTGCGTTGGCCGACCACACCGTCAAAGGGTGCGCGAATCTCAGTGTCCTTCAGGGCGTTGTGTGCCAGGGCCAGTTTGGCCTGGGCCTCGTCGATCCGCGCCTGGTGTTCACGGGTTTGGGCTTGCGCCTGCTGCCGGCGAGCCTGCACGACCTGCAACTGCGCGCGCTGGCGGGCTACCTGGGCGCCTGCCTGGGTGAGGGTCGCTTGCGCCTTGGCCTGGTTGGCGCTGACGGTTTCCAGGTGTTGAGCGCTGGCGATTTTTTGTGCCACCAACTCGCGATACCGAACGTAATCCAGCCGCGCACGTCGGGCCTCGGCCTCGCCACTTTGCAACTCGGCCACGGCCTGGGCGATGCGTTGCTGCTGCTCGCGTATTTGCGCGTCGAGGGTTTGCAGCGTGGCCTGTTGCGCTGTCGCTGCGGCTTGCGCCTGTTGCAACTGGGCCTGGGCGCTGTTCAGGCGTTCGGTGAAATCGCGGTCATCGATGCGCACCAGCACATCCCCGGCCTTGACCGGCTGATTGTCTTCCACCAATACCTGGGCAACATACCCGGCAATCCGTGGGCTGATGGCGACCCAATCGGCGCGCACATAGGCATCGTCGGTTTCTTCGAGAAAACGCCCCAACTGCCACCAGTACACAGCAAACACGCTGAGCCCCAATAAAGTTGCCAGGGACGCGCCGGCCACCAGGGTACGGCGGTGACGTTGCATCAGGGTTTGGCGGACAGGTTCAACAGCCTGGTTCATGGCTTGGCTCCAAGGGCAGCAACAGGTAAAGAAGTGGCGTGGTCGTCACGCTGCCAGCCGCCACCGAGGGCCTGGAACAGGTCGACCTGCCGGTTGATCAAACGCAAATCGGCTTGGGCCACGCTGGCCTCCAGGCTGACCAGGCTGCGTTCGCTGTCCAGCAATTGCAGGGCGTCCAGCACCCCGGCGCGGTAGCTGCGCGAGGCCAGCTCAAAGGCCCGGCGACTGTTGTGCAGCGCCTGCGCCAGTGACTGGCGACGCTGTTGTTCGCCCTGGTACAAGGCCACGGCCTGCTCGACCTGTTTCAACGCGGTGAGCACCGTGCCGTCGAATCGTGCAAGGGCCTGGCGCGCCTCGGCCTCACGTTGGCTGACACGTGCCTGGGCGATCTGCCGATTGGGCAAACGCCAGGACACCAGCGGCCCCAGGGAATACACCACGGCGTGGCTGTCACCCAGTTTGCCCAGGCTGCTGGCTGACGAGCCGAGCATCGCGCCAAAGGTGACGCGTGGGTAAAGCTCGGCGCGGGCCACGCCGATGGACGACGTAGCCGAACGCAGCTGCGCCTCGGCACGACGGATATCGGCCCGGCGTTGCAGCAGCGCCCACCCCTCGCCGACCGGCAACGGCGCCTGCAACTGCGGGCCATGGGCACAGGTTTGCTGCACCACCTGCTGCGGCGGCAGGCCGCTGAGCACGGCCAACTCAAACAGCGCGCTGTTGCGCCGGGCGTTGAACATCGGCAGGGGCGCGCGGGTTTCTTCCAGCAAGCCATTGAGGCGAGCCAGATCAAGGTCGGTCGCAGCGCCGGCGTTTTGCAGCTTTTGAGTGACCTCAACACTCTGCTCCAGCAACTGCACCGAGTGCGCCTGCACCTGCGCCTGCTGCCCATACACACAGGCCTGGGCATAGGCGCGGGCAGTCTGCGCGGCCACCGTCACGCGCAACTCATCCTCGACCGCCCGCGCCACTTGGGCATCGGCCCGCGCCGCGGCGATGCGGTAACGCACCTCGCCCCACAGGTCGAGGGTGTAGCTCAGGGAGAATTGCGGCGTGTGGCTCCACTCGGCGCCGGCATGGCGATCGGTGGCCTGGGCCAGGGTCTGGTCATCGCGGCTGCGCCCATAGCCCAGCCCGTAATCCAGCGTGGTGGACGGCGTACGTTCGCCGTCAGCCTGATCGAGGCGCGCCAGCAAAGCGTCGACGTGGGCGGCGGCGGCTTCAAGGTCTTTGTTCTGGCGCAGCGCCCGTTCCACCAGCGCGTCCAGCTGCGGGTCGCGGTAAAGCTGCCACCAACGGTCGGGCAATGGCGCGGGCAACTCACCGGACAGGCGTGGCGCCGGCTGCGCTGTCACCACCGTCGGCGGCCCGCCGGAAACGCCACTGCACCCGGCCAGCACACTCAGCAGGCCTGCGCTCAGCCATCGAAAAAAAACCGCCGGAGGGGGATGAACTATAAGGCTGGACATCACAAGGCTCGCTCGATAAGGAGCCTTGCAGATTAGGCAGGTGGGCTGGCGGATTCGCCCGCGTCAGGGCCATGTATCGTCGCTAACCGGACAATTGGGTTACCTGACGCGACACTAAACGACGGGCCGGAAATGACTCGGCGGATATCCCAGCGAGCGGCGGAACATTGCACTGAACGCGCTAGGGCTCTGGTAACCGTGCTCCAGGGCAACCTCCAGAATCGACACACCCTGGGCCAGCAATTTTAGGCTCAGGGCCAGCCGGGCGCGTTTGCGCCATTCGCCAAAGCTCATGCCCAGTTCTCGCTGGAACACCCGGCTCAGGGTGCGCGCGCTCATGTTCAACGAGTCGGCCCATGTTTCAAGGCTGCTGTCGTCGGAGGGGTTACGTATGAAATGCGTGCATAGCCTCGCCAGCCGTACTTCGCCCGGCACCGGAACATGCATTGCCACCACCGGCGCGGCGAGCAATTCCATGCGGATCAACTCGACCATCGCCTGCAGGCGCGGGCTATTGTGGCCAGCGGTCTGGGTAGCGGCGACGATCAACTCGCGCAGCAACGCCGACACTTCGATCACCTGGCAGGTGCGCCCCAACCCCGGCTCGGCCTCGGGCATCAGAAACAGCGTGCGCATGTGCACTTCGCCGGCCATGCGGATTTCATGCGGGGTTTGCGCTGGCACCCACAGTGCATGCCCCGACGGCACCAGCCAGCTGCCTTGCGCGGTGCTGACCACCATCACCCCCGACACACCGTGAATCAATTGCGCCTGGGCGTGGCAATGGGGATGCACCACCTCATCGTTGCGGTAATTGTCGGCATAGGCTTCAAGCCAGGGACGCGTTTGGGTGGTCATGGGGAAGGTCTCACGGCGCTCAGCCCTTGATTTTAGCGGTCGTTGATTGTTACGGCCGTTGATCTTAACCAAAAGTTGCGTGGCGAAAACGATAGATATAGACAGCCATCATCGCATTCCAGACAGCCGGTGAACTTGTGCCCCGCGCTACCAGTCAGCTAACTGGACACTCTGATAAAGGTGGAACGGGCGATGCGCATTTCGTTGGAGCAACAAGTGGCGCTGGTGACCGGTGCCAGCTCAGGCATTGGCGCGGGGGCTGCCAAGGCCCTGGCCGAGGCCGGTGCGGCGGTGGTGGTCAATTACAACTCCCAGGCGGAGCCGGCGCAGGCGCTGGCAGCACAGATCAACGCCAACGGCGGCCGGGCCATTGCGATTGGCGCCGATGTGTCGAAAGAAGCGGATGTCGAGCGGCTGTTTGCGCAAACCCTGGATGCCTTCGGCCACCTGGACATCCTGGTGGCCAATTCCGGCATGCAAAAAGACGCCGCTGCCGTCGACATGAGCCTTGAGGACTGGAACGCCGTGATCGGCGTCAACCTTACCGGCCAATTCCTCTGCGCCCGCGCCGCGTTGCGCATCTTCAACCGTCAGGGCATCCGCGAGGGTGTCTCCCGAGCTGCCGGAAAAATCATCCACATGAGCTCGGTGCACCAGGTCATCCCGTGGGCCGGGCATGTGAATTACGCGGCGTCCAAGGGCGGCGTGGAAATGCTCATGCGCACCCTCGCCCAGGAAGTCAGCCAGCAGCGTATTCGCATCAACGGCGTTGCTCCGGGGGCGATTCGTACCGCGATCAACCGCGCCGCCACGGAAGGCGCCGCCGAGCAGGAGCTGCTCAAGTTGATCCCTTACGGGCGGGTCGGCGATGTCGAAGACGTCGCCAATGCGGTGGTGTGGCTGGCCAGTGATGCATCCGATTATGTGGTGGGTAGCACCTTGTTTATTGACGGCGGGATGAGCCTTTATCCGGAGTTTCGTGGCAATGGTTGATTTAAAAAACGAACAACAAAGCGCCATCGATGCACACGGCATCATCGGCGACATGCGCAGCGCGGCCCTGGTCAACGACAAGGGCAGCATCGATTTTTTCTGCTGGCCGGAATTCGACAGCCCGTCGATCTTCTGCTCGCTGCTGGACACTCCCGCTGCCGGGATTTTCCAACTGACCCCGGACTTGCCCGACGCCCGTCGCGAGCAAATCTACCTGCCGGACACCAACGTCCTGCAAACCCGTTGGCTCAGCGATGAAGCCGTGGTCGAGATCACTGACCTGCTGACCGTCAGCGAAGAAGTTGACGACTTGCCGATGCTGATCCGCCGGGTGCGCGTGGTCAGCGGCAAGGCGACCATTCACCTGCGTTGCTCGGTGCGCCATGACTACGCCCGCGCCCGCACGAACGCGAGCCTTGATGGCGACGACGTATGCTTTGAAGCCGCCGACCAGCCGGGCCTGCGACTGACCAGCAGCCATCCGATGCAACTCGACGACGATGCTGCCGTGGCCAGCTTCACCCTGGGCCATGAAGAAGGCGCGGAATTTGTGTTCGGCGGCGTGGATGATCCCAGGGTCAAAAGCGACTGCACCGACATGTGCCTGGAGCGCACGCTGAAGTTCTGGCGGGGCTGGATCGGCCAGTCCAACTACCGCGGGCGCTGGCGCGAGATGGTCAACCGATCGGCCCTGACCTTGAAGCTGCTGACCTCGCGCAAAGAAGGCGCGATTGTCGCCGCCGCCACCTTCGGCCTGCCTGAAACGCCCGGTGGCGAACGTAATTGGGACTACCGCTACACCTGGATCCGCGACGCCTCCTTTACCGTCTATGCGTTCATGCGCCTGGGCTTTGTCGAGGAAGCCAACAGCTATATGCGCTGGGTCAAAGGTCGAGTTGGCGACTGCAGCGACCAGCCGATGAAAATCAACATCCTGTACGGCATCGACGGCCGCCAGGAACTGCCGGAAACCGAACTGAGCCACCTCAGTGGCCACGGCGGCGCGCAACCGGTGCGCATCGGCAATGAGGCCTACGACCAGGTGCAACTGGACATCTATGGCGAGCTGATGGATGCGGTGTACCTGGTCAACAAATACGGCGAAGCCATCTCCCACGAGGGCTGGAAACACACGGTGGAAGTGGCCGACCAGGTCTGCGAAACCTGGAACCAGAAAGACGTCGGCATCTGGGAAATGCGTGGCGAACAGCATCACTTTTTGCATTCGCGATTGATGTGCTGGGTGGCCCTGGACCGGGCGATTCGCCTGGCGTCCAAGCGCTCGCTGCCGGCACCGTTTGCGCGCTGGGACCAGACTCGGCAGGCCATCTACGCCGACATCTGGAGCAACTTCTGGAACGAAGAACACGGGCACTTTGTGCAGCACATCGGCAGCACCGCGCTCGATGGCTCGATGCTGCTGATGCCGCTGGTACGCTTCGTCGCGGCCACGGACCCACGCTGGTTGTCGACCCTGGAAGCCATCCAGAAAAGCCTGGTGCGCGACGGCATGGTCTACCGCTACCGCAATGACGACAGCCAGATCGACGGCCTGGAAGGCACCGAAGGCGCGTTTGCCGCCTGCTCGTTCTGGTACGTCGAATGCCTGGCCCGGGCTGGCCAGGTGGAGAAGGCGCACCTGGAGTTTGAGCAACTGCTGCGCTATGCCAACCCGCTGGGCTTGTATGCCGAAGAGTTCGACAGCAAGGCGCGGCATTTGGGCAATACGCCACAGGCGTTAAGCCATTTGGCGCTGATCAGCGCGGCGACGTTTCTGGACCGTAAGTTGAGTGGTGCGAAGACGGTTTGGCAGCCTTGAAAAAAGGCTCGTCTGGCGAACAAAAAATCTGTGGCATACCTGCTTGATCGTTCCCACGCTCTGCGTGGTAATGCAGCCGGGGACGCTCCGCGTCCCGCTGTTGGCGCAAGACTTGAGCCTTGCGCGATGGTGACGCGGAGCGTCACGGGATGCATTCCCACGCAGAGCGTGGGAACGATCAACATCAGGCCACAGGGCATTCTCTGTTCAATGCCGCGTCGACCAACAACTGCGCCATCTCGACCAACTGCACCACCGCCAGCACCTGTTTTCGGCTGGAGTCATCGAGGTGCTCGGTGCAGTCGTACGCGCTGGCCACCGCCGATTCGAGAATCTCGCTGGCATTGCTCAAGGCTTCTTCGATGCTTAGGTCCGTGCGCACGGTGAATAGTTTTTTGGATGAGGCTTGAGGAGAGGCAGGTTGGGAATGCAGTTCGTAATGTTTGAACGCGCGCTGGGCGGCGGCGTGGAGTTTGCTGTCGTTTAAGGAGTACGGAGGGTTGGGTGTGACCTTTTTCATACGGTTGCTCCTGGAGTAAAGGGAGCCGCCACAATCACTTCCACATGATGGGTGGCGACTGTACGCAGGTGTGGAAGACCGGACTCCAGGACCCCGGCGCACTCGAGAGTGCCCCGCGCACAGCCGCCATAACACATAAAAAGCGAGCATGAAAAAAGCGCCCGCTAAAGGCTATGGCGCTTATACGCCTGGAGAATTCGGGCTTCCACACCCGTTCGCTGATTTTGCAGCGACTTGCGAAGATTAGCGGCGAGGCCCGTCACAAGCAACCCTGACTCATCATTTGCAGAGCATCCCTACTCTGCGCCGGAACACTCAACTTGGCGAACACAATGCTCAACGCCGGTGAGGATCAAATGTGGGAGCTGGCTTGCCTGCGATGCATGCACCCACACTGATCGTTCCCACGCTCTGCGTGGTAATGCATCCCGTGACGCTCCGCGTCACCATCGCGCAAGGTTCAAGTCTTGCGCCAACAGCGGGACGCGGAGCGTCCCAGGCTACATTCCCACGCAGAGCGTGGGAACGATCAAAATGATCATCTTTGGCTTGGCTATTAAAAGCATCGGGTGCAAAAATGCTTGGCCTTTCGACTGCAACCAGGATTTCAATGCGCCAGGTACTGCTGATCATCGACGTGCAACCTTCCTTCTCTCCACCCGACTGGCTGGTGGACGGCATCAACGCCCTTCTGGGCGGCATGCCGTCGGTAGCCACTGTGGAGCGCCACGACGAAAGCATCACGCCCTTCGCCCGCCAACTCGGCTGGCAACCGGCCCGCGACGATGACAGCCTGATCGCGGCGGATCAGGTTTTCATCAAGCACGGTTACGCGCCAACACCCCAGACCATCAAACATCTGCAAAGCCTCGCACCGGATCGAGTGCTGGTGTGCGGAATTCAGACAGACACCTGTGTACTGGCGGCAGGATTCGCGCTGTTTGACGCCGGGCTGCAACCCACATTGATCAGTGATCTGACGGTGGGCTCCTCGCTGGATCGCTCGGGAAAACTGGGAGCGGACTTATGGCGGCATCATTTCAAGCATGTGATCAGCAGCGCAGAGGTTTAACCGCGTATGCCGCCCATGATCTCCATCCTCATCCACGTCCCCGACTGGGCCCGTGCCACTGAGTGGTACGCCGCTGCCTTCCCCGCCGCCACGCGTATTTATCACGAGCCGAATGATTTCGGGCATCTGGATGTAGAGGGCATCGCCATCGAAATCGTCAACGCCGACACCAAGGTCGCCAGCGGAGCGGCCGGGTCTGTGGTGTATTGGCGGGTGGCGGATATTCAGCAAGAGATCCAAAGGCTGGTAGCGCTGGGCGGGAAGCTGTACCGCGGGCCGATGGCGATCGAGGGCGGTGAGTGGATGTGCCAGGTGCAGGACCCGTGGGGTAATTGCATCGGGTTGCGGCAGCCCGCCATAGACAAGTAAGGCAATTGCAGTGGTTCGGACTCGATCCCGCAACGGCTTTGGGTCTACAGTTGCCGGGTATTTCCAGCCGTTCACCGGAGCCATCATGAACACCATCGCCCCGCTGCTTTACGTACGTACCTCGATGCTCGAGGTGGCCTATGAAGCCCATGGCCCGGAAGGCACCGAGGTGGTGATCCTGCTGCACGGCTTCCCCTACGACCCGCGCGGCTATGACGAGATTGCGCCAGTGTTGGCCCAACAGGGTTACCGCGTGTTGGTGCCCTACCTGCGCGGCTATGGCCCAACGCGTTTTGTCAGTGCAGACGTGATGCGCTCCGGCCAGCAAGCAGCGCTGGCCAAGGATTTGCTGGATTTCATGGATGCGCTTTCCATCGAAAAAGCCACGCTGGTGGGTTACGACTGGGGCGGGCGCGCTGCGTGTATCGTGGCCGCGCTGTGGCCTGAGCGGGTGAACGGCCTGGTGACCGGAGACGGCTACAACATTCAGGACATTGCCAAGTCCCTCAAGCCTCGGGCGCCGATTACCGAGCATCGCTTGTGGTACCAGTTCTACTTTCACACCCAACGCGGCGTCGACGGTTTGACCGCCAACCGTCGCGAGTTGTGTGAGTTGCTGTGGACCTTGTGGTCGCCCTCTTGGGCAGCCGGCCCGAGCCTGTATGGCAAGACCGCGCCGTCGTTCGATAACCCGGACTTCGTAGAAGTGGTGATCCACTCCTACCGTCATCGCTTCATGTACACGCCCGGCGACCCTGGGTTGGAATGGATCGAACAGGCGCTGGTGCAACCGCCGCCCATTTCGGTGCCGAGCATTTCGTTATGCGGGGCAGATGACGGGGTCGGCCCGGCGCCGGTAGAGGACGACGACCTGGAAAATTTCAGCGGTTTTTATCGCCGGGAAATATTGCCGGGCGTGGGTCACAACATCCCCCAGGAAGCACCGCAGGCGACGCTTGCGGCGATCTTCGAATTGCTGAAGCTCAGCTCCCAGCTGCAATCCTGAAACTGAACACACTGCCCTGCCCCACCACGCTTTCTGCCCATAGGGTGCCGCCGTGGGCTTCGATGATGCCGTGGGAAATGTACAACCCCAGGCCGGTGCCGGTGGGGTTGCCCTCGCGCGAAGTCCAGTAACGGTCGAAGATGAACGGCATCTGCACCGGATTGATACCAATGCCGTTGTCGCACACGCGAAACAGCACTTCCTCACCCGCTGCCTCGGCAATCACCTCGATCAAACCACCGGTGGGGGTGAACTTCAGGGCGTTGCCCAACAGGTTGGAAAACACCTGGAACAGCCGCTCCGGATCGGCCTCGACAGACAGCCCCGGCTGACTGCGCCAGCTCAGCTCAACCCCCTTGGCGGCTGCCAGCGGATGCCACATCGAACCGATCTGTTCCAGGGTCACCGCCACCTCCAGCGGTTGCAGCGACACGCTGTAGCGCCCGGCCTCGATGCGCGACATATCGATCAGGTCTTCGAGCAAGGTGTTCATGCGCGAGGTGGCGTTCTGCATGGTTTCAATCGCGGTGTTCAGGCGACGATTGGCCTTGTTGTCTTCGGCGGGCACCATGTTGCGCATCATGCCGCACTGCATCAGGAGGATGGTCAGGGGGCTGCGCAGGTCATGGGAGACCACCGCGACCAGCTCATCACGCGCGCGC
>Ga0247816_10001117_pt1 | contig 13482 bp, 10 predicted proteins | sample UWRJL209509C1_FD_179930 | JGI IMG/M metagenome (GOLD analysis project Ga0247816, IMG submission 179930) | Plant litter microbial communities from Arlington Agricultural Research Station in Wisconsin, United States - UWRJ-L209-509C-1 | ecosystem: Environmental > Terrestrial > Plant litter >...
TTAATCTGTAGTTTACTGCATTTGTTTTGAATTCCTCATCAAATTTTCTTTTAGACATATTCTTTCCTTTTTTAGATTAATTCTATTTTAAGAAACTTTTTATGTCCACTTTTTTGAGTTAGTCCAATATAGCATACTAATTTCTATCAAATTATGTATTACCACTCCGCTGTTTAAAAAATGTGTAAACTTTTTTAAACATTTTTGATTTAATTCACACTTATCAACAGATAAAGATACTAAATTATTTAGCATTTTTTCTTTTAATATATCTAATAAGATTATAAATCCTTTTTTGCCTAGCGGATTGTGACTTAAGTTTAAGCCTTTAAGGCTAGACATTTGCCCAAATGCAAGTGCATTTTTTATACTTTGCATGGCTTTAAAATCTATATTAACCTCACTTAAATCTAAATTTGTTAAATTAGGGATTTGCCCGCTTTGTAATATATTAGGAATATATGCACCAGATGTACGTAAACGTTCCAAGCCAGTAAATGCACCTATCATTATAGCTTGATTTATATTATCAATATCTTTGTCATTTGGTGCGTTATCATTTACATCTTCATCAGTAATTTGATCTAAAGTAGTAAAAGGTGTTAAATCCTCATCGCCACCCATTCTAGATAATGTATTTATTGCACGATTAGCTGTTTTTTGTAAGCCTAACATTACATGAGCATTTTCACTCAAATCTATTTCTTTAATATTATGGGAGTTTTTATCTCCTAATAATTCAATACTTTTGCCTAATTTTTCAATTTGTTTAGATGGAGATTGAATTAATTCAGTAATTAATTCTTTTAACTGTACATTTTCTAAAGAATCTACAATATCTTCATCTGTAAGATTAATATGTTTATTAACTAAATTATTAGTGTATTCCTCTAAATTTTTATCTAATTGATTTCTTATATTATTAATTAATTCTTGACCATTTCCTTGTTTAACTGTAATAGTATCTTGAAGCATTGTTAGAAAAAAATTTACATCTCCATGACAAATCCCTTGCAAAGCATCTAACATATCTTTATCAATATCAAAATTTTCCAAATCTTGTTGGTTATTTTGAATTATATTTTCAATTTCTTGATGCTGATTTTTGTTATTACTAGGATTGATTATAGCTAATACTTCAGACGTATCAAAAATATCAGTTTGAGTACTTGTATAATCACTTTCTTTAAATCCAATATTTTCCCATAAGTTCTCAAAATATTCTGTCATTTCTTGAGTAAATAGCAGTTCTTCTATTACTCCTCCTTGTTGAATTTTTTGTATTTGCGGCAATAAATGCTTTAAATTTTGTTGTTGTAGAATTTCATAGATTTGTTCATCACTATAAGTAACATTGCTTCTAGCTTTTGATGTATCAGGCAAATACTGTCTAAATCTATTTACAGTAGGGTTTTGTGATAGACTATTATCTAATCTATTGCTAATATCCTCTATACGACTTGACAATAATGCATTATTTGAAGATGAACCAGCTACAGTTTGTTTAGGTCTCGAATTTGTATTATTTATATTATCCATATTTAAGTAAGTTCATTTTTAACAAATAATCATATCATGTTTAAAAACATCTATCTAAAAATTTTAATGTAAGTATCCCCTGATAGAAAGTAAGATATGTAGAAGTTAAAATTTTGCGTTTAGGATAAATAAAATATCCTTTTTTAACCTTTATTTAAGTTATTTATTAGTATGTTTTGTCTTACTTTCTATCAGGGGACACTTACCTAAATTTATTTAATTAATAAGTTTATAATGTTACAATATACTATATAAAACTTAAAGGAAATATTATGCCGACATTTGATGTTGTATGCGAAGCTAATATGATTGAGCTTAAAAACGCCGTTGAACAAAGTAATAAAGAAATCTCAACCAGATTTGACTTTAAAGGTTCAGATTCACGGATTGAACAAAAAGAAGAAACCTTAACTTTATATGCTGATGATGATTTTAAATTAAGCCAAGTTAAAGATGTTTTAATTACTAAAATGGCAAAACGTAATGTTGATGTACGCTTTTTAGATGAACAAAAAAAAGAAAAAATGTCAGGCGATAAATTAAAACAAGCTATAAAAATTAAAAAAGGCTTATCATCTGAAAGCTCTAAAAAAATTACTAAATTAATTAAAGAAAGTAAACTTAAAGTTCAAGCTAGTATTCAAGGCGACAGTGTAAGAATTACAGGTGCTAAAAGAGATGATTTACAAAATGCCATTGCGTTTTTGAAAAAAGAAGCTTCAGATGAGCCGTTAGATTTTAATAATTTTAGAGACTAATTAAGTTAAGCAGCCCTTTATAGTAAGTAAGATAAAACATACTAATGAATAACCTCAATAAAGATTAAAAAAGGTATATTTTATTTATCATTTATGTAAATTTAACTTCTACATATCTTACTTACTATAAAGGGCTGCTTAACTTAATTAAACTAATGAAAAATAATGGGAAATAATGGAACTACGTAATCAAGCCTTATACATTTGGCAGCTTAATAATCCACTAGAAAAATATCATCAGCTACAAAATTTAAAAACTATTATATTTAATAAATCAAATATTAATACTCAACACATTTTTGATGATATATATACTTTAGGACAGCCTAAATTATTAAATGTTCCGCATAATCAAGTTCCTAAACGCAGCTTTCACACCCTTGAAGGCAAATGTGCAATGCTACATGCCTTAACACATATTGAATTTAATGCAATAAATTTAGCCTTAGACGCAATTTGGCGTTTTGTTAATATGCCTATTAGCTATTATTTAGATTGGCTAAAAGTAGCTATAGAAGAAGCTTTACATTTTTATTTACTTAATTCATATTTAGAAGAATTTAATTATCAATATGGATATTTTGCTGTTCATAACGGACTATGGGATATGGCAGAAAAAACTAAAAATAATTTATTAGCCCGTCTTGCTATGGTGCCAAGAACTTTAGAAGCTAGGGGCTTGGATATGGCGCCTGTCATTTATGCAAAACTTCAAGAAATTTCAGATATAAAAGGTGCTAATATTTTACATACTATATTAACTGATGAATTAGAACATGTGTTAATTGGTAATAAATGGTACGAATATTTATGCCATAAAAATAATCTTGAGCCAATTCAAACTTATCAAAAATTATGCCAAGAATATAATTCTCCTAGTCCAAGTAAGCCAATAAATCAACTAGCAAGAAGAAACGCTGGATTTTATCCTATTGAAATAAAAGAATTATGTAATAAATTAAATATTGACTATATACATTAAGGTAAGTATCCCCTCATAACACGTAAGCTAGTGTCAAGTGCTAATATATTAATATTGATTGTATAAAAAAAATATATTTTGGTTATTTTTTGTAATATTTATTAGTATAGCTGATTGAGAATAAATTGGCATATAGGCATGCAAAAAAAATACGACGAAGATAGTACATGTAGTATGTAGTACAGCTAAGAGTATTTTTAAGCACAACACTATATGTTTTAGCTTACGTATTATGAGAGGATACTTACCTTAATTTAAATATTATTATTGAAATGATAATAATTATCATTTATAATATATTTTTATTTATTCAAATTAATACTTAGTATCATGCACATTACCAAAATATTTCTTTTTAGCAGTTTAATGCTGTCTACATTATCTGCCTTTGGCACAGATGATTCGTCTAATCAGTCATCTTATAAAATAACTACTTTAGTAGCTAATAAAGCAATCTATAAACCTCAAATTTTAGATAAAAGCATAAAAAATGCATGGGGTATTGCTATACGTCCAGCAGGTGCGGGCGGACATTTCTGGGTAGCAGGCGGCGATATTTCATTTCAGTATGTAGGCGACGTTTCTAAAAGTAATGATCTTAATTTAAAAAAATTACATGTTGATAATTTCCCATATATGAAATTAAACCTAAAAAAAGATGCTGCTGCGACAGGTATTGTATTTAATGGAGGAAGTTCTTTTATTGTACAACAATCTATCTCTGGCAAAAAAGATTTAGTATCTCCAGCTAAATTTATCTTTTCTGCTGACGATGGTAGTATACATGCTTGGACTGAAAGAAAAAATACTAATCTAGACGGCAGTATTTCTATGGATTGGCCGTTAGAAGCTAAAAAAGTTATTCAAGAACAAGATGCTCAATTCTTTGGTATTGGCATGAATGAAGATTTTTCACGCTTATATGCAGCTGATTTTGGAAAAAACCCTAGTATAAGAACTTATGATGGTAATTTTAAACCAGTAAATATAACTTTTGATATGCCTTTTGATATTAATAAAAATAATAAAGTAGACGCAGGCGAGTATGCTCCATTTAATATTCAATATTTAAAAGATTCAAATAACAAAGGACATTTATTAGTTGCTTATGCACAAACTAAAGCTTGTCCGACTAAAGCTATAAAAGAAAAAATTTGTGCTAAAGGTGAGATTGAACCAGGTGAAGAAAATTCCAAAAACGGCAAGATTGCAGAATTTGATGAAAATGGCAGATTAATTAGTATATGGTCTGATAAAGGTATGAATGCACCATGGGGTATGGCATATGCTCCAAGTACCTTTGGTAAATATGCTAATCATTTACTAGTTGCTAACTTTACTACAGGATTAATATCTATTTATGAAACAAATAGCAAAGAATTTGTAGGTTATTTAAAAGATAAATCTAATAAAAATTTAAAAATTGATGGTATATGGGGTTTACAATTTGGAAATGGTGCGAGTCTTGGTGATAGTGACACTTTATACTTTGCAGCAGGCCCAAAAGATGAAGAAGACGGCGTATTTGGCAGTATAAAAGTTCAAAAATAATTTTACTATTTATATTTATCTATACCTCTATTTTTACTATAAGTATAGATAAAATTTAGATTTAATTAAGCTGTTGTACAAATTTACTAGCAATTAATGCTCTAGTTTGTTTATTGCTGCTATTAGAATAATTATCCATATCGCTATACTCTAACGCTTTCCAAGTATCAAAATTACTCTTAATTTCTTCAGATACTTCTGGATTTTGACCATTAAGTCCTTCACCAGTATATTTAATTTGTAGATAATCCATATTTTCAAAATCCTCTATTTTATTACATAAAAATTTGAGATTTTCTGGATTAGCATTTTCTAAACCCATTCTAAAAAATTCTATTTTTGAGGTATTGCTTAAAGACCAAAAACGTAAGAGTTTATCATTAAAACCTTGCGATTTAATTTTTTGAAAAACTTTTGTTCTGAAAAGCTTAGCTGTTTCATCAAATTTTTTTGCATCCCAATTTTTATATAATAATTCTGGATAATTTTCTATCAATTCTAATCCATCTACAGTTTCTAATACTTGCCTAATAGCACGCATTTTTTGATCAGTAAATGTATGCCAATCATCGCTGAAATCATCAAAAAATTTGATTGCATTTGGATTTTGTAATAAAAGAGCTGTTTCTAGCATTTGGTGTATATTTAAAGTAAAAAGTTTTGAACCTTGATTACCATCTTTAAATTTAATATTATTTTTCAAATAGTCTAAACCTTGAGGAGTAGTTTTCAAAATATTAACTGCTTGAATAAATTTATCGTCTTTCATAAGTCTTAAATAATAATCTAGACTAGAACTATGAAAAATATTTATAATGTCTGCTATAAACTCAATTTTATCAAAAGATAAATTTTTAAATAGGTAATCATTTAAAGTACCGAAATTATTTGATTTTTCTTGCTTAATTATTTCTTTATAATGTAAGTCTAAAGGAGCTTCTAATATTTTACTTATTATAGGTTCTAACATATCGTTATTCTGCTCACCTATAGGTTCATCATTAATTTTATTATTAATTAATTCCCATACATCATTATTTTGTAACCATATTTTATTTTGTTCCTGAGTATATAAATTCTTATAAATATATAATTTTTCTTCTGTTGATAATTTTTCTTGGCTATAATCCAATGTAAAATTTTCAAAAAGCATATTCTTTATATCTATATCTGAATATTTATTTAAAAAATCTTGAATTATTTTCTTCTTTAAAGATTTTTTATCAAAAAATAAATAATTAATTGAAATAATATATTTAATTAACTCTTTAATTTTTTCTTGATTAAATTGTTTTTCATTATTTAATATAAAAAAATCTTTTAAATTCGCTGATTTAATATATTTAAATACATAATCAGAGTTTTCCTTTTGGAATTGTTCTAAAAAATTATTTATATCTTTAGAAGAATTTTTCCACTCATTAAAAATTACATTGATAAAATCATTAATACGTACTACTAATTCTTTAATGACTGCTGTTTTTATATTTAAAGCATTAATTTGTCCTTGAACTATACCCCGCCTATCTATTGTTCGAGTAAATTTTGAATTATACAATAATAAATTTTTATGGGCTATATTCCATTCATATTGAAAAGGCAGCAAATATTGAGAGCTGGAAGATGCCCAAGTATTAGATGATTTTTTATCTTTATTTGGCTTAAATTTAATTAACACTTGAGCGGATTCTTGTTCAGATTTATTTTTATCTATTAAATGTTCTTTAATGGCTAGTAAATCAGATGCATCATCACCCATTTCAGAAAAATTTTTAGTCTTAGTCGTTAATAACTCAATACCTTTTTGTTTAGTTACATGGCAAATGACATCTAAAATTATATTATCTCTAGTAAAATTAGAATTTAAATATTCTATTTGATTAATAATTTGTTGTGAATCAAGTTGATTATCAGGATTAATATTCTCTTTATCTGCTAATTTAATTACTTTACTTAAAATATCTTTTTTAGTTAAATTGTTTAATTTTTTATTAGTTAGATTATCAATAACTTGATTAAGTTTTACGAATAAAACTTTTATTTCATCATATTTATTATCTATATTATATATATCCTCAATAAACTGCTGCCATTGAGTAGTATCAATAGATTTTAACTTTAAGTTATTTATAACTAATTGAGGAGAAGTATTTTGAGTAGTAAATCCTACTATTCTAGTTTGCAGAATATTAATATTTAGCGGTAAAGATGTTCTTTGTTCGTTAATATCAACATGCTTAAAATAAGGATGAATAATTCTAGTATAGTCTAAATGCATAAATTTTCCTTTCTAATTTAATTATGCCACCAAGTACTAATTAACCAAGATTCTGCATTAAAAAATAATGGCAAAACTTTTGGATATTTAAGAAAAGCTCGATAAGCTATTCTATGAGATTTACTATACCAATGTGGGATTATATAATAATTATTAAGTAAAATTCTATCTAAAGCTCTTGTACTAGCAATTAAATCATCTTTATTTTTACTAGAAATAACAAACTGTAATAGTTTATCAATTCTTTTATCATTTACCCCAACTACATTATCAGAACCAAAAGTTTTAGCACTATTACTACTAAATCTTTCCCATAATTCATTCCCAGGTAAATTGCTATCTCCATACCTTATAGAAATCATATCAAAATCAAATTTTTCTATACGCTTTTGATAAATAGAGGAATCCATAGTTCTTTGAGTAACTGTAATTCCGAGTTTTTGTAAGTTCCTAACATAAGCTGCAATTACTCTTGATAATCCATCATTTGAGGCTAAAATTTCAAAACTAAATATTTTATTATGTTTATTTCTTAAAGCACCATTTTTATATTCCCAACCAGCTTGTTTTAATAATTCTTGAGCCTTAACTAAATTTAATCTTAAACTATTAGGCAATAAATTTTTAGCTGGTTTATTCAATATTTCATATTCACTAGGATTAAATCCAGCTTGATGTAAATATTTTTTTTCTAAATCTAACATTGGCGTAGAACTTGCATATACTGTATTAGAAAAATAACTATCTAATCGGGTATAAGAATTATAAAATAATTGTTTATTCATCCATTCAAAATCTAAAGCTAAACTTAAAGCTTGTCTTACTCTAATATCCTTAAATAGATCTCTTCTATGATTAAATGCAAATCCTTGCATACCATTTCCATTACTGTTTATAAATTCTTTTTTGACTAAAATTTTCTTTTCAAATAATTTTCCTGTATAAGATTTAGCCCAATTCTTTGCCCTATACTCTATATTTGCGTCAAAAGAACCAGATTTTAAAGCTTCTAATTTAGCTATATCATCTTGATAATTTTCAAAACTTATATATTGAAAATTAAACATACCCTTTCTAGTTGGATGATTTTTAGCCCAGTAATTAGGATTTAATTTATATCTTATACTACGTCCTTGGTAATATTTATCAATTAAATATGGTGAACTTGCAATAGGAACATCTAAAACTAAATCTGAAAATTTTTTATTGCCTAGCCATTTTTGACTAAACACTGGTAATGAACTTAATAGTAAAGGCATCTCATCATTCTTTTTGCTCATTTCAAAACTAACCGTATTATTATCTATTACTATACATTGAATAATATCAGCATATAAAAATTTAAATGTCGGTATGCCGTATTTGATTAAAGTATCAAAACTAAATTTAACATCTTTAGCGGTTATACTATCATTATTATTAAATTTAGCTGCTTCGTTAATATGAAAAACTATTTTATTATCTTTAACTAATACTTGATCGGCAATTAAACCGTAAAAACTACTATCTTCATCCAAGCTAGATACGCCAAGCGTATCAAACATTAACATAGAAATTGCAGGTGCAGCATCGCCTTTTAAAGTAAAAGGATTGAACTTATCGAATAAACTAGAGCCTAAACTTAAAACAATTTGTCCTTGTTTAGGTGCATTTGGATTAACATAGTTGAAATGCGTAAAATCTTTGCTATACTTTAAAGAGCCATATTTAGCAAATCCATGTGAATATTTTGCCTCAGTAGAGTATACATTATTTGAAAATATGCATACAATGTAAATAAAGCAAGTGCTGATTAGTCTTTTCATCATTATTATTGACCTTTTGGAGTGTATATGCATAAAAAATATGCTAAAAGTATAATGTACTTAAGTATAATATTAACCTGTAGTAGTGCTACTGCGCAATATAAATGGGTAGATAGAAACGGCAGTATAGTATATAGCGATGTTCCTCCTTTAAATGAGCAAAACTCTACTAAGCCTATGTTAACTCCTTTTGTAAAAACTAAAGCTAAAGTATTACCAGTAGCACAACAGCCAAATAAACCATCTCAAAGTGAAGGTTTGGCAAGCAGTGTAGTAGAAACTAAAAAAAGTATGTTATATGATAAAGAAGCATGTAATCAATTACAAGGTTATTTAAGAATATTACAAGAAGGCGGAAGAATTGTTAAGCCTCAAGCTAATGGAGAAAGAACAATTCTTGATGACAAAGCCCGTGAAAAAGAAATTAAAGATATGCAGCAAAAAATAGCTGATTCTTGCAAAAAACCATAAAATTTAATGCTAAAAAACGCTTATTTAAGCGTTTTTATTTTTTAGTTTATTTCCTCTAAATACTATTGAATATACTACCTAAATTCATTTCTATATCCTCAGCATTACTAAATCTTAAAATTGGAATCTTATATTCAACTTTATGTCTATCTTTATCTTCATATATTGGTTTTTTATAAAAACCATTTTCCTCTGCCTCAGCTAAAGGAATATTATGTGTATCTAAATGAATACCTACTACTTTTTCATGTCCTTCTAAATATAAGTTATTAGCAGTTTGCATATCGCTGTCTCTATCGCCTATTTGAATTTTAGGAATCTTTTTATCTTCTGCACCTATCGTTCTCAATGCCTTCATAGTTGAATCAGTTTTAGGTTTGCCATTAACATGCCCATATCCGTCAGCATCTGGCGTTAATCCCACTATAGCACCAAATTTTGATGTTAAGTTAAGAGTATCAAATAAATTAGTTATATTAATTTGAGAATTATTAGAAACTGCTACAGGCTTATATTTTACTTTAGATGATATATTATCAATTAAACTAACAATATCATCAAAAATTTCAGAATTTAAATATTTATTATCAAATTCTTGTCTAACAGCAGCAGAATATTCGTTTTCATTAATTTCTATTCCGCTATTCTTTGCTTGTTGTGCTGTGTATTTAGTAAGATTAACTATTTTACCTTTAATTTTTCCATTAGCATCTAAAAATTTAAAATTAAAATCATTATCTACTTTTCCTATTAAACTTTGTTGTATATCTTCACTTATACCAAAATTAGAGGATATATTTTTATAAGCTTTAGAAATAGTTTGTATAGTCTTGATAATAACATCATCAACATCAAAAATAACAGCAATATTTCTTTTCTCCATTATACAAGGAAGCATAAATTTTCCAAAACTAAATTATACTTAGTATATAGAATATATGTATTAAAAACAAATTTGTTAAAAAATAAATTTAGGTAAGTATCCCCCTCATAGCACGTAGTGCAGTCAACTGCTAAAATCTTGGCAGTTAATCTATAAAAAACACCTATTTAGACATTTTTAGGGGATACTTACCTAATTTTTTTATTTAATATTTCCATTTATTTGAGGCTTATTTCTAGCTGTTTTAAATCCTGATTAATATCTTGTAAATCCTTATCTTGATTAGTTGATTTTTTTAATATTTTTTTTAAACTATCTTTATGTTTAATATTAAAGGTATTAATATTATCGGTATTAGTATGCGCAGATGCCTTCAGCTCCTGTTTTTGATTAGCTATTTTAATATATTTTACATTTTTAATGCATTTTCTATTGTAACTTCCATTAACCTTTAAATTTTTTAAATTAACGTTACAATTATGACTAGTAAAATTACTTGACGCTCCTATAGCATATATATAATTAAATTGTAATGCTATAAAAATAGTAATTAATAGGTATTTTAGTTTATAAAAATTATTGTTTAACATATTTACATTAATATAATTTAAAGGTATATTTTATCATTGGTATATATTTTTGAGAATTAAATGTTAGATATAAATAAAATTTTAAATAATCCTACACCTTTAGCTATAATTGGTTTAAGTATATTTTTAATGTTCACTTACTTGTTTATGATGCATAAACACAATATTAAAGATAATACTGCTAAATTTATTATATTTGTTATTTTATTAATCAGCGCAGGTAGTATTTATGGATGCTTTTATATTTATAAAGATACTAATTCTAAAATATTGCCTAGTAAAGATATTCGACAAAATACAAATTCTGATAAAGATAATATAAATCAAGCAAACTGTAGTAAAAATATGCAAAATGTACAGATTGGCGGAAATTATAATGATGAATGCAAAAGTAACTAAGAAAATAATAAGCTATAAATATGAAACTTAAAAAAAACTTAATATACACTGTAATTTTAACTAATTTTTTATTATTTAATGCAAAAATTGTATTAGCAAATGAGAGTAATTGTAATACTAATATTATTAATGTAAATATTAGCGGAAATTTAATTATAAATTGCGAAAGCTCTGATAATGGTTTATTTAAACAAGCCCTTATTGCCTTAGAAGAAATTCGCTTAAGCAATAATTTAAATGCTGAAAAATTAAAATATATAGTAGCCTCAACTAATATAGTTTTATCCGCTATAAATAAAAATTTGCAGCTTAGGGATAAATCTATAATCAATATTCAGTCCGCCATTAAAGTATTAAAACAGCAAGCCAAAGAAACTATTAGCAAAAATAGATATATCGAAGCTTTAAATGATGCTCAAGATTGGCAAAATAAATATAATGAAATACTAGCTTTAAAAGATCTTACTCAAGATGAATATTCAGCTAAAATTGATGAGGCTATTTCTGTCTTAAATTTAGATGAGGCAAAAAGATTAATTAATTTAAGACTACCTAACAATGCTAAAAAAACTGCACAGGATAATTATAAATTAGCCAAAATTTCAGAATTAGAATTTAAGCCCCAAGAAGCTTTATTAGAGTATGAAAAAGCTTATATTAACCAGCCAGATAATTTAGATTATGCTTTTTCTTATGCAACTATTTTATATGATCAATTGGATTATAAAAAATCTGAAAGTATATTTGTTAAAATTTTAGATGAGTATAGAAATTTAGCTAAGAATAAAATAGAAAAAAATTTGCTAACATTAGCTAATATATTGAATAATTTATCTTTAATTTATAGTCATACTAATAGGTATATTGAAGCAGAAAAATATAATTTAGAAAATTTAAATATATATAGAAGCTTAGATAAAAATAATGTGGATTACTTAGAAAGAGTAAGCAACTCTTTAAATAATTTAGGTAGTATTTATAATGATTTGAATAATAATGCTTTAGCAGAAAAATATTATACTGAAAGTTTAGATATACGTAAAAAATTACATAATGATAATCCATTAAATGATAAATATTTTAGTCAATTAGCTGATGCTTTACTTAATATAGCCAACTTATATATGAAATTAGATAAATATGATTTACAGGAAAACTATAATTTACAAGCCCTAGATATTTATCAAAAACTAGCTAATAAAAAACCTCAAGTTTATTTACCAAATTTAGCTAGTATTTTAAATAATTTAAGCATTTCTTCCTCATATTTACTAAAATATGATTTAGCTAAAAAATATGCCTTAGACAGTTTAGAAATACGCAAAAAATTAGCTGATGTTAATCCAGCTTATTTAGATGATTTAGCATCTTCATTAAAGATGGTATCTATATGCAGTTTACGTGATAATGATTATGCATTAGCAGAAAAATATCTATCCCAAAGTTTAAACCTATATGAAAAACTTGCACAAAGCAATCCCCAAGCTTATAAGAAAAAAATAGCCCATAATTATACAGGTTTAGATATTTTATATACTAAACAAAATAATTATGCTTTAAAAGAAAAATATGCATTAAAAAGTTTAGAAATTTATAAAGAACTAGCTTTAGACAATCCAAGTGTATATTTAGAAGATGTTTCATCAACGTTAGGAGGCTTATTTTCTATATATAATACTCAATATAACTATGTGTTAGCTAAAAAATATGCTTTAGAAAATTTAGAAATTAGCAAAAAATTAGCTGAGCAAAATTTTAATTTATATGCATTAAATTTAATAGGAAGTTTACAGAATTTATCACTAGTTGAAATGAATCTTAAAAATTATACTCAAGCAGAAAGCTATATTTTAGAAAATTTGGCTATTCATGAAAAAATTCCTGTAGATACATCTTATAATAATGCAAAAACTATAAGAGTATTGATGTCTAAAAATACAAGCTTATTAGAATTATCTAGTATTTACCAATTCAATAAGAAATTAGATCTTGCGTTAAAATACTATTTACAAAGTATAGAAGTTAATAAACAATTATTAAAAATTACTCCCTTACCTGAAGATAAAAATCAATGTTTGCATAATATAGTATTTATATTAAAAAATATAAGTAAGGTTTATATTAGTTTAAAAGATTATAAAAAAGCTGAGGATTATTTATTACAAGCTTTAGAAATTAATAAAAAATTATCCTTAGATGAACCGCAAAGGTATAATATTGATTTAT
>Ga0247816_10001118_pt1 | contig 13480 bp, 14 predicted proteins | sample UWRJL209509C1_FD_179930 | JGI IMG/M metagenome (GOLD analysis project Ga0247816, IMG submission 179930) | Plant litter microbial communities from Arlington Agricultural Research Station in Wisconsin, United States - UWRJ-L209-509C-1 | ecosystem: Environmental > Terrestrial > Plant litter >...
TATCTACAGGTCGGTGAACAGCTACCCGAACCTCACCGACGGCATCATCGCCGGCAACCCGGAGGAGACCCCGGACGAGGACCTCGGCCGGGCGGCACGACGCATTCTGGACGAGCTGTACGCCGCCCAACTGACCGAGCTGGTTGACCGGATGGCCCGCAGGGCCGCGCACGGCCGCGCCGTCACCGACCTCAGCGACGTGGCGCGGGCAGCCACCTACGGTGCGGTGGAGACCCTCTTCGTGGACATCGACCAGAGCGTGCCTGGGTTGGTGGACGAGGAGAGCGGCGCCGTCACCCTGAGCGATTCCGAAGACGCCGTGAGCTACGGTGTCGTCGACGAGATTCTGCGGCGGGCACTGTTGTCGGGGGCGGAGATCTTTGCGGTGCGATCCGACGACATGCCCGGCGGCGGCGCGGTGGCCGCGGGGGTGCGGTTCATGGTCTGACGACCAAAAAACCGGTGCCGCCTGCAGGCAGGCGACACCGGTGAGTCGTGAATCCGGGCGTCAAGCGACCGGCTGGAAGCGAGTTAGCGCTTGCGAGCCTTCTCGGTCTCAGCGGACTTGAGCTGCTTGTCGGCGCGCTTTTCCTTGAGCGACTTGCCGGCGACCTTCTTGGTCGCATCCTTCTTGGGTGATTTGTCAGCCATGTGTACTCCTTCGACCTGAGCCCGAGTGGCACCGATGATCTGACCCTACGCGGGTTCCGGAGAAAGGGCATCTTCAGGCGCTGCGGGTGCCCGGTGACCGCCCGATTGGGGGCCCGGGCTGGCCCTGTGCCTTTCGGAGGTGTCGACGTAGGCTGTCTGCGATGAGGCGCCTCGTCACTGGGACGAGACGTCGTACGGAGAGCCGGGAGATCATGAGCGCACAGGAAACGTACAAAGCAGTGCTATTCGGTCCGAACGTGATCGGGTCCGGCACCGAAATCGAGTTGCACTTCGCCAACGGTGGGTACCAGGATGTGGTGGTGCTCGAGGCCGTCGAGGACGGCCAGACGATCACCCGCACCTACCGGAAGGGGCGGGAGACCGAGGAACCCATTCCGTACCGGTTCGTCGACGAGGAGGTCTCGGACGAGACCACCGAGGGGGAAGTTCCCAACTAGCCGCTCGACACAGGACTCCGGCGGCCGCGCGGGATGCGCTGCCGCCGGAGTTTCGGTGGTGCCGGGCTAGATGCGGGCGCCCGGCTTGGTGCTTCGGCTCAGCCGCACGGGCAGTGCCATCAGCGGCCCCACGAATCGACGTTGCAGGCTGCGGCCGGGGCCCCAGACGTACTGCACGATCAGCTGGGCCAGGATGGCGCTGGCCGCCAGGGCCACCGCGATCGCGCCGGCGGTGAGCAGGTTGAGCAGCCCGTTGATGTCACCGTCGGACATCTGCAGGAGCCCGCGGAACAGCGCCAGACCCGGCACCAGCGGCACCAGGGCGCAGACGATGATCACCAGGGGAGGGGTGCGCACGATGCGCGCGCCGACGGCGGCCAGGAGCCCGGCACCCATCGCCGCGGCGCCGGAGGACCAGACCAGCCCGAAACCGGCATTGCTGACGCCCAGGTAGACCGCCTCGGCCACGGCGCCGAGCAGGCAGACCACCCAGAACGCCCGCCACGGCACCTGGGTGCCCAGCGCGAAGCCGGCCACGATGACCACCGCGGCGACGAGCTGGATGGCGACGACACCCAGGGTGGGGGTCACATCCGCGCTGATCCCCAGGTCGAGCCCGAACCTGACCAGCACCAGCGAGGAACCGGCGACTCCGGCGACCAGGCCGCCGGTGATGAGGAGGGCTTCGATGAGCCGGGCCGTGCCGGTGAGGTAGAACCCGGACAGGGTGTCGTGCACCGCGCCGAAGGTGGTCACCCCGGCCAGGAGCATGATGATGGTGGCTACCACGACGAGTGACGGGCTGGCGGAGGGGTCGATCAGCCGCACGATAGCGGCGAAGATCGGCCCGACGGCGCCGCCGACGACGGTCTGGTAGAACAGCGGCACGCGGCGCCTGTCGAGCGCCGTGGTGAGGAAGTCGATCACGATACCGGCCACGAAAGCGGCGATGATCACGGTCGGGCCACCGCCGATGAGCGCCGCCGCGCCGGCGCCGACCAGGCTCCAGCCGATCCGGCGGTACAGCAGAGACACCTGCGGCTTCGACGACACGATCGTCGCCAGGCGCTTGCGGGCCTCCGGAACATCGGTGGGTTCGTCGATCAGATCGGCGATCAGCTCCGACGTGGCGGTGAGCTTGGCGTAGTTGAGGGTGCGGTACTTCACGTCCCGGCTGCGCGAGATGGACTCGTGGGTGGACTGGTCTTCGTGGGTGAGCGTGATGATCGTGTGGGTGATGTTCGCCTCGGTGCCGCGCAGGCCGTAAGCGCGGGTCAGCGCGAGCATCGCTGCCGTGGCGTCTTCGGCGCCGGCGCCGGAGGCGAAGATCACTTCGGCCAGCCGCATGGTGAGGTCGAGCACCGACCGGGTGTACGCGGCAATGTCGATGACCGGGACCGCGATGGTGGAGGTGCTCGGTGCATCCTCGTAGGCCCGTACGGCGGCGATGCCGCTGGCGTCGGCCCGCAGGATCGGGATGCTCGTGGTGACCGGGCGCGGGGTGGTGGGGTGCGGAGCCCGATACGGCTGCCTGGGCACCGGAGCAGTCACCGGACCGGCGGCGACCGGCATCGGCTCGGTGGTTGCCGGTTGGGTGGATTCGGGCACGGTAGTCAACTGGACAACTTCAACACTTCGGGGATCGGTGATGCGGGGAGGGAACGTGCGCGGCTGCTCAGACATCGAGGGGGCCGAGCCAGGCTGTCGCGACGGTGGCGTGGGCGGAATCGGCGTTGGACGGGTGGAACAACCCGGCCAGCACGTCCCGGTAGAGCCGGCCGAGTTCATCGCCGGCGAAGTAGCTGGCTCCGCCGTTCACACGCAGCATCAGGTCCACGACCTGCCTGGCGCTCTCCACGCTGCGATGTTTGAGACCGGCGAGCTTGGCGAACCAGAACGAGCCGTGGTCGGCGAGGGCGTCGACGTCGCGGGCGAGCGCCTGGATCTGCGGGTGGATCGCGTCCAGCAGCAGGGCCGCCTCGGCGATGCGGCGGCGGATGTCGGGATCCTGCGCGAGCGCACGGCCGTCGTTTTTGGCCGAGCGGCGCCGTTTTGCGGCCTGCACGCCGAGCTCCAGGGCCCGCTCGGCGATGCCTGTGTACACGGCCGAGAGCAGGATCTCGAAGGTGGCGAAGATACCGAAGATCAGCGGGTCGTTGACCGGGCCGGGTGGCAGGGCGCGCACCACCCGGTCGGCTGGCGCGTAGGCGCCGTCGAGCAGGGTGGTCTGGCTCTGGCTGCCGCGCATGCCGAGGGTGTCCCAGTCGTCCTTCCGGGTGATGCCGGGGTGGGTGCGGTCCAGGAACGCCCACACGATCAGCGGCCGGTCCGGGTCGGAACTGTCCAGGCCCATGGTGCCCAGCTGGGTCCAGACCGGGGAGAGCGAGGTGAAGACCTTGGTTCCCGTGAAGCTGTAGCCGCCGTCCGGGTGCGGCACGGCGTTTGTCGACGAACCGAACAGCACCAGATCGTTGCCGGGCTCGCTGACCCCGAAACCGAAGATTGCGCCCTGCGCGGCTTCGGTGAGCACGAACTCGAGGGCAGCGTCGCCCCGGTCGGACATGGCCTTGGCGACACCGGTCCAGACCAGGTGCATGTTCACGGCGAGGGCCGTGGCCGGCGCGTGCGCAGCCAACCGGGCCTGCTCGGTGGCCAGCTGCGGCAGGGTGAGGCCCAAACCGCCGAACCGGGTGGGCACCAGGGCGCGCAGGTAACCGGCCTCGGCGAGCTCCGTGATGTCGTCGAACGGGAAGGTATTGGCGGCGTCGTGGGCGGCGGCACGGGACCGGATGCGGCCGAGCAGGGCGTCGTCGAGCACGGCCGCCGGGGAGGCGGGGGAGGGCGCTGCGGGGCGCGAAAACTCGGTCACACCCGCAAGCCTACGTAGCCTTTCCCTTCCGCGTGGACAGGCGCACGATGAGAAGCACGATCCCGCCGGCCAGCGCCAGGATTGCCAGCCAGGGCAGGGCGAAACCGACGCCCACCAGGAGGGCGCCGAGCGCGGTCACCAGCGTGTTCCAGCCGGCCACGATGCCGGTCCAGAAGTTGTCGGGGGCGCCGGGAGCGACGGTGCCGGTGGAGTAGAGATCGAGGCCGACAGTGGAGTACTCGATCTGGTCGGTGAGGTAGTCCCGCTGGGACTTCATGCCCTCCAGCTCGGCTTGGCGGGTGGACAGTTCGCTCTCGATGGCGATCAGGTCGGTGGTGTTCGTCGCCTGCGACATAAGCGTGAGCAGCCGGTCGACTGAGGTGGTGAGTGCGGTGATCCGGGCGTCGAGGTCCTGACTCTGCTGGGTGACGTCGGAAGCGTTGAGGGACACGTAGTTCACGGTGCCGAGGGCGCGGAGCAGGTCGAGGGTGCGGTCGAGGTCGCCGGCCGGGATGCGCAGGGTCAGGTTCGCGCTCGCGGACTGGTTCTCGGTTTCGGGAGTCTCGGTCCGACTGTCCACGCGGCCGCCGGCCTCCTCGACGATGGTCGCGGCGTTCTCGGCGGAGCGGAGCGGGTCTTCGACGGTGAGCGACACCGAGCCTGTGGTGATCACGGAGCGATCGGCAATGGCGGCGTCGCCGGCGACAGCATCGCCAGGCGCGACCATCTCGCCGGGCTCGGTGCCGGCATCCATCGACTCGGACCGGACACCCGGCGCCAAGGAGCTCGACGAACCGAGTGCTGTGCAGCCGGCCAGGAGCAGGCCGATAAGGGCCAGCGTGCCCATGACGCCGACCCGTCGCGTCAGGCGGAGGGGCCGCTGCCGCCGGCCGGCCGGCACCGCACCGTTACTGTCCGCGCTGTTGCTCATGGGCCAACTGTAGGGTCGGGCCGCAGCCGCAATCTGGGTGGTTTCTGGGAGTCGGATCACAATCGAGTCTCGGCTCAGGGCCGCGCCGTACGCTCGAAGCGGCACCCGTTTTCGACGGGGCCGCCGCCGGAAATACGATTCAGCACTCGTTCTAGGAGGAACCATGGGATTTGCAGACGACGCCAAAGACGCACTCGCCGCCACCGGCCAGAAGATCCAGCGCGCAGCCGAGGACACCAAGGAGCGCGTGTCTGACAAGGTCGACGAGGCCAAGGCCGATGCCGAAGTGAAGAAGGCCGAGGCCGGTGTGAAGCACGCCGAGGCCGAGCGCGACGCCACGAAGGCCAAGAACGACTACAAGGAAGACCTGCGCGAATAGCGCTCGAACAGCCGGACCCCCGGACCCCGACCGCGCGAAGCGGCATGCGGGCGGCGCTGGCGGAGATCGTCCGCCGGCGCCGCACCCCGCGGTTGCACGTGCAGACCGACACCGGAACGGGACCCGTGGTGATCCTGGTGCACGGCATCGCGTCGACGGCGGTCACCTTTCGCAAGGTCGTGCCGCTGTTGGCGCCCGGGCACCGGGTCATCGCCGTGGACATCCTCGGGCACGGGTCCTCACCCGCACCGCCGGACTGCGAGTACACCCTCGACGATCACGTTGACGCGCTCGCCGCCACGATCCGGGACCTGCGACTGCGGGAACCGTTCGTCCTGGTGGGGCATTCGCTGGGCAGCCTGATCGCGACCCGCTACGCGGCCACACACCGCCGGTATGCCCGCCGGGGCATGAAGGTCGCGAGGCTGCTGCTGGTGGGGCCGCCCATCTATCTCTCGCCCACCGACATCGGCGATCCGTGGGTGCGTGCGCGGGTGACCGCGTACCTGCGCGCCTACGAATTCCTCCGGTCGAACAAGGACTTCACCCTCGCCAACGCCGCGGTGCTCGGCCGGTTGCTGCCCAAGGGCATCCTGGACCTCACGGCGGAGACCTGGACGCCGTTCGTGAAATCGCTCGAGCATTGCATCGAATCCCAGACCATGGTGAGCGACATCGCCAGCCTGCGGATTCCCGTGGACCTGATCTACGGGGCGTTGGACGCCTTCGTCGCGCCGGGCAGCCTGCGGGTGGTGGAGCGGATGCGGCACGTCACCACCCACCGGGTGGAGGCCAACGACCACATCGTGCGCAGCCGGATCGCCCGGGTGCTCGTGCGGGTGATCGACGGCGCCGCCGACCCGGTGCCCGCGGGCGATCGCGCGGCGTGACCCGCCCGCGGCCGAGGGGACCCGACCGCCCGAGTTGCCAGGGCGGGCCGGCGCTGCCAGCATGAACCTGATGATGAATCCCGCCGAGTACCTCCAGGCCTACGACGACCAGCTGCGCACCGACGCGGAAACCCCGAGCGCGATCGGCGTGACCCGGTTGGGCCCGCTACGGCTGGTGACCTTCGCCGGTGGCCGCGGCTTCATCACCTACCGCGACCTCGGCGGAGCCGACCAGGCCGGCATCGCGCAGCTGGTGACTGGCGCCCTCGAGTACTTCCGCGCCGACCCCGGGGTCTCCCGCGTGGAGTGGAAGAGCCGAGGCCACGACGAGGCCCCCGGCCTGCACGCGGCGCTCCTGTCGAACGGGTTCGAGGCGGACGAGGCCGAATCGATCATGATCGGCCCCCTCGCTGCGCTCTGTGCCGACGTGGCCACGCCGGACGGCGTGACGCTGCGGCGGGTCACCTCGGAGGCCGACGTGCGCACGATGAGCGCCACCGTCGACGAAGCGTTCGGCGACGCCGTCGACACGCGGATGGCCGACGCCCTGCTCGAGCGGGTCGCTCTCGGTGACGGCATGGAGCTCTGGGTCGCCGAGGTGGCCGGCCGCATGGTGTGCGGCGGCCGACTCGAGCCGGTGCCCGGAACCGACTTCGTGGGTATCTGGGGTGGCGCGACCCTGGCGGACTATCGTGGCCGCGGTATCTACCGTGCCCTGACCGCCGCCCGTGCCCGCTCCGCGCTCGCCCAGGGCAAGACCCTGGTGCACAGCGATTCGACCGAATACTCCCGGCCCATCCTGGAACGATCCGGCCTGATCAAGGTGTCGACGACCACGCCGTATAACTGGGCGCGCTAGGGCCAAACCGCTCGCGGTCAGGCCGCGTGGCTAGGCTGGTCGGATGGACACTAGAACACTGGGCAGAACCGGCCGCACCGTCTCCGTCATCGGACTGGGCACCTGGCAGCTGGGCGCCGACTGGGGCGACGTCACCGAGGCCGACGCCACCGCCGTGCTCGCCGCCTCCGTCGAGGCCGGCGTCACCTTCTTCGACACCGCGGACGTCTACGGTGACGGCCGCAGCGAGCAGATCATCGGGCACTTCCTCGACCACGGCGCCCCGGGCGTTGACATCACCGTGGCCACCAAGATGGGTCGCCGCGTCGAGCAGCTGCCCGAGAACTATGTGCTCGCCAACTTCCGTGCCTGGACCGAGCGGTCCCGCCGGAACCTCGGCACCGAAACCCTCGACCTGGTGCAGCTGCACTGCCCGCCGAGCGCGGTCATCGAGTCCGGTGAGGTCTACGACGCCCTGGACACCCTCGTCGATGACGGGGTGATCGCCAACTACGGCGTCAGCGTGGAAACCTGCGAGCAGGCGCTCACCGCGATCCAGCGCCCCGGCATCGCCACCGTGCAGATCATCCTCAACGCGTTCAGGCTCAAGCCGCTCGACGAGGTCGTGCCGGCTGCACGCGCCGCCGGGGTGGGCATCATCGCCAGGGTGCCGCTGGCCAGCGGCCTGCTCACCGGCAAGTACACCCGCGAGACCACCTTCGCCGAGAACGACCACCGCAACTTCAACCGCGACGGCAGCGCCTTCGACGTGGGCGAGACCTTCTCCGGCGTGGACTACGAGACCGGTCTGGTGGCCGCGAACGAGTTCGCCGCCCTGGTGCCGGACGGGCTCACCCCGGCGCAGGCGGCGCTGGCCTGGGTGGCGCAGATCGACGGGGTCTCCGCGGTGATCCCCGGCGCCCGGTCGGTGACGCAGGCCCGGGGCAACGCATCCGCCGGCGCCGTGCCGACCCTGCCCATCGAGTTCATGGAGGGTGTGCAGTCCATCTACGACCGGCTGCTGCGGGAGTCCATCCACGAACGCTGGTAACACCTGGCGTCAACCGAGGTCGTCGGGGTCTTTCCCGGTGCGTTCGCCCGCGTCCAGGGCGGTGATGGCGGCGAGGTCGGCGGCATCCAGGCTGAAGTCGAAGACGTCGAGGTTCTCGCGGATGCGCTCCGGCGTCACCGACTTGGGGATCACGACGTCGCCGAGGTCGAGATGCCAGCGCAGCACCACCTGGGCGGCTGACTTGCCGTAGCGGGCGCCGATGGCGTCGAGGGTGGGGTTGCCGATCGCCCGGCCCCTGGCCAGCGGCGACCAGTCCTCGGTGAGGATGCCGTGGGTGGCGTTGTACGCGCGCACCTCGGTCTGTTGCAGCCACGGGTGCAGCTCCACCTGGTTGACCGCCGGCACGATATCGGTCTCGGCCAGCAACCGGTCCAGGTGGTGGGTGTGGAAGTTCGACACCCCGATGGACCGGGCCCGGCCGTCGGCGCGGAGGGTCTCGAGCGCCTTGTAGGTCTCGACGTAGCGGTCCTGCCGGGGCGCGGGCCAGTGGATCAGGTAGAGGTCGACGTAGTCCAAGCCGAGCTTGGCCAGGCTCTCGTCGAAGGCGCGCAGGGTCTCGTCGTAGCCGTGCCGGTCGTTCCAGACCTTGGTGGTGACGAAGACCTCGTCGCGGGGCAGGGCCACCCGGGCGAGCCCGTCGCCGACGCCGCGCTCATTGGCGTAGAGCGCGGCGGTGTCGATGTGCCGGTAGCCGGCTTCCAACGCGATCTGCACGGTACCGGCGGCGAGGGCATCCGGAATCTTGTACACCCCGAGCCCCAGTTGCGGAATCAGGTGACCGTCGTTGAGCTTCAGCGTGTGATCCATGGCTCCCATTAAACCAAGCCACCGGTCTCTGCTCTGCCCGCTCAAGGCCGGGCTCGGTCAGGGCGCGGCCGTGCTGAGCTCGGTGAGCATGGACATGCCGGCCCTGTCCACGGACCTGGCGGTGGCGGTGAGGACCACCACTCCAGTTCCCGCAGCCCGGTCCACCCCGATCCAGGAGCGGAAGCCGCCGGTGCCGCCGTTGTGCCAGGTGACCTGGCGGCCGTGCCGGTCGATCGTGATCCAGGCGGCCCCGATGCGCACCGCCGGGCCGGCCAGCGGCGCGACGGGGTCGAGCGCCGCGATGCCCGGCGCCGACCCGTCGAGGAGCGCGAGGGTGAACCTGCCCATGTCTTCGATCGAGGCGCGGATGCCGCCGGCCGGGGCGAGGGCCTCCCCGGTCCAGGCCTGCTGCGGTCGTCCGAGCCGGCTGGTGCCGAGGAGGGCGCCGGGGCGCAGGTCGGCGGCGGAGCGCGGCGCGTAGACGCTGGCCAGGCCGAGTGGGCCGGCGAGTCTGGTCGCCACCAGCTCGCGGTAGGTGGTGCCGGCTGCGGCGGCGATGGCGTGCCCGAGCAGTTCGAAGCCGAAGTTGGAGTAGGAGGGGCGAGGTTTGCCGAGCTTCACCTCGGCGGCCTGACCGAGCAGCTGCGGCAGGTCTTCCCCGTACGGGTTCGCACCGTGGCGCCACATGTCGCGCATCGTGCGCAGCGTGACGGTGCCCGGCGCCAGCCGGGGGAGCCCGGACGAGTGGGTGCTCACAGCGCTCAAGGCGAGGCCCGCCGCCGGGCTCGTTGCCAGGGGCAGGAAGTCGCCCAGCGTCGACAGCGCCCCGATCTCTCCCCGCTCGAGAGCATCGACGTAGAGCAGCCCGGTGAAGCCCTTCGAGATCGACCCGATCTCGAAGTCCGCGTCAAGGTCGGCGCCGAGTGTCGCCGTCACGACCTCGCCCGCCGCGACCGTGGCGACCGCGATGACGCGGTGGCCTCTGCCCGCTCGGCCCTTCAGTCGCGCCGCCAGGGTGGCATCGCTGGTGCCGGCGGTCACGACGGCGAACCGAGGCTCGGTCGTGCGCCACACTGGGGGTGCACACTCGCGTCGGGGACAGGGCCGGGGTCAGTAGGGCAGAGCGCTCTCATTGCACCACCGTATCCACGAGCTCCCCGGTGCGAAAGGGGAGAGCTATTCTCGACGACGAATCCAGCGTTCCGCAGCCACACGAGGAGTCCCGATGAACGGCGCCATAGCCACGTTGCACGGTCAGACCGCTCTGGTCACCGGGGTGTCTCGGCGTAAAGGCATCGGCTACGCCGTGGCGCTGTGCCTGGCGGAACTCGGCGCCAGCGTGTTCGTGCAGCATTACGCCCCGCACGACCACGCACAGCCGTGGGGCGGTGACGACCTCGAAGCCGTGCGGGCCGGCATCCGCGGGGCGCTGCAGGAGGGCGCGGTGTTCGGCGACGTGAGCGCCGACCTCGCCGAGGTGGATGCGGCCGCCACCGTGATGCACGCGGCCGCGGCACTCACCGGGCGGGTGGACATCCTCGTGGCCAACCACGCCAAGAGCGGGGGAGACGGGTCGATCTTCGATCTGACCGCGGGGATGCTGGACGCACACTGGCAGGTGAACGCCCGGTCGACCCTGCTGCTCACCCGCGCGTTCGCCGAGCAGTTCGTCGAATCCGGCCCGGGAGCGACGGCGCCGGCCGCGCCCCGCAAGCCAGGGGAGCGTGCGGACGCCAGCGAGCCCATCGACGAATTCGCCACCGGCAGGGTGATCTGGTTGACCTCGGGGCAGGTGAACGGACCGATGCCCGGCGAGGTGGCCTACGCGGCGAGCAAGGCGGTGCTGGCGGGTCTGACGCCCACGGTCGCCGCCGAGCTGCTGCCGCGCGGCATCATCCTGAACACCGTCAACCCCGGCCCGGTGAACACCGGATACCTCGACCCCGAGTCGACCGACCGGCCGCTGGAGGGCATTCTCGAGTATCTGCGCACGATGCCGTTCGGCAGGTTCGGCGCCCCCGCGGACCCGGCGCGGCTGATCGCCTGGCTGGCCGGCTCGGACGGTCGCTGGATGGTCGGCCAGGTGCTCACCAGCGACGGCGGCTTCGGCCTCGGGAACTGACCGGTCCCGGTCTGGCTCAGCGGGCGGGTCAGGAGACCTGGATGCTGATCGGCTCGGTGTCCGGGATCGGGCTCGCGTCGCGCCCGCGCAGGTCGGGGTGCCAGCGGCGGCCGAGCGCGGGGATGATCGTTCCGAGCGCCGCGAAGGCGGCGGCCACGTAGATGGCCGAGGCCGCGCCGGAGTGGTCGATGGCGAAGCCGGCCAGCGCCGAACCGAGCGCCGCACCGATGAGCTGCCCGGTGCCGACCCAGCCGTAGGCCTCGGCGGTGTCGCTGAACTTGACACTGGCCGAGACGATGCCGAACAGCACGGCGAACGACGGTGCGATGCCGATGCCGGCCAGCAGCAGCGCCCCGGAGAGCCACCAGAAGTTGAGCCAGATCGCGGCGACGGCCAGGCCGATCGTGACGATGAGCATCCGGCTGGCCAGCGCCCACGGGCCGATCGGGAGGTGGCCGAGCGCGAGCCCGCCGATGAGCGAACCGATGGCGAAGATGCCCAGCACCCAGCCGGCGTTGGCGCTGCCGTGGCCGAACACGGCGACCACACCGGCCTCGACGGCCGCGCAGGCGGCGACGAGCATGAAGCCCACGACGGTGCTCAGCAGCACCTCGGGCTTCTTGAGCACCACACCGAGCTTGCGACGGCTGCGGGGGATCCGCACCCGGCCCACCTCGGGCAGCGCCACGAACCAGATGCCGCCGGCGACGAGGAAGAACGCGGCGAGCAGGATGCCCGCGGTGCTGCTGACCTGGATGGCGACGAAGGTGGCGATGACCGGGCCGAGCACCCAGATGATCTCCTGCGCCGAGGCATCCAGGGAGAACAGCGGCGTGAGCTGGCGGGAGTTGACGACCTTGGGATAGATGGTGCGCACGGCCGGCTGCACGGGCGGCATCGACAGGCCGGCGATGAAGCCGACGACCATCAGGCCCGGGATCGGCAGCGGAACCAGCGCCATGACCACGATGGCCGCTGTGCACACGATCATGGTGACGATGAGCACCGGGCGCATGCCGAGCCGGCCCATCAGCCGGGAGGTGAGCGGGCCGGCGATGGCCTGGCCGATGCTCATGGCGGCCAGCACGAGGCCGGCGGCCGCGTACGAATCGAAGAGCGCCTCGATGTGGATGAGGAACGCCAGCGAGAGCATCCCGAACGGGAATCGGGCGGTGAGCTGGGCTCCGATGAGTCGGGCAACGCCCGGGGTTTTCAGAAGGGTCCAGTAGCTGCTCACAACCCTCCAGTCTACGGCCGGGGAGCACCGCGGCGAAAAGCGGGGCGGGGCCGGCCTGCGGCTAACGTGGACGGGTGCACACACTGATCACGGCAGCCGACCTGGCCGGGCTCCTCATCGCCGGCCCCGCGCCGCGCATCCTCGATGTGCGTTGGAAGCTCGGTGGCCCTCCCGGCCGCACCGAGTTCCGCCGCGGGCACCTGCCCGGCGCCGTGTACGTCGACCTCGACTCCGAGCTGGCCGGGCACGGCGAACCGGCCGATGGCCGGCATCCGTTGCCCGCGCTGAACGATCTGCAGGCGGCCGCCCGCGGTTGGGGCCTGAACGACGGCGACACCGTCGTGGTCTACGACGACCTGGGCAACATGTCGGCGGCCCGCGCCTGGTGGCTGCTGCGCAACGCCGGGGTGCGTGATGTGCGCCTGCTCGACGGCGGCCTGGCCGCCTGGCGGGCCGAGGGCCTGCCCGTGGTGGTGGGGGAGGAGCCGGTGACGCCGGGTTCGGTCGTGCTCATGGCGGGCGTGCTGCCGACCCTCGACCCGGATGCCGCGGCCACGCTCGCGCTCGACGGTGTGCTGCTCGACGCCCGCGCCGCCGAACGCTACCGGGGCGACACCGAACCGATCGACCCGCGCGCCGGGCACATTCCGGGCGCTGTGAGCGCCCCCACCGGCGAAAACCTCGATGCCGACGGGCGTTTTCTGCCCGCCGCGGAGTTGCGCGCCCGGTTCGAGGCGCTCGGGGTGCGCGGCCGGGTCGCGGCCCATGACTCCTCGGCGGGCGACAAGGGCGGCGCGCCGTCGCCTCATGCAGCCGGTGCTGCGCCGGATGCCGGCGTCGACGTGGGTGTGTACTGCGGGTCTGGGGTGACGGCCGCGCACGAGGCTGTGGCGCTCACGCTCGCCGGATTCACGCCGGCGCTCTACCCCGGGTCGTGGTCGCAGTGGTCGAACCTGCCCGACCGCCCGGTCGCGACCGGTGACGGCACGGGCGCGGGGCACTGACCCCCGGTGGCCCTCGCTGCGCAGTCGTTGGTGGCGCAGGTTGTTTCTGGTGGCGCATGTTGTTTCTCGCGGCGCAGGGTATGTGGCGCACTAACCTGCGCCGCGAACACGAAGGTGCGCCGCGAACACGAAGGTGCGCCGCGAACACGAAGGGTGCGCCGCGAGCACGAAGGTGCGCCGCGAGCACGAGGGTGTGCCGCGAGCACCAGGGTGCGCTGCGAG
>Ga0247816_10001120_pt1 | contig 13472 bp, 10 predicted proteins | sample UWRJL209509C1_FD_179930 | JGI IMG/M metagenome (GOLD analysis project Ga0247816, IMG submission 179930) | Plant litter microbial communities from Arlington Agricultural Research Station in Wisconsin, United States - UWRJ-L209-509C-1 | ecosystem: Environmental > Terrestrial > Plant litter >...
ATCTACCGAAACTTTGTTTTTCATATCAAAATCAACTCCCGCACGAAGTAATTCTTCTGCCAATAACGGAATATCAAAACGATCGGAGTTAAATCCACCCAAATCACTGTCTTTTATCATATTATGAACTTGCGGAGCTAATTCCGCAAAAGTAGGCTCATTCGCTATTTTTTCATCAGTAATACCGTGGACAGCTGTAGTTTGCGGCGGAATTGGAATGGTTGGATTCACTAACCATGTTTTACTTTCCTTGTTTCCGTTAGGAAAAACTTTAAATATTGAAATTTCTACTATTCGATCTTTCCCAATGTCAATACCTGTAGTTTCGAGGTCAAAAAAGCAAATTGGTTTGTTGAGTTTAAGTTCCATATTTAAATTTTATAAGTTTACAAATATAAATTTTAAAGACGAATTTTCCTTGTCTTTTTCATAAAGTTAAGCATTCTTCCTGTGGATTAAGGAAATAATAATAAAAGAAAACCCTTTCAACATTAAAAATGTTAAAAGGGTTAATTATTTATAAAATTATGATTTTTAAAAGTCCCTGTCTACATCAAAAGCTTCTAAATATTCAGCAACACGTTTTACAAAACTACCTCCTAAGGCACCATCTACAACTCTATGATCGTAAGAATGCGATAAGAACATTTTTTGGCGAATTCCAATAAAATCACCTTCAGGCGTTTCTATAACAGCTGGCACTTTACGAATTGCGCCCAAAGCTAAAATCCCTACTTGCGGCTGATTGATAATTGGCGTACCAAAAACACTACCAAAAGTCCCCACGTTTGTAACGGTATAAGTTCCGCCTTGCGTATCGTCTGGTTTTAGTTTTCCTGCTTTTGCACGGTTCCCTAAATCGTTAACCGCTTTTGCCATTCCAACAAGATTCAACTGATCGGCATTTTTAATAACCGGCACAATTAAATTTCCGTTTGGCAAAGCTGCAGCCATTCCTAAATTTATATTTTTCTTTTTGATAATATAATCACCATTAACAGAAATATTCATTCCCGGAAAATCTTTTAGCGCTTTTGCAACGGCTTCCATCATAATTGGCGTAAAAGTTAGCTTCTCGCCTTCTCTCTTTTCAAAAGCAGTTTTAACTTTATCTCTCCATTTTACAATGTTGGTAACATCAACTTCAATAAACGATTGTACGTGTGCAGAAGTTTGTACCGATGCTATCATATAACCCGAAATCAGTTTACGCATTCTGTCCATTTCAATGATTTCATCACCTCCGTTTACAGAAACCGGAACTGCCTGCTGGCTTTTTTGAATTACTGTTTCAGCAACTTTTAGCGCAACCGGAGTTGTAGTCTCAGTCACAGTATCAGTTTGAGCTTGAGTAGCAGTCTCCGTTTTTTCAACTGCAATTGGCTCAGCTTTTGGAGTTATAACGCCAGCTTTACGATCTTCTACATATTTTAAAATATCTTCTTTGGTAACTCTGCCATCTTTTCCTGAACCATTAATACCGTCTAATTCTGCAGTAGAAATACCTTCTTCTTTTGCAATATTTTTAACTAATGGAGAAAAGAATTTATCTGATCCCGAAAAATCCTGAGGGGCAGCAACAGTCTCCTGAGCTGTTTCAATTGTTTTTTCGATTTCAGTTACTTCTGCCGGAACCGCAACATGTTCTTCAACTTTTGCTTGCGGAACATCTCCTTCTGTTTCAATAATTGCAATGGTTTGACCAACCTGAACTAAATCATCTTTGCCAAATAATTGTTCAACTAAAATTCCCGAAACCTCGCTTGGTACTTCGCTATCTACTTTATCAGTCGCGATTTCAAGTACTGCTTCATCAGTTTCAATTTTGTCTCCAACTTCTTTCAACCAGTTTGTAATAGTTGCTTCAGCTACACTTTCTCCCATTTTGGGAAGTTTTAATTCAAATCTTGCCATATTGTTAACCTCAAGGGTGATTTTGATTTTCAGATTGCGAAATTACTGAATATTTTAAATATAAATTATATTTAATATAATTTTTTACTCAATTTTTATAATTTGACCTCTATCATTTCTTGAATTACTTCCAATAACAAAATTTGCTCTTTTGGGCAAAATCTTAAAAGTAATGCTCTTATCTTTAAGAGTTTCTATGATTTTGATACATTTTTTGAACGAAACATAGTGATTATCCAAAATAATCTCAACTCTTTTACCTCTCGAAATCTGCGACGAATTTACCATTTTTTCTTTTTTGAAATCGAAAATAACAACTTTATTTTTCAGAATAAAAGTCAACTTTTCAGACAATTCTGTATTTAAAGAATATAAAAAATAGATATCTGGCAATTGTTTTACTTTCGGTTTTCCACGAAACATTTTAATGAATGAAAAAAACGTGATTCCAACTTTAATGAAAATAGAAAAAAATAAGGACTTTTTAAAATGTTTCTGATAAAAAAAAGTCATTGCTTCCTGAAAACGCTTCATATATTTTTCATCTTTTACAGTACTCTCTCCTTTATAATGTAAAACCGTAGTGTCATGAAAATAGAAATTTGTTTTTTTCATTTTCAAAGTACGATACGACAAATCAATATCATCGGCATACATAAAACAATCCTCATCAAAACCTTTTAAATTAAGATATAATTCTCTTTCCATCAACATAAAGGCACCAACTAAAATTTCAACCTCTCCGGTTTCATTCTCATCCAAATGCTGAGCATAATATTGATTGAAAAGTTTTGATTTTGGAAAAATTTTATAGAGTCCAAAAAACTTGGTAAAAGCTACCCAGGGTGTTGGAATCCCGCGTTTACTTTCCGGCAGAAAATTTCCTGTTCCATCAATTAATTTACATCCAATAATTCCGAGGTTAATTTGCCTTTCGGCGAAAGCCAAAATCTTTGTAAAGGTATCTTCTGCAACAACCGTATCAGGATTTAAAATGCATACGTATTTTCCTTTTGCCTCATCAACAGCAATGTTATTTCCTTTGGGAAAACCAAAATTTTCTTTGTTCTCAATCAGTTTTACGTTAGGAAATCGCTCTTTCATCATCAAACAACTATCGTCATCAGAATTATTATCTATTACAATAATTTCTGCATCAAGATTAGAAATCGCTTCCTGAACGCTTAAAACGCATTGTTCCAGAAAGTAACGCACATTATAATTAAGTATAATAACAGATAATTGCATGAATTTTTGATCAGTTGATTTTTTGGAAAGTTAGAAATTTTCCGCTAAACCCAATCGCAATGACCAATCGTTTTTACTAACTCCAAAATCCAGAACCAAATTACTGTTATTTTGCTTGTTCCATTTAATACGAATTCCGGTTCCAACAGCAGGATTCCATTTGCTAAACTTATAGGTATCTAATTTTGAAACAGAGGAAATATTGGTAAAAAATACTGCCCCAAGAAAACCGTTTTTAGTGATGTCTGTTCTATATTCTGTTTCGAAATAAATAAGTGCATTACTTCGAAATCTGTTTCTGGTAAAACCTCTTCCGGTTTTACCGTCACGATCCCAGCCAATACTTGGTAAATCGAGATAATGTGGTTTCCCGCCAAAAGTCGACCAATAAAAAACTCTGGAAGCTAAAACTCTGTGTTTGGTTTTATGGAATGAATAATATTTTCGGGCATCAAAATAAATAGATTTCCATTTTTCATCATTTACTCCGCTTGTATTTATTCTGTAATCTGCTTCTACATACAAACCCTGTTCAGGATTTACGTTGTTTTCTCTTGAATCATACAATCCCTGAATCGCAACTCCAAAAGAATTTTCATCATCAAAATTTCCATCCATATATTTAAAATAATCTGTTTCTTCATCAATATATGATTTTTCAGAAATATTTTGATAATTATCCAAAAGCAAACCTAAACCAAGCCTGAAATTTCCAATTATTTTTCGGGTTGCAAATTGATAAAAACGCCATTGCTGATAATCTAAAGTCGACATTTTTTCATCTGTATTATGTCCTCCTAAACCATATGTTGGCTGGGGATAAATCATATAACGATAATCTCCGATAAAATTCCAGTTATTATTTTTGGTATAAATATAAGACTGAATTGGAAATACATATTGTTTGGTAAAACTGAAATAGGGAGAAAAAGTAACCTGAGACATTTTTGTAGTTTCTCTGTCTCCAAGATAAAACGTTGTTAAAAAAGACACTACTAAACCAGCATTTTTATCTGAATCTATTGGAACGGGAAGCAGTGAAAATGCTACTTTTTTATCAGAATTCCTGGCTATGGAATCATTTTTATCAAAAAGCTTATATAGAACATCCAAAATATCTTTTTTCTTATTTTCAATGGTATCGTTTTGTGAGTAACAAAATGACATCATCAAAAAGAAAAATAAGGTAAATATAAATTTCAGACTTTTCATTCTGTAAGATTTTAAGAAACAACTTCTTACAAATTTAAAATTTAATTCAAAACAAAAAGCTGATTTTATAAATAATAAAAAAAGGGAAACCAAAATAGTTTATAAAAAGTATATTTTTGATTTTAGATAAAAGAGTTTTAATATGAAAAACAAAATAGTGGTTCTGGTCATTACAATTGCTTTTTTCAGCTCAGGCTTTGTTTTCTTTAAAAAACAATCTGGCTCTGATAAAGATTTAATCAAAACCTCAACCTGGTATATTGCCGGGCCAGCTGTAGAAAACCAGGAAACAATTAATAGGATTCGTCAAAAAAAAGGAATTGTTAAGGTTACTGCTAAAAATAATCCTGTTGGAGAAATAGAATTAAATGTAATGATTACGGCATCTGATTCAAATGACGGCGTTTCAACAAATTTATCTGACCATTCAAAGTTTGTGATCATTACTTATAAATCATCTCATTTAATAAAAATTCAGGCTCGCGAAGGAAATCCGGAAGGAACTAACTATGTACATGGTGGTTCTCACCCAAGAGTTGATTTAATGCCTTCGCCAAGCAAATTTACAACAACTAAAATTCTGTGGTCAGAATTTAAACAAGATGGATTGCCTGATGGAAAACTTTTAAACATTATAATCTTTGTAAGTTCAATTTTGTGAATTACAACCCTGTTTCAGGAGCATTTTTAGAAATCAAATCAGTTAAAATATAAATATTCTAAGTTTAGGTTCAAGTTTTACTTTGAGCCAACCTGAACTTATCACTCTCTATAAGTGCAATTGAATTTTATACTTATTACAAATTTTCATTACCAATAACATAATTGTTGAAAATAGTAATGACCAAATTATTCCTGGAAGCCCTTCGCGAAAATAGTCCGGAATAATTTCAATTTTAAAAGCAAGATTAAAATAATAAATAATACCCGGCAAAATATAAATCAATAAAGGATTTGCAGCGGCCGGCATAAAAAAGTCACTCCATTTTGTTTGTTTTTTAATTTCCATTAACCAATACAAAAAGTAAAACAAAACGGTACAAATAGCTGCAGAGAACATCGTCCACGAAGGTGTTCCTTTTATTTTTGATATTCCGAAATACGGTCTTAAAAGATACCCTGTTACAAAAAATAAAATTGCAAAAACGATAACCGGCCAATTGATTTTAAGTGGAATTTTTCGATCAAAAAACAATAAAGAAATAATTACGCCAGCAGTAACTAACGAAGCATGGGTTAAATGTCCTGCAATAAAATTAAGCCATGAATACTGTTGTAATATACTTCCTTCTATTAAATTGATCGAGTTTGCAGCAACACAAACTACTAAAAAGAAAATCATTGCCCATAATTTCCCGTTGACAAGCCAATAATATACTACAGTAAAAAGATATGCCCAACCGATTAGACCCGGAATTCCCCACCATTTTTGTGTCATACCTATTTCACCTGTATCCTGAATATATAAAAAGTAAAGTATTATCAAAACTAATATTCCGCCATATTGCAGTGTGTTTTTTAGCCAAAGAGGAAAATCTTTTGGGTATTTATTCCAAATAAGAATTGGCATTGAGTATGCTAAAAGTCCCCAAAAAGCTGGCGTAATTAACATTTTTGTGGCATCATAACCATATTCCGCATTCACCATAAAAACGCCAATTATAATTAAGGCCAATGCTCTTTTAAAAGTATGTGTCCAGATTGTTCGTGTACTATCTTCTTTTAACAGTCTCGCATTAAATGCAAACGGAACTGACATGCCAACAATAAATAAAAATGCAGGAAATACGAGATCTACGAAAGTCATAGCATCGGCATCTGCAGGCATGTGTTTCATCCATTGAGGAACATTCCTCACGCTTGCCAATTCATTTACAAAAATCATCACAAAAATCGTAATTCCTCTTAAAGCATCTATAGAAATTATTCTTTTGTTGTATAAATTTTCCTTAATTTTCATAAAATACTTCATTTTTTATCAATGCAAAATATAACATAATTAGCAAAGGGCAAAAATTATTTTGCAACAACTTATATGTAGTATAATCTTAATAAATAAAAATCTTATAAGGGTAAGAAAATATCACTATTTATTTTACATTTGTAATATGTTATCATTTTTCAAGTCTAAACCATATTTAAAAGATCTTCTGTCTGAAGATTATGTTGATATCCATTCTCATTTATTACCAGGGATTGATGATGGCGCACAAACTATAATTGAAACCAAAAATCTTGTTAAATCGCTACAGGAAATTGGTATTTATCAATTTATAACTACTCCGCATATTAGCCACTATATCTGGAATAATTCTCCTGAGGCTATTATTGCAAATCATTCGGAAACCAAACTTTTATTGAATGATCTGGATGTTAAAATTCCATTTCATGCTGCTGCAGAATATTTTATGGACGATTGGTTTGAAAGTCATTTTAAATCGGAGAAGCTTCTTACTTTAAAAGATAATTATGTTTTGGTCGAAATGTCCTATATGAATGCTCCGGTACAATTATATAAAATTCTTTTTGACTTGCAGGTAGCTGGATATGTTCCTGTTTTAGCCCATCCGGAAAGGTATTTGTTTTATCATAAAAACCTGAATGAGTATGAAAAACTAAAAAAGGCAGGGTGTTTATTTCAATTAAATTTACTAGCATTAGTAGGTTATTATGGCGAAACAATTACCAAAGTTGCAGATCATCTTCTAAAAAAAGGAATGTACGATTTTACGGGTACAGATGTTCATCATAATAAACATATAGCTTCATTCGATAAAAGAATAAAAGTAAACAACATAGCTAATTTAAAAGAAATAATATCTAATAATCAGTTCTTTAAATTTTAAATATTGATGTTTTTAAAATTTAAAACGTAAAACAAAAAAAACGGTTCAATTAATTGAACCGTTTTTTTATATAATTATTTTTTTTTACTAAGAAAAAAGTTTTTTGTGCCAAGATTTTTTTTCTTCCGTAGTGCCATAGCCATAACCATAACCATAGCCTTTTGTAGAGTCAGTATCGTTAAGAAGAATACACATATTTGGTAATTTACCCTCTCTGTAAAAAGTATTTGCAATAGAAAGCATACGTTTTTCTAAAACATTTGCACGCATTACATATACAAATGTGTCAGCATTTTTAGCCACTAATAAAGTATCTGTAACTAAACTTACAGGAGCTGTATCAACAATAATATAGTCATATTCTTTTTTAAATTTTTCAAAAAGCTGATCTACTTTTTTACTCATCAACAATTCAGCAGGATTTGGCGGAACTATACCTGAGGGAAGAATAAAGAAATTCTCGTAACCTGGGTGTTTTACAATATAATCCTCAATATTACTTTCACTAGATGATAAATAGTTCGTTAAACCTAAAGAAGAAACATCTATATATTCTGCAAATTTTGGATTCCTAATATCCATACCAACTAATAAAACCCTTCTGCCTGAGAGAGCAAATGTTGCAGCCAAATTAACAGATATAAATGTTTTACCTTCTGATGAAAAAGTAGACGTAACAAATAAAGTTTTAGCAGTTCCTTCTGGTACTTTATTAAGCATGAACTCCAAATTGGTTCTCACAATCCTGATAGCCTCCGCAGAACTGGTTCTGCTTTCAGATTTTATTAATTCACCAATGTCATTAGATGTTGGTATATCTCCAATAAATGGAATTTGTGTTTTTCCTTCTAAATCTAATTTACTTTTAATTTTTGTATCTAATAAATCATCTACATAAATAAATCCAAAAGGAATTAATAATCCCATTAATATTCCAGCTAGATATATTATTTTTTTCTTAGGACTTACAGGAAATTTTCCTGCTTTAGCCATATCTATAACGCGAGCATTTGGTTCTGTAGCCGCTAACGAAATAGCAGTTTCTTCCCTTTTTTGCAATAAATACAAATATAACTCTTCCTTTACCTTTTGTTGTCTTGCAATGACTCTGAATTGACGTTCCTGAAATGGGATTTTACCAATTTTACTGTTTAAAAGGTTTTCCTGACTCTGAATGTTCCTGTTTTGAATTTGTAAATTTGACTGCATACGTTTTAAACTCGCGGTCATGTTTGATTTTAAAGAGGAAATCTGCTGATCTAATTTTATTACTGACGGATTTTCGGTTGTTGCTGATTTTAAAATACGATTACGATCTAAAACCAGTTTATTATAAGAGCTAATCAGTCCTCCAGTATCTCCATCTTCAGTTATTAAATTAGTAGGTAATAAATCAGAATTAGTGCTTTTTTTCATATAATCCAGCAAAGATGAAACTACATTTAATTGAATTTCTGTTTCTACTCCTTTTTTGTCATATTCACTTGAGCCTTCTATAAATAATTTTGCTTCTGATTCAATATCGGTTAATCTATTTGTTTTTTTAAAACTTTCGACATCTTGTTCAACTCCGTCTAATTCTTTTGTTATCAAGGCCAGCCTACCTGCTATAAATTGAGAAGTGTTTTCAGAAATAAAATTTTTATCCTGAGCAGCATCCTGATTATAAATCTGAATCATATTGTCCAAAAAAACCTCAGCTCTTTTCTGTACAGGATCATTAATAGAAATATTTACTACACTACTTGTTTTACTAATAGGCTCGACATCAATTCTACTTTTATAGCTTTCGGCAACACTTTCAATCGGATTTAGTAAAATCTTTATGGATTTAATATGTACAGAGGTCTTAGCTACAATATTAATAGTTTTATCTATAACCATAAATCCTAAAGTAGTAGGGATTTTCTCTCCATAATTAAATACTTTTTTGGCTGCTAAAATTATGTTTTCATTATCTATTTCATTTGTTAATTCAAAAGTATTAGCTGTTAAGGAATTATAATTTAAAACTGTTTTAGCATCATTAAATAAATATGTTTTGCTGATAAAATTAACTCTTATAGGAGAATCTTGATATATATCCCGATCTACAACACTACCTTCTACTACTAAATTAATATTTAAATTTAATCTTTTTACAGTACTTTCAACAATAGTTCTGGATCTTAATATTTCGATTTCATTATCAACGTTATTAACAGATCCTACTCCAATTCCCAAATCTGAAAAAGCGGATAGTTCTGAAAGCATTCCTCCTTTTTTCTCATCTTTAACCAATATGGCGGTAGTAGCTTCATAAATTGGTGTCGAATAACGTAAATACAGAAAGGCAGCTATTAAACAGATCACTACACTTAATAAAAACCATCGCCAATGGATTATATATTTATCTAACTGTTCCCTAAGATTTACCTCTTCGATTTCATTATCTATCTCATTGTAAAAGTCCTGTGTATGCATTTTTTATTTAATTTTATTTAAAGATTAGAACAGAAAGTGATATTAAAATAGAAATAGCTGATATTATTACAGATGTATTAGGTCCTACAGCCGAAGCGTTTACTTTAGTCCTGTTTGGTTCTATATAAACCACATCATTTTGTGCTAAATAATAAAATGGAGAATTTATAAAATCAGCTTTTGTAATGTCTACTCTATTATACGATTTAATACCATTAGCTTCTCTAATTACCAAAATATTATCCCTCTTGCCATAAATAGTCATGTCTTTTGCCATACTTAAAGCTTCAATCAAAGTAACTCTTTCTGATGTAACGGTATAAGTTCCGGGAATATTGACTTCACCTTGCATGGAAATCTTAAAATTCATTATTCGCATATTGATAATTGGGTTTTTAATATAAACCCCTATTTTATCTTTTAAAAGCTGTAATGCTTCTGTGCGCGTTAAGCCTCCTATTTGTAATTTTCCTAAAACAGGAAATTCAATATTTCCATTTTTATCTACCAGGTATGACTGAATTAAAACCTGACTTGTAGCTGCTTGTAAATTTGAGTTGTTTTGCGTAGCAACAGTAGTCAAATTAAAAGGAAGTGCAATTTCAGGATCTTCAGCTGATACAATAATCATTAATAAATCATCCGGCTGAATTTTCACTTCATAAGAATTTGTATTTTGACCCGCTTTAATCGTATCAATATTTTGATAATAAACTATATCTTTTCGTGAAGCACAGGAAAAAAGCAAAAACACAAGTGATAAAAGGCATGTTGTTTTTATAAAAATTGACGGTTTATATTTCATTAGGGTTGTAATTTGACTTAACATATGTAAGATTAAAATATTGATTATAATTGTGACGCACTGTTTGTTTTAAAATTTTTAATAAGCATTTTCTTCTCCTTGAAATATATTGACAACTGTTTTTATTATAATTCTGATATCTAATAAAAGACTCCAATTTTCAATATACCAAATATCAAATTCTACTCTATTTTCCATATCAAGAACCTCTTTTGTCTCACCTCGAAAACCATTTACCTGAGCCCAACCAGTGATTCCAGGTTTTGCATACTGCCTAACCAAATAATTATTAATCAAGTCGGTATATTGTTTTGTATGATTTATCATATGAGGTCTTGGTCCTACGACAGACATATTTCCAAAGAAAACATTAAAAAACTGAGGAAGTTCATCGATGGATGTTTTACGCATAAAAGCCCCAAACTTAGTAATACGACTATCTCCTTTACCTGCTTGTTTTGAATCTGATAAATCATTAACACGCATACTCCTAAATTTTAAACATGCAAAAGCCTGATTATCTCTTCCTGAACGTTGCTGCTTAAAAAAAACTGGTCCTGGTGATTCTAATTTAATGATCAGTACTAAAATAGGAAATAACCACGGAAATATCAATAAAATTACGGCTAAAGAAAAACAAACATCAAATCCTTTTTTTAATATTCTGTTTACTGTAAATTCTAAAGGTTCTCGTCGAAATGTAAGTACAGGTGTATTATCGTGAAATAAAATTTCGACTTTACTTGATTTAGTATAGAGCTGAAAATCTGGAATAAATTTGATACGCACCATATTATGCTCGCAAATTCGTATCAAATTATTTATTACTGAAATATTATCAATATGCAATGCTACATACATTTCATCAACGTTTCTTGCAATAATAAATTCCTCAACATCATTAAAATCACCGACAATTGGCCCTGAAATAAAAGCAAATGGATCGACTTTCTCGTCAAAAAAACCTAGAAAACGATATCCATACGTAAGATTCGTTGATAATGTTTTACGCATTCTTTCACCTGTATCATTCGCTCCAACAATAATATAACTTTTAAAATTATATCCTTGGGCCCTTATATACATTAAGAGTCTTATAGATAAATAGCGTGATATTATAATTAAAGAAAAGAAAAAGTAATAAAAATAAATCAAACACCATTTTGAAACATCCGTATAATTTAAAAAAACAACAAAGATTGTGATAAAAGCAGAGTGAATAGCTATTTTTTTAATTGTTCGCTTCAATATTGATTCTATAGGTTCTACCCTTACGATCCTAAAAGAATCATTATATAAAAGCAAAGTAATCCAAACTAAATTACTCAGCAAGGAAACTGTTTGAACCTGTGTTAAAAAAAGTTTATCAATACTACCAAAGCCAGCAACTCCGGATAACAGTATCGATATATTCAATAAGACTAAATCCCAAACTACAAATAAGAGCTTAAAATAACGAGAGAAATTGTGACCAGATAATTTATTTAAAGTTTTCATCTGTGAGAATCTGATATTTTTATATTATTTTAAATACTGTGTTAATGCTAGAATCTTTTTCTGAAAAACAGCTTTAAAAGCTGAAAGATTATGATATTTATAAATCCTATAATCTTCAGATAGAACATGAAATACTCTTTTATAGTCAGTACTTAATCCTCCCATTTTCATTTTTACCACATATTCATTCATATAAACAATATTTATTTTGTGTTTGAACAGGTATCGTAATAAAAATTCAGTATCAGAAGCTATTTTAAAATCTAAACTATAATAACCGTATTTCTCAATAATTGATTTCTTAATATATACCGTAGGATGCAATGGTAACCAACCTGATTTTAATTTTTCGAAATTATATTGTCCACCAATTCTATTTCGAATTATTTTTTCTTCAGCATCATTTGTAACATAAATACCATCTCCATAAACGGCGTCGGCATTAGAAGACATTAAAAATGTATTGACTATTTTGGAAACAACACTACTATCATAAAAGGTATCATCAGAATGCATTAACCCAATAATATCTCCGGTAGCTAATTTTAAACCTTTATTAATTGCGTCATACATTCCTTTATCGGGTTCAGAAATATAATGAGCGATTTTATCTGAGTAGGATTCAATAATAGACTGAGTACCATCTGATGAATTACCATCTATGATTATATACTCTATATTTGGATAATCCTGATCTAAAACACTGTTTATAGATTGCTTAATGGTTGCCTTTCGATTGTAGCAAACCGTAATTATAGAGACTTTCATAAGTTTTGTTCTCTTTAAAATAATTTTTGATTATTTTTTTGTTTGATGAGTTCGCTACTTTTTAAAACAATGAAATATTCATATATAGATTGTAAAGTAGCATAAGTAATACCAGCTGATCCGTCTAAAAAGGCTCTTCTGATAATCACCATGTAGAACCATTTTATTAATGGACGGCCTGGCATCTTATAAAAAATGCCTTTTTGATGGTATCGTTTTTCCGTAAAGTCAGAACTAAACAAAGCTTTTTTTAAAGAAAAAGATGTTCCTTGTTCTAAATCCTTTACTCTTGTAAGGGCTTCCATATCCGCATAACTTAAATGGCGTTGAATCCAAAATTTAAAACCTTTACTAAAAGGATAATGGTCTAAAAAACCTTCAACTTTGTCCACCACACCATCTGGTATTGAAACTGGATTTACTAGCCTTTCATAATGCATTTTATTCGGACGAAATAATCTCAGATAGAAAGGAGACATCTGTGAATATTTCAACCACTTTCCATTCCAAGCAAAATCTCTTCGTCTAATTTCATAAGCAACTACTTCAGAATTAGTATCTAATTTAAGGTTTTTAATTGCGGAATACAGAGAATCTGAAACCCTTTCGTCTGCATCAATATAAAGTACCCACGGATGTTTGAATTTTATATTTGCTAAACCCCAATTTTGATGCGCTGACCAATTATCAAAATTTCGCTGAGTAATCGTAGCTCCAGC
>Ga0247816_10001124_pt1 | contig 13437 bp, 7 predicted proteins | sample UWRJL209509C1_FD_179930 | JGI IMG/M metagenome (GOLD analysis project Ga0247816, IMG submission 179930) | Plant litter microbial communities from Arlington Agricultural Research Station in Wisconsin, United States - UWRJ-L209-509C-1 | ecosystem: Environmental > Terrestrial > Plant litter >...
CGGTCGTCTTAAAAAAGCCATTTAGCTATGTACGCAAGTTTGCCAATAAACAAGTTAGCTTCACTATGTTGCAGTCGATCCTGACAGGAAATACGATAGCTGATTTCACGAATGAAAAAGCCACACTTGATCTGGAGACTACCGGATTCAGAATCAAAGGTGAACAGGGGGATCTTGCATTTAACCTGCTTTTTAATACTTTATTGAAACCATCAGTAACGGAGTTAAATAATGTGACGACAGGCCAGGCCTTAAAGGTAGAGTATGCGGATTATCAACTGGTGGAAGCCGTTTTGTTTCCTTCGGTAGTAAAAGTGAACTCTGTGTCTGGTAAGGATAAAATCAGTATTGCATTCGACTTTTCTAAAATTGAGCGCAATGTTCAACTGGATTTTCCGTTTACAGTTCCTAAAAGGTTTGAGACAATAAACTAATTTTTTTCATACTTTTGATGCAATGAAGCTACACAAATTACTTCTGTTACTTTTGTTTGTTACGTTTGCATCTTCGGCTATAGCCCAAAGCAGCTCTCAGCTTAAAAGAAAAAAGGAAGCTATCCAGAGAGAGATCGAACTGCTGCAGAAAAATCTGAATAAAGCGGCACAGAGTAAAAAACTTACGCTGGGTGAAATTCGTGCACTGAATACCAAGATCAGCTTAATGCAAAGCAAGATCACCGTCATCAATTCTGAGATAAAAAACCTGGATAATGAAATCCATGAAAATACAAATACCGTACATTCATTGCAGGGGCAACTGGCACAGCTGAAAAAGGAATATGCCGGTATGATAAGATTTGCACAGCGGAATAAAAATTCATATGATAAAATGATGTTTATTTTTGCTGCGAAGGATTTTAACCAGGCTTATAAAAGAATTAAATATTTACAGCAGTTTGGTCAGTACCGTAAAAAACAAGCTGATTATATCCAGGGGACTGAAAAAAATCTGAACTATAAGATTGTTGTGCTGGATAAGAGTTTAAAAGCAAAAAGCAGTCTCTTACGTGAGCAGGAAACTGAACAAAGTAAACTGGCTAAAAATAAAAATGAACAGTCTTCTGTATTGAGCAAATTCAGTAAGCAGGAGCGCCAGTTCAGTCAGGATATTGCCAGACGTAAAAAACAACAATCGGCAATTGACAGACAAATTAGAAATGCCATTCAGCGTGAAATTGCATTAGCCAGGAAAAGAGCAGAGGAAGAGGCACGGATCGCTGCGGCAAAAGCTAAAGCAGATAATAAACCGGCACCTGTTGAAAGAGCTAAGACTACCAGTAATTATCTTACTGCTACGCCGGAAGCAGCAAAGTTGTCTGCAGGGTTTGAAAATAATCGTGGCCGTTTGCCGTGGCCGGTTGGACAAGGGTCCATTACGGAAGGATTTGGCAGGCATAAAGAAGGAGAGGCAGGGTATACCAATGATGGTGTTAATATCCTGACCAGTGAAGGTGCATCGGTAAGAGCAGTATTTGGTGGGGATGTATTATTTGTGACAATGATACAGGGAATTTATGTAGTGGCATTGAGGCATGGTGATTATTTTACAATTTACCAGAATATTAAATCACCGACTGTTGCTAAAGGAGATAAAGTAGATACGAGACAGACGCTGGGAACTGTGGCAACGACTTCAGATGGCGCTTTACTTCACTTTGAAATAATGAGAGGTCAGTCTAAGTTGAATCCGGAGGCCTGGATTGCCAAATAAATTATTGGATCTAAAATGTTTATATTTGTTATATTATAAAATCAAGTTGAGATGTATACAGGAATATTAGTTGAATTCTTAAATATGGGTGGTGGGGAGATCATGTTGATCCTTGCAGTTGTGCTGTTGCTTTTTGGTGGTAAGAAATTACCTGAGCTGGCACGAGGCTTAGGCAAGGGGATCAGAGATTTTAAGGATGCTTCTGAAGGCGTTAAAAGAGAAATCCACAGGAATATTAATGCTATGGATATTGATGATGAACTAAAAGCAGATGGTACCTATGCAACCACTACTGAGACCAAAAGCCCTACTGAAACTCTTGAAGAGCAGATGTATCCAAAGAATGAAGTAAAGGAACCGATTAATTTGAATAAAGATACTGCTCCGGCAGAACATACTGATATTGCAGCGCCTGCGGAGAAATTAGAAATAGAAAAAAATAAAATTAACTAAAGATTATGTTAAATACAACCATATTAGCAGCCTTGGGTACACCAGAGATTATCATTATTTTAGTCGTTGTGTTATTACTTTTTGGTGGTAAAAAAATTCCGGAACTCATGCGCGGACTGGGTAAAGGTGTGAAAGAATTCAAAGACGGAAAAGATGGAGCAGATGATAATGAATCTGTAAATGCTAACCGTACCAATACACATAAACCTTTGTAGGTTTTTGTGTTATTTATTGAATTTTGTTAACCTTTAATTCTTTCTTATAGTTTGAAGAAGTACAGCTCTTTAGCAGAGATACAGTCTCTCATCAGTAAAAAACAACTTCATCTTTCAGCGTTGCTTGATTATTATTTTAAGCAAATTGAAGCGAATAAACACCTCAATGCATTCAATGAGGTGTTTTTTTATTCCGCAAATGATCAGGCTGCTTTAATACAGAAAAAGATAGATAATGGTACTGCAGGTAAGCTTGCAGGTATGGTCATCGGTATTAAGGATAATATTCTTTATAAAGATCATGCGACCACTGCGTCTTCTAAGATGCTGGAGGGTTTTATCTCCCCTTATTCTTCTACAGTAGTAGAGCGTCTGCTACAGGAAGATGCAATTATTATCGGCAGGTTAAACTGTGATGAATTTGCGATGGGCGGATCCAATGAGACTTCTTACTATGGTCCCGTGCGCAATGCTGCAGATACGGAACGTGTTTCCGGAGGGTCTTCAGGTGGATCGGCTGTTGCTGTTCAGGCCGACTTATGCCTTGCCGCTCTGGGTACAGATACAGGCGGGTCTGTTAGACAGCCTGCTGCTTTCTGTGGCTGTATCGGACTAAAACCTACTTATGGGCGTATCTCCAGGTATGGTGTAATTTCTTATGCTTCCTCTTTCGACCAGGTAGGTACATTGACCTCATCTATCAGTGATGCAGCGTTATTGCTTGAAGTTCTGGCAGGTGCTGACGAACATGACAGTACGGTTTCGACTTTAGCTGTTCCTGCATATACCGATCAAATCAATGCTGATGAGCCTAAACGGATTGCTGTATTGAAAGAGACACTGGAAAGTGAAGCACTTGATCCGGAAATAAAAACATCTCTTCTGAATGCTATTGAATATGTTTCTTTTGACCTTTTGGATTATCTCGTACCAGCATATTATGTTTTAACTGCTGCAGAGGCTTCATCTAACCTTTCCAGGTATGATGGGGTGCATTATGGTTATAGAAATACAAGCGCACTTAGCTTAAACGATTTATATAAAAAATCGAGAGCCGAAGGCTTTGGTGAGGAAGTAAAAAAACGTATTTTACTGGGAACCTTTGTACTCAGTGCAGGTTATTATGATGCGTATTATCAGAAAGCACAACAGGTGAGGAGACTGATAAGGGATAAGATCGAAAAGCTGTTTTTGGATTTTGATGTAATTCTGCTTCCTGTGGCTCCTACTCCTCCATTTAAAATAGGGGAGAACATGAATGATCCGCTGGTTATGTATATGGCTGATATTTTTACAGTTTTAGCGTCATTAACTGGCATACCGGCAATATCAATTCCTTTGGGCAATAATAGTGAAGGTTTGCCGTTAAGTGTACAGTTAATGGCAAAACACTTTGATGAAAACACGTTGCTTTCTATGTCAAATAGTTTCTTAAATTTAACGACTGCTCAAGTTTATCTTTAATCAAAAATATTCCATTGCTTAATTGCAGGAGAAGCCTATGAAAAGAAATATACTCACCCTATGCTTTTGTATGCTTGTATTGTCGGCCGCTACTGGTTTGGCTCAGCAAAAGATTAACAGATTAGATTCCGTAAGAAATATAACAGCGACAGGATTTTTGTCGCCCACCTTATCAAGTGATACTGCTGCTGTGCCGGTGGTAATGGAAAACCCCTTGTTTTACAACTATAACTTTACCTATAAGAAGCGTCTTGATTCCATTCAGCGCGAGATTCCTTTGAGTTATAATGAATCCGTACAAAAGTATATTGAAGTCTATAGCGGACGGAAAGAGATGATGGGAAAAATGCTGGGCCTGTCTGAATATTATTTTCCCATTTTTGAAAATGCCTTACGCGAATATAATGTTCCAATGGAACTTAAATATTTACCCATTATTGAGTCATCCATGAATTCTCATGCGATCTCAAGAGTTGGTGCTACAGGTTTATGGCAATTTATGTTTTCTACTGCGAAAGGTTATGGATTGAATATGGATAACTTCGTAGACGAACGAAAAGATCCTATTCAGGCAAGTTATGCTGCCGCTGCTTATTTTAGAGATGCATATGCCGAGCTTGGTGACTGGCTGTTGGCTATAGCGGCGTATAATTGCGGAACGGGCAATGTGAACCGGGCAATTATCAAGGCGCATTCCAGAGATTTCTGGCAGATCAGACCTTATCTGCCATTAGAAACAAGAAATTATGTACCTGCATTTATCGCAGCTATTTACGTGATGAACTGTCCTGAAAAACATCAGATTAAAGCGCAAAAATCTTTTTTTGCAATGAAGACTGATACCATCCAGGTAAACAGATTCATTTCCCTGACCGACGTTGCACAGGCACTATCAATAGAGGAAGATGAGCTGTTTGACCTAAATCCATCTTATAAGAAAAAAATCGTGAACGGATCTGCTGAATCCCCTAAGCGGATTATTATGCCGAAGGTGAGTTTAACTAATTTTGCGATGATCTATGAGGTCCTGAACAATAGCAGCCTGGATACGGATACAAAGATTATTCTTGCCTCTAATGATGACCGGAGATTACATAAAAAAGTAAAAGTCACTCCTGCTCCGGAACGAAAGTATAATCCGGTTTACCACCACGTTAAATCCGGACAGAATCTGGGTGAAATAGCCGACCAGTACCATATTGAGATACAGGATCTGAAAGTATGGAATAAGCTGAAAGGCAACAATATTGTGCCCGGCCAAAAGCTGATCGTAGCGAAAAGCGGCGCAATTATCAAAACTGCTGAACCTAAAACTGCTAAAAAGTATATTTCTTATAAAGCTAAAAGTAGTCAGAAAATGGACAAAATCTAATCTTGTTCTTTTTGTTCATCCTTCATTCCCGCATTTATTTGCTGAATTATTTCCTGATATTTGTTTGTTATCTATTACCTATTTACCGATAATAAACAATTGTGATTTCCTTTTACTGTGTAGCTTATGAGTAAAATTCAGGTCAGCATGTTTTATCCCGTCCATATAATGAGATGGGCATTAAATTTATTTCTTCTTTTTGGGGCCTTCCTTAACATTTTATTGCATATAGATATATTTCCTTTTAGTAGCTTAGCGCAGGCTTAAAAAAATAAAATTATGTTTGATTATATAGATGGCAGACTGACCTTTAAATGCCCTGCATATATTGTGGTTGAGGCAGGAGGAATTGGCTATCATATTAATATTTCGTTGAATACTTACAGTGGGCTGGGCGACAAAGAAAGGTGTAAAGTATATGTTTGGCTGCATGTTAAGGAAGATGCGCATACGCTGTATGGTTTTATTGATGAAGGTGAACGCAGGTTATTCCTGCATTTGATTTCGGTTTCCGGAATAGGTCCGAATACCGGAAGGATGATGCTTTCCTCCATCACACCTGTAGAAATTCAAACAGCGATCGTAAACGCTGATTTGCCGCTTATACAGCGTATCAAAGGTATTGGTGTGAAATCTGCGCAGCGGTTAGTACTGGAATTGCAGGATAAGTTAAAAAAAGAAGGTAGTGGGTCATTAATCTCGGCGCCATTAAATAATACTGTACGTGAAGAGGCTTTGTCTGCATTGATGATGCTGGGCTTTGCGAAAATTCCTGCCGAAAAGGTTATTGATAATGCTGTTAAGAGCAATGGCAACGACTTGTCGGTTGAACAAATGATTAAGATAGCTTTAAAGAACTTATAATATAATTGCCTTTGAGAAAGACTTTTACTTTAGTTGTTTTATTCATATTTTTCTTTTGCTGGCAATATGCTTTTTCACAGGTTCGGCGCACATCTAATGCAGATAGTACAAAGAATAACTTCGGCCTGAAAGAAAAGCAAAGATTGGGAATTCGCCAATCCGGCGATTCATTTTCACCTCTCCCGGATAACTTTACCAGGGAAGTGGAATATGATGCAAAAAATAAACGTTATATCATCAGAAATAAAGTTGGCGGCAGATTTTTTAATCCGCCACAATACCTGACGATTGACGAGTACCAGCGCTTGATCAACAGTGAAATTAAAAGAGATAACTGGAGGGTAATTTCTAATGCAGAGGTGGATAATGTGAGGCAAACCGGAATTATTCCCAGCCTCACTGTTAATAGTAAAGCTTTTGAAAAAATATTTGGTAGTAATGTTATTAATATTCAGCCACGGGGAGAAGCTGAACTCACCTTTTTAGGACGTATAAATAAAAACGAAAACCCGCTGTTTAATGAACGCCAGCGGGTGCAGAGTAATTTTGATTTTAACCAGCGTATCCAGATGGACGTGGTGGGTAATATCGGTACGAATGTTAAACTCAATCTGAACTATAATACAGAGGCACAGTTCGATTTTGAAAATCAGATCAAACTGGACTGGACCGGCGGAGAAGATGATATCATTAAAAAAATTGAGGCGGGTAACGTAAATTTACCTTTAAGTACTTCTCTGATCACAGGTACACAGGCATTATTCGGGATTAAAACCCAGTTGCAATTTGGTAAGCTGAATGTAACCACTGTCTTTACACAGCAGAAATCGCAGTCCAGAGAATTGCAGATCAATAATGGCGCCCAGCAAAATGAATTCAGGATTAGCGGTGACAATTATGAGGCGAATAAGCATTACTTTTTAGCACAGTACTTCCGGGATAATTACAATAAAACTTTATCTACACCACCAACAATTACATCGGGTGTAAACATTACGAAAATAGAAGTATGGATCACCAATAAAACGGGTAATACACAAGATTCAAGGGATGTACTGGGTTTTATCGATTTAGGAGAAAACACTCCGTATAATGTTGCACAAGTAAATGGAGGGGCAGCATTTTCTCTGTTACCTTCCGGCTACGCATTACCACAAGGACCAAGACAGTCTAATGATCTGTTATCACGTTTGCCTGCTGATGCGAGGCTGACCAACTCTAATGCGATCATTTCTTATTTTCAAGCCAATGGGGGGACTGATAACTTTGGAAAGCTGACTTACGCGAGGAAGTTATCTGATAAGGAATATACCTTCCATCCGCAATTGGGTTATGTATCACTGAACAATGCTTTAAATGCCGATGAGGTGTTGGCGGTTGTATTCCGGTACACCTTTAACGGGGTAGAATATCAGGTTGGAGAATTCTCTACTGATGTTAATTTTGATCAGGCGACACCGAAAGTCTTATTTGCAAAGTTGCTGAAAAATGAAACGACTAAAACCAATTTACCTACCTGGGATCTGATGATGAAAAACATCTATTCTATAGGCGGGTATCAGATTAGTCCGCAAAACTTCAAACTAGATGTTTTCAGGATAGACAATAAAACAGGAATTGAGCGTCCGCTGATTGATGAAGGTGAGAAATTTGATGAATTCCGGCGACCGCTGAAAAACAAGTTATGGCTGCAGGTAGTAGGATTGGACCGGCTAAACCAGCAGAATGAACGTAAACCAGATGGGGTGTTTGATTTTGAAGCCGAAGACCGGCCATTTACCAGTACCAACAGTGGGAGTACGGCTACTTCTATGGGGAACTTAAACGCTTCCCTAACCAGCTCCAGCCTGGCTACATTCTCTTCAAATACAAGTACCGGATATATCACCATTGATCCGCTCAACGGTCGTGTTATATTTCCCTTAATAGAACCTTTTGGTAAAGATCTGGCTGCACAGTTTAATCCCGGTGAACAGAACCTGATCGATAAATATACTTATCAGGCATTGTATGATTCCACCAAAGTAGTAGCACAGCAATTATTTACCAGTCAGAACCGGTACATTATAAAAGGATATTATCAGTCAGAAGTGGCATCTGAATTCAGCCTGAATTCAATTAATGTTCCTGAAGGGTCGGTAAAAGTATTTTCAGGAACTATCCCTTTACAGGAGGGTGCTGATTTTACTGTCGATTACCAGGGCGGAAGAGTGAAAATAATCAATACAGGACTGCTGATCTCTGGTCAGCCAATTCGAATTACAACAGAGAATAACGAACTTTTTGGCTTACAGCAGCGATCTCTGTTTGGAACCAGGCTTGACTATAAGGTGAATAATAAGCTGAATATTGGCGGTACTTACATGAACCTTTCTGAAAAGCCGCTTACGCCTAAAGTTAACATCGGGGAGGAGCCTATTTCCAATACCATCTGGGGTTTTGACCTCAATTATAGCACAAGCTCCAGGTTTTTAACGAAGCTGGTTGACAAATTACCATTTATTTCTACTAAGGTGCCTTCTAAGTTCGCTTTTTCAGGAGAGTTTGCCCAACTGGTTCCCGGCCATCCGGCAGCATTAAATGGTGAAGGGAAAAAAGGCGGGGTGAGTTATCTGGATGATTTTGAAGCATCACGATCAGTGATTGATTTGAAAAGTGCCATTTCATGGCAGCTGTCTGGTACGCCACAGCTTTTCCAGGAAGCACAGTTAATAGATAACCTTGCTTATGGTTATAACAGGGCACGAATTGCATTTTACAACATTGATCCATCTTTTTATAACAGGGGAGGAACAACTATCCCTGAGAATCTGCGGAATAACAGGAACGAATTATCAAACCACTATGTGAGAGAGATTATTGAACAGGAAGTTTTTCCGTTCAAGGAAACCCCAACAGGACAGTCTGTTTCACTACCTACGCTGGATGTCGCATTTTACCCGACGCAACGTGGTCCTTATAACTATACCACCAGCGGCTTTAATGCAAATGGTGATTTTATCAATCCAAGATCCCGCTGGGGAGGTTTGTTCCGCAAGATTGAGACAAATGACTTTCAGGCGTTAAATATTGAGTACATTGAGTTATGGGTGATGGATCCCCATATTTATAAACCGGATTCCAGAGGAGGAGATTTATATTTTAACATTGGAAATATCTCGGAAGATATTTTAAAAGACGGCAGAAAGTCGCTGGAGAATGGGCTGCCTGCCAATGGAGATCCGACAAAATATGACGAAACCAACTGGGGCCGCGTACCCAAATTGCAGCCTATTGTGCAGGCCTTTGATAATGATCCTGCGGCAAGGAAAGCACAAGATGTTGGTTTGGATGGTTTGAGCAGCGTTGATGAGAAAACGAAATTTGCAACTCCTTTGGCACAGATCAAAACTCAGCTGAATGCTACAGCCGCTGCTGCAATTGATAATGATCCAAGTTCTGATGATTATACGTATTACAGGGGTACGGCACTGGACCAGGCTAATGCCGGCATTTTGAAACGATACGAAAAGTACAACGGACCAGAAGGAAATTCTAAAACCTCTCAGCAATCACAGGAAGAGTTAGGTATAGAAAATTCTGCGTCTACTTCATTACCGGACGGAGAAGATGTGAACAGGGATAACAACATGACACAATCGGACGAGTATTTTCAATATAAAGTTTCGATGCGGAAAGGTGATCTTGAAGTAGGAAAAAATTATGTGACAGATGCGGTTACCTCGCAGGTTAAACTTGCTAATGGTCAGACACAACCGGTAACCTGGTACCAGATCAGAATTCCTTTATCAGATTACCAGCAGAAAGTTGGTAACATACAAGATTTTAAATCTATCCGTTTTTTCAGGATGTTCCTTACAGATTTTGCGGATACTACTATTTTAAGATTTGCAAAGATTCAGCTGGTTAGAGGGGAGTGGAGAAAATACAATGGTAATAATGAAAGCAATCAGATCATTACAGATCCGGCGCTAACAACAGTGACCCCGGATAATTCAACTATTGAGATCAGCACAGTGAATATAGAAGAAAATGGAAAGCGGTCCCCAATTCCGTATGTAGTGCCACCGGGGATTCAAAGAGAGCTTGATTTCAACAACTACAGAACAAATACCAGGCAGAATGAGCAGTCACTGGCTTTTACGATCACCAATTTACGTGATGGATATGGTCGTGCTGCTTTCAAAACTGCGCTGAACGATTTCAGGTCTTACAAAAGACTGGAGATGTTTGTTCACCTTGAATCCCTCGGGAATTCGATTGTCAGTACGAATGATCTGAGCGCTTTTATCAGAATTGGAACAGACAATCAGGATAACTATTATGAGTATCTGCAACCATTAACGGTTACGCAACCCAATACAAGTGATCCATATGCTATCTGGCCAGACGCCAATAAGATAGATATACCGCTGGAGCTGTTCCAGAATGCAAAAATCGCCAGAAATAGGGCAACAAATGCCAATGGTGATGCCTGGAATATCAGTGATCCATATACCTATGTTGTAGATGGCAATAAGACAATTACCATTAAAGGACAGCCGGATATGAGCCAGGTTAAAGTATATATGCTGGGTGTGAAAAATCCGTTGAAGAACCCTTCCTCTCCCGGAAATGATGATGGGTTGGAGAAGAGTGCGCAGGTATGGTTTAATGAGCTGCGTTTAACTGAGTTTGATGAGCGTGGAGGCTGGGCAGCAACAGCAAGGATGAATGCACAGCTGGCCGATTTTGCAGAGGTGAATGTTTCAGGGAGTAAGGCTACGATAGGCTTCGGATCTTTAGATAAAAGAGTAAGTGAACGAAACAGGGCTGATAATACATTTTTTGATGTGTCATCCAGTATGGAACTGGGTAAGTTTTTCCCGCAGAAGACAGGGATAAAGGTGCCCATGTTTGTCAGCTATTCAAGTCAGGTAAGTACACCGCAATATGATCCGAGAACACCTGATATTGAATTGAAAACGGCATTGAGAACAGCCAGTAAAGAGGAGAAAAAACAGATTCTGGATTATGCTCAGGACGTAACAACGAGGAACAGCATCAACTTTACCAATGTACACAAGGAACGTACAAATACAGAGAAAAAGCCACAATTGTGGGATGTGGAAAATCTGAGTGTCAGTTATTCTTATACCAAATTCCTGCACCATGATTTTATCAATGAAAATACCATACAGAAAACTTATCGCGGATCGCTGGCCTATAACTATTCGGCAACGCCAAAAAACTACAGGCCATTTGATAAAATAATCAAGTCTAATACACTGGCTCTTTTGAGAGATGTTAACTTCAGTTTATTGCCAAGTTCAATCAACTTTAGGGTTGACCTGGATCGTTTCTACTCAGAAAACAGCTTGAGAAATAATGATCCCCAAAATGCTATCCCAATAAATACGACTTATAATAAAAACTTCCTGGTGACGAGGGTTTATGCTATTTCGTGGAACCTGACCCGATCACTGACCCTGGATTTCGATGCAACAAATTATTCCATCATTGATGAACCAGATGGTAAAATAGAAGGATTGAAACGAGATACGGTATGGCAAAATTTAAAAAGTCTGGGGCGGACAACTGATTACAGTCATAATATGAATATTACTTATGCCCTGCCTGTCAATAAGCTTCCCGGTATGGACTGGATCAATGTAGCTACCCGTTACGGAACAAACTTTAACTGGCAGACAGAACCTTTGTCGACCTTAAGGGATCCTTCAATTAATCTGGGAAATACTATCCAGAATTCCAGAACAATTCAGGTAAATCCAACCCTGAATTTTGTGGGTTTATACAATAAGATTGGTTTTTTAAGAAGAGCAAAAAATAGTGATGATGATAAAAGTGGTCCCGGCTTATTTGTTAATTTACTGACCACCATCAAAAATGTCAATGCTGCCTATACACAAACCAAGGGAATCTTTTTACCAGGCTATTTACCTACTACAGATTATTTCGGAATAGATAATATCACCGGTGCACCGGGATTAGGATTCGTATTTGGTAGCCAGCGCGATATCAGGCAAATGGCTATTAACAGCGGGTGGATTACGACGGACACCCTGCAGTCGCAACTTTATATCAATACATTAAGAGAAGATTTAAGTTTTACCAGTGTGCTGGAACCATTCAGAGATTTTCGCATTACGTTGACTGCTAACAAAAACAGAACGATGAATTATTCTACCAACTTCAGGTACGATAACAATATGGGCAGCTTCCGTAATCTCAGTCCCACCACTACCGGAGATTATAGTATTTCATTTATTACACTAGGTACAGCCTTTTCTGAAAAGTCGGGCAGTACGATATCAAAACTGTTTAACCAGTTTATGGCAAACAGGCAGGTAATTTCTCAGCGACTGGGAATCAGAAACGTAAATTCTGCAGGTAATATTGGTGGCTATGCCGATGGTTATAATCAAAATTCACAAGATGTGATTATCTCTGCTTTCATTGCGGCCTATACTGGTAAGAGTGCATCTTCAGTGAAATTGAATTCTTTCCCTAAGATTCCCCTGCCGAACTGGAGAATAAATTATGGTGGTTTATCCAGAATAGGCTTCCTGGAAGAAAATTTTAAATCAATTGATATACGACATGCCTATCGCTCTATCTATAGCGTAAATGGCTTTAATTCATTGATCCGCTATCAGGAAGCTGACGGTTATGTAAGCAGCAGAGATGAAAACCAGAATTTCCTTCCTTTTTATCAGTATGCACAAGTAACAATAGCAGAGCAATTTTCTCCTTTGATTGGTGTCGATACCCGTTTGAAAAACAACCTGACGGCAAATTTTGAAATGGGGAGGACCAGATTACTCGGATTAAGTTTCGCAAACAGTCAGCTGGCCCAGTTATCAGAAAATAATATGGTGTTTGGGATTGGCTACCGGACCACGAAGTTCCGTTTCCCTTTTGGTTGGTTTAAGCAACTTAAGATGGATAATAACATGGATTTTAAACTTGATGTGGCGGTAAGAGATAACAAGACGGTTATCTACAGAGCAGATGTTTTAGAAGCAGAAGTATCATCAGGGGCTAAGAATATCACCTTCAGACCTACGGTAGATTATATCTTAAACCAGCGTTTTAACGTTAAGTTGTTTTACGATTCAAATATTACCAAGCCGTATACATCACAGACCTTTAATACTTCTTTCAGCAATTTCGGGTTTAGTTTACGCATAACCCTCAATTAGCATTGGTATAAAGGGAGAGATTAATTACCTTTGAAAAATAAATCTAATAATAATGAATTTTCCATCAGAACTAAAGTACACTAAAGACCACGAATGGGTTAGAGTAGAAGGCAACGAAGCCTTTGTTGGTATAACTGATTTTGCACAGCGCGAATTA
>Ga0247816_10001125_pt1 | contig 13435 bp, 9 predicted proteins | sample UWRJL209509C1_FD_179930 | JGI IMG/M metagenome (GOLD analysis project Ga0247816, IMG submission 179930) | Plant litter microbial communities from Arlington Agricultural Research Station in Wisconsin, United States - UWRJ-L209-509C-1 | ecosystem: Environmental > Terrestrial > Plant litter >...
CCCTCGGCCATGTGCGAGGCGCCTTCAACGTGGCGAGCAAGGACGTGATCGATGCCACCGACCTTCTGCAATGCCGAATACAGCGGGTTGATCGCGGCGCCCGGGATGCCGAAGGCGGTGTCGACCCCTTCACGGCGCATCACCAGAACAGCGGCTTCGATTGCTCTCATTTTGCTCATGGTTTTGGTGCCTCTTTCTTTTTGTAATTGTATACAAGATGTGTTTTGTTGAAGTGTATTCACGGCGAGCGGGTGAGGTCAATTCATTTTGTCGGATGGCGTTTTCGTTTGTCGGAAGGCTTTAGGATAGGAATTGCGGCACTTATTAGGCGTTATGGCTGAATAACTGTATACAAAAAATAAATATATTGTGTTCTATTTGTCGTATCGGTCTTCTGATCAAATGAAGCCCCACGGCATTCCCATAACACGATAAGGACGGCACCCATGAGCGCTTTAACCTTGAAAATCGCAGTCAACCTCGCCAGTCAGGCCATCGCTGCAGGCCGCGCCAAAGCGGCGGCGTCGCTGACCATTGCGGTACTTGATAGCGGCGGGCATTTGATTACGTTGCAACGTGAAGATGGTGCGAGCCTGTTGCGCCCGCAAATCGCCATCGGCAAGGCCTGGGGTGCGATTGCCCTGGGCAAGGGCTCGCGGTTGCTGGCCCAGGATGCGCAGCAGAGGCCGGCGTTTTTCGCGGCGTTGAATCGCCTGGGGCAGGGCAGCGTGGTGCCGGCGCCGGGTGGCGTGTTGATACGGGATCAGGATGGGGTGGTGTTGGGGGCGATCGGGATTAGTGGGGATACGTCGGATATTGATGAGCAGTGCGCGATCAGTGCGGTTGAGGGGGTAGGGTTGGTGGCGGATGCGGGGGTTTCTGCTTGATATGAGGTGACAGATAGATAGCTATCGCGGGCAAGCCCGCTCCCACAGTTGAATGTATTCACAAATCAAAATGTGGGAGCTGGCTTGCCTGCGATGGCGGCGACTCGGTCTACAGTCACAGCCAGATCGCATCCCACAGTGGGTAGTCTCCATATTTCTTCACAAGCCCTGCTCTCAGAGGGTTGGCAACAATGTACCGGGCGATGCCCTCAAGGCTTTCTTCACGCCGCACGGCATGGTCATGGAAGCCCGGTTGCCAAAGGCGCCCTTGACGCCCGGCAACAGCATTTACGATTCGGGTACTTTTGGATTTGACCTGGCGCATCAGGTCCGCCAGCGAACCGTTTTCCAGCGAAATCAACCAGTGAAGATGATCAGGCATCACCACCCAGGCCAATGAGGTTGCCAGGCGTTGGTTTTGGGCAATTCTGAATTGCTGAACAACCAGTCTGCTTAGCTTGAAGTCGCTGAATATCGGCTCGCGATGCAGTGTGTTGCTGGTCAGAAGATAAATGCGGTTGGATTCGTTATAGCGCCCTGTGCGCAGACGACATGATGCGGGTAGATCAGGCATTCCGTTGCCCCTTTGCAGAAGTGAGTTCTGAAAGGCTAGATGGGAATGTTTTAAGGGGTGTTCCAGCTTTTGGCAGGATGTGTCTGGGGGATAGCTATCGCGGGCAAGCCCGCTCCCACATTGGGTCGGCGTCGTTCATACATTCTGTGTCTGGCATAAATCCAGTGTGGGAGCTGGCTTGCCTGCGATGCTCTTCAGTCCGGCTCACACCCTTTAAGCACCAACCGAATAACCGTCTGCGCTGCCGCTTCATAATCCGCCTCATCCAGCTTGGCCTTTCCCGTCACGGCAGATATCTGCCAATCAAAATCGGCATACGTCTGGGTCGCGGCCCAGATGCTGAACATCAAATGATGCGGGTCTATCGGCGCGATCAACCCGCGGTCTACCCAGCTCTGGATGCAGTCGATGTTGTGCCTGGCCTGGGCGTTGAGTTGTTCGACTTGCTCGGGGCTAAGGTGCGGGGCGCCGTGCATGATTTCGCTGGCGAAGACTTTGGAGGCGAAGGGCAGGTCGCGGGAGATGCAGATTTTCGAGCGGATGTAGGCGCTCAGCACTTCCTTGGGGTCGCCGTCCGGGTTGAACGGGGTGGAAGCGGCCAGGATCGGCTCGATAATGCTTTCGAGCACCTCGCGGTAGAGGTTGTCCTTGGACTTGAAGTAGTAGTAGACGTTGGGCTTGGGCAGCCCGGCCTTGGCGGCGATGTCGCTGGTTTTGGTCGCGGCGAAGCCTTTGTCGGCAAACTCCTCACTGGCAGCTCGCAGGATCAGTTCTTTATTGCGCTCGCGAATGGTGCTCATAGACCAGGTAATTCCTTGCCAGGACAGGCGGTTGCGCATGGTAGCACCGGCGTTGCGCAACGCTCAAGAATGCCTCTGCAGCCCCTGTGTTACGTGGGCTGCAGGAAATTTGTCTGTCTTGATGCTGAACGCATTCACGGTCGTACAGGCATAGGCCGGGCGCGCTGCTAGAGTTCAGCTCAGCGATGCGGCGTTTGTCCCCGTCGCCCATCCTGTTTTCGGCGTTCGAGAGAAAAACCGTGGAGAAAAGCAAACGACGTACGTTCGCCTGGGCAGTTGGCACGTTGTTACTGGTAGTGGTGTTGATTGCCCTGGGTTTGCACTTCTTTGCAGGTGGGCACAAAGGCCGGCCACCCACCCTCGGCGAACCCGTAGCCGTGGTGCCGGTGGTGTTGCAGGACGTGCCGGTGTACATCGATGCACTTGGCACGGTGACGCCGACCCGCAGTGTGACGGTGGTGTCCCAAGTCGACGGTATCCTCAGCAGCGTGGAGTTCAAGGAAGGCCAGCATGTCAGCAAGGGCCAGGTCATCGCGCGCATCGATGACCGCGCCTTGAAAGCCCAACTGGCCGTGGCCAAGGGCACCCTGGCCCACGACCAGGCAGTGTTGAGCAACGCCCAGCGCGATTTGGCGCGCTTTCGCGAATTGATCAAAGTCGGTTCCACCAGCCAGCAAACCGTCGATACCCAGGCATCCTTGGTCGAGCAGCAACAGGGCACTGTCGCCGCCGACCAGGGCAATGTGCAGAACCTTGAGGTGCAACTCAGTTACTGCACCATCACCTCCCCGGTTGACGGCGTGGTGGGCCTGCGCCTGGTCGACCCCGGCAACTACGTCACCACCACCAGCACCACCGGTATTGTGGTGATTACCCAGATGAACCCGGCCACGGTGGTGTTCGCCGTGCCCGAGGATGACCTGAGTTCCATCAACCAGGCCCTGGGTCGAGGCGCTGTGACGGTGCTGGCCTATGACCGCAACAAAAAAGCCTTGCTGGCCACCGGCAGCCTGTTGGCCCTGGATAACCAGGTGGACACCACCACCGGCACCATCAAGGTCAAGGCGCAGTTCGATGATTCGGGCAATGCGCTGTTCCCCAACCAGTTCGTCAACGCGCGCCTGAAGGCCGACACCTTGACCCAAGTCGCCGTGGTGCCCACTCGTGCGATCCAGCACGGCAGCAAGGGTGACTTCGTGTTCGTGGTGAATGGCGACAAGGCCAGCCTGCGCAACATCAAGACCGGCCCGGCCATGGGCGATGTCTCGGCGGTGCTGGAAAACGGGGTCAAGCCGGGCGAGCAGGTGATTACCGAAGGCGCCGACAAACTGGATGATGGATCGGCCGTGAAGGTTGTCGCCCAGTGAGGAGCTGCCGAGCATGAATATTTCGCGGCCCTTTATTGAACGTCCCGTCGCCACCACGCTGATGATGGTCGCCGTACTGTTGCTCGGGATGTTGGGGTATCACCTGCTTTCGGTGTCGGCACTGCCCGAAGTCGACTACCCGACTATCCAGGTCTTCACCCAATACCCCGGCGCCAGCCCGGACGTGGTCAGCTCGTCCATCACCGCGCCGCTGGAACGCCAGCTCGGCGAGATGCCGGGCCTCAAGTCGATGAACTCCACCAGCTCCGACGGCGCTTCGGTGGTGACCCTGCAATTTGACCTGTCATTGTCCCTGGACGTGGCCGAGCAGGAAGTGCAGGCGGCAATCAACGCCTCTGGCACGTTCTTGCCGGCCAACCTGCCGTACCCGCCGGTGTACAGCAAGGTCAACCCGGCGGATGCGCCGGTGCTGACTCTGTCCCTGACCTCCGACGTGTTGCCGCTGACCAAGGTTGAAGACCTGGCCGACACACGCCTGGCGCAGAAGATTTCGCAGATCACCGGCGTTGGCCTGGTAACCATCAGCGGCGGCCAGCGCCCGGCGGTGCGGGTCGAGGCCAATACCTCGGCACTCAACAGCCTCGGCCTGTCCCTCGATGATTTGCGCACCTCCCTGGGCACCGCCAACGTCAACCAGGCCAAGGGCAATATCGATGGCAAGTTCCAGGCGTATTCCATCGGCGCCAACGACCAGTTGCAATCGGCCGAGGAATACCGCGACCTGGTGATCGCCTACAAAAACGGCGCGCCGATTCGCCTGTCGCAGATCGCCAGTTCCACCCAGGGCCCGGAGAACCCACGCCAGGCTGCGTGGACCAACAGCACGCCGTCGATTGTGCTGAACATCCAGCGCCAGCCCGGCGCCAACGTGATCGAAGTGGTCGACCGCGTGCAGCAATTGCTGCCCAAGCTGCGGGCCAGTCTGCCGGGCACTTTGAAGGTCGATGTGCTGACCGACCGCACGCAAACCATCCGCGCCTCGGTCACGGATGTGCAGTACGAACTGGCCATGGCGATCGGGCTGGTGGTGATCGTGATTTTCGCGTTCCTGCGCAACGTGCCGGCCACGATCATTCCCGCCGTGACCATCCCGCTGACACTGGTGGGCACCCTGGCGGTGGCCTATGCGCTGGGCTTCTCGCTGAACAACCTGACGCTGATGGCGCTGACTATCGCCATCGGGTTTGTGGTGGATGACGCCATCGTGATGATCGAAAACATCACGCGCTATATAGAGGCCGGCGACTCACCGCTGGAGGCGGCGCTCAAGGGTTCGGAGCAAATTGGCTTCACGATTATTTCGCTGTCGATTGCGTTGATTGCGGTGATGATTCCGTTGTTGTTCATGGGCGACGTGGTGGGGCGGCTGTTCCGCGAATTTGCGATGACCGTGGCCGTAACCATCGTCATCTCGGCGTTCATCTCGCTGACCCTGACGCCGATGATGTGCGCGCGCATGCTCAAGAATAAGCACGAGGCGCGCCGTGCGGATTTCTTCGACCGTATCAATACCCACTACGTACGTGGCCTCGACTGGGTGCTGGCGCATCGCACTCTGACCCTGATTTCGGTGGTGCTGACCGCCGCGCTGACCCTGATGATTCTGGTGATCATGCCCAAGGGCTTTTTCCCGGACCAGGACACCGGCCTGATCCAGGGTATTTCCCAGGCGGCGCCGACCGTTTCCTTCCAGCAGATGCAGACCGAACAACAGCGCCTGGCCGCGCGAATCCTCAAGGATCCTGCGGTGCAAAGCCTGTCGTCTTTCGTCGGGATCGACCAGACCAACCCGACCATCAACCAGGGCAACCTGCTGATCAACCTCAAGCCGCGCGGCGAGCGTGACAGCGCCACCGAAGTGATCCGTCGGCTCGCGGATGCCAACGCCGACGATGCCGGCATCCGCCTGTACCTGCACTCGGTGCAGGACCTGACCCTGGACGCCACGGTCTCCACCACCAGTTACCGCCTGGGCCTGCAAGCCACCGACCCGGATGAGCTTGAGCAGTGGACCACCAAGCTGCTGACGGCGATCAAGCAAGACCCGATGTTCACCGACGTGCAAAGCCAGGCGATGCAGTTTGGCAACCAGATCCAGCTGACCTTCGACCGTGCTACCGCTTCACGCCTGGGCATCACCCCGCAGGCGATCGACGACGTGCTGTACGACGCCTTCGGCCAGCGCCAGGTCTCGACGATTTACACCCAGCTCAACCAGTACCACGTAGTGATCGCCACCGATCACCCGCCGCGCAACTTGCCTGACTTGCTGACGGGTTTGTACGTGGATATTCCGGGTGGCGGCGTTGCGCCGCTGTCGAGCATGGCGACCATGCAGGTGGTGCGAGCGCCCGTCACCATCAACCGCCTTGGGCAGTTTCCGTATGCAGACGTGTCGTTCAACCTCGCCCCTGGGCAAACCCTTGGCGCGGCGGTGACGCGGCTCAAGGACATTGAGGCCAAGGTCGGTTTGCCGCTGTCGGTGCAGGCCAACCTCGAAGGCGCGGCGGCGACGTTCGAGCAGTCGCTGTCCAACCAGGTGTTCCTGGTGGTGGCGGCGATTGTGGTGGTGTACCTGATGCTGGGGATTCTGTACGAGAGTTTCGTGCACCCGGTGACGATCCTTTCGACACTGTTGTCGGCGGCGCTCGGCGCGCTGCTGGCGTTGTTGGTGACCGGTACGCAGTTCGACATTATCGGTTTGATCGGCATTGTGTTGCTGATCGGCATCGTGATGAAAAACGGCATCATGATGGTCGACTTTGCCCTGGAGCTATTACGCGAAGGCGGCCTGAGCCCTGTTGCGGCAATCCGCCAGGCGGCGGAGTTGCGATTCCGGCCGATCCTGATGACCAGCATGGCCTCGCTGTTTGGCGCGGTGCCGCTGGCGTTGGGGACGGGGATCGGCTCGGAGCTGCGTCATCCGCTGGGCATCGCGATCATCGGCGGGTTGCTGCTGAGCCAACTGCTGACGCTGTTTTCCACGCCAGTGATTTTTCTCGCCATGCACGGGCTGGGGCAGCGTTTCAGTCGCCGTCCGGTTGAAGCGGTCTGATGGCGATGAACCTCAGCGCGCCGTTTGTTCGCCGCCCCATTGCAACCACGCTGATGGCGGCCGGCCTCGCACTGTTTGGCGCGCTGGCGTTCATGCTGTTGCCGGTGGCGCCGCTGCCGGAGGTGGATTTCCCGACCATCAGCGTCAGCGCCTCGTTGCCCGGCGCCGACCCCACCACCGTCGCCAGTTCGGTGGCAACGCCTTTGGAACGCCAGTTCGGGCAGATCGCCGGGGTCACGCAGATGACCTCGTCCAGCAGCCTCGGCTCGGCGCGGATCATCTTGCAGTTCGACCTGAACCGCGACATTGACGGCGCCGCCCGTGACGTGCAGGCGGCGATCAATGCCGCCCGCAGCAACTTGCCCAGCGACCTGTCCGGCAACCCGACGTACCGCAAGGTCAACCCGGCCGATTCGCCGATTTTGATCATCAGCCTGACCTCCGACAGCGCCACACCGGGGCAGATGTATGACGTGGCTTCGACCCTGCTCGAGCAGCGGCTGTTGCAGACCACCGGCGTCGGTGACGTGACGGTGGGCGGCGGCGCGCTGCCGGCGGTGCGGGTGGAATTGAACCCCGACCGGCTCAACCAATATGGCGTCAGCCTGGAGCAGGTGCGTCAGGTCATTAATGCCTCCAACGTCAATTTGCCCAAGGGCAACGTGGCCATTGGTGACCGCTCCTACGGCATTGCCGCCAACGACCAATTGCTCGATGAGGCGGACTACGGACCGCTGGTGGTCAAGGCGCACAATGGCGACCTGATCCATATCTCCGACCTGGGCTACGTGCGCGAAGACGTACAGGACCTGCGCAACTTCGGCCTGTCCAACGGCAAGCCGGCAGTGTTGCTGGTGGTGTTCAAGCAGCCGGGGGCCAACGTGATCGAGACGGTGGACTCGGTGAAAGCCTCGCTGCCGTTTCTGCAAAGCTCGATCCCGGCGACGATCAAGCTCAACTTGTTGATGGACCGCACCACCACTATTCGCGCCTCGTTGCACGACGTGGAAGTGACGTTGCTGGTGTCGATCCTGTTGGTGACGCTGGTGACGTTCGGCTTCTTCCGCGACTGGCGCAGCACCCTGGTGCCGGCGATTGTGGTGCCGCTGTCGTTGCTCGGCACCTTCGGCGCGATGTACTTCCTCGGCTACAGCCTGAATAACCTGTCACTCATGGCGCTGACCATTTCCACCGGCTTTGTGGTGGACGACGCCATCGTGGTGGTGGAAAACATCATGCGCCACCTGGAGCGCGGCAAGACGCGGGTGGAAGCGGCGCTGGCCGGTGCCCAGGAAGTCGGCTTCACGGTGCTGACCATCAGCGTGTCGCTGGTGGCGGTGTTTATTCCGCTGCTGCTGATGGGCGGGATTGTCGGGCGGTTGTTCCGCGAGTTTTCGGTGTCGTTGTCGGTGGCCATCGTGATTTCGATGCTGATTTCGCTGACGGTCACGCCGATGCTTGCCAGCGTGTTGCTGCGCGCACCCAAGGAAATTCACCAGGGCAATGAACACCCGGATTCGCGTTTCCACCGCTTTTACGATCGCACCCTCGGTTGGGTAATCGACCATACGTTGCTGATGGGTTTCGTCACGGTGTTGGTGATCGTGCTTGCAGGCTTCCTCTATGTGCTGGTGCCCAAGGGGTTCTTTCCCCAGGAAGACACCGGGCGCCTGCAGGGCAGCATTCTGGCGAACCAGAGCATCTCCTACGGGGCGATGCAGAAGGACTTTACCGAGATCAACCGCAAGGTGATGAACAACCCAAATATCGAAACCGTGGCCGGTTTTGTCGGTGGCGGCGGAGGCGGCGGTGGGGCGGTCAACAGTGCGCAGATGTTTGTGCTGCTCAAGCCCCTGGGCGAACGCAAGGACAATGCCACTGACATCATCGGGCAAATCCGCCGCAGCCTCGGCGACTTGCCCGGCACCAAGTTGTATTTGCAGTCGGCCCAGGACATCACCGTAGGTGGCCGACAAAGTGGCGCGCAATACCAGTACACCCTGACCGCCGATGATCAGGAGTCGCTGGATGAGTGGGTGCCCAAGGTGGTGGCGGTGCTGCGCAAATTGCCGCAATTGACCGACCTCAATACCGACCAGCAGGACAACAGCCTGCTGGCCAACGTGCAGATCAATCGGGACACGGCGGCGCGCCTCGGGGTGAGTGTCTCGGCGGTCGACCAGACGCTGTACGACGCGTTTGGCCAGCGCCAGGTCGCGACCTTGTATCGCGCCGCCAACCAGTACCACGTGGTGATGGAAATCGCCCCCGAGTACTGGACCGACCCTTCGGCGCTCAAGGGCATCTATGTGCCCACGGGCACCCAGGCCACGACCAGCAAAGGCACCACGGCGCCGCCCAACCTGACCACTGGGCAGACGCTGGTGCCGCTGTCGGCGCTGGCCGATAACACGGTGGCGCGTACGGCGATTTCCATCAGTCACCAGGGGACGTTCCCGGCGGTGACGGTCTCGTTCAACCTGGCGCCCGGCACGTCTATCGGCCAGGCCACGGCGCTGGTGGACGACGCGGTGAAGCAACTGCGCATGCCGGCCAGTGTGGTCGGCCAGTTTGCCGGTACGGCCCAGGTGTTCCAGTCGTCGGTGGCCAGCGAGCCGTTGTTGATCGTCGCCGCGTTGCTGTGTGTGTACATCGTGCTGGGCATCCTCTACGAAAACCTGACGCACCCGCTGACCATCCTCTCGACCTTGCCGTCGGCCGGGGTCGGCGCGTTGATCGCCTTGCTGCTGACCGGCACCGAACTGTCGATCATCGCGCTGGTGGGGGTGATTCTGTTGATTGGTATCGTGAAGAAGAACGCAATCATGATGATCGACTTCGCGATTACCGAGCGGCGTGAATTCGGGCTGACGGCCAAGGAAGCGATTCGCCGGGCGTGCCTGATTCGCTTTCGGCCGATCATGATGACTACCCTGGCGGCGATTCTCGGTGCGCTGCCGCTGGTGCTGGGCAGCGGCTACGGTTCGGAGTTACGCCGGCCGTTGGGGATTTCGATTATTGGTGGCCTGCTGTTCAGCCAGGTGCTGACGCTCTATACCACTCCGGTGATCTACCTGTGGCTCGACCGGGCGTCCCAACGCCTGGGGCGGCGTAAGGAAGCAAGGTTATGAACGTGAAATACAGCGTGCTTTTTATCAGCCTGATCCTTGGCGGTTGCATGGTCGGGCCTGATTACCAGAAACCCGCGATGGAGTTGCCGCAGTCGTTCAAGGAGGGCGCGCAATGGCAGCGCGCGGCGGCCGACCCAAAAGGCGCGATGGACAGCCAATGGTGGCTGGCTTATCAGGACCCGGTGCTGAACGATTTGGTGGCGCGCTCGGCCAAGGCCAACCAGTCGATCATTGCCGCCGAGGCGGCTTATCGGTTGGCCCAGGCGCAGGTTTCCTCCAGCCGGGCCGGGTTGTGGCCGACGGTGGGTGTGGGGTTGTCGGGGTCGCGTGGTGTGGGCGGTAGCAGCGCCAATACCTCGGGTGTCAGTTCGGGGGGTGTCGAGAACAGCGTCAGTGCGACCCTGACCGCCAGTTGGGAGCCGGATTTGTGGGGCGAAGTGCGGCGCGGTATCGAGTCGAGCCAGGCCACGGCCCAGCAGTCCGATGCGTTGCTGGCCGGGGTGCGGCTGTCCATCAGCTCCAGCGTGGCGAGTAATTACCTCGGTTTGCGCCAGATGGACATCGACGTGCGCCTGCTGCAACAACAGCAGCGGATCAATCAGCAATTGCTCGACATGATCCAGGCCCAGTTCACCCAGGGCGTGGCCACCAACGACCAATTGCTGGTGGCCCAGGATCAACTCACCACTTCGATTGCCGACTTGCAGACCTCGCTGCGTGACCGCGAGCAATACGAACATGCGCTGGCGGTGCTGATGGGCGTGGCGCCCAGCGAGTTTTCGGTGGCCCCGCGCGATGGCTTCACGTTCGTGGTGCCGCGCCCCCCTCTGACCTTGCCGTCAACCCTGTTGCAACGCCGTCCCGATGTGGTCGCGGCCGAACGCTCGGCAGCAGCGGCCAACGCGAAAATCGGCGTGGCGCAAGCCGCGTTCTTTCCCACGCTGGACCTGACGGCCCAGGCCGGCTATCGCGGCAGTGCGTTGGGTGGGTTGTTCTCCTTGCCCAATCGCATCTGGACCCTGGGCCCGGCGCTGGCTGAAACAATATTCGACGGCGGTGCCCGGGAAGCGGCGGTCAAGCAGGCCGAGGCCAGCTACGACCAGATCGCTGCGAATTACCGGGGCACCGTACTCAGCGCCTTGCAGAACGTCGAAGACAACCTGTCGGCGATCAACCACCTGCAAACCCAGGCCGATGCCTTCCAGCAGGTTTACCAGCGCAACCAGCAACTGTTTGGCAGCCAGGAGGCGCAGTTACGCGCCGGCACCGTCAGCCAGGAGACGGTGCTGACCCAGCAACTGGTGTTGCTGCAAGCCGAGCAGAACCTGCGCGACACCCAGGGCCAGCTCAGCCAGGGCAGTGTGGCGTTGATCCAGAGTCTTGGCGGTGGCTGGCACGTCGACAGCCGCTGATCGGCTCGCATGCCCGGTGTGCGTCGCGTTATTCTCGGCGGACGTTGAATCACGGGAAGCGGGTATTGATCGAGCGACGGCAATTCAGCGGAGGCATGAAAGGCAAAAACCTTCGCTATCTGAATGAGAATCCCGGCGAGACCCGTCAAGCGGTTCGCGTGGGTTTTGTGCTGCTTGAACATTTCTCGCTGCCTGCGTTCACCCAGACACTGGATACGATTGTTACCGCGAACCTGTTGCGACCTCAGTCGTTTTGCTCGCTGACCTTCGGGTTGGAAGAGGGCGAGGTCGTCAGCGATCTGGGCTTGGTTATTCGGCCCGATGTACGGCTTGAGTGTTCACAACTTAAAGACCTGGACCTGCTGGTCATCTGCGGTGGCTACCGCACAGAACTCAAGGCCTCGGAGGGGTTCATTCAACTGCTGAAGAGCGCAGCAGAGCTGGGCGTCAGCCTGGCCGGCCTGTGGAATGGCGCCTGGTTCCTGGGGCGTGCGGGTTTGCTGGGCGGCTACCGGTGTGCGGTGCACCCGGAACATCGCCCGGCGCTTGCGGAGTTCTGCAAGGCGACGCAGGTCAGCAGCGAGCCGTATGTGATTGATCGGGACCGGCTGACGGCTTCCAGCCCGTCCGGCGCGTTTCATATGGCGCTGGACTGGATCAAGGGGCTGCACGGTAAAGCCCTGGTCGAGGGAATCGAGGACATCCTGGCGTTTGAGGAGTCGCGCTACCGACGCATCCAGCCGACCGAAAATATCTGCCTAAGCGCGCCGCTGCGTGAAGTGGTCAAGCTGATGGACGCCAACCTCGAAGAGCCCTTGGAACTGGAGCAATTGGCGGTCTATGCCGGCCGTTCCCGGCGCCAGTTAGAGCGCCTGTTCAAAGAGCAGCTGGGTACTACGCCGCAACGGTATTACCTGGAACTGCGTATCACCGAAGCCCGCCGCCTGCTGCAACATACCGAGTTGTCCCAGGTGGATGTGCTGGTGGCCTGCGGTTTCGTTTCCCCCAGCCATTTCAGCAAGTGCTACAGCGCGTACTTTGGCTACAGGCCGTCGAAAGAGAAGCGGCTGGTCAAATAGCTTAGAAAGCACTGAAGATCAAATGTGGGAGCTGGCTTGCCTGCGATAGCGGGGTGTCTGGTTGTGCTGCGATTACTGACCCACCGCCATCGCGGGCAAGCCCGGCTCCCACAGGAATGTGCATTCCCGTGGGAGCCGGGCCTTTACCGGTTACTCGGCAATCTGCAGCTTGCGTGCTTCGGTGTACACGTAGCGCACCTTTTCATACTCGAACGGTGAGTTCATCTGGCCGTAGCGGAAGCTGGTCTGGTAGCGCTTGTCGACGGCGCGCAGGGCCCAGATTTCCGGGTGGTTTTCGCTGACCTTGGACACGTTCAGGAAGTTGACTTCCGTCTCGGCGCCGTAGTCCACCAGCAGGCCGGTGGTGTCGCGCAGGTTCGAGGGGCCGAACAGCGGCAGCACCAGGTAGGCACCGCCCGGTACACCGTAGAAGCCCAGGGTCTGGCCGAAGTCTTCGCTCTGGCGCGGCAGGCCCATGGCGGTGGCCGGGTCCCACAGGCCGGCGATGCCGAGGGTGGTGTTAAGCAGCAGGCGCCCGGTGGTTTCCAAGGAACGATGGCCCTTGAGTTGCAGCAGGCTGTTCAACAGGTTGGGTACGTCGCCCAGATTGTTGAAGAAGTTGCTGACGCCGGTGCGCAGGAAGCTTGGTGTGACGTAGCGGTAACCGTCGACCACCGGCAGGAATACCCATTGGTCGAAGCGGTAGTTGAAGTGGTAGACGCGACGGTTCCACGACTCCAGCGGGTCATAGACGTTCAGGGCGTTGACCGAGGAGCGTTCGAACTCACGTTGGTCCAGGCCAGGGTTGAACTTGAGATGGCTCAACGGCTCTTTGAAACCGTCGGAGTCGACTACGGTAGGCGTGTGGGCCTTGCTGTTGTCGGCATTGGCCACGCCCGCGCACATCAACGCGGCGAGAAGCAGGAGATATTTAGCCACGGAAGAACTCCAGCATGGCGTCGGCGTTGACGCGGTAATTGAGGTTGCCGCAATGGCCGCCCAGGGGGTAGACGGTCAAGCGATCGCCGAAGGTTTTACGCAGGAAGCCGAGGTCGCCTGGGCCAAGAATCACGTCGTCGGCGTTGTGCATCACGGCGATCTTCGGGTTG
>Ga0247816_10001126_pt1 | contig 13422 bp, 13 predicted proteins | sample UWRJL209509C1_FD_179930 | JGI IMG/M metagenome (GOLD analysis project Ga0247816, IMG submission 179930) | Plant litter microbial communities from Arlington Agricultural Research Station in Wisconsin, United States - UWRJ-L209-509C-1 | ecosystem: Environmental > Terrestrial > Plant litter >...
AGCCCTTTAGCCATGGTCTACGCTTATCTCGCACGCCGAGCATTACTTCGCACCCCAGTCAGGCCGCTGGCTCGTCGACATCAAAATGTCATCCAGGACGCCTAGATTGGCTCAGGTATTGCTGACCTAGACCAACACAACCGCAATCGCAGCGTTGAAAACGCCCATAGGAGCTTCGGAATGAAACAGCTTTTCCTGGCATCACTGTTAGGCTCGACCATTGCCATGTGCACCGCCGCCATGGCGGCTGATGATTTGAAAACCCTTGAAGCCGCTGCGAAAGCGGAAGGCGCAGTCAACAGCGTCGGCATGCCCGATGACTGGGCCAACTGGAAAGGCACCTGGGAAGACCTCGCCAAGACCTACGGCCTCAAGCACATCGACACCGACATGAGCTCGGCCCAGGAAATCGCCAAGTTCGCCGCGGAGAAAGACAACGCCAGCGCCGACATCGGCGACGTCGGCGCAGCCTTCGGCCCGATTGCGGTGAAACAGGGCGTGGTCCAGCCATACAAGCCGAGCACTTGGGCACAAGTGCCGGATTGGGCCAAAGATAAAGACGGCAACTGGGCACTGGCCTACACCGGCACCATCGCATTTATCGTCAACAAGAAACTGCTGCATGGCTCCGAAATACCGAAGAGCTGGGCTGATCTGAAAACCGGCAAATACAAGGTCTCCATCGGTGACGTCAGCACCGCGGCCCAAGCGGCTAACGGCGTACTCGCGGCGGCCATCGCCAACAAAGGCGACGAGAAAAACATCCAGCCAGCGCTGCTGATGTTTGCCGACATCGCCAAGCAAGGCCGCCTGTCGCTGGCCAACCCGACCATCGCCACCATGGAAAAGGGTGAAGTGGAAGTGGGCGTGGTCTGGGACTTCAACGGCCTTAGCTATAAAGCCAAGATGGCCAACCCGGATGACTACGTGGTGTTGATCCCCTCGGACGGCTCGGTGATTTCCGGCTACACCACCATCATCAACAAATACGCCAAGCACCCGAACGCGGCCAAGCTGACCCGTGAGTACATCTTCAGCGACGCCGGCCAGATCAACCTGGCCCGGGGCAATGCACGGCCGATTCGTGCCGAGCACCTGACCCTGCCGAAGGATGTGCAGGACAAGCTGCTGCCGAACGAGCAGTACAAAGGCGTGACCCCGATCAAGGACGCCGACGCCTGGGAGAAGACCTCCAAGGCACTGCCGCAGAAGTGGCAGGAAGAAGTCATTATCAATATGCAATAAGGCTTTAAAACGCGGTCAGTGTGGGAGCTGGCTTGCCTGCGATGGCGGTATGACATTTAACATTGGTGTCGACTGATACACCGCCATCGCAGGCAAGCCAGCTCCCACATTTGACCCGGTTCCAACCGAAAACCAGTCAAGCCTACCTGTCGCGGAGCCCCAGCCCCTATGAAGCACAACGTCATCCTTGTGGTGCTCGACGGCCTGAACTACGAGGTTGCCCGGCACGCCATGGGGCACCTTCAGGCTTATGTCGGCGCAGGACGCGCAGCACTGTACAAACTGGAATGTGAACTGCCGGCCCTGTCCCGGCCGCTGTATGAATGCATCCTCACCGGCGTCCCGCCGATCGAGAGCGGCATCGTCCACAACAATGTCTCGCGCCTGTCCAACCAGCGCAGCATCTTCCATTACGCCACCGACGCCGGTTTATCCACAGCGGCGGCGGCTTATCACTGGGTCAGCGAGTTGTACAACCGCTCGCCGTTTATCGCCGCCCGCGATCGGCATACCGACAACCAGGCGCTGGCGATCCAGCACGGGCATTTCTACTGGAATGACCATTACCCGGATTCGCACCTGTTTGCCGACGCCGAAAGCCTGCGCCTCAAACACGCGCCTAATTTTCTGGTAGTGCACCCGATGAACATCGACGACGCCGGGCACAAGCACGGCCTCGACACCGCGCAATATCGCAACAGCGCACGCTCGGCCGACATCATCCTCGCCGACTACCTGCAAGGCTGGCTCGATGCCGGTTACCAGGTGCTGGTGACCGCCGACCATGGCATGAACAACGACCGCTCCCACAACGGGCTGCTGCCTGAGGAGCGCGAAGTTCCACTGTTTGTCCTGGGCGATGCCTTCAGCTTCGACGCCAACGCCGCGCCCAAGCAAACCGAGCTGTGCGGCACCGTCTGCGAGCTGCTCGGCGTGCCCCACGACAAACCTGTATGCCGGGAGCTGTTGAAGTGAAGTCCGTAATCCGTGGCAAATGGCTGGCCATCCTGTGCCTGGTGCCCTTCGCGCTGTTCTTTTTCGTCTTCGAGATCGCCCCTCTGTTGTGGGTGATGGTCAGCAGCCTGCAATCAGAAGAGTTCGGCTGGGGCCTGGCCAACTTCAGCAAGATCTTCAGCTCGAAGTTCTACTTGCAGGCGATCCAGTACAGCCTGGAGATCAGCTTCTACTCGAGCATCTTCGGCATCATCATCGCGGTGCTTGGCAGCTACTCGCTGCGCCGGGTGGATGGGCGGCTGCGCAACTTCGTAACTGCCTTCGCCAACATGACCAGCAACTTTTCCGGCGTGCCCCTGGCCTTCGCCTTCATCATCCTCCTGGGGTTCAACGGCAGCATCACCATCATGCTTAAGCAGGCGGGGATCATTCAGGACTTCAACCTGTACTCCAAGACCGGCTTGATCATCCTTTATACCTACTTCCAGATTCCCCTCGGCGTACTGCTGCTCTACCCGGCGTTCGACGCCCTGCGCGAAGACTGGCGCGAGTCGGCTTCACTGCTGGGTGCGGATGGCTGGCAGTACTGGCGGCATATCGGCTTGCCGGTGCTGACGCCCGCGCTGCTCGGTACCTTCGTGATCCTGCTGGCCAATGCCCTCGGCGCCTACGCCACGGTGTATGCACTGACCACCGGCAACTTCAACGTGCTGCCGATCCGCATCGCGGCGATGGTGTCCGGCGACATCTCGCTGGACCCGAACATGGCCAGTGCCCTGGCCGTGGTGCTGGTGGCGCTGATGACGGTAGTAACCGTGGTCCATCAACTGCTGCTCAAGAGGAGCTACCATGTCTCGCGCTGAACCCGGCTCGGCCGCCCTCTACCACCGGGTAGTGGTGTACCTGTTGCTTGCGATTTTGGTGCTGCCGCTGCTCGGCACCCTGGTCTACTCAATTGCCAGCAGTTGGTCGGCGACCATCCTGCCCTCTGGCTTTACCTTCAAGTGGTATATCCAGCTGTGGAGTGACCCACGCTTTCTGAATGCCTTCGGCCAGTCGTTGCTGGTGTGTGTCGGCGCGCTGATCCTGTCGGTGGTGCTGATCCTGCCGCTGCTATTTGTGGTGCATTACCACTTCCCCAAACTCGACGCACTGATGAACATCCTGATCCTGCTGCCCTTCGCGGTGCCGCCGGTGGTGTCGTCAGTGGGCCTGTTGCAGCTATATGGTTCAGGGCCGTTTGCGATGGTAGGTACGCCGTGGATTTTGATCGGCTGCTACTTCACCGTGGCGCTGCCGTTCATGTACCGGGCGATCACCAACAACCTGCAAGCGATCAACCTGCGCGACTTGATGGACGCCGCCCAACTGCTCGGCGCCAGTACGTTCCAGGCGGCGATCCTGGTGGTGCTGCCGAACCTGCGCAAGGGCTTGATGGTGGCGTTGCTGCTGTCGTTCTCGTTCCTGTTCGGCGAGTTTGTGTTCGCCAATATCCTGGTGGGCACTCGCTACGAAACCTTGCAGGTGTACCTCAACAACATGCGTAACAGCAGCGGCCACTTCACCAGTGCGCTGGTGATCTCCTACTTCTTCTTCGTGCTGGTGCTGACCTGGGCCGCCAATATCTTGAACAAGGACAAAAGCCAATGAGCTTCGTCAGCGTCCAACACCTGCAAAAAGGCTACGCCGGCACCCCGGTGTTCAGCGATATCAACTGCGAAATCGCCAAGGGTGAGTTCGTCACCCTGCTCGGCCCGTCCGGCTGCGGCAAGTCCACGCTGTTGCGCTGCATCGCCGGCCTGACCCCGGTAGACAGTGGGAAAATCCTGCTGGACGGCCAGGACATCGTTCCGCTGAGCCCGCAGAAACGCCATATCGGCATGGTGTTCCAGAGCTACGCGCTGTTCCCCAATATGACCGTGGAACAGAACGTCGCCTTCGGCCTGCGCATGCAAAAGGTCAACGCCGATGACAGCCACAAACGCGTGCAGGAAGTGCTGCAACTGGTGGAACTGAAGGAGCTTGCCGGTCGCTACCCGCACCAAATGTCCGGTGGCCAGTGCCAGCGCGTGGCCCTCGCCCGCTCCCTGGTAACTCGCCCGCGCCTGCTGCTGTTGGATGAGCCGCTGTCGGCGCTGGATGCACGCATCCGCAAACACCTGCGCGAGCAGATTCGCCAGATCCAGCGCGAGCTGGGGCTGACGACGATTTTCGTGACCCATGATCAGGAAGAAGCCCTGACCATGTCCGACCGGATCTTCCTGATGAACCAGGGCAAGATCGTGCAGAGCGGCGATGCCGAGACCCTCTACACCGCCCCCGTGGATGTATTTGCCGCCGGCTTTATCGGCAACTACAACCTGCTGGACGCCGACAAGGCCAGCCAACTGCTGCAACGGCCTATCAGCAGTCGAATTGCGATTCGCCCGGAATCCATCGAACTGAGCCGCAGCGGCGAACTTGACGCGCTGGTGCGCAGCCACAGCCTGCTGGGCAACGTGATTCGCTACCGCATCGAAGCGCGTGGCGTGGAGTTGGTGGTGGATGTGCTCAACCGTTCGGCCGAGGATTTGCACGTCGACGGCGTACGCCTGGCACTTTCCATCGATCCCAGCGCGCTATGTGAGGTAGCCTGAGGGCATCCCCGTTGCAGACGATTTGAGTTGAGGAAGCACGACCGATGGCTTTGGTAATTTTTGATCTGGACGACACCCTGATCCACGGCGATTGCGCCACCCTGTGGAGCGAGCAGATGGGCCGTCTCGGCTGGGTTGACCCCGAGTCGTTCATGCGCAAGAACAACGAACTGATGGCCGCCTACAGCCGCGGCGAACTGGCCATGGAAGACTTCATGGACTTCAGCCTGGAGCCGATGATCGGCCGCACGCCGGAAGAAATCGAGCACCTGGTGGAGCCTTGGGTAGAAGACATTATCGAGCCGGTGATCTACAGCGATGCCACCCGCACCATCGCCAGGCACCGCCAGAACGGTGACCGGATCCTGGTGATTTCTGCGTCGGGCACTCACCTGGTCAAGCCGATTGCGGCGCGTATCGGCATTGAAGAAGTGCTGGGGATTGAGCTGGAAGTGAGCCACGGGGTGTACAGCGGCCGTACCGTCGGCGTACTGACCTACCGTGAGGGCAAGATCACTCGCTTGATGGAATGGCTGGAGCAGGAAGGCGAGAGCCTGGAGGGTGCGTATTTCTACTCAGACTCGCGCAATGATTTGCCATTGCTGCTCAAGGTGGAGAATCCGCAGGTGGTGAACCCGGACCCGGTGTTGCGTGCACATGCCGAGAAAGCCGGCTGGCCGATTCATCAGTGGGCCTGACGCTGACTTCGTTGAATTGAAATCCAATCAAGTGTGGGAGCTGGCTTGCCTGCGATGGCGGTTTTTCAGATGAAACATTCTTCACTGATACACCGCCATCGCAGGCAAGCCAGCTCCCACATTGACCGCATTCACCTTGGGTAATCAGACCAGGCTTTCGTCGATCACCAACACCAGCTTCCCGGAAATCTGATTGGTCGCCAGTTCCGCAAACGCGGCCTCGGCATCCTTGATCGGGAACGTCTTGGCCAACTGCGGGCTCAGCCGCCCTTCGGCAAACAACGGCCAAACATGCTGGCTCAGGTCCGTGAACAGATCGGCCTTGAACTGGTCATCCCGGCTACGCAGGGTCGAGCCCAGCAGTTGCACGCGCTTGCCCAGCACCTGCGCCAGGTCCAACTGGGAGTCGCGCCCGCCCATCAGGCCAATCAACACCCAACGACCGTCAAGCGCAACGAGCTTGAGGTTGAGTGCCGAGTAGTTGCCGCCCACCGGGTCGAGAATCACATCGAACGGCCCGAAGTCGCGCAACCCGTCAAGCCCGTCGGTACGTACCACGCCACCCTGGGCGCCCAGTGCCTCACAGTACGCCAGGCGCTCCGCCGAGCCGACGCTGACCCAGCACGGGCTGCCAAACGCCTTGCACAGCTGGATCGCCGCTGAGCCCACGCCACTCGCACCGGCATGCAGCAACACCTTCTCACCGGGCTTGAGGCCCGCCAACTGGAACAGATTCAGCCATGCGGTGCTGTACACCTCGGGCAACCCGCCCGCTTCGGCCAGGGACACGCCTTCGGGCACCGGCAACACGTGACGGGCGTCTACCACCACTTCCTCGGCCATGCCGCCACCGGCGAGCAACGCACACACCCGATCCCCCACCTGCCAGGAAGAACCGGCGCCCACCTCGCTGATGACCCCGGAACACTCCAGCCCCAGCACCTGGCTGGCGCCTGGAGGTGGAGGATAGAGCCCTGAACGTTGTAATAAATCGGCCCGATTCAGGCCCGCTGCCGCCACACGAATACGTACTTGGCCCACATCGCATGCAGGACTTGGCTCTTCAACCCACTCCACATGACCTTCAACGCCTTGCAATGCTTTCACAGTGCCTCCATAGTGAGTCTGGACTGAGCCCGTTGCTGTAGCGCCGGGCTTTTTGCATTATGCGACCGGCCCATATGGAACCGGCGACTTCAAAGACGGCCTAATATGCGTTATCAATTGCCCCCGCGTCGAATCAGCATGAAGCATTTGTTCCCCAGCACCGCCCTCGCTCTTTTCATTGGTCTTGGCCTGTTGCCGCTGTCGACCAATACGTTCGCAGCCAACAGCTGGGACAACCTTCAGCCTGATCGCGATGAGGTGATTGCCAGCCTTAACGTCGTTGAGTTGCTCAAGCGCCACCATTACAGCAAGCCGCCGCTGGACGACGCTCGCTCGATGATCATCTACGACAGCTACCTCAAGCTGCTGGATCCCTCGCGCAGTTATTTCCTGGCGAGCGACATCACCGAGTTCGACAAGTGGAAGACGCAGTTTGACGACTTCCTCAAGAGCGGCGACCTGCAGCCCGGCTTCACTATCTACAAGCGTTACCTGGACCGCGTAAAAGCGCGCCTGGACTTCGCCTTGGGTGAGCTGGACAAAGGCGTCGACAAGCTCGACTTCACCAAGAAGGAAACCTTGCTGGTTGATCGCAAGGACGCTCCCTGGCTGACTACCGAAGCCGAACTGGACGACCTGTGGCGCAAGCGCGTCAAGGACGAAGTCCTGCGCTTGAAGATTGCCGGCAAAGATCCAAAGGCCATTCAAGAACTGTTGACCAAGCGCTACAAGAATCAGCTGGCACGTCTGGACCAGACCCGTGCCGAAGATATCTTCCAGGCCTACATCAACACCTTCGCGATGTCCTACGACCCGCACACCAATTATCTGTCGCCAGATAACGCGGAAAATTTCGACATCAACATGAGCCTGTCCCTGGAAGGCATCGGTGCCGTCCTGCAAAGCGATAACGACCAGGTGAAAATCGTGCGTCTTGTGCCGGCAGGTCCTGCGGATAAGACCAAGCAGGTCGCTCCGGCCGACAAGATCATCGGGGTGGCCCAGGCCGATAAAGAGATGGTCGACGTGGTCGGCTGGCGCCTGGACGAAGTGGTCAAGCTGATTCGTGGACCGAAAGGCAGCGTGGTACGCCTGGAAGTGATTCCGCACACCAACGCGCCAAACGACCAGACCAGCAAGATCGTGTCCATCACCCGTGAAGCGGTGAAACTCGAAGACCAGGCCGTGCAGAAGAAAGTCCTCAACCTCAAGCAGGATGGCAAGGACTACAAGCTGGGAGTGATTGAAATCCCGGCCTTCTACCTGGACTTCAAGGCTTTCCGTGCCGGCGATCCGGACTACAAAAGTACAACCCGCGACGTCAAGAAAATCCTGACCGAGCTGCAGAAGGAAAAAGTCGACGGCGTAGTCATCGACCTGCGTAACAACGGCGGCGGCTCCCTGCAGGAAGCCACCGAGCTGACCAGTCTGTTTATCGACAAGGGTCCGACCGTGTTGGTGCGCAATGCTGACGGCCGTGTCGACGTGCTGGAAGACGAGAACCCGGGTGCCTTCTACAAGGGGCCGATGGCGTTGCTGGTCAACCGCCTCTCGGCGTCCGCGTCGGAGATTTTCGCCGGTGCGATGCAGGACTACCACCGCGCATTGATCATCGGTGGCCAGACCTTCGGCAAAGGCACCGTGCAGACCATTCAGCCGCTGAACCACGGCGAGCTTAAGCTGACGCTGGCCAAGTTCTACCGGGTTTCCGGGCAGAGCACCCAGCATCAGGGCGTGCTGCCGGACATCGATTTCCCGTCGATCATCGACACCAAGGAAATCGGCGAGAGTGCTCTGCCAGAGGCCATGCCGTGGGACACCATCCGTCCGGCGATCAAGCCTGCGGTGGACCCGTTCAAACCGTACGTGGCGCAGTTGAAGGCTGATCACGATGTGCGTTCCGCCAAGGACGCCGAATTCGTGTTTATCCGCGACAAGCTGGCGCTGGCCAAGAAGCTGATGGAAGAAAAAACCGTCAGCCTCAACGAAGTGGATCGCCGTGCGCAGCACACCGACATCGAGAATCAGCAACTTGTGCTGGAAAACGCCCGCCGCAAGGCCAAAGGCGAAGACCCGCTCAAGGAACTGAAGAAAGAAGACGAAGATGCGATCGCTGCCGAGCCTGAGAAAACCAAGCCGGAAGATGATGCCTACCTGGCCGAAACCGGGCGCATCCTGCTCGATTACTTGAAAATCAGTAAGACGGTCGCCAACAGCAAGTGATGGCAATTTAATGTGAACACTCCCAGGAGTGTCATCATATAGACATCATTCTGTCGTGAAATGAAGGACCGCAGGCTCAACGCCTGCGGTCCTTTTTTTTCGATCGAGATCGCCATGACCATGACCGAACAGCTGAACGCATTGGGCTCAATCCTGGCTCAAGGCAGCTTGCACAGTCTGTTCCAACCGATCATTTGCCTCTCCGAACGACGTATCCTGGGTTACGAGGCCCTCAGCCGCGGTCCGTCCAATAGCCCTCTGCACTCCCCCGTCGCCCTGTTCTCGGTGGCCCGACACGCCGGGCGCCTCAACCAGCTGGAGATGGCCTGCCGGGAAAGCGCCTGCCGGCGTTTCAGCGAACAGAAACTGCCGGGCAAATTGTTCCTCAACGTCTCACCGGAATCCCTGCTGGAAACCGCTCACCAGCCTGGCCGCACGTTGCAATTGCTCAGCGACTTCGGCATCCCGCCGAGCCAGGTGGTGATCGAGTTGACCGAGCAAACCCCTACCGACGATTTTCAGTTGCTGCAAACCGCCCTGCATCATTACCGCGCCATGGGTTTCTCGATTGCCCTGGATGACCTCGGTGCGGGTTATTCAAGCCTGCGGTTGTGGTCAGAACTGCGCCCGGATTACGTGAAGATTGACCGGCACTTTATCGACGGTATTCATCAGGACGCCCTCAAGCGCGAATTCGTCGGCTCAATCCTGCAAATCGCCAAGGCCTCCCGCGCGCAGGTGATTGCCGAAGGTATTGAGTTGCCGGAAGAGTTGGCGGTGTTGACGGAAATGGGCGTCGACCTGGTCCAGGGCTACCTGCTCTGCCGGCCGCAGGAACACCCGCCGCAGGAAGCGCGGTTGATGCTGCCCAAGCCTGACAGCGCCAACGTTGCGCTCAACGATGAAGGCAGCGACCTCAGCGCCCTGCTCAATGAGCAGCCAGCCGTGGCTCAGGAAACTGCCACCGCGCAGGTGCTGGAAGCCTTCCGGCGCCAGGCCAACCTCAACTCCCTTGCGGTGCTGGATGAACGTGGCCACCCGATTGGCATCGTTCATCGGCACTCATTGTCGGACGCGCTGCTCAAGCCGTTCGCCACTGACCTGTTCGCGCGCAAGCCCATCAGCCGGTTGATGAGTGATGACTTCCTTGCCGTCGAGCTGAGCCAATCACTGCAACAGGTCAGCCGCCTGCTCACCAGTCGCGCGCGCCAGCGCATTGAGGAGGACTTCATCATCACCCTCAATGGTGATTACCTGGGGCTGGGCCGGGTGATTGACGTGCTCAAGCTGATTACCGAACTGAAGATCCAGCAGGCGCGCTATGCCAATCCGCTGACCCTGCTACCGGGCAATGTACCGATCCAGCAATGCCTGACGCGCCTGTTGCAGCAGCAGCGCGAATCGGTGATCTGCTATGTGGATATCGACAGCTTCAAGCCGTTCAACGATATCTACGGCTATGGCCGTGGGGATGAAGTACTGCTGTGTCTGGCGCAATGCCTGAACGACCGGGTAGACCCCAGTCGCGACTTTGTCGGACATATCGGCGGGGATGATTTCTTGCTGGTGCTGGGGCCGCAGGACTGGCGCAAGCGGCTCAATCAACTGTTGGACGATTTCCATACCCAGTGTCGGCGCTTCTATCGCAGCGAGCATTTGGACGCCGGCTGTTTCGTGGCGTTGAATCGCCAGGGCGTGCGTCAGGAGTTTGCCTTACTCTCACTGTCCATCGGGGTGGTGCATTTATATCCACAGGCCTGTGGACAACTTGATGCCAGCCAACTGGCGGAACTCGCATCACAAGCCAAACACCACGCCAAAAACGTCGCTGGCTACAGCATTCATGTGATTGATAGTTCGCAGTTGGACCTGCCGGAACCACAACCCTTGTAGGAGCGAGCTTGCTCGCGAAAAACCCGAGAGCGCCACGCCCATCCAGAAAGCTCACGCCATCAGGAAATCAAAGCTGCTCCAATCGAACCTGCGCCAAAGGATGCCCGGCCTGAGCCGCGATCTTCCACCAGCGCGCCGCCTCCTGCGGATCCGGCGCCTTGCCAAGACTGCCCGCCAGACTCAGTACTCCAACCTGATAAGCCGCCTTGCCATCACCGGCCTCGGCCGCCAGGCGCAGCAACCGCACACCTTCTTCACGCGCACCAAGGCCCTTACCGCGGAACGTCAGGATGTGCCCGTAGAAGCTCTGCGCTCCCACATCCCCCAGGTTGGCCATGCGTGCAAACTGCCCTTCCAGCCAGTGCCAGCCGCGCGGCTGCTGCATAAACCAGGACCAATGAAACAGCCTGCGCGCCAGCCAGTAGCCGACGTACGCCTTGAGTTTCCAGAACACTAGGCCTCCGCTGACTCGGGATACTCGTACTCAAACACGCGAACCACTTCCGACGCGTGCCAGGATGCCGCCGCGACACCGTCGGACGGCCCGCAGAAACGCCCGAGGCGTTCGACGCATTCAAAAAAACCGGTACGTGGGAGGCGGCTGGCGCCCTGGCTGATCACCAGCGAACTGCGCAGCGGCTGATCGGCCTTGGCGTCCAGGGCCGCGAGGTGTTCAAGGGCAGCGGTCAATGTTTGCATGGCGGGGGTAGGAAACTGCAAACGCTCCAGCAAAGCGCGATAGGTCAAGAGGTGTCGCTGTCGGCGAGCCTGATCCAGTTCGTTGATTAACCCATCCCAATGTTGACGGCTGATGCGTAGGCTCACATTTCATCCCTCCAACCTGCAACACCCAGTTCCCATGCCAGGCTGCGGCGGATCGCGGCATCCGGCTGGCGTTCACCACTTTCAATCAAGCCCAGGTACGACGGGCTGATGCCTACCGTGCGGGCCAGGGTCTCGATAGCCAGGCCCTTGGCTTCGCGCAGGCTGCGCAGCTGCTCCAAAGGGCGCAGATCCGGTTCGACGGCGGCTTGGCTCGTGCTAGAAGAAGGAGGCGTTGGCTGCTGATGACCGGCGGCTTTTAACAGCGCCTGGTACTGAGCCCATGGCAGAACCGCATATTCGGGCTCGCCATCCCGTGAAATTATCTGAATATCCATGACTGCCCCGTAGGATCACAACACTTACTGCGTAAGCACTTTCCTTAGGAGTGTAATCCTAACAGCCACAAAGAGTGCAGGGGGATATTTGCAGGGTTCAGTTTTTTTCCGGGTTTTCCTGCTCCAGAAGCTGAGGCGTCGCCGGAAGTCGCTCAACCACCGCCAGCTTCTCGGGCTGTTGGCGCTCACGCCACGCGCGAAAAGCACTCAGCTCGCCATCCAGGGTCTTCATGACCCACGCCAGCACGGCGATGTCGTCAAGCATGCCGAACACCGGAATAAAATCAGGGATCGCGTCTATCGGGCTGAGGAAGTACATCAGCCCCGCCACCACCGAAATCATTGCCTTCGGACTGATCGCACGGTACTCACCGCGCCAATAGGCCAGGCAAAGGGCCTGCAACAGCTTGAGGTCATCCTTGAGCTTGCCCAGCCGGTTGCCCTGGCTTGCGCCCTTGGAGGCGACCGCGAACAGCAGGGTTGGCAGGCGACCACGGCCGAGAAGGCGTGCAGCCATCGGCAGGAAGCGAGCGAAATTCCACGGTGCTTTCATCATCACTCCAGTTCCAGGCGACAGAAAAGGTTATCCACACAAATTGTGGATAACCTTGTGAACAGAGCTTATTTTTACGGCTGAAAGCCACGTACTACAAGGCCTACAGTCAGATCGGGCGTTTTTTGCGCACATAAAAAAAACCCAAGAATTCATTGACTTGGAGCTCATCTGCGTCTACCCGTGCTCGGGTCTTTTATCAGACTGCTCTAAACCGCATGGGTTCGGTTGGATTTTGCCAGCAAGCGCATGGCAATGTTATGCACAGGCCAGAAACAACAACGCCCCGTCGAGACGGGGCGTTGTGTGTTCAGGCGTTGCTTACTTGGCAGCAGCGTCTGCTTCAGGTTTTGCTGGATCCTTGATCGCCAGCAGTTCCAGGTCGAATACCAGCACGGAGTTGGCTGGAATCGCCGGGCTCGGGCTTTGCGCGCCGTAGGCCAGGTCGGAAGGGATGTACAGCTCAACCTTCTCGCCCACGTGCATCAGTTGCAGGCCTTCGACCCAGCCTGGAATCACGCCGCTGACCGGCAGGTCAATCGGGCTACCGCGATCCACGGAACTGTCAAAGGTAGTGCCGTTAGTGAGCTTGCCGGTGTAGTGAACAGTCACTACGTCGGTAGGCTTGGGTTGAGGGCCGTCAGCCTTCTTCACGATCTTGTACTGCAAGCCGGAAGCGGTGGTCACGACGCCATCTTTCTTGGCGTTGTCTTCGAGGAATTTCTTGCCGGCGGCTGCCGACTCTTCACTCATTTTGGTCATACGTTCTTCAGCACGCTTTTGCAGTGCGGCAAACGCCTCGACCAACTCGTCATCTTTCAGCTTCTGTTCTTTCTTGCCGACAGCATCTTCGATGCCTTGGGCTACCGCTTTGGAGTCCAGGTCATCCATGCCTTCTTGAGCAAGGCTTTTGCCCATGTTCAGGCCGATACCGTAGGAAGCTTTTTGCGCCG
>Ga0247816_10001129_pt1 | contig 13401 bp, 11 predicted proteins | sample UWRJL209509C1_FD_179930 | JGI IMG/M metagenome (GOLD analysis project Ga0247816, IMG submission 179930) | Plant litter microbial communities from Arlington Agricultural Research Station in Wisconsin, United States - UWRJ-L209-509C-1 | ecosystem: Environmental > Terrestrial > Plant litter >...
CAATCACAATAAATTATGGAAGTCCTTCTGTAAAAGGAAGAACAATTTGGGGCGAATTAGTTCCTTATGGAAAAGTTTGGCGCGCGGGTGCAAATGACGCAACAACTTTTGAAACAGACAAAGAAATTACTGTAGAAGGAAAAAAATTGCCAGCGGGCAAATATTCTTTCTTTGTAATTCCTGAAAAAGAAGCTGCTGTAATTGTATTCAACAAAGAGTGGAAGCAATGGGGAGCTTATAAATTGAATGATAAAGAAGAACAATTGCGAGTTACCGTAACTCCAAAAAAATCTGCTTCTCTGACAGAGAAATTAGTCTATAAAGTGAATAAAGACAATGTGACTTTAAGCTGGGAAAACTGGGATATTCCTGTGAAAATTAAGTAATTTTATCTATAGTTTTAAATAAATTTAAAAATACCGTTCTTAATTGAGCGGTATTTTTTTATGTCAAAGACATTGTAAATCCATTAAAAATCATTAAATTTAGTAATACATATACTTGATATTATGGCTTTTATAGATTATTACAAATTGTTGGAGATCGATAAATCATCGACGGCTGATCAAATTAAAAAAGCTTACAGAAAACTTGCCAGAAAGTATCATCCCGATGTGAATCCGAATGATGAAGAAGCGCATAAAAAATTTCAGCAAATTAATGAAGCTAATGAAGTTTTAAGCGATCCTGAAAAACGCAAAAAGTATGATTCTTATGGCGAAAATTGGGAGAATGCAGATCAATTTGAAAACCAAAGACAGTCACAATATCAAGGCTCAGGCGGTTCTTATTCTGATTTTGGAGGCAATTTTGATTCAAGTGATTTCTCTGATTTTTTCAGTTCAATGTTTGGAAATAAAAGCCGAACTAATCAGAAATCGCAATTTAAAGGACAAGATTATAATGCTGAACTGCAGTTAAATTTGAGAGACATTTCGCAAACGCACAAACAAACAATTACCGTAAACGGAAAAAATTTAAGAATTACAGTTCCAGCTGGAATTGCAGACGGACAGGTTATAAAATTGAATGGACACGGCGCGCCTGGAAGTGATAATGGATTGGCGGGAGATTTGTTTATTATATTTAAAATTGCAGATGATCCAGAATTCAAACGTTTGCATAATGATTTATATAAAACTGTTGATTTAGAATTATTTACAGCAATTTTGGGCGGTGAAATTACGGTTGAAACCTTAAATGGAAAAGTGAAACTCAAAGTTTTAGCAGGAACCCAAAACGGAACCAAAGTCAAGCTTAAAAGCAAAGGTTTGCCAGTTTATAAAAAAGAAGGTCAATTTGGAGATTTAATTATAAATTTTAATATAAAAATTCCAACCAATTTAAGTCCGGAACAAAAAGAAGCTTTTGAAAAATTATCTAAAATATAAACTTATGAAAATCGAACAAATCTTAATATCCGAATATTGCAAGCATTACAATATCGAAACTTCATTTATTGATATTTTAGACGAAATGGGATTAGTTTCATTTTCAAGAGCTAAAAATCAAATTTTTTTAGATGCTGAACATTTTGAAGATTTAGAACGTTGCAGGCAATTGCATTATGAATTGCATGTGAATCCTGAAGGAATTGACGTTATTTTAAATTTATTGCAAAAACAAAACAAATTGCACAATGAAATTCAGATGCTCAAAAATCGTTTAAAACTGCACGAATAATTTTTATTTTTTTTTACGGAAGTATTTCGGTGCAAAGAACAACAGAAAAATTACCAATATTATAAATAAATATTCCATAAGAAGAGTGTGGTATTAAGGATGACAAATATAAGAATTCAGTTTAAATTAATAGAAATTGATCAAAGCAAAGTGTAAAGTTTTATCAAAAATTCTATTTTACATAATATAAATTATAGTTTATTTTTTAAACTTCAATTTAGAGTGGATAGACGTGAATTTATACTTTTAATGATAATATATAAACTATTGTATGTCAATGTTCTTATAAAGATAATCTCTAGAACTTCTCTAGAGATTATCTTATTTAAAAATAAATTATTTAACCACCGTTTTTTAATCTTTCTAAAAGTGTTTCTAAATTTACAGTTGCAAAACCTGAACTGTGATCAGACAATCCATACGGAATTATTAGTTCGCCATTGTGAATTATTGAACCGCAAGAATAAACCACATTTGGTACATAACCTTCACGTTCGTCAGTATTTGGCATGATCAAAGGTTCTTTTAATCTTCCAATTTCAATTTCCGGATTTTCGAGATCAAGCAATGATGCCGCAATGCAATAATGGCGCATTGGCCCAACAGCGTGTGTCATAACTAGCCAGCCATATTTGGTCTCAATTGGTGAACCGCAATTTCCAATTTGAACAAATTCCCAAGGATATTCAGGCTCTTGAATCTTGATCGGATCTTCCCAAATATTTATATTATCAGAATACATAAGGTAATTATTCCAGCCGTCAATTCTTGAAAGCATGGCAAATTTTCCTTTGATTTTTCTTGGAAACAATGCTAAATTTTTATTTTTTGCACCAGCGCCATTTAAAGGGCCTGTTTTAAAATTCACAAAATCATACGTATGCATTAATTTTGGCATAATATGCTGGCCGTCATAAGCAGTATAAGTACAATAATAAACTGTTTTTCCGTTTTCTTTTGTGAATTTTACAAAACGTGCGTCTTCAATTCCTTTGCTTTCAAAATCAGATATCGGAAAAATCACGCGGTCGCTGATATCGGTATCTTTTGAAAAACTAATTTTTCTATAACTGTCTGACAAAGCTAAAATTTGTTTGTATTCAGCCAATGTTTTTTCATCTGAAGTATTTTCAATAACTTTTAAAGCCACTTTTTTTAAGTCTTCATATTGAAACCTGTCTTCAAGTTGCTCTTCTACAGCCTTTAAAAACTGCGGATTAATATCAGCTTCTTCGCCTTTTTTGATAAAAAGTTTCTTTTGGTAAATCATATTATGAATTTTTTCAGCCTCATCAATATAATTTCCAGCTGGAAGAACCGTAATATTATTATGCCTGTCGATCAGTGCACGCCTAAAAACTATCGAAGAAATATGGCCTTCACCAACTGCCCTAAAACTAATCAAAACACGCAATTGTCCTTCTTCTAAGTTCGTTTGATCTAAATCAGGAATTATCGACGGATTAAAAAATGCCGCAGATTCAATGGAATATTCATGCGTAAAATAAGAACCGATTAAAAGACAAGTATATTCATCTAATTTTTTATAATCATAGCCTGCTTTTTCAATGTATTGCCTCACTTTTTCACAGTGCTTCATTAATTTTTTAGTGATGCTTCTGTGTCTTTTTGAATAATCTTGAAGCAATGGCGAAATGATTCCAAACGTGGTTTCGCTGTCCAATTCAAGAATTTTCTTGAGCAAAGAAACGGCTCTTTCTTCTCCATTAAAAAAATAACGGGCAATTACTCGTCCCGCATCTGGATATACTTTGTTAGGTTTTCTTTCGATAGATAATTTCATACGCGCTTTTAATTTTATTGAAACCCTAAAATACAATAATAAATTTAGAAATCTTAAATCCCAAATGCTAAAATTATTTAAAAATAAACCCATTGTCGCCCAATTTGATTATTTTTAGGCTCGGTTTTTGAGCAACAGCAAAACAAAATATAGCTTGATGAAATTTTTAACAGCATTCCTTTTATTGATCTCGGCCACCATCCAAGCGCAGGTGGATAAAGGAAATTCTATTGCCATTCCAGCTACTAAAAATAATACTACAAAATCAACTTCAATTCCGGCAAGCAATACGAATGCTCCTGATATTGATTTTTCACAATTTAATAAACCCAAGTCTGACAAATTTGATGTCACTGGTTCGAAAGGTGTTGATTTTACCGCACCTGCAGAAGAATTTAAAAATCCAGGCGATGTTACTTTAAAGAAATTAAACAAAACCATGGGCAAAGACAGCCCTGAATTTGCAAAAAAAGAAAACATCCACTTTGGAACTTTCACCATATCTCAAGAAATTGTAACCATCAGATACTTAGATTATGGGAATGTGGACGGTGATATGGTAAAAGTAGTCTTGAATGATAAAACTATTTATCCCTCTCTCACTTTATATGGAGAATATAATGAAGTGCGCGTGTCAATGGAAATGGGAATAAATAAGCTAGAAATTTATGCCTTAAATGAAGGATTATATTCGCCAAATACCGCAAAGTTTCAGCTTTATGAATCTAAAAGACAGATGATTTCGGGCGAATGGGAACTGCTTACAGGTTTCAAGGCCATCTTTATTGTTAACAGAATTAAGTAATTTTTAGAGATTAAAAAAATAACTTCTCCTCCCACTCTCTTTTTAGCATGGCATACTGGCACTCGCTTCCCCACTTGCCCTTAAAAAATATATTTTCTATAAAATGCCCTTCTTTTCTGAAACCCACACTTTCAATTAATTTTAACGAAGCTTCGTTTTCAGCATCGATGGTTTCTACAATTCTATGGATATTCTGTTTTTCAAAGAGAAACTGCATCACGGTTAAAAGCGCTTCTTTTCCAAAACCTTTCTTTTGATGAAGATGTGAAATAGTAATTCCAATTTCGGCAATTCTGGGATCATCTTCATCTAATTTGATAGCGCAGTCGCCCACCAATCTTTTGGTAGTTTTCTCTTCTAAACCACACTGCAACCATTGTCCCGGTTTTCCAAAAATCCTGTCTTTTTGAGAAGCAATAAAAGTTGCCGCTTTCTCCTTTGTGTAAGGTTCAAAACTTTGGTATTTTGCAATTTCAGGATTAGATCTATAGCTATAAAAATCTTCTAAATCAGTTGTTTGAAGATTTCTGATAAGCAACCTTTCAGAATGCAGTATTAGGTTTTCCATTTGAAATTATTTTTTTTCCAAATATAAAAAAGCTTTGCATAAATAGTTAATAATATCTGAAGCAATGAATGAACGGTGCCCCGTTTTTGGTAATGCCAAATCGGCTGTAAGACCGTGTATGAAAACGCCCAGAATTGCCGCATCAATGGGTTCATAAGCCTGTGCTATAAAGCTGGTGATGATTCCAGAAAGCACATCGCCACTTCCGGCTGTGGCCAATGCTGGATTTCCGGTGGTGTTTTCATAGATTTTTTCACCGTCAATAATAAAGGTTGGCGCTCCTTTTACCACTAAAATCAAATTGTTTTCTAAAGAAAATTTGTGTGCCATCTGCAGTTTTTCAGCTTCAGAATTCCAGGAACCCAAAAGACGTTCCAACTCTTTAAAATGTGGCGTAAGAATGGTTTTTGGAGACAAAAGCGAAATCCAATTTTTATTTTTTGAAAGAATATTGATTCCGTCAGCATCGATCAGCAATGGTTTTTCATTTTTTTGGAGGAACTTATGGAAGCTTTTCTGCGTGGCTTCGTCCTCTCCCATTCCCATGCCGACTGCTATTGCCTTTGGAATTATTTCAAAATTAATATTGGTGATATGATGCTCGTTTTCATCTGCCAGCGCCATAGCTTCCGGAAAAGCAGACTGCACTATGTTCATGCCTTGCTTTGGCACAAAAACCGTCACCAGGCCGCAACCGCTTTTTAACGCCGCTTTTGAAGAAAGTACCATAGCCCCTATTTTGCCATAGCTCCCGCCAATAAGAAGCGCATGTCCCTGAGTGCCTTTGTGGGCATCATTTTTTACAAATTGGTATCTTTTTAAAATCTCTTCTTTTGTAATAATTGTTTTCATTTGCCGGTTTTTATATTATAAATATAATCACTTTGTCGATAATTTGTGTTTAAAAAAGCAATCAAAATGAATAAGAAAATAGCCAAAACCTGCCGTTTGTCGAAGAAATATGCATTTGGTCGAAAAAAACTTTTTATAGTATTGATTTTCAGAATTACTTTTTAAATTTCCAATCGAAAATCTCAAGATGTTTATTATAGAATGCTTCTTATGTCCGCTGATTTTTATGTTTAATTATAAATTAAAAAAAAACTGAATTAGGAGAAAAACCGTAAACGGCATATAATTTAATTTTATATGTTTGCCATGCAAGATACCGAAAGACCCAATCGTTTATTAAAATAAGGCGCCAGTGCGAGCCATGCCACTAAACTCTGATCTAAGCCATGAAAGTGTATTTTAACCTTTAAACAAATAATTTATGAAACAAACTAAAAAAAATTGGCACAGAAGAATGTCATGGCTAAAAAAAGCTCGGCATCTTAGTGTGAAGAGCTTTTCAATAAGCATTCTCTCTTTTATTTTACTGCTGGGCTGCGCAGTTGAAGACCATGAAAATTTTCAACAAAAGGCTCATATGCGCCTTAAAAAAACCTACATTACCCTGCCTGAACTTTCAGAAATTTCTGGTGCAAGCGAGAAGCTTGCAGAAGTGCAACAGAAAAAAGAGCGGTCGTTGCAACGTGGCGTTTATGATTCAATAAATGATTTTACGATTAATACCGATAAAATATTGCTTATGGAATCCGAGGGCTATTCATCAATAACTTTTTCACTTTCTAGAGATTATGAAACAAGTTTAGTTGAAAACTTGGTTTTGAGCAGCAATAGTCTTGGCGGCTACACACCTTTTCTCATAACTTACAAACTAACAGATCACGAACGGGAAATAATAAAAAACGGCGGGGATTTATCATCAATATCTCCAGAAACAAAAATAGAACCTCTTGACCAGGCCCATGGTTCTGCTGAGCGGTCGCTGACCATATATGAGCTTAATGGAATATGTGTAATCATTGACCATATATTTGTGATTAACGGAGAAATATGGGCTACTTTCTTGCCTGTTGCCTGTCAATTTCCAATAGGCGGTGCAGGCGGCTGCTCTACTTCTGGATCAGGAAATGGCGCAAATAATGGAGGCTGGATGGGAACAGGAATCAACCCCAATGGGCCAGGTTCTGGAGTTCCGGCGGGCAGCCCAGGCGGAGGCGGTGGCGGAAACGGAGGTCCAAGGAACCCAAACCAGCCAGTGGTTACCGCGCCGGTGATAAATGATGAACAACATGAGGAATTTGCTAATGATCCTTGTGTTAAGCTTAAAAATTTATTTACAGCATCTACAATACCTAGTGTTAAGCAAATAATTGTCAATGAATTACAACCAAATATAGCTGTAAATCCTTCAGGAGAAAAAGGTGCATCGTTATCTAAAAATTTTAGAGGTGGTATAACTGCTGGAATATTACCTGCAACAGAAGGAGGCATGACCATCAACATTCCTCTTGGCTATCTCTATTATAGCGGTATCCATACCCATCCTCTAGGCGCTTATCCAATGTTTTCTTGGAGTGACATTCTTGTTTTATATAATATGAATAAAAATATAGCCCAGCACAATGCTGGACTGGCAAGTTTTTTGCTTGTCTGCAAAGATGATGCTGGCGTTTTTCAGACCTATGCTATTGTTTTTAATAATGAGACAGCTGATGTTGTTGATATGATTTTGAACAGTCCAAAATTTGCAGGGATGACAAAAGAAAAAATTGCAGAACATAAGGATGAAGAGTTGCAACGGAAATATGACAAAGAAATGACAAGTGGAACCCGCAATTATGAAAGAGCGTTTTTAAACCAGTTGCAGAACCTGAATGTTTCTCTATATCAAGCAAACGCCGATCTGACAGATTGGAATAGGCTACAATTAAACCAGACAACCAATAGCACAGTAAAAACACCATGCAATTAAAAAATATAGTTATGAAAAATTTAAAAATCGTTATGCTGTTAGCATTTCCAATTTTGACCTTTGCACAGAACCCTGTAATTGATTTAAAAAACTACTATGGTGATGATATAGTGGGAGCTTATTTTAAAGATATAGATAATTCGCTAAATGTCTTTGAAGGTACTTATGTCTATACCAACGGCAACGAGATTTTTAAGATTGTGATGATAAAAAAGAACATGCAGTTTAATACAGTCTGTTACGAAGACCTAATCATTGGGGAATACCAGCATATTAAAAATGGCGTTGAAACAATAAATACCCTTTCTGAAATTAACACAGTTTATATTAATCAGAGAAAACACAATATCAATGGCAACGCCTTGATTAATAATGATAACAGACAATGGAGATGCCCGCAATGCAATCCCGATGAAAAGAGATTTCGGGGAGTTATTTTTGATGAATTAAATCATAGAACCGCTAAAATTTTTATGAGAAGAACACAAGAAAATGGGCATGAAGTCATGAAAGTAAAAGTAAATGTCACGGGTAAGACATATATCGCTACCGAAGGTCCTCCTCCAGAGTTTTCTCTGCCTACAGGTGAATTTACAATGATAAAACAGTAAATTCTAAAACTGCAGTTTTTAAAATATATGCCCTATGAAAAATTTGAAGAACTTATTATTTTTAATGTTTACATCTTTGACTTTTGCACAGAATCCTGTAATCGACTTAAAAAATTACTATGGTGATGATATAGCAGGAGCCTACTATAAAGATGTAGGAAATTTATTGAATGCTTTTGAAGGCACTTATGTCTATACCAATGGCAATGAAATATTTAAGATTGTTTTGGTGAAAAAAGTAATGCAATACGATACTGAATACTATGAAGACCTAATCATTGGGGAATACCAGCATATTAAAAATGGCCTTGAAAGAATAAATACTATTTCTCAAATAAATACTATTTACAATAATCAAAGAAGACATAATATTAAAGGTAATTCATTGATTAACAAAAACAATAGACAGTGGAAATGCCCTGAATGCAATGATAATGAAAAAAGGCTACGTTTGAGTATTAAGGATGTTTCTACGGGAAGAATAGCTGATATTCTAATACGTAGGACTATTGAAAATGGTCAGCAAATAATTAAAATAAATATCACAAATATAATGGGCGTGGGATATATCGCTACAGAAGGTCTGCCACCAGAATTTTCATTACCTATAGGTGAATTCACAATGATAAAACAGTAAATTCTAAAACTGCAGTGTAAAAACTGCAGTTTTTTTTATCTAAAAAATATCATCCCACTAAATAATCAGGATCTTCGCTAGTATCAATCTCTACAATTGCATCGGCATTCTTTAAAAGCAAAATACAATCGGGGCTCAAATGACGAAGCCTTACGGTTTTATTTAATTTATGATAGCGCGCGGTCAATGCAGTTACTGCTTCAATTGCCGACATATCCACAATGCGGCTTTCTTTAAAGTCAATAACGATCTGATCAGGATCATTTTTTAAGTCAAATTTTTCTGCAAATGTAGCCACAGCACCGAAAAATAAAGGCCCTGAAATTTCGTAATGCTTCACTCCTTTTTCATCCATGAATTTTCTGGCCCTGATTCTTTTGGCATTGTCCCAGGCAAATACTAAAGCTGAAATAATCACGCCAACCAATACGGCAAGTGCCAAATTGTGCATGAAAACAGTAACCAAGGTAACAGTAACCATCACAAAAACATCCGATTTTGGCATTCTTTTAAATGTTTTCAGGCTTGCCCATTCAAAGGTTCCGGCGGCAACCATCATCATCACTCCAGTCAAAGCGGCCATGGGAAGCTTTCCAATAACCGGCGCACCCACTAAAATTATGAGCAATATGGTTAGTGACGCAATTATTCCAGATAATCGAGCTCGTGAACCTGCCGAAAGATTGACTAAAGTCTGCGCAATCATGGGACAGCCCCCCATTCCAAAAAAGAAACCATTCGCAATATTTGCGGTTCCTTGTGCAATACATTCGCGGTTACTATTGCCTTTTGTGGCAGTAATTTCATCAACTAAATTCAGCGTCAGCAAACCTTCTGTCAAGCCAACGCCTGCCATTACAATCGCATACGGAAAAATAATCTGTAAACTTGCTATTGAAAAAGGAATCTGTGGCAAATGAAAAGGTGGAAAACCGCCACTTATTGACGCAATGTCACTGACTTGTTTTGTTTCTATACCAAAAGCAATCACGATTCCAAAAACGATCAAAATAGCTACCAATGAAGATGGAATTTTTTTTGTTATTTTAGGAAAAAGCCACACAATAGCAATAGTCAATGCCACCAAAGAAGCCATAACCAGCAAAGGATTTCCAGATAGCCAATCACTATTATTTCCTTTAAATTGTTCTAATTGCGACATGAAAATTACAATGGCCAATCCGTTGACAAATCCATACATTACAGATTGCGGCACGAGCCTGATAAATTTGCCGAATTTCAAAAGCCCAACCATAATTTGAATGACTCCTGCCAAAGCTACAGCTCCAAAAACATAATCAAGTCCGTGTGATTTCATTAAGGCAATAAGTACAATAACTGTGGCTCCGGCGCCTCCAGAAATTAATCCGGGACGGCCTCCAAAAATGGAAGTGATAAGTCCCATAATAAAAGCGCCATATAACCCAACTAAAGGCGGAAATCCGGCAAGAATCGCAAAAGAAAGCGATTCAGGAATCATAGTCATTGCCACGGTAAAACCCGCTAAAATTTCTGTTTTGTAATTAACCTTTTGGGAAAAATCAAATAAGCCGGTTATCGTTTTCATGCAATTTTTAAAGGATTCAATTTAATGCAAAAGTAAGTATATATAGTGCTTAAAAACTGATAAAAAATCAATAAATTAGCAACTTTAATTTTTATAATCAACACAAATGAAAAATACTGCGTTAACGCACATTCACGAAAGTCTTGGAGCTAAAATGGTTCCTTTTGCAGGTTATAATATGCCAGTTCAATATGAAGGAGTAAATGCGGAACATGAAACTGTTCGCAATGGCGTGGGCGTTTTTGACGTGTCACACATGGGAGAATTTTTAATTTCTGGACAAAATGCTTTAGAATTGATCCAAAAAGTGACTTCAAATGACGCTTCAACTTTAGTAATCGGAAAAGCGCAATATTCTTGTCTTCCTAATGAAAATGGCGGTATTGTTGACGATTTAATTGTTTATAAAATTAAAGACGAACAATATTTGTTAGTGGTAAATGCCTCAAATATTGAAAAAGACTGGAATTGGATTTCCTCTAAAAACGATGTTGGTGCTGAAATGACCAATATTTCAGATAATTATTCTTTGCTTGCCATTCAAGGACCAATGGCTATGGAAGCTATGCAATCACTGACTTCAGTAGATTTGGCAGCAATAAAATATTATCATTTTGAAGTAGCCGATTTTGCAGGAATTGAACACGTAATCATTTCAGCAACTGGCTATACCGGTTCTGGAGGTTTTGAAATCTATGCAAAAAATACAGAAATCGAACAAATCTGGAAAAAAGTTTTTGAAGCTGGAGAAGCGTATGGAATCAAGCCAATTGGTTTGGCCGCACGCGACACCTTGCGCCTTGAAATGGGTTTTTGTCTTTATGGAAATGATATTAACGACACGACTTCACCGTTAGAAGCAGGTTTAGGTTGGATCACAAAATTCAACAAAAATTTTACCAATTCAGAAAGTCTTAAAGCGCAAAAAGAAGCTGGAGTTACTAAAAAATTGGTTGGTTTTGAATTGACAGAAAGAGGAATTCCGCGCCATGATTATGAAATTGTTGATGCTCACGGAAATAACATCGGAATTGTAACTTCAGGAACCATGGCGCCGTCTTTAAACAAAGGAATCGGACTTGGTTATGTAACTACTGAATTTTCTGGTGTTGACAGTGAAATTTTTATCAGAATCAGAAAAAATGATGTGGCTGCAAAAGTGGTCAAGCTGCCTTTTTATAAAAAATAATTTATGAAACATACATCCTTGCTACTGTTGCTGCTGTTTTCATTGACATCCTTTGCTCAAGATAGCGGTAAATCTTGCGAGGTGCTTGAAAAAATAAATTCGCTCATTCAGCGCAAACATTTTAATCCAAAACCGGCAGATGACAGTCTGTCGGTTTATGTTTTTGAAACCTTGCTAAACAGCTTAGATCAAGAAAAAAATATTTTTCTGAAGACTGAATATGAGGCACTTTCAAAGCATAAATTTTTATTGGATAACTATTTGAAAGAAAAGAATTGCTCCTTTTTTATAGAAATTTCAATGGTTTACAAAAAAGCTTTACAGAGAAGCAAAACAGCTATTGAAACCCTAAAAAAGAATCCGTTTGACTATAATTCAAATGATACCATTCGTTTTACCAAAAAAGATTATCCTTTTTATGTCAAAGAAGCCGACGTTGAAAAAGTGTATGCAAAAAGGCTGAAATATGACATTTTAGACAATATCTCTAAAAATAGTACAAACTTTGATTCGCTTCAACAAAATTTTGGAAGCTTAGAAAAAATAGCCAAAGAAAAAGTCTTTGAAACAGCGCTGTGCAAGCTAAATTCAAAATTGAACGGAGATATTGAAAAAGAGATCAGAACTAATTTCTATAATGCTTTTTGTTCTTATTTTGATCCGCATACCTCCTATTTTTCTTATGATTCAAAATCGTCTTTTTTATCAGGTCTTTCTACCTCAAATCTTTCCATCGGATTGTATGTTTCGCTAAATGAGAAAGAAGAATTGATTGTAGAAGAAATTGTTCCCGGAGGTCCGGCTTCTCAGGAAGAAATTATCCAAAAAGGCGATCAAATTTTAAAAGTTGCAGTAGAAACTGGAAAAGAATTTTTGGTTTCTTGCAATTCTATGGAAAGCATTGCTGAAGTAATTTTTGCTGATTCTTACAGATTAGTTACGCTCACTCTTCGAAAAAAGGATGGAGCGCAATACAACGTTACTTTGGAGAAAAAGATCATGAAAGCTGAAGATCATGTGGTTTTCAGTTTTATAGTTTCTGATGAAAAATCAAAATTGGGTTACATAAATATTCCTGGATTTTATACCGATTTTGAAAACAATTCTGTTCAAGGAATGGCTGATGATGTAGCTTATGAACTATTCAAACTCAAAAAAGAAGGGATTGACGGAATACTAATCGATTTGCAAAATAACGGTGGCGGTTCAATGGAAGAAGCCATAAAGCTAAGCAGCATGTTTATTGATTCTGGCCCAATTTCTATTTTGAGCGACAGTAAGAAAAATAAAAAAGTGATTACTGATTTTATAAAAGGAACTTTGTATAATGGGCCTGTGATTGTTCTGATTAATGGAAATTCAGCTTCTGCAAGTGAATTTTTTGCAGCCGTTTTACAAGATTACAACAGGGCAATTTTATTAGGAGCCACCACTTTAGGAAAAGCTTCCATGCAACAAATTCTTCCTTTAGACAGAAAAGAAAAGGATTTTGTAAAGCTTACAGTAGAAAAATTTTACCGCGTTACCGGAAAAAGTCATCAAGAAATTGGCGTTGTTCCTGATGTTGCGATTCCAACACTTTATGATGGAATAATTTCAAAAGAAAACAGCTATAAAACAGCTTTAAAAAATGATTCAATTACCATAAAAAACAGATTTGTCCCTTATTCAAGAAACATCATAGAAAAATTACTTAATTTCAGTAAGGAAAGAGTT
>Ga0247816_10001133_pt1 | contig 13375 bp, 10 predicted proteins | sample UWRJL209509C1_FD_179930 | JGI IMG/M metagenome (GOLD analysis project Ga0247816, IMG submission 179930) | Plant litter microbial communities from Arlington Agricultural Research Station in Wisconsin, United States - UWRJ-L209-509C-1 | ecosystem: Environmental > Terrestrial > Plant litter >...
CACATGTACACTGTTGGGCTTGATGTAGATACAAGAGCCTATTTCACTGCCGCAACTCTGATTATTGCAGTACCTACTGGTATTAAGATATTCTCATGGTTAGCTACTTGTTATGGTGGTTCTTTAAACTTAATACCATCCTTATTATTTGCATTAGGTTTTGTATTTATGTTTACTATTGGAGGGTTATCAAACCACTTAGCCTTCCCTTTAAATTCTACTATATGCTGGAAAGTTCTAACAATTAAAATACTATTTTTTATATTTATAGTGACAATTTTTAATTTTGAATCATCAGCAGGCAACCAAAATATTTTATTTAATAAAATAAATATTTTAGTGGTAACCTCAGAGACTACCCGTAGAACTCATAAATTATTATGAGATAAAATAGTCCATGTAATAAAACTCTTAATCTTTTTTTATTTTGTATTTAAAGAAATACACAAGTGTACTTTAAATTATAATTCATATATAAGCCGTAGTTATTCTAATTTTAGTAATGAACCTAATAATAATTTTAATGAAAAGGATTTAAAACCTCGGCGGACGCCGTGTTTATAACAGTTTAAAAGAAGATAGAATAAATATATTAAAAGAACAAAAAGATAAATCAGGTGTTTATTATTTAATTAACAAAACAAATGGTCATACATATGTAGGAAGTTCTATTAATTTGTCTTCTAGAATGAGAAATTATCTTAACAATACTTTTTTGAAAAGTAAACAAAACATTAATATGCCTATTGTTAAAGCCTTACTTAAGTATGATCAATCCAGATTTTCTCTTTGAATATTAGAGTATGCTGAACCTAATAATTTAACTACAATAGAAACTTTTTATATAACACATTTAATGCCTTATTACAATGTATTAAAACAAGGTTATTCTTCATTAGGTTATAAACACACTGAAGAAACTAAAAGTTTACTTTCTAAATTAGCTAATAATAGAGTACATTCAGATAAAACTAAAGGGTTAATAGCAAGAGCTTTGACAGGTGAAAATAACCCGTTTTATAATAAAAATCACTCTATTGAAAGTAAAGTAAGAATGATTGAGGCTAATTCAAGTTATCCTGTTTATATTTATAATTCATATAAAGAGTTATTAGTTATTTTTCCTTCAGTTTTAACTTTAGCTAAATTGATTAAATCAAATCATTCTACAATAGTTGCTTATATAAAAGAACAGACATTATTTAGAGGAGAATGATACTTTAGTAATATTCCTTATAATATTGATGACTCTTCTAAAATACTAAACTGAGATTCTAAAGAATCTGAAGAGTTAGTATTAGACATCAATAATAATAGTCATATTAAAAAAGCAATATTTGTTTATGATTTAAATAATAAATTTATAGGTAAATATGAAGGAGTAACACATGCTAAAAAAGTTTTTAGTATAAATCATCTTACAATAAAAAAATGTGCTGAAGTAAACGGAACATATAAAGATTATATATTTTGTTATGAAAGATTAAAAGATTAATGAGTTTATTCGTTTTACATTTATATCTTTGGGTTCTTTTATTATCAAATAAAATGATAAGTGTAAAGTAAGTGGTTCACTTTATTTTTTAGGTTCATTGATTTTATTAAATATAGTTAATAAAAACATTATAAATACATTAGATAAATTAAAACCAAATAAAGCGTTAAAAGTTTATAATAATTTTTATACTGATAGAAAAGAATTATATAAAGAATTTAAGGGTGATAAAAAAGGATATATTTATATAATTATAAATAAATTAAATGGTAAATGCTATGTCGGTAGTACAAGATCTATAAAAGTTAGACTTTATAATTATTTTAACTTAGCATTACTTGAAGCACAAAAAGGTAGACCTATTTCTAGTGCTATCTTAAAATACGGATTAGTTAATTTTGCTTTTGTTATTATAGAAGAAGTAGACCTAGAAATACATAATTTAGAAGATCGAGAAACGTACTGAATAAAAAAAATAAAACCTGAATATAATGCTATAAAAGAAGCGGCTAGAAATTTAAGTGTTCCTCATTTATCAGAAACAAAATTAAAAATTTCAATTAGTAGATCTTCAGGTATTATATATGTTTATGATGAATTAAAAAGATTATTAGTCATAGTACCTTCTTTATCTTCTTTAGCTATATCCTTGGGTAGTTCTTCAATAAGTATATCCATTTTTTTTTGGCCTGAGCCAGGCCTGAGCCAGGCCTGAGCCAGGCCTGAGCCAGGCCTGAGCCAGGCCTGAGCCAGAAAAAAAAAATATAGATCAATGCAAAATGAAACTTTATTCCGTTCTTGTTGATATATATCTAAATATCCTTTTGGTGAAAAAGATGAACCTATAATGGGTATATCTTCACCTGAATATTCTAAATTAATAGAAGAAATGAAATCTAAAAAACATATTAGAAAAGCTATCTTTGTATTTAAAGATGGTGAATTTTATAGAAAATACGATGGTCTATTAGAAGCTGAAAAAGACTTAAACGTATCTCATGATACTATAAACGCTAATATTGAAAACAATACCACATATAAAGGATATAGATTTAGTTTACATCGAATTAAATAATAATAACTTATCATAATATTATAAAGTATTAATATTAAGCAGTGGTATTATTATTATTTATATGTTAAACAAAAACGATTACGTTATTATGTGAGTGGAGTTGTACTTGCTAATGCTTCACTGGATATTGCCTTCCACGATACTTACTACGTAGTTGCTCAAATGGGCCAGAATAATTTATCTTCTATTAAGAATTATTTTGCAACTGACTATATGCTGGAAACTATATTATTTGTGTATTGTTTACTGTTTATTAATACAGTTTATCTTTATAAACTAGATGTTAGTAGGAATAAGATTCCATTTTTTTTTGGCCTGAGCCAGGCCTGAGCCAGGCCTGAGCCAGGCCTGAGCCAGGCCTGAGCCAGGCCTGAGCCAAAAAAAAAAAAAATGTAAAAATAATGATACTACAATAAGTTTTAAACTTATGAATACACAATCAGCAGAAAACTGTAAAGGATTCTCAGAGACTGCACGTCAGTTACCAGATATTGAAGATTATAAATTTTGAAATTGATTTGCGGGTATAATAGATGGAGATGGCAATTTTGATATTAGAATAGAGTCTACTGGTAATAAAAGAGTTCGAATTCTTAAACAAATTAGAATTAAATTACATAATAGAGATATTAGAATATTAACACGTATACAAGATTATTTACATATGGGTAGAATAAGAGCTGATAAAAATAAACCTTATTCAATTTATATAGTCTCTACTAAAGAAACTATGATGTATATCCTTAAGAGTATAAATGGCTTAATTAGACTTAAAGTACCTGGGTTTAAAGAGTGTTGTAGTTTATACAATATAGATTATATTGAAGCCAATTATAATATAGGATTATATGATCCATACTTTTCAGGCCTGGTTGATACTGACGGTAGTATAGTATTTAATTATGCTGGTAATAGAATAGAATGTAATTTAGAATTCCAATCTAATGATTATACATCTAAATTAAATTTTGATAATACTGTATTAAATTGTAAACCAACTATTCTTAAACGTAAAAAATCTTCTGGGTTAAGTGGCCCTAAAGACTTCTCATCTATCGCATTTAAATTTCAAAATGTTAATAATATGTTATTTATATATGATTATTTTATGCATAATAGATTATATTGTGATATGAAATTTTATAGAGTTACTAAAATTAAACCCAATTTTTTTTTGCGCTAAGGCGATAAAAAATGGAAATTAGAAAATATAAAACATCTCCTAGACATAGTGTAGAGCATAAAATATATTCAAACTTTATGATAGATTGAATTAAATACAATAATCCTTTATGATATAAAGTTCCTTTTGTTAGTAAATATTTATTATATAAGGATTATAAATAGCATATTTATTACTGGTAAAGATACAGTCCACAGTTTATATATCTGTATATAAACTTGCATTTCCACTATGTTTTAAGTATGGGTGCTGTATTTGCATTATTTAGTGGATGATATTTCTGAATTCCAAAAATTCTTGGATTAGATTATAATTTATTATATTCTAAAGCTCATTTCTGAGTGTTATTTGCAGGGGTTAATTTTACATTCTTTCCTCAACATTTCTTAGGTCTACAAGGAATGCCACGTCGGGTAAGTGATTACCCTGATGCTTTTACAGGTTGAAACTTTATTAGTAGTATCGGTTCAGTAATATCTGTAGCTGCTACTGCACTATTCTTACAAATAGTGTACTTACAACTTGTAAAAGGTAAAGCTATATATGGTTATATATGAGCTGTCCCTCAACTATTTAGTGATTATTTCAGAATACTAACGGATAGATGTAGTCCTGGTTTAGAATGAGCTTTACATAACCCACCTAAACCACACGCATTTACTAGCTTGCCTTTACAGAGTACTGCTGTAATAGGGGCTAATGTACACTATCTAATAGTTCTAATAGGTATGGCATTATTAATATATAGTGGTAATTCTTTATATGCTGACTTTATTATGTGTGATGCACCTAGAGCTTGAGGACTTTACTTCCAAGATAGTGCTAGTCCACAAATGGAAGCTCTAGTGGAGTTACATGATGATATTATGTATTATCTAGTAGCCATATTATTTAGTGTGGCTTGAATACAGGGAGCTATCGTTAAATATTTTAATAGTGCTAAATATCCTATTAGTAACAAATATCTTAATCATGGTAAAAGTGTGCCTATTCGAAAGTGTTCTAAGTTTAAATTTATACCCTTAAATTATAAAGTATCTACCCATATACGTACTTATTGTACTCTACCTAATACGGATAGTATTCCGGCTAAAGTTTATGAAGATGCTTATTCTATGAAAAATATAATTATAAAAGAAAATACAGGTAAATCTGGTATTTACATGTTAACTAATAAACTTACAGGTGATATATACGTAGGACAATCGTCTGATATATCCAATAGATTTAAAAATTACTTTAATCTTAGCTATTTAAAAAGTAAGAATGGGTTTAGAATAAGTAGAGCATTAATTAAATACGGATACTCTAATTTTTCTCTTATTATATTAGAATATTGCAATAAATCTGATTTATTAGAGAGAGAACAATATTACTTTGATAAATTAGAACCACAATACAATATATTAAAAATAGCAGGTAGCTCTGAAGGTTTTAATCATTCAGAAGAAACTAAAGCTAAAATTAGTAAAGCTTTAAAAGGAATATATATTGGGGAGAAATCTGCTTTATTTGGTCGCTTACACAGAGAAGAAACCAAACAACTAATGAGTTTAAAAAAAGCCGGTGAAAATAATCCTTTATATGGAAAATTTCACAAGGAAGAAACTAAAAATTTAATGAAACAAAAAGCTTTAGGTAGAAAACACTCTGATGAAACTAAATTAAAAATGAGCGCAAAAAAAGGAAATCCTGTAAATATATATGAGAAATGTTCATCAGAAGAATTTAAATTAATAGGTAGTTTTATTTCAGCAAGAAGAGCTGGTAAATTTTTAGAAATGAGTGGTAGTACTGTTATAAAATATATGAATTCAGGGGCAATATATAAATACAGATATAAATTTTCTTCTCAATAGTAGTAAATACTTTTAAACTTAGAAATACTTCGAAAAAAAACAATTTTAACTATATGCTGGAAGTTTCTAAAACCTTAGATATTATAATATATTATTATATATTATCAATGAAAATTCTAAAGGATGCAACAATGAATAATCAGCAGGAAACCTAAGTAATCTTTTACCCTTTTATTTATTAAAAAGAGGCGATTATGATAAGGGATCCTCAGAGACTACACGTGAAACAGCCAGTTTATGTTTTGGTTACAACCTCACTAGAAAACATGATAAAAATTGGTTGATAATATAGTCCAAGATTTTATATGAAAATATAAAAGATTAACATAAATTGTTAATACTGACACTTATAGAATTAATTTGAACAATAACTCCTGCATTAATCTTGGTGTTAATAGCTTTTCCTTCTTTTAAACTACTTTATTTAATGGATGAAGTTACAGATCCATCATTATCTGTTTTAGCAGAGGGTCATGGTGGCCCTATATCGTATATATTAGATCAAATAGTAAATACCCTCGGTAGCGTATGGGGTCAAAGAAAACATAATATATTTATAAATAGCGTAATCGTAAATAACTCTCAATGTCGTACATTTCATAGTAAAATGAAAGCTGGATCTAGAATAGGTCCACACAACCAAGATGTTGTTTCTGTAATAGTGGGTTCATTGTTAGGAGATTCATACGGTAATCGAAGATCTGTTGAAGGAACAAGAATATGCTACAGACAAAGTAGTGTTCATAAAGATTACTTGTTTTGATTACACGATTTTTTTTTAATGAGAGGTTATTGTTCTAATTTAGAACCTAGAAGGTATACTAGAAGACTAAAGCACACAGGTACAGAAGTTATACATTATGGATATGAATTTAATACTTTTACATTTAGAAGTTTTAATTGAATCCATGAAATATTTTATCATAAGGGGAAAAAAGTTATAAAGCCTATGATAGAAAACTATATGACTCCCTTATGCTTAGCAATTTGAATTTGTGATGATGGGGGTTGAGCTAAACCTGGCGTTAGAATAGCAGTAAATTGTTTTTCTTTAATAGAAGTACAACTACTAGTTAAAATACTTAAAAGTAAATTTAATCTAGATTGTACAATTCAATTATTAAAGGCTAGTGGTAATTACTCTATCTATATAAAAAGTTCATCTGTATCTACTTTGAGAGAAATACTTTTACCGCATATCCATCCTTCTATGAAGTATAAATTAGGACTATAATTTTCGAGCATAAGGCGGCGGTCTAACCCACCGTATATGTGCAAGACGGGTACTTGTTATTAAGTCACGCTCTTCCCCCCAGCAAGCTTGCTGGGGGGGGGAGGATATATTATACAAATTTTACTGAGCTAGCTCAACATATATATGATAGTCGTGAATTACAAAAAGCGGTTTTTGTTTTTAATACGAAGATGCTATGAATTTAATTCTGAGATTCTGCCGAGATTCTCTAAGAAAAAGAGGCTCCGCTGCGGGTTTTTCAGCGGTCCTGTGGATTGGGGCTAATAAACTTTTTCTTTGGCGACACGAGTGAAAATAGTTCATTTGTTTTTACGCCCCTAGTGAGTAGGGGGTAATAGCTAAAAACACAAGACTATCAGTAAATTTTATTTATTGCAACAGACTGGGGCACTTGTGGGTGTCAATTTATTTGATGCTTAATGTACAGTCGGCTTTTTTTAATGTATATAGATAATAAAAAGGTTCATCAATGGTATTGAAGTTATGAATACCCAGATTTTTTAAATAGTGATGGAGATTTTGTAGAGTTTGATATTTATATCCATCATTCTACAATTGGAGACAGTAGCAACACATCTGGGGGTGGTTCAATTAGTGAGTTAGTTAAATCTTCAAAGATTTGTGAGCATGATTATAGAGTTAGATATCATGGAAGAGATCATCTAATAAATACTCGCGAAATTCTTTGTGATGATGGAACCACAGATTATAATCCTATAAATGATAATTTAGATAGACGATCGCACACATTAAGTAATGCGGAGGGTCGTCAAATAAATACATTTAGAGAATGTTCTAAATGTTTTAGGAAAATTTGTACTCCATGTTATAGGGATATATAGTATTTTAGATTAAATAACTTTCAATAAAAATTAGTTAATTGTACTAAAATGCTTAATATAATTAAAAATAATGCTATATACATAATAATAAAAAGGTTCATCAATGATATTGAAGTTATGAATACCCAGATTTTTTAAATAGTGATGGAGATTTTGTAGAGTTTGATTCTTATTTAGTACCTGAATCTGATTTAGAAAAAGGAGCTTTAAGAATGCTAGAAGTTGATAATAGAGTGAAAAAGCCTTAAGCAAGCTTTAACTGCTCTAAAGTAGCCAAACTCCGGGTAAACCCTAAGAGCTCAGAATACTAACCTCTTAACCGGTCACCGTAGGCTGGTAGTCGTTAGATGTAGCTCGGCGAAAACTTAAAAGAGGAGAGGGGCCTGGCTAATCACCCGGATATAGTAATAAGTTCTGAGATTTGACGAAAGTCAGAATGGGCGTTCGCGGATCTAAAACACCTCTTCATCGCTGATTAAAGCGGTGGATGTGTAAAAGAGCAACGAGTAGACGGTTACTCGCCATCTATTAGGTTAAAACCTCGAATACCTCTGGAATAGAGAGGATAGATAGGTGGTGTAAGGTGTACTCTAATAGCCTATTATATTTTTTTCTTATCTTTTTAGTTTTTTATAAGTAAAACGCGAGGATTTTGAAGATTGGTGCCGTGTTGCTAAATTAATGCAAGGTAGGGAACATTTGACTCAAGAAGGGATGGATAAGATTGTAAAAATTAAAGCGGGTATGAACAAAGGAAGAGCTTAGTTTTTTTCATCTTAGTTTCAACACCCCTTTTTTTCAAAAATGGGAAGAACCGTTATACCGCCGTTTCTCTTTAGGTGTAGAGTGCTACGCAAAAAAAATAGTTCAGCAGCTTCTAACTAACCTGAGGGAAAACGAAAACGAGTACGAGTACGAGTTTTAGTGTAATTTCGACGTAGCGCAGCGCACACCAATCTAGGTAGTTATAGGATTATTCGTGAAGTCTTTTACGAGCTTCACTTATGTTAAGTATTTTATAGACTAGCCCGGAGATTTGGAAGGGGTAAAAAATATAAATTATCGGAAACGAGGCGTTATGTCCTCAGCTTATACCTGAAGGTTAAGATTTTTATTTTAATATATAATCTTCTCATGGTAAAAGAGGATCAAGACATGTTATACTACCTGAAATAACACACACTAGATTTATTCTTACGGCTGCAGATGTAATTCATTCATTTGCTATTCCTGCTTTAGGTATAAAATGTGATGCATAAAAAAAAAATAAGTGTAGGCTACTTATTAATTGTGCAATAAAGAGCCAAACTCCGGGGAAGCCCTAAAGCTCTAGTAACCAAAGTCTCCTCGGAAACTAGGAGATCGGCCTGATTAATGATTCAGGGTAAGGTAACATCACTAGAGATGATAGTAATGGAAATGGGTGATCGCGGATCTAAATCAGACAGTGTCTGTAAAAGAGCAACGAGTAGACGGTTCTTCAACTTTTATAGTTGTAAGGTGTACTCTCGTCGCCGGGAAACCGGTTTTAGGGAGAAATCAAGTAGATAGGCTTATCTGTCTATAAAGTAACCCTAGATTAAAGTTACTACAACAGCCTTGGCCTTATTACTATTAAGGGTAAAGTTGTAATTCGGCCTTTATTCAAGCCATGTGTTTAAGGATATAAACACGATAAACTCTTATAAAATAGCCGTGGCTATGAGTACTATTATTTTAGTTATGTCCTTTAAATCTTTAATGTGTTTATATAGAGGCACAAAACTGACACCAAACCTAGTAGATAAACTTAGTATAGGTAGACAGGCACAATCAATTAGAGGTAATAAACTACGTGAAATGCAACGTGCCTCTTATATATTAAACGCAAAAGTGGAATGGTTTAGACCCCGTTTGCATGGTGTAAACGCATTAAATTCCGTTAGATTTGAGTCGAATGCAGTTACATCTCTTTACAGTAGTAAAACATCTCGTACTCTCAGTCTAGTTCAAGAACATATAGCCAAAGGTAACCCTATTAATAGCGAAGTTATAAATAGTGTGTTACTTACACAAAAAATGGCTATACCTCAAAAAGAGCTAGACAAACTTTTAAACCTTCCAAGTGTAAAATTCGATTTACCTATTACTGATGAAACACATTCTTCATTACTAGCGCTAATAAGAAAACCACATTCTAAACGTAGTAATACAGGTGTCTATATTTTTACTCATAAACTTACAGGTAATAAATATGTAGGTTCAAGTAACGACTTAGCTAGAAGATTAAAACAATATTTTGACAAAGATCTATTGTTTGCTAATAAAAATTACGGGTTATTAGTACCTTTGATTAACAAAGAAGGATTAGGTGCATTTAGCTTACAAGTTACTGTAGTACCTTCTTCCTATCCTAAATATTCATACTGCTTTTTAGAACAATACTTTTTATTAGACAAAAGTTTTAACTTAAATACTCAAAGAATTGTTAATTTTAGAGTTAACCAAGGATTAAAAGTGTTTTTATACGATCTAGATTGTAAAACTTTATATCATTCAAGTAACTCTTTAGTTGGAATGCTTTCTGTGCTGATTTAGGTATACACAGCTCTTCTTATAGAAAATGTATATCAAGCGGTGTTCCTTACTTAAATTTATTTGTTATTTCAAGTACTTTAATACCGGATGCAATACCAGCTAATTTAACTGAATCTGAAGTATGTGAGTTATTAGCTAAACGCAGAAAAGAAAATTTAGATCAAAAATCTATAGATTTGGGTAAAGTCGTAGAAGTATTTGATAAAGATACGAATGAAAGAAAAACTTACCCTTCTCCATTTTTTTTTTTTTTAAAAAAAAAAAAAATAGAGTTGCATATAGATTAGGTACTACTAGAACTACAATTAGAAGCTATATTACTAATGGTAAAGCTTACAAAAATCGTTACTACTTAAGATTTTCTCATAGTAGTAAATAATCGATAATTTATAAGATATTCTGTAATCATGACATTTTACACTGGAAGATTTATTGGGCGACATTTGTTAGGTCGAAGTTGTAGCACGATCCAGGTAGATTAAATCAATTTTCTGTTTTAATTAATAGATTAGGTACATTCTATGGTCTTATTGAACAATGGCCAAAACTGTAGTGAACCTATGGTTATAAATCATCAAATTGCGGGAAACCCCTAAAGGAATCTTAACTAAGTAAGTATGGTAACATAACTTATGGCACAGGTAATGACTCGTGGTACGGTAAAATCAAGATTTATTATTCAATGGGCAATCCGCAGCCAAGTGCCAAGTATAAAATATTTGGTATGCAGTTCATCGACTAGACGTTGATTGGTGTTATTAGTGTTAATAATGCTTAAGATATAGTCAGGCCCCACCTGAAAAGGTGCAGAAAAATATAAGTATTCTTTATATTTTTTGTTAAATAGATATATATTAATTTGTTAATTATATTTAGGGATCTCTACATTAGTTTGCTAAACTTATTTTAATGTAAAAATAAAATCTTTTAAAAAAAATGAAGCACTTGTCCATTTTTTTTTTTTTTTTTTTTTTTCTGGCTCAGGCCAAAAAACAAAAAATTGACTATTGTAGTATTTGCATGATACAATTAGTAGAAGTGTTTTTAATAATCACTTCATATTTGATAAACGTATTGGATTAGGTTCTATAGCTGTTATCTCTTTAACTAGATATTTTAATTCAAGTAGATCTTTTAGTTCAACAAGACCTTTGGCAAATAAGCCAGAGTCTTTAGCGTTAGAGCATATCAATAGTGAAAAACCTACTACTTCATCCACTATTAATAAAATAATATTAAATCAAAATTTATCAGTTACTGACCCTAAATTAGAAAAATTATTAAAAGTAAAAGGTGTTGAATTGGATCTTCCTATATCTACACCGGAAAATAATCAACTTTTAGCTGAATTAACAGGTAAATCTAAATATAAAGGTTTCTCTGGTGTATATATCTTTATACATAAAAATACAGGCCATAAATACGTAGGTTCATCTAATTTATTAAGACGTAGAATGGATTACTATTTTAAAGCAGATTTTCCTTTAGTTGGTAAATTTTTACCTTTACTTCATAAAGAAGGGCTAAAAGCTTTTAAATTAATAATATTTAAATTAGATAGTAATATATTTAGTAATCAAGACGCTTTAATCTTAGAACAGTATTATTTATTAAATAAAGAATTTAACTTGAATACATTAAGAGTTGTTAATGCAGGATCCATTTTTTTAAAAAAAAAAAAAATTGGTGATCCTGTATATGTTTATGATTTAACATGTAGTACTCTTTATTATCATGCGAAATCTAATATTGAATTAAAAAGAGTATTAAAAATACATACTAAAACTAGTAAAAAGTATGTAGATTCTAAAATACCATATCTTAATAAATTCTTACTATTAAGCTATTCTATACCTACTGCTTTAACAAGCAATCTATCGGTAGATAAATTAGTAGATATAATGCAAAAAGAAAGACAAGATATGTATACATTAGGAACTCGTAGAAGTATTTCAGTAGAATTAAAAATTAAAGAAGGAAATACCTTTGTAAATTCAGATTCTATAGGCCAAACTTTAAATTTTGATTCATTAACATCTTGTACTGAATATTTAAGAGAATTAGGTTTAACGATTAAAAGAGCCACTCTTACTAAATACATAAAAAATGAAAAAGTGTTTCATAATTTCTTATGTAAATATTCAGATAATATTTTACCGGATAATTTTGAACAAGTAGGATTAATTATTGATGAATATAAAAAATTAATAGTAGATACAGACTTAGATTCCTTAAAAGTAAATAGAAAAAATAAACCTATATTAGTAAAAGGAGAAAATTTTGAGAAAGAATTTGAAAGTATTACGGATACAATTAAATACTTTGATACTTTAAATATCAAATTAGATAGAAAAGCTTTATATCTTCATTTAAAAAACGATAAAAGATATAAAGACTATTATTTTTCTCATAAATAACTAGATAATATTTTTAACTATTTTATTTTACTGGTATAGTAATAAAGATTTATCAATTACATTAAATAAACGTAGAGATAATCCGCAATGTTCAGAGATTTGTGGTATATTACACAGTTCTATGCCTATTGTTGTTGAATCTGTATCTTTAGTTAAGTTCTTATCTTGACTACAAGAACAATAGTCCAATGACGTCGTCATTGGTATTATCAAAAACCCGTAGGGTTTTTGATTTTTGTAAAATAACAGTTAGATTACTGTTAACTTGTTATTAAAATTAAAAAATAGTATAACAAATCCCTTTATTTTTTTTATAATTAGGTAAGGGAAAATTGCTTTATAGCTATAGTAAATGACTTTAGACGGCTTTGGCCGGCTTTGGCCGGCTTTGGCCGGCTTTGGCCAGTAATAATAGTTACTATATTTGTACAGCAATTTGGGAGAAGATTAAAGTTATATTTGATTAAAGCCCACTAAAAAATAATATTATAATAATCCGATATATAACCCCCGAAGGGGGTGGGTATAACTTTTTATCCTTATCATATTAGTTTATATGCTATATAAGCCAGGATAGTTCAATTGGTAGAACATTAATTTCATGCATTAATAGTGGGAATTCAAATTTCTCTCCTGGCTAAACATGATCATTTTAACACTACTTTTATTATT
>Ga0247816_10001134_pt1 | contig 13367 bp, 11 predicted proteins | sample UWRJL209509C1_FD_179930 | JGI IMG/M metagenome (GOLD analysis project Ga0247816, IMG submission 179930) | Plant litter microbial communities from Arlington Agricultural Research Station in Wisconsin, United States - UWRJ-L209-509C-1 | ecosystem: Environmental > Terrestrial > Plant litter >...
CCGTTAAACCACGCTGGCCGAACGCAGGCTTTGGAGCGTGGGTAACCTGGCAGGACGCCAGGTTAGCCGCGCTGGGCCAAGGATGGCCCATCGCGGCGGCCCACGGTCCAAAGCCTGCGTGAGGGCATGCCGAGCCTAGGCGAGGCACCGAGTGGTGGGGCAAGAGCGTTTTGCTTACTTTTGCGCTCTATCAAAAGTGAGCCGCCGTAAGGGCGGAACCAAAAGAAGCCCTGACCAAAAAAACGGATATGTACCCCACCCACCCCACCCACAAAAGCTGACCTATGCTCATCGCAGCCAAGCCAGCCCCCACCTTGGTTATGTGGTGTTTTATAAAACCAGGTACTTGTTAAACCACCCCAGCGTCCGCTCCCACGCCAGATTCGCTGCCGCCTCGTCATACCGGGGCGTCGAGTCATTGTGAAATCCGTGATTGGCACCCTTGTAGATAAACGCCTCGTACGTCGTACCCGCCGCTTTCAACGCCTTCTCATACGCCGGCCACCCTTCATTGATCCGCGTATCAAGCTCGCCGTAATGCAACATGATCGGCGCCTTGATCCGGGGCACGTCCTTGGCGTCCGGCTGGCGACCATAGAACGACACCGCAGCCCCCAGTTCCGGATAGGCCACCGCTGCCGCATTGGTCACGCCACCGCCATAACAGAATCCGGTAATCCCGACTTTGCCAGTGCTGGAGTCGTGATGCATCAGCCACTCGATCGCCGCAAAGAAATCGTTCATGAGCTTTTCGGGATCGACTTTCTGTTGCAACTCCACGCCTTTTTCATCGTTGCCGGGATAACCACCCACCGACGTCAGGCCGTCCGGGGCGAGGGCGATAAAACCGGCCTTGGCCAGGCGCCGCGCGACGTCTTCGATGTACGGGTTAAGCCCACGGTTTTCATGCACCACTACCACCGCCGGCAGTTTGCCGGTGGCTTTCGCCGGGCGCACCAGGTAACCGCGCACGGTGCCGTTGCCCTTGGGCGAAGGGTAGGTGATGTAGTCGGCGACGATGTCCGGGTCGGTAAATTTCACCTGCTCGGCCAACGCATAGTTGGGGCTCAGGGCGGCGAGCAGGGCCGAGGCCGTCAGGCCGCCAAAGGTGAACAGTGCCGCGCGGTCGAGGAACTCGCGGCGGTTGATCTTGCCGTGGGCGTAGCCGTCGTAGAGTTCCAGCAGTTCAGGGGCAAAGTCTTTCGCGGTCAGACGAGTCATCGGTGCGTTCCTTATTAAGCAGGTGGCATTGAATGTAGGTTACATCACGCTTCACGGCCATGGGCGGCGGCGGCCAACTGCCCGGTATCGACCCGTACAAAAATCGAATCGCCAATCGCCGTCAGCACCCCGTCGGCATACACCTCGCAAACCACGCGACTCTTGCGCCCGACCTCACCCTCGACCCTGGCCCGCAGCGTCAGCGGGACACCCATTGGCGTTGGCTTGATGAACTTGATCCCCAGGTTGCCGGTGACGCAATCGATACGCGGCAGGCTGCCCGGTTCGCGTTCCTCGGCCTGGTAGTGGTAAGCCATGGCGGTCCAATTGGAGTGGCAGTCCACCAGCATCGCGATCAGCCCGCCATAGACCAGGTGCGGCCAGCCGCTGTACTTGGCGTCGGGCAGGTGCTGCGCAATCACGTGTATGCCGTCGGCGTCCCAGCGGCTCTTGATGTGCAGCCCGTCTTGGTTACTGGCGCCGCAGCCGTAGCAGATGCCTTCCGGCGCGGTGCTGTCTTGCAGGGAAAGAGTGTGCATCGTGGGTCCTTGTGGTTGGCGTTCCATCACCTCAAGAGCCTAATGCCATGCGCGGGAATAAATCCAGCACCTACGCTGTTACTACTGCACAGCGTCTCTATTGCCCAGTTGAGAACCCCATGAAACGTCGATTGCTCGCGGCACTCCTTACCCTCGGCAGCATGTCTACCGCTCACGCCGTGGAATACACCGACGTGAATCCTGCAGCCAGCACCATCAGCTTCACCTACAACCAGATGGGGCAGCAGGTGTACGGCACCTTTGGCACCTATCAGGCGACCTTGAGTTTTGACACGAAGGACCCAGGCGCCGCGCACACGGTCTTGACCATCCAGCTCCCGAGCATCAATGCCGGCAGTGACGACGCCAACACCGAACTGCCCAAGCCTGGCTGGTTCGACATGACGACCTACCCGGTGGGCACCTTCACCTCGACCCACATCACTGACCTGGGCGCCAGCCGTTACCTGTTCAGCGGCAACCTGACTCTCAAGGGGCAGACCCGCCCCGTGGAGGTCAAGGTGGCGCTGAAGGAGCAGAGTGGCATAGGCGTATTTGACGGCGAATTCGTGCTCAAGCGCGCAGACTTCAACATCGGTGCCGGCGAGTGGGCCGACAGCGTGGTGTCGAATGAGATCACCATCAAATTCAAGATGGTTGCGCCGCAGCGCTGAATACTGGGATTCTGGCGGCTTGAAACACTTTTCGGCTTGAGCAGGGAGCTGGCGCGTCATGGAAGACTTGAACATCGGTTACAGCGACAGACAGCGCTGGCTCGCCCTGACCCGAATCAACACCCTGTCGGTGCTGTCGCAGATCGTGCAAATCGGCACCATCACGCCGTTGTTGTCGCTGTCACTGGAGCAAAAAGGCGTGGACCCGGCGAAAATCGGGATCATCGTCAGCGCATCGTGGGTCGCAATCCTGCTGCTGTACAAGGTGATTCCACGATTGCTGGCGCATCTGGGGCTGGTCCGGGCCAACCTGCTGAGTGCTGTCCTGACGGTCCTGGGGCTGGTGGGTATGACCTTGACCAGCCAACTGGTGTGGCTGTTCGCGCTGAATTTTGTGCTGGGCATCGGCTTGATTTTGCGCTGGATCGCCTGTGACACCTGGATCGTCTCCGTGGCAACCGACAGCGAGCGTGGCCGGGCCATTGGGGTGCATGAGACCTTGATGGGGCTGGGGATTGCCGTAGGGCCGTTGCTGCTGGTGGTGCTTGGGGTGAACAGTGCCGTTCCGTATTACGCCTGCGCGGCCATCGTGCTGGTGTCCGGTGGCCTGGCCCTGAGCCTGAAGGGGCATGACGCCCAGCCCAAAACGCCAGTGGAGAAGCGCCACGGCAAACTCTTCAGCGTTATTCCGGTGGCGCTGTGCGGGGCTTTTATTGCAGGTTTTTCGGAGACCTCGTCGGTCTCGTTTCTGGGGGCCTACAGCCTGTCGGCCGGTTACTTGCTGACGGCTGCGACGCTATTGATCTCGGTATTCGGCATCGGCGGGACCGTGTTGCAATTGCCCATCGGCTGGATGGCCGACCGAAGTTCCTACAAGACCGGGCAACTGGTGTGCGGCCTGGTGATGCTGCTGGGCACCCTGGCGATTCCGTTCAGCCAGTCGGTGCCTTGGCTGTCCACGTTTATCGTATTCCTGTGGGGCGGGGCGATTGGCGGCATGAATACCCTGGCGGTTATCGAGGCCGGCGACCGAGTGGGTGAACATCAGGTGTCCACCGCGATGACCGCCATCGCGCTGTTCTACACCTTGGGCAGCGTGTTGGGGCCGATTGCCACGGGGGCGACGGTGTCCTATATCAGCCCTCATGGCCTGATGATCAGCGTGGGCGTGGCTGGCGGGCTTTTCATCGCGTTGTTGATGCTGAAAAAACACGCCTAGCGGGCAAACTTCTTCGCCCCGGCCACGCACGCGATCACCGCGACCGTCACGGCCAGCATCCCGAGGCTGACGTGCTCATGCAGCAGCGTCGCCGCCAGTGCCAGGCCGAAGAACGGTTGCAGCAATTGCAACTGGCCGACGGCGGCGATACCGCCCTGGGCCAGGCCGCGGTACCAGAACACAAACCCGATCAACATGCTGAACAGCGACACGTAAGCCAGGCTCAACCAGGCCGGCAGGCTGATGCCGGAGAACGACGCGGGGGCGAATATCGCCGTCAGCGGCGCCACCACCGGCAGCGATATTACCAGTGCCCAGCAGATCACCTGCCAGCCGCCCAGGGTTCGCGAAAGCTTGGCGCCTTCGGCATAACCCAGGCCGCACGCCAGCACGGCCAGCAACATCAGCAGGTCGCCCGTGGGCGCGGCGCTGAGACCTTGGGACACCGCGTAGCCGACCACCAAAAGGCTGCCGAGGATCGAGAACAGCCAGAACACCGGTCGTGGCCGTTCACCGCCGCGCAGTACGCCGAACACAGCGGTGGCCAGGGGCAGCAGGCCGATAAACACGATGGAGTGAGCGCTGGTGACGTACTGCAGCGCCAATGCCGTGAGCAACGGGAAACCGATCACAACCCCGAGCGCGACAATTCCCAGCGGCAGTAACTGGCTGCGGGCCGGGCGTTTTTCCTTGAACAGCAACAGCAGGACCAACCCCAACAGTGCGGCGATAGTTGCTCGGGCAACGGTCAAAAATACCGGATCGAATTCAAGCACGGCCATGCGGGTAGCGGGCAGCGAGCCGCTGAAAATCAGCACGCCGATAAAGCCGTTGATCCAGCCGCTGCTGTGTGCCTGGATGCTGAGGTGTGAAGTACGTTCCATGACAGTTCGGCTCGATAAGGAGGAGTTGCATGTGGCACATCCTATGATCGAAGATTAAGACAATCAAAAAATTGTCATGGATACACCGACTATGCCACGCGCCCGCTACAAATCGTTGGTTGACAGCTTTGCCAGTGACATTCGCTCAGGGAAGTTGGCTGCGGGTACGCGCCTGCCCACGCACCGCCAGTTAGCCGTCAGCCATGGCCTTGCGCTGGTCACGGCCAGCCGGGTCTACGCCGAGCTTGAGGCGATGGGCCTGGTCAGTGGCGAAACCGGGCGCGGGACGTTTGTCAGGGAGATTTCGTTGTCGCCGGGGCAGGGCATCGGCCAGATCGCGGTGGCGGCGGGAATGATCGACCTGAATTTCAACTACCCCTCGTTGCCGGGTCAGACTGACTTGCTGCGCACTGCGTTGCGCCAGTTGGCGTTGTCTGGCGATCTGTCTTCGCTGTTGCGCTACCAACCCCACGCCGGACGCTTGCATGAGCGTGCCGCCGTGGCGCGTCACCTCTCGAGCCGGGGCCTGACGGTGGCAGCCGAGCAGGTGTTGATTGTGAGCGGTGCCCAGCATGGGTTGGCGGTGACGATGATGTCGTTGCTCAAGCCCGGTGACGTGGTGGCGGTGGATGCGCTGACCTATTCGGGTTTCAAGGTGCTGGCCGAGACGTTGCACCTGGAAATCGTCGCCATCCCGGTAACCGCGACAGGGCCTGACCTTGGCTTCCTCGAAAAGCTCTGCAACCGGCGCCCGGTACGGGCCGTTTACAGCATGCCAACGCTGCACAATCCCCTGGGCTGGGTGATGGGGATTGAGCAGCGCGAGCAGTTGGTGGCAATTGCCCGCCGGCATGACCTGACCCTGATCGAGGACGCAGCCTATGCCTTCCTGGCCGAAGATGCGCCGATGCCGCTGGCGGAGTTGGCGCCGGAAAGGACGGTGTATGTATCAGGGCTGTCCAAAAGTGTGGCCACCGGTTTGCGGGTCGGCTTTATCGCGGCGCCGGCACACTGGATGAAGGCGCTGGAACGCACACTCATGGCCACCACCTGGAACACGCCGGGAGTGATGACAGCCATTGCAGTCGGCTGGCTGGATGACGGCACCGTGACGCAACTTGAGGCGCAGAAGCGCGAAGACGCGAGGGCGCGCCAGGCCGTGGCAGATGAGGTTTTGGCGGGACTGAATACCCTGCGCCATCCATCATCGTATTTTCTGTGGCTGCCGTTGCCCGAAGATGCGCGGGCCGACCGGATCGCGATGGCGCTCACGCGGGAGAATATTTCGGTGTCTACCGCCGAGCCGTTCTCGGTTTCGGCGCATGTGCCTCATGCGATTCGGCTGGCGCTGGGGTCGGTAGAAATGAGCGCGTTGCGCGATGCGCTGGTGAAGGTGCGCTGGGCTGTCGAATCTTATTAATTGTTGGATGATCGTTCCCACGCTCTGCGTGGTAATGCATCCCGTGACGCTCTGCGTCACCCTTGCGCAGGACTCAAGCCTTGCGCCAGCAGCGGGACGCGGAGCGTCCTAGGATGCATTCCCACGCAGAGCGTGGGAACGATCTATGCGATTCGGCTGGCGCTGGGGTCGGTAGAAATGAGCGCGTTGCGCGATGCGCTGGTGAAGGTGCGCTGGGCTGTCGAATCTTACTAGGTGGGCTGCTGATCGTTCCCACGCTCTGCGTGGGAATGCATCCCGTGACGCTCTGCGTCACCGTTGCGCAGGACTCAAGCCTTGCGCCGGCAGCGGGACGCGGAGCGTCCCAGGCGGCATTCCCACGCAGAGCGTGGGAACGATCTGGATTTGCGTCGATATCACTGTCAGAACTTGTACGCCTGGCGCCCAATCAGCAGCCATTTACCTTTTTGCTTCTGCCAGATCTGGAAGTTTTCGATTTCGGTCGGCACTTCTACGCCGCTGTTAACCGCCTGGGCGGAGAAGTGGTTGCGCACCAGGGCGGTGTCGCCATTGAGGGTGATGGTTTGCTTCTGCATTTCCAGGGTCTTGAAACCACTGCGGCCGGTTTCGATGTCAGCGATAAATTCCTGCTTGTTCTGGATCTTGCCGCTGGAGTGGCCGTAGGTGAGGTTGTTGGCCGTCAGGGCCTGGAGTTGCGCGATGTCCTTGTGCAGCATGGCCTGGGTCAGATGGTCGACCGCTTGGGCTACGTCCTTGTCGGTAGCGGCAGGGGCGGCAGCGACGTAGCCGCTGAACAGGCACAGAAAACCGATCAACACTTTGACGTTTTGCATGGGTGTTTCCTTGTTGTTGTGGGGTACTGGTGCGACTGAAAATAACCGGTGGTAAGGTGTAACAGGTTTTTTCATGTCGTCGTACAACATTGCAATATTTTCAGCAGAAAAGGAAAGTGAAATTTCAGGTTTGGCCTGTTATTCAGCGAATTTCCGCGTCTTGTAAATATCATAATCTTGTATGATGTCCCACCACAACGCCCTGTTGCAGACAGTTCAGTCGCTTACAGCGGGTCCAACGGCCGATAAACACCGTCTGCGGATTTGGCACAGACCTTAGGTTTCATCGGCGTTTCAACGGTGGCATTTCCAAGGCTGGAAAGTTTGCGAATCGCAATCACGCAGCCTGCCTTGAACGTGCTGATCTAGACCGTTTGGTATTCCAACTCGCAGTCCTGCCCCGGCTACGGGTTGAATACCACTGGCTTGGGCCGGCAGGAAATCTGCGAACCGCCCATGGAGAAGGCGGGTGGTGATTGACCTGTACCTGATGGCGGCGATGGTCTGCGTGTGGATGTACCGGGATGCACAGGTGCGGGGAAAATCGTTCGCCTCTGTGCTGCCTTATTGCCTGGTGACGATGGTTTTTGTGCCTGTTGGTCCGCTGTTGTACCTGGGCGGACGACCATTGCCCTGCACGTGGCAGAAAGCCGTCCTTTCCACGGGCGGCTTTCTGCCGTTCACTCAGATCCGCGCCAATGCCTGCGCCAGGTCTGCGCGCAGGTCTTCAACATCCTCCACTCCCACCGACAGCCGCACCAGACCATCGCCAATCCCCAACTGCGCCCGAGTGGCTGCCGGGATGCTGGCATGGGTCATGATTGCCGGGTGTTCGATCAGGCTTTCCACGCCGCCCAGGCTCTCGGCCAGCGCGAATATCTTCACGTTTTCCAGGAAGCGTGTGGCGCCGGCCAGATCGCTTTTCAGGTCCACCGAGATCATCCCGCCAAAGCCGCGCATTTGCCGGCGTGCCAGCTCGTGCTGTGGGTGCGACGCCAGGCCGGGGTAATACACCCGCGCCACTTGCGGCTGCTGTTCCAGCCAGGTCGCCAACTCCAGCGCGTTGCTGCAATGGCGCTCCATGCGCAGGGCCAGGGTTTTCACGCCGCGCAGGGTGAGGAACGCGTCGAACGGACCTGCGATTGCGCCCACGGAGTTTTGCAGGAAGCCCAGGCGCTCGGCCAGTTCCGGATTCTGCCCGACGATGGCGATGCCGCCGATCACATCGGAATGGCCATTCAGGTATTTGGTGGTGGAGTGCACGACGATGTCGAAGCCCAGCTCCAGCGGGCGCTGGATCCACGGGCTGGCGAAAGTATTGTCGGCCACGCAAATGATGCCGCGGTCGCGGCACAGGCGGGCGATGGCCGTCAGGTCGGTGAGGCTCAGCAGCGGGTTGCTCGGGGTTTCGACCCAGACCATCCGCGTGTCGTCTTGCAGCGAGGCTTCGAACGCCGACAAATCAGTCAGGTCGACAAAGCTGAAGCGGTGCCCGGCGCTGCGTTGACGCACCTTGTCGAACAAGCGGAACGTACCGCCGTACAGGTCGTTGCCCGAGACGATGTGCGAACCGGCGTCGAGCAGTTCCAGCACGGTGGAAATCGCCGCCAGCCCGGAAGCGAAGGCGAACGCCTGGGTGCCGCCTTCAAGGTTGGCCACGCAACGCTCCAGGGCAAAGCGCGTGGGGTTGTGGGAGCGGCCATAGTCGAAACCCTTGTGCACGCCGGGGCTCTCTTGCAAATAGGTGGAGTTGGCGTAGATCGGCGGCATCAGCGCCCCGGTGGTCGGGTCAGGCGTTTGCCCGGCGTGGATCACGCGGGTGGCGAAGGCGCTTTTATCGTGCTGACTCATGCAAGGGATCTCCGTAAGTGATTGAGCAGGTCGACGCGGGTGATCAGGCCGTGGAAGCCCGATGCGTCGGCAATGATTGCGATCAGTCCACGGTCCAGCTCGGCCTGCAGTTCGGCCAGGCTGGCGGTGGGCGCCAGGGTTTGCAGCTTATTGGTCATGGCGCTGGCCACGTTCATCGAGAAGTGCGCAGCGTCCTGGTGCAGGCCCAACAGGATGTCTGACTCGTCGATGACTCCTACCAGCCGCTGGCCATCCACCAATACCGGCAGTTGCGAGACGTCGGCCAGGCGCATGCGCTGGAAGGCGGTGAGCAGCGTGTCGTCGGGGCCGACGCTGATCACCCGGCCATCCTCGAAACGCCGGGCGATCAGGTCGCGCAGGTCGCCGTAGCGCTTGTATTGGAGCAGGCCCTGGTCGGTCATCCATTGGTCGTTGTAGACCTTCGACAGGTAGCGGGTGCCGGTGTCGCAGACGAAAGTGACCACGCGCTTGGGTTCGGTTTGTTCGCGGCAATAACGCAGGGCTGCGGCGAGCAGGGTGCCGGTGGAGGAGCCACCGAGAATGCCCTCGGCCTTTAGTAATTGGCGGGCGTGGTCGAAGCTTTCTTCGTCGCTGATGGAATAGGCCTGGCGCACGCTGGACAGGTCGGCAATCGAGGGGATGAAGTCTTCGCCAATCCCTTCAACCGCCCAGGAACCGGGGGTGCCAAGGGTGCCGCTGCGGCTGTATTCGGCCATTACCGAACCCACGGGGTCGGCCAGTACCATGGCCAGTTCGGGTTGTACGCGTTTGAAGAACCGGGTCAGCCCGGTCAAGGTGCCGGCGGACCCGACACCCACGACGATGGCGTCCAGGTCGTGCTGGGTCTGTGCCCAAATCTCCGGCGCGGTACTGGTCTCGTGGGCCAGTGGGTTGGCCGGGTTGTTGAATTGATCGGCGAAGAATGAATCCGGAATGTCTTTGGCCAGCCGCGCCGCTACGTCCTGGTAGTACTCGGGATGGCCCTTGCCGACGTCCGAGCGGGTGATGTGCACTTCGGCGCCCATGGCCTTCAGGTGCAAGACCTTTTCGGTGGACATTTTGTCCGGCACCACCAGCACCACCCGGTAACCCTTGGCACGGCCAACCAGGGCCAGGCCGAGGCCGGTATTGCCGGCGGTGGCTTCAATGATGGTGCCGCCGGGGCGCAGGCGGCCGTCGCGTTCGGCGGCGTCGATCATTGCCAGGCCGATGCGGTCTTTGATCGAGCCGCCAGGGTTTTGCGATTCCAGCTTGAGGAATAAGGTGCAAGGGCCGGTATCGAAGCGGCTGACCCGAACCAGCGGAGTGTTGCCGATCAGTTCGAGCACGGCGGGGCGGGAGTTTTGGGGCATGTCGTCACCTGGCTACGCAAAAGTAGTGTTCGATGGACAGCGCACACAGGGTGCCGGTTGCAGCGTAAAGCGTGTTTTGGACCATAGGCCGGTATTGCGCCGCTCGCAATGGGGCGGTCGGGCGGATGTCTTTTTTTGGCGCATCGCTGCTTCATCACGGGGCACGTCAAGCATGTGGCAGTGTGCGCCCCTTCGGCTCAGGCGGCGGAATTACGGGCGCAGAGCATGTTGGCCCAACGCTTGCTTTGCAGAATCCAAACTTGGATACAAGATGGGATTTTCTTATGCAGAACGAACATTTTGGCTGGACCCTTGGTGAATGGCTTGCCGCTTACCAGAGCAAGGCGCTCACGCCCGAGATCCTGCTGACCGTGGCGCACGCTTTTCCCGAGGCGGACAACGCCTGGATCTACCGGGCTACGTCAGAGCAGTTGCGTGAGCAGTTGGTACAACTGGCCGAGCGCCTTGCGGCGGTGGAGGGCGATATCGCCCGGTTGCCGCTGTATGGCGTGCCGTTCGCGATCAAGGACAACATCGACGCAGCCGGTTGGGAAACGACCGCCGCATGCCCTGAGTTCGCCTACACCGCTACGGCGGATGCGACCGTCGTTGCCCGTCTGCGTGCAGCCGGTGCAATCCTGATGGGCAAGACCAACCTCGATCAGTTCGCCACGGGTTTGGTCGGCACGCGTTCGCCCTATGGCGCCGTGGGCAACAGCTTCAACCCCGATTACGTCAGTGGCGGCTCCAGCTCGGGATCGGCCTCGGTGGTTGCGCAGGGTTTGGTGGCGTTTTCCCTCGGCACCGATACCGCAGGTTCCGGGCGCGTACCGGCAGGCTTCAATAATATTGTCGGGCTGAAACCGACCAAGGGCCGCCTGCCCAACACGGGCCTGGTTCCGGCCTGCCGGACGGTGGATTGCATTTCGGTATTCGCCCTGACGGTGGCAGACGCCGAAACCGTGGCAGGCGTCGCGGCTGGCTACGATGCCAAAGATGCTTACTCGCGCGTTAATCCCAACACCGCGCCGGTGGCAGTAGGCGCCACGATCAAACTGGCGGTACCGGCCAAGCTGGAGTTTTTTGGCGATACGCAGAACCAGGCAGTATTCGAACAGGCAGTTCGTGGTTTTCAAGCCCTGGGCGCCGTCATCACCCCGGTGGATTTCAGTGCGTTCCAGGAACTGGCCGAGCAGCTGTACTTCGGGCCGTGGGTGGCCGAACGCACGGTCGCGCTGGAAGGTATGCTCCAGAGCAACCCTGATGCGATCAACCCGGTGGTGCGCGGCATTGTTGAAAATGGCTACAAGTACAGCGCTTGCGATGCGTACAAGGCCGAGTACCTGCGCGCCGAGTTGAGTCGCCGTATCAACGACACTCTGGCCGGTTTCGACGCTTTGCTGGTGCCCACTTCACCCACGATCCGCACCCACGCCGAAATGGCCGTGGAGCCCGTGCTCTACAACTCGCAGTTCGGCTTCTATACCAACTTCACCAACCTGGCGGACCTTTCTGCGTTGGCGGTGCCTGCCGGCCTGCGCAGCGATGGCCTGCCGAGCGGTATCACCCTGCTTGCACCGGCATGGCATGACGTAGCCCTGGCCCAGTTGGGCAAGCGCTGGCAAGCCAGTCTGGACCTGCCGTTGGGGGCTACCGCACGTCATCTGCCGTCACCCGCGCCCGCCGTCCAGGCGCCAGGTAGTGTGCGGGTCGCGGTGGTTGGGGCGCACCTCACCGGGATGCCATTGAACTTCCAGCTCACCAGCCGCAATGCCGTACTCGTCGAGCAGACCCTGACCGCCAGCAACTACCGTCTGCATGCGTTACCGGGCACTGTTCCGCCCAAGCCGGGATTGGCCCGATCGGACACCGGCAGCTCGATCATCGTTGAACTGTGGGACATGCCCATCGCGCGTTTTGGTGAGTTCGTCGCCGAGATTCCCGCGTCACTGGGCATCGGCAACCTGACCCTTGCCGACGGGCGCAGCGTGAAGGGGTTTATCTGCGAACCCTGGGCGCTGGCCGACGCCCTCGATATCACCGCGTTCGGCGGCTGGCGCGCCTACATCGCCAGCCTGGGGTAAGCATGCAGATATCAGCCGCGAAAAAGTCCAGGGACCGCCCCGAGAGCCTGGCGGAAAGGATCTACCTGCAACTCAAGGAAGACATTTTCGGCTTTCGCCTGTTGCCTGGCGACCGCTTCAGCGAGGGCGAGGTGGCGCAGCGCGTGGGCGCCAGCCGTACGCCGGTGCGCCAGGCGCTGTATCGGCTGGAGCGCGAAGGGTACCTGGAGGTGTATTTCCGCAGTGGCTGGCAGGTTCGGCCGTTTGACTTCCAGTATTTCGAAGAGCTTTACGACGTTCGGATTGTGCTGGAACTGGCCGCTGTCAGCCGCTTGTGCTTGATGGAAGATAATCGTCCGGCGCTGGACGCGCTCCTGGCTATCTGGCGGGTGGAGGAGGGTGCGCGTTTGCAGGATGCCCAGGTCGTGTCTGAGCTGGATGAGCGTTTTCACTGTGGGTTGGTGGAGGCCACGGGCAACGCTGAAATGGCGCGCATGCATTATGAGGTGACGGAGAAAATCCGCATTATCCGGCGGTTGGACTTCACCCAGCCATCGCGCATTGCTGCGACCTATGAAGAGCATGGGCAGATTCTCGGGGCGATCTTGCAGCGGCGTAGCGAGGACGCGCAGGCCTTGTTGAAGAGGCATATTGAAGTCAGCAAACAGGAGGTGCGCAAGATCACCTTGCACCGGTTGGCTGTGGCGCGGGGGTAACAGGGATTGATGATGATCGTTCCCACGCTCTGCGTGGGAATGCCGCCTGGGACGCTCCGCGTCCCGCTGCTGGCGCAAGGCTTGAGTCCTGCGCAATGGTGACGCGGAGCGTCACGGGATGCATTCCCACGCGGAGCATGGGATCAATCAGCAAGTCAGCAAACAGGAGGTGCGCAAGATCACCTTGCACCGGTTGGCGGTGGCGCGGGGTTAGCAGGGATTGATGTTGATCATTCCCACGCTCTGCGTGGGAATGCCGCCTGGGACGCTCCGCGTCCCGCTGCTGGCGCAAGGCTTGAGTCCTGCGCAATGGTGACGCGGAGCGTCACGGGATGCATTCCCACGCGGAGCGTGGGAACGATCAGCAAGTCAGCAAATAGGAGGTGCGCAAGATCACTTTGCACCGGTTGGCTGTGGCGCGGGGGTAGCAGGGATTGATGTTGATCGTTCCCACGCTCTGCGTGGGAATGCCGCCTGGGACGCTCCGCGTCCCGCTGCTGGCGCAAGGCTTGAGTCCTGCGCAATGGTGACGCGGAGCGTCACGGGATGCATTCCCACGCGGAGCGTGGGAACG
>Ga0247816_10001135_pt1 | contig 13356 bp, 11 predicted proteins | sample UWRJL209509C1_FD_179930 | JGI IMG/M metagenome (GOLD analysis project Ga0247816, IMG submission 179930) | Plant litter microbial communities from Arlington Agricultural Research Station in Wisconsin, United States - UWRJ-L209-509C-1 | ecosystem: Environmental > Terrestrial > Plant litter >...
GCTATAGTTAAGGTTGATGTTATTATCCAAACATTCTTTATGGATAGAACCTGTTAAATCGCCCAAATCTAATTGGATGGTATCAAAATAAGATTTACTTAAGATAGTGTAACCTGCTTCAGTTAATGAGCCAGCTAAACTAACTGCCAATCCGTGGGTACGCTCTGCAATTAATTTTAAGCCTGTTGGACCATGGTAAGCTGCATAAAATCCAGCCATAATAGCCAATAAAGCTTGTGCGGTACAAATGTTTGAGGTTGCTTTATCTCTACGGATGTGTTGCTCGCGAGTTTGCAAAGCCATACGTAAAGCATAGTTATTATTGCTATCGATAGTTACACCGATAATACGTCCAGGAATTGAACGTTTGTATTCGTCCTTAGTCGCAAAGTATGCTGCATGCGGGCCGCCAAAACCCATTGGTACACCAAAGCGTTGGGTTGTACCCACTACAACATCTGCTCCCCATTCTCCCGGAGGAGTTAACAAGGTTAAGCTCAATAAATCTGCAATAACAGTTAATTTGATGTTTTGGGTGTGCAAAGCAGCAGCGAAATCTGTATAGTTAAATACTTCGCCATTACCTGCCGGATATTGAACAATTGCCCCGAAAAATTCTTCAGTTGCCGTAAATTCTTCGTGATTACCAATTACCAATTCGATACCGAAAGGGTTAGCACGAGTTTTTAAAATATCTATCGTTTGTGCAAAAATCAATTCAGACACAAAATATTTAGTCGCTTTTTGATTTTTACGCAAGCTGTATTGCATAAACATGGCTTCAGCCGCTGCAGTACCTTCATCTAATAAAGAGGCATTTGCTATTTCCATTCCGGTTAAATCGATAACCATGGTTTGGAAGTTTAACAAAGCTTGCAACCTGCCTTGCGCAATTTCTGCTTGGTAAGGCGTGTATTGCGTATACCATCCTGGGTTTTCCATTACGTTACGCAAAATTACGCCTGGCGTTAGGGTATCGTAATAACCTTGACCAATGTAAGATTTGTAAACCTTGTTTAATGATGCTGTTTGCTTTAAACTGGTTAGGTATTCTATCTCAGATTTTGCCTTTGGTAAATTTAAAGGTTGTTTTAATCTGATTTTTTGAGGAACAGTTTGTTCGATCAGTTCATCAATAGAATTTACGCCAATGGTTTGTAGCATAGCCGCTGTATCTTCGCTGTTTGGCGCAATATGGCGGTCTTGAAAATCTTCTTGGTAATGAATGTTTAAACTCATGCAGTTGATAAAAATAAGTTGCCGCAAAGGTAAGAAATTTACAAAACTTATTGGCATCAAAATATTGGCTAAAACGTCATATTTTGGTGGCAAAACGCTGATAAAATCTAGGTGTTTAGTCGTATATCTTTGAGCGCTGCCCACACATTTATCCCTTGTTCAATGTGTTCAAATAAATTTATAAGTAGCTGTAATTCTATTTATTATCTTATTTTTAACCTAAAGAACTTAAACTAAAAAGAAAATGAAAAAATTAAACCCCAACTCCTTACTATCGCGTGCTGCCATGAAACAAATTGTGGGTGGTGAAGATGGACCTTATATGCCAGCAATGTGCGATAAATGCATTGAACAGCTGTATGATCCTTATCATGTGCTATATTATGCCTTTGTACCATGCGTAGAATGGCATTGTCCTACACAAGAACCCGTGCCTGTACCTTGGCCATAGCCAAAACCTTAAATGCACTTGATTTTTATCAAGTGCATTTATTTAAGGGTACAATATGTTGAGCTAATGCGAGGCATAAACAAGATACTATTATTTATTTACTTTCCAGCCTTCTTCTTTATCGAGTTTTAAACGATAGGTTTTGGTGATGAAATCGCTATTGTCATTACTGTTTCTTTGAAAAGGAGCAAATACTGTATTTACTTTTTTAAGTGAAACCGTAACCTTTGCATTGTTATCATTTACCCTGTTAAAGTTTACAGGTTTTTCGTCTGCAAGTTCATAATTTACCACCTTAACCGTTGCTTTCTCTTCGTCTTGTTTTAGTACCAAGTCTTTCGCTTTATCAGTTAATTTAATGAGGTAAACATAGCTGCTATCTTTAGATAGAAATTTCTTTTTTCCTTCTTGCAGCGTTAAAGAAACATAACCTTCGTTTGCCAAAGTTTTATATTTCTCTAATTCTACCATATCTTTTTTGCTATTAAACTTCATTTCGCCAAAGTGAAATCTATCTGTTTTATATTCCGGATTTCCTTTTAGGTAGGTTACAATTACTTCGCCAGCTTCACTCTCGTTAATGGTGCCAACGTTTTTACAAGCACTAAAAGAGATTGTAATTAAAGCAATTAATATATAGGTGTATTTTTTCATGTTATAATTTTATATATACAATAAGTGATTAGTTCTTATTCTTCTTAAAGATATTTCCCTTTTTTATATTTTCCAAATTTGGTAAAATCATTGCCCCTAATATAATGGCGATACCTAGCCATCTTATTAGCGAAACTTCTTCATGTAAAACCAATGCCGACATGGTTACGGCAACTGGTAACTCTACAGAACTTAAGATAGAACTGAGCGTTAAACCTGCTTTCGGAATGCCAGAAGCAAAACACAAAGGCGGGATAACCGTACCAAATACAGCTAATATGATACCCCATTTTAATAAACTACCTCCCAAAGAACCATTGATTAAAAAATAGGGAGGAAGCAAAATAAAAATGATTATACACGCTCCAGTAATCATCAAAGCACTTTTTTGCAATACAGGGTATTCTGTTCCCAATTTACCGTTGAGCATTAAAAATGATGCATAAAAAGCAGCAGAAATTAAACCGTAAATAATACCAGTAAGGTTAAAACTAGCAGCTATACTTTCGTAATAACCACTTGCTGCAATAGTACCACCAAGTATAAGGATGATTGCTAAAATCTGATTGCCAGTAGGCTTTTTCTTGTAAATAATTAATTCTAACAGTACGCTAATCCACACAAATTGCATCAAAAGAATAATAGCAACAGAAGCAGGAACCAATTTTACGCATTGATAATAACATAAACTTACCATACCAGAAAAAGCACCAGCGCCAACTAGTTTCAGCCAATGGGTTTTAAGTACAACTTTAGGTGTTTGTTTAAATTTTGCCTTGTTTTGGATAAAATAAGCAGTCCATAAAAAAACTACACCAAAAAAAGCCTGTGTGCCGGTTACATCAGATAGGTTATAGCCTTCTGCATAAGCCAATTTTACAAAAGTAGAGAGGATGCCAAAACTGCAGGCACCAAAAAGTACAAGGAGTATTCCTTTTAACATAAAACCCCTTAATCCCCTAAAGGGGAAATTAGTTCAACAATTTTATTCATTAGTTAAAGTCCCCTTTAGGGGATTTAGGGGTACAATTGTTTTAAATAAAGTTGGATCGTGTTTTCCAATCCCAGGTAAAGCGCATCGCTTATTAAGGCATGGCCGATGGAAACTTCTAAAAGATTTGGAATGTTTTGTGCGAAATATTTTAGGTTATCCAAATCTAAATCGTGGCCGGCGTTTAGACCTAAACCTAATTCGTTTGCTTTTTTTGCAGCAGCAATATATGGGGCGATTGCTTTTTCTCTATCTTGATGAAAGCCACCTGCATAAGCTTCTGTGTATAATTCAATCCTATCAGTTCCTGTTGCAAGCGCACCTTCAACCATTTCGATAACCGGATCTACAAAAATAGAAACACGAATGCCAGCATTTTGGAAAAGTGTAACCATTTCTTTTAGATAAGTTTGTTCTTTTATGGTATCCCAACCATGGTTTGAAGTGATTTGACCTAAAACATCAGGAACTAAAGTTACTTGTGCAGGTTGATTTGCTAAAACAAGGTCGATGAATTTTTGCTCTTTGCAATTGCCCTCGATATTAAATTCAGTTGCAATTACTGCCTTTAAATCAAAGGTATCTTGGTAGCGGATATGCCTTTCGTCTGGACGAGGATGAACTGTAATGCCTTGTGCGCCAAAACGCTCGCAATCTAGCGCAACCTTTACTAAATCTGGATTGTTGCCGCCTCTGCTGTTGCGTAAAGTGGCAATTTTATTAATGTTGACGGATAATTTTGTCATTGGGCAAAGGTAGTTGTATTGTCCAATATGATTATAAATATCAAGTAAAATTCCATAACTTTCTGCCAATTTAAGCCAAAATAGAATTTAATGCGAATCACTCCTATCCTCTTTTGCTTAATGGTTTGTTTTTTAGGTGCTAAGCGAACCTTATGCCAACCAGCAACATCCTCATTGCAACAAGAAAAAAGAATAGATACTTTTCTGATCAATCGTTTAAATGACACAGCATATGCTTATAACTATAGAAGCCCAGATACAACTATTTATTTAGCTAATCTAGCACTTAAATATACCAGACAGGAAAGATTTATAAAGGGTGAAGCTAACGCTTTGATCAACTTAGGTAGAGCTTATTATACCAAGGGTGAGTATGATAAATCTTTAAGATTTACACTAGAAGGAAATAAACTTAGTAAGCAAATTGGGTATAAGGATGGGATTGCTATTGCATTGAACAATATTGGATTGATTTTTATAGGTCAGAACAAAATTAAAGAAGCACTAGCTGAGCTTAATCGTGCGGTTTTAATTAACAATCAAATCAAAAACGATAAAAACCTGACGGCAAACTACTTCAACATTGCGCTTTGCCATGTAGAACTTAACAATTATAAAGATGCACTAATTGCATTAGATCAAACAGTTAGGTTGAGCAAAAAGGTAAACAATGAATTACTTTTAGTAATGGCAACTAATAAGCTTGGCGACATTGCATTTAGAAGAAAAGAATACCAAAAGGCAATTACTTTTTATATGCAGGTAATTAATCATAAAAAAATACCACACGAATGGGAAGATGCATTCGCTTATACAGGCATTGCCCTATCTTATTTCGAATTACAGCAATATCAAAAGGCAATCATTAATGGAGAGAAAGGGTTGGTTTACGCCAAAAACGTAAACGCACATTGGGATATAGAACGTGCATTAGCCGTTTTAAATAAAGCCTATGCAGCAGTAGGTAATTATAAAAGAGCTTATGAGTATTTGCAAAGCAATAAAAAATACAATGATAGCTTGTACAACGAACAAAAGGAAAAGGAAATTAATGCACTGCATTTAAAGCAAAAGCAAATAGAAAATGAAGACCTAGAACATCAAATTGAACTCAAAAAACAAAAAGAAAAGCTAAGCCAATTGATTATGGCCATTGCTAGTCTTTTCGTCATCTTTTTAAGCATTATCCTAATCATTAAATATAGGAAAAATAGAGAAGTAAGATTGCTTAATCAAGAATTGATTGAAAGCAATCTTGACATTGCAAATCAAAAAGATAAAATCTCACTTCAACACCAAGCTTTAGCAGACTTAAATCACTCTAAAGATCAGTTGTTTTCAGTTATTGGTCACGATCTAAGAAGTCCGATATTATCAATTATTCAAACTATTGATCTCTTAAGGTCAAATCATTTGTCGGCCGAAGAGACAAAAATGATACTCGACCGCTTTTTTGAAAAACTTACTGCTACAGCAACGATGTTAGATAATTTATTGCTATGGGCCAATCAGCAAAAGAACAAGGTAAAGGTTGAGCCTTCTAGTTTCTTTCTGCCCCAGTTAACCGATCAACTCTTGCTGGTTTTAAACTTTATGGCAAATGAAAAGCAGGTAGATATAGTGCATTTTTCGCATACAGAGGCTCAAGCTTTTGCAGATATCAATCACTCGAGAATTATACTGCAAAACCTGATCAGCAATGCCATTAAGTTTACACCCTCAAATGGAAATATCCATATCCATTATTTTAGAACAGAAGAGAAAGTTGGAATGGTGATTAAAGACTCTGGTATAGGAATAGCAAAAGATAAATTAGAGAAGCTATTTCATGTGGTTGGAAAGGAAATCTCTACTTATGGAACTGCCAACGAAAAGGGAATTGGTATAGGCTTAATGTTAGTTAAAAAATATGCAGAAGAGAATAATATCGAAATTATCATTAACTCTGATGAAGAAGGAACTGAATTTGTACTGGTTTTTCCAACACAACTTTAATTAAAGATCGCTAATGAGAACGCACTTTGTTTTTTTGTTGCTGTTACTAAGCTTCAAATCCTATGCGCAAGAAATAACCACTATTAAACGTTACCAGGTAAATTACGCCTTAGCAAATAACGCAAATGAAAAGTTAATTGCCATAAGAAGCTTTGTAAAGGGCAATCAAAAATATCTGCTATTGGTTAACCCGCAAACATTAGCAACAAAAATTGATTTAGCGGCGAACTACTCCTTAGCTAAGCTAGATTTAGGTAACGTACAAGCCATTTTTAAAAAATCAGTGTATGTTAAAGTAATGGATTTAGCCTTACAAAACCGTAATTTGTTGCAAAATGCCGGAGTAGATCACGCCATCCTAAAAGAAAAAGGAATTACATTAACCATAGATCTTTGCCCTTCTCATAAGAATTTAGATCGCATTATTTTTCAATCGTTAATAGATGAGTTTACAAAGATTGAACAACCTGTACCATTGGCGATTTCAGTTTCTGGTAAATGGATGTTGAAACACCAAGATGATTTGAATTGGTTAAAAAATTTAATGATACAAAACAAAGTTGATATTACTTGGATTAACCACTCTTATAATCACGAAGTAAATAGTTTGCCACTGGCTGAGAATTTTTTACTTGCCCAAGGAACAAATTTAGATACAGAAGTTTTAGAGAACGAAAAATTGATGCTTACATACGGGCTAACACCATCAGTATTCTTTCGCTTTCCTGGTTTGGTTTCTGACCAAAAAGTTATACAAAGGATTGTAAATTATGGGCTCATACCTATTGGCAGTGATGCATGGTTAGCCAAAGGACAGCAAGCAAATGCTGGTAGCATAGTTTTAATTCACGGCAACGGTAATGAGGAAATTGGGGTAAAAGATTTTATTCAGCTACTTAAAAAAAAGCAAGTTGATGTGAAAAATAAACAGTGGCTATTATTTGATTTAAGACAGGGTTTAGAGAAAGAATTTCAGTAATTACAAGCCTGCTATTTCCAACTTAGCAGCTAACTCATTCAAATCGTTAACAACTACATCAATAATCGGGATTCCACTTACCTTTCTTTCTTGCTCAAAAGCATGTTCGGGTTCGCCAGGAATAATTACTTTTTGATTTGGGTCGATGGTTTTAGCATTTTTAAAACGCTCAATCCAATTGTCTAAATGGTCTTTAAATTCTTGGGCAGGACGAAATCCATCAACACGCATCGCTCCTAAAAAATGACCGAGGCCTTCGCCAACTGGATTAGCAGAGGGTTCTAAAAATGCCACAAAAGGCGGTACCCATGGGCCGTAATTAGCGCCAGAAAGCACAGCTGATAAAATATCTACAGTAGCGCTTAAGCCATAACCTTTGTGACTACCATGGTCTTTATCACTACCTAAAGGCAATAAAGAACCACCACTTTTTAACTCGTTAGGATTAATTGAAGAATTACCTTCTTTATCTTGCACCCATCCTTCTGGCACATCCTTATTGGCTCTTTGGGCAATTTCTAATTTTCCATTTGCTGCTGCTGCGGTTGCCATATCTACAATTACTGGCGGATATTTCCCAGCAGGAAATGCATAACACATTGGGTTTGTACCCAATAAACGTTCGTTAGCGTAAGTAGGCGCAACAAGCGGACTAGCATTGGTCATGCTAATGCCAATCATATCTTTTTCTACCGCCATTAATGAGTGGTAGCCTGCAATACCGAAATGGTTCGAATTTTTAACCGATACCCAACCGCTACCATATTTTTCTGCTTTTTCAATCGCCACTTTCATAGCAAAAGGTGCAACTACCAAACCTAAGCCTGCATCTCCATCAATAGTTGCAGTTGTAGGTGTTTCGTGTACAATTCTAATATTCGGCGTTGCATTTATTCTTTTCTTTTCCCAAAGACGAACATAACCACTTAAACGGGCAACACCATGCGAATCAATTCCACGTAAATCAGATTTGATTAAAACGTCGGTTGCTAAAGCCGCATGTTCTTCAGAACAGCCTATTTTTATGAAAACGGAGTGGGTAAAAGTTCTAAGTTTCTCTTCGGTAAAGGTGATGAAGTTCATTTTGTGAGATATGAGTATTGAGATATGAGAATTGAGATTGGTTGCTTTAGTCCCTGCCTGCGGCAGGCAGGTTTAAGCTTTGGTCTTTTAGCCTGGAAGCAACAACGTAAAATCTCCGCCCAACGGTTGGAAGTTTTCAATTAGTGAAGATAAAAAATCATCCCCATAATTTACATACATTGGCGCAAGGTTAACTACTCTTTCTTGCAAAGTGCCGTTTGGAAATAACCTATTCTTTACATTCTCGATTTGCTTCAGAGAAACCTCATGTTTTCTTTTTTCAGCTCTAAAGAGCTTTTTCTCTAGATTTTCTAACAAATGATTAGTCTTTGCTTTCGCAGAATCTGCAGCCTTCTCTAAAGTTTTATCAATCTTAAAAGCATTGAGTTTAATTTGATCAAAAGTTGCCTGAACAGCTCTCATCTCATCAGTTAAACTTAAGTTAAGCTCACTATTCCTCTTGATCCAGATCTTTTGCAATTCATCAGTTGATAAAAAAGCATCTTCTAATTTAAAGCCTAATTTATTTAAGTTTTCAGCGCTGCGTTTATCAATTAACAAAGCCGAATTACGAAGTAACAATACAGGAAAATCAGTCTGGTAAAAGTCGAAATTTGCTTTCAATTGCATCCAATAAGAAACTTCTGCACCACCACCAATGTAGGCGATGTTGGGCAAAATCACTTCTTGGTAAAGCGGGCGCATAATCACATTCGGACTAAATCTTTCTGGATGATTTTCAATCTCCATTAATAATTCTCCCTTAGAAAAACTGATGTCAGTATGATTAACGGTGTATAGATCATCTTTCTCGATTATCCTTTCACGTAAATTATCAATCAAATAAAAGAAATTAATATCTCTGCCATTAACCTGTGTTTTATAGCCATTTTCTTCTAAAGTTTGGCTGGTCTTTTCTGTTAAATGCGCACTGTTCTGCTCTGTAATATCTTGTTTAATGATGTGGCTAAATTGTGTTTTTAATACAGCATCGTCAGCATTGATAATGACCAAACCATAGTTTTCAAATAAACTATTCACTAAAACACGGGTAGCATCTGCGAGGTTATCATTGTTCAGATAAGCATTTTCTACTAACTTGGCTAGCTTTTTTCCATTTTTGCTAATGCCTAAATAAGCTTTGTAGGCCATCACAGCCGCTTCAACAGTTTTGGTACTTAGTCTGCCAGTTGCACCATTGGTTTGCTGTATCCAACTGATATTTTTCTCATCAACGCTAACATGGTTAATTTCTTCAAAATCATGATCTTCGGTGGCCATCCAATAGATTGGCACAAAATTCTTTTCAGGATAAGCGATCTTTAGCTCTAATGCTAAATTAATGGTAGTTACGATTTTGTAAATAAAGTATAGCGGACCGGTAAATAAATTGAGCTGGTGACCTGTAGTAACCGTAAAAGTATTTTCATCAGCCAATAAACCGATGTTATGTTTTACAGATTTATTGGTTTTTACATTTTGGTATTGTTGGTTTAAAACCTCAACCAATTCGGCCCTGTTACCTTTAAAATTTCTAGCGTCTACAGCTTTTTTAAGCCCATCCATATCCGGGCGGAAACTATAAAAAGATTTAAGGAATTCTTCATCATTTACATAATCTAAAACCAGTTTAGAGAATGAATGGGTATCCTGATAAGAGATATATTTAGCCTTCATGTTTTGCGAAATTAAGCTAATTTACGAAACATTTTTAGGCCTATGCTTTATTTTACAATTTGTCCATACAGGTCGAATTTTTTTAAGTTCATGCTCAGCATGATGGGACATGGACAAAGTTATGTGCATTTTTATTCATTGATGAGTGTTTAATCTGCTCCAGATAGAAAAAGCATCTGTTCGTACAGGTAAAATTACCTGTTTATATAATTTATGAGCATAGCCCAATAATTAATGATAGCTTAGGTAAAAATTTATTTAATAGATGTCTAAAACATTAACGCTCGCTCCAATAAAAACTAGTATTACGGTACTATTTGTTTTTGTATTATTGTTCTCTTGCCAAAAAGATGCATTGTATACACCATCAATTAAACAGCAATTGATCAAGAAAGAAGCAATTCTAGAGCTCTTTAACCAGATGCCAGTTACTACACTGCTTACGCCCAACTGGGAAGAGGCACTGCAAACGAACATGAATGGCAGTGCTGTAGTAAGAATGCCAATCAAAAATGTAGATAGGCTAAAAGACCTTCTTCCTGCTGGTTTGGATCTTGAGTTGAAGATGCCAGCTAACGGAAAGCAAATGAGCCTAAAAACTGGAAGTACAAATTCACAAACTCCAGCTAATGGTGGTAATCCCAATTATTTTGAACAGCATCCGCCAGAACTATTTATAGTTAGAGATCCAGTAAGTAATAAACTTAATGCCTACCTACTAAATTTTGTGCCGAATGATCCAAATGAAGATTTTGGAAAAGATAGCATTTGGACAGGTAAATTATATGAATGGAATCTTAAAGGCGAAACGGTTTGGGTTCAAGAAATTGAAAAAAATAAATTGAAAGATAAATACGGTCTTGAAAACCCTGTTGTTGATAATAAGAATAGTATCTCAGCGAGCGGAAAAATACTCAGTTTAAATGATAAAAAAGTGAGCTCTTTTTTTGGTTGGTTCTTAGATATAGTTGGTGACGTTGTCGGATGGATTGCCGATGTTTTGGGGTTTTCAACAACCTATTATTACACTAATAATGGATATGGTGGAGGTTATCGAATTAATTGGGGGACACCTGGGGGTGCAGGTGAGGGTGGAGAAGCCGGTTTTACTGGCCCAGTAGATAGAGGTGGTATTTACGGCAGTTATATACCTGGTTATTCCCAAGGAGGTGGCAGTTATGAGCCGTTTCCAAATAACCCAGGTGGTCCAAATCCTGGCTCTGCTGTTATTCCTGCTTCAACATTGTACCTAATCTCTGTATTACAATTAACAGATCCAGATCAAATGGATTTTTTGGCAACAAACTCCAACATATCAGATGAACTCGCTTTTTATCTAGACACAAATGGTAAAACTTTAGCTAATATAGCGTTTGCAACTTGGGCCATTGGGTATTTGAGTGATAATGATGAGTCATTATTCTCAGATTTGAATGAGATTAATAATATTCAAAATTCAACTATCAATTTACCCAATTTAGATGTTTCTCAATTGAGTAATTATCCAGCCTTCAAAAATTTAATAGAAAACCTACCTTCATTCATAAACAATTATCCGAACATTTTAAAAGCACTAGAATACACCACGGGCTTTAGTCCCAAAAAGATTAAAGAATTAATGCAACCTGGGAAAGGCCCAAAAGTTGTTGTTATCAATAATTTGAAAGATAATAAAGGGAATGATATAGTGGGTCATTATGATAAAAATACAAAAACAATACAAATTGATAATGGTTACGTAGATGATTTAAGTGCTGCAAATACTCCTGTAAAATATCAAGCAATGGGATTAATGTTAATTGTAGCAACATTGCATGAATTTGCGCATTTTGGAACAAATGAAAACTCATTAATTCCAGTTATTAAAAATCGATTAAAAGATCCTGATTATGAACCAGGCTGGGATTTCGAAGGCATCATTCAGCCTCAAAGCGGTCCAGGTTATTTGCAGCCATCTACAGCAAAGGAATGGTTAAAATATTATAAAATTAAACCAAGAATTTAGATGAGAGTAAAAATTTTATCATTTGGAATAATTTTCAGCCTTTTTTCTTGTAATTTAAGTGAAAAAAGAAGCGAAAATAGTAAAGATACTTCTGCTATTTTTCAAGAAATATTTAATAGTAAATCTTTTGTTAGGGAGAATATCTGTGTGGCTTCAGACAGTCTCTATCTTTTGAAAACACAATATTTTAATAATTCTTGGCCAAGTAAAAATAAATATTTTGATATTTATTTTATTAACGATATTCCTCAATCTAAAATATTGAATTTTGGGCCAAATGACCCCTATGATGGCAGAAAACGTTTAAGTGTATTTAAGTTTACTCTCAAAGATGATACTGCATCTATATCAATGCTTGATCATGGACCGAATAAATTTTGGGAATTTATTTTAGTTAAGAAAAACAGCTATTGGTCAATTGTTAAAGAGCATTTTGAAACGGGGGGTAAGAGGGAATATTACGGATTTGAAAAGGATCAATGGTATTTAGATTTAAAAAAGAAAATTAAACCAGTTAAACCAATGTTTCCACCACCGGAGCCAAAATAGAAGCAGCAAAAAAACAATAATGAATGAAATATTACAAAATTAAACCAAAAAATTAATAGTATGAAACATCATCGATATTTTACTTATCAATATTTTGTCTTTGCTTTTTACTATCCTGTTTAAATCAATCAGAATTAAAATTGACAGGATCTATTGGTACAACAAAAATTATCAATACAGTATTCGATCATTCCTCTTTGTTGAGGGTATGAAACCAGATGATACTTTATACATTATTAAATCAAAATACTTTAATAAAAGTTGGCTGTCTTAAACAACACAATTCAGGTTGATCTATATCGATGAAAATAATAAAGCAAGCTTAGTTAATAGAGGCTTTAATCAAGCATATGATAAAAGAATGAGAATTGGCATCCCAACCTTTAAAAAGGTTGGAGATAGCATTTATCTAAACCTTATTGATTATGGTTTCCAATCACAACATAATTATAAACTAATTCATGAAAAAGATTGGAAAATTATGAAATATAAGAGCGTAGAATTCTAGAATATGCCAGAAAGGTTGATGTGGATTATCCAAAACTCGTATCGAAAATGAATATTACACCTGGTTGGCAAAAGGTTACAGGCAATATTCAGGTCGGAGATAGAATAAGTTATCACGTCCCTAATTCGTCTGGAGATGGAGCCGACTGGACGCATTCAGCAATTGTGACTGAAGTAGATTCAGATGGTTTTGCCACAAAAGTAAGTAGTAAATTGGGGGCTTTCTACCAAATAATTGAGCATCATCCACGCGATATTTCTCCAAATTACGGCAGCAATGCACCCACATTTACAATAGGTACAGTAACGCATCCATCTTGAATATATTGGAGAAAAAAATAAAGTGTATTTATGAAGAAAATATTTTCCATAATAATTACTTTAATTTGTTTGACGAACTTGGCAAACGGGCAAGATACTTTAGGCAGGGATCTCAAAAAATTAGCTCGATTAAAGGCATATTGCGATATATACGGCGGA
>Ga0247816_10001137_pt1 | contig 13350 bp, 13 predicted proteins | sample UWRJL209509C1_FD_179930 | JGI IMG/M metagenome (GOLD analysis project Ga0247816, IMG submission 179930) | Plant litter microbial communities from Arlington Agricultural Research Station in Wisconsin, United States - UWRJ-L209-509C-1 | ecosystem: Environmental > Terrestrial > Plant litter >...
AGAATCAGTAACTCCTTGATGATATTGGTACCAAGTTGATTCTTTAGCAACAAAGCCTTTAAGAGCGTCACGGTTTTCCTGAGATGGATCTTGCCAGTATTTCTGAATAGGGTTCCAATCTGTACTCAATCCTTCTACATAAGCATTGCCATTTTGCGAGATAATTCCTGTTATCTTTTCTGGGTTCGCCATTGCCAGTCTAAGTCCGGTCGGTGCTCCATAATCGAAAATGTAAATAGCAAACCGCTGCATTCCCATTATATCAATAAAAGACTGCATAGTCGTTGCTAGATTATCAAAAGTGTAGGTAAAATTTAAATGATCGGGTGCATCAGAAAAACCGAATCCAGGCATATCAGGTGCAATAACGTGATATTTATTACTGAGGATAGGAATAAGGTTCCGGAACATATGTGATGATGTTGGGTAACCATGCATTAACAGGATAGTTGGCCCATCTTTAGGGCCTGCTTCCCGATAAAAAATGTTTAAGCCATTCACTTTGATAGAATGGTATTGGATTGTTGAGGACACTGAGCTTATTTTAGACGCTTTTTCCTGGGCTTCTGCAGACAGACCACATACGACCCAAATTATTGCCAGGAAAGCAACAGTTTTTATTAATTCTTTCATGATTTATTTATTTAAAATTGTAAAACTTATGCATTTACCATTACGTATCTTCCTACTGCCTGTCCATTCTCTAATAGCCTCAACTTGTCAATAAGTTCCTTTCGTGGAAATTCTGAGGCCAGTGTGGAAAGGTTATTCGGCATCCATTCATCTTTTAAAAGGTTCCAAATTTCCACTCGCAACGCATTTCCGGTTTTGACCGAATCGATACCTGCTAACGTCACACCTCTAAGTATAAAAGGAAAAACCGATGCTTTCAATTCGGACGACGCTACCATTCCGCAGCAAGTAACAATTCCTCCATAGGACACAGAACTTAGCAAACCGGAAAGAATTTCACCACCAACGGTATCAATTGCGGCAGCGAACGCTGGTGGTGCCAAAGATTTTTCAAGAACTGAACTTAAAAAATGTTCTCGTTCAAGCACATTTTCGACACCCAATGTCTTTAATAGAAATTCCGAATTGTACTTCGAACTAATCGCAGTGACTTTATAGCCTAGTTTTAAAAGTATGGCGATTGCGATACTGCCTACCCCTCCTGTTGCCCCACTTACTGCTATATTTCCATGTGATGGCTTGATTCCGGCATCCAAAATTTTTCTGACACTTAACGCTGCTGTAAAACCTGCGGTACCATAGTACATAGAATGTTTAAGTTGCATTCCCTCAGGAAGCATGATTGCCCAGTTAGAAGGTATTCGAATATATTCTGAGAAGCCGCCATACGTATTCATCCCCAGGTCATATCCAGTTATAATAACTTGGCTACCTGTTGGGAATGCAGGGGCAGACGAGAATTCCACTGTGCCCGCAGCATCGATTCCTGGCACATGGGGATACTTTCTTGTAACCCCCTTGTTTCCTTTCGAAGATAGTACATCTTTATAATTTACTGACGAATAAGCCACCTTCACCAGTAGATCTCCTTCAGGCAGATCAGCCACGTTCATTAGCCTTTCTTCGACAGAAAATTGACCACCCGTTTCATATGCTACAAACGCCTTGAATCTTATTTCCATGATAATTGTATTTATGGTATTGTGTCCTCGATTTAAACTTTTATATGGTTCTTTCTCAGAAACGTGTCTATCAACGATGATATAAGCTCCCCATCTTCTTCAAGGGCGAAATGTCCAGTATTCAGAATATGTATCTCAACCTTATCCAAATCTTTTTTATAGGCGAAAGCGCCTTCAGCAGGAAAAATTTCATCTCCTTTTCCCCAGGTAATCAATGTAGGGGGCTGATATTTCTTCAAATATGCCTGCCATGCGGGATACATTGGAGGGTTGTTTCTATAACTATAAAACAGTTCGTATTGCACATCCAGATTGCCATCACGATCAAGACCAACCTGATCAACGATCCATGCATCAGGACTAATTGAATCAGGATTTCTAGTACCGGTTAGATATTGCCATTTCGTCGCATCTATTGAGGACATTCCGTTAATGAATTTCACATTTTCCGGCAGTTTAGGATTTGCCCAGAATTCCATAACGGGATTCCAGAAATCTGATAAGCCTTCAGTATATGCATTACCGTTCTGGACTAGGAGGGCCTGTATTTTTTCAGGATATCTGGTGGCGATTCGAAATCCAATCGGAGCTCCATAATCCATAATATATAAGCTAAATTTATCCAGAGACTTTGCCGCTATAAAACCGGCAACGATGTCAGCAAGGTGGTCAAATGTATACTCAAATGTTGATGGCAAGGGCATGGAGGAATTCCCAAAACCGGGGTAATCTGGAGCTATAAGATGGTAGTCGATTGCTAGTTCTTGAATAAGATTCCGGAACATATGAGACGAGCTAGGAAAACCATGTAAAAGCAGTAACGTCGGATTATTTCTTGACCCTGCTTCGCGATAAAAGATTTGTTGGCCTTCTACCTCTACAAAATGGTACCTAACATCCTTTGGACTTTTTAGGGTCAATTCTCCATTTTCTTTTAAGTTTTCTTGTGTTTTCATTTTTTCGATTTTAAGATTTTATAATACATATATTATCCGCCTACGTGGAGTTCAAAGCTGTTACCTTGGATATTTGAAGTACCTCGAAACTAAAAATGCAATGAAGCTATAATGCGCAAAGCGGAATTTCTTTTTCATATTAAAGGGCATTTCCATCTAGACTGGTTGGCAGTTCAAAAATCCATATTTGAATAATTTCAACCTGTGCAGTGCGGCTCATATTAATTGCCAAAATCGCCCATAGTTATTTTTGGTTAATTATGCGAAGAAGCGGAACGTGATTAGAATGGATAGATCCTTTCTTCTTTCTGAACTGTTACCCATTAAACAGTAGTAAGCTCATCTATAATAAAGCTCCCTCCGAACCGTCCTGTTCCGGATGATTTTTCCCCTCCAAAAGGCGAGTGTATTTCATCATTTGCAGTTTGATCGTTCACGTGCATCATCCCAGATTCAACCTGTCTTGCCAATTGCATTGCCCGATAAATGTCAGTACTGTGTACTGCACCGCTAAGACCAAAATCTGTGGCGTTTGCTAGCTCAATAGCCTCCGCATCATTTGCAAATTGAACAATCCCAACTGCTGGACCAAAGATTTCTTCTTTAAAAATTCTCATTTCTCTGGTTACACCAGATAACACTGTTGGCGTAAGCAGATTCAAAATGGCAGTATTTCCTGTCTCTACTGTTGCCCCCATTTTATTGAATCCTCGATTATACCAAGAATTCTTTTCAGAGCCTTATTGTCAATTACGGGACCAACTACAACATCTTTATCTTTCGGATCACCATATGACAATTGCATCACCTTTTTAACAAATTTTTCTTTGAAATCCTCATAAATATCCCGATGTACCAAGATCCTGTTTACCGAAATGCAGGCTTGTCCCTGGTGAAGGAAACGACCAAATACCGCAGATTTCACTGCTTTATCAACATCGGCATCATCAAGAACAATAAATACATTATTTCCACCGAGTTCAAGAGCTGATTTTTTCAATGTCTCACCGGCAATGCGACCTATACCCTTTCCTACGGGTGTAGAGCCCGTAAATGATACCATTTTTGAAACGGGGTGCCCTGTAAAATAATCTCCGATGATTTCAGATTTCCCGACAATGACATTAAAAACACCTGGAGGAATACCAGCTTCCTCGAGTAGTTTTCCAATCAAAGTCGCCCCAGTAACTAGTGACTGTGAGGCAGGCTTAACTACTAATGTATTTCCCAATGCAATCGCCGGTGCGATAGTTCTCATAGACAAATAAAGCGGAAAGTTCCAAGGACTGATTAAGGCAACTACGCCCAATGGCTTTCGGTATATATACGACTCCTTATTCTCCGTCGTTGAAGTCTGAGTTATTCCATGCATTCTTGTTGGAAATGAGCTTGACTCAACAAGAATGTCATAAACTTGCTGAACTTCTATCAATCCCTTTAAATAGGTACTACCAGTCTCAATAGCAAGCCAGTCTATGAACTCTTCCTTTCGTTCCATTAATATAGCAGCAGCCTTTAGCAAAAAGGTTTCTTCTTAATAGTGGGTTTGTAACTCCCCACGAAGAAAAAGCCGTTTTGGCCGCCGAAAATGCAAGATCAACATCGCCTTTTCCTGCAGATGTCAAGCTATGTATTACCTCTTCGTTGAAAGGGTTAAGGTTGTAGATTTTTACGTCCTCTAACCCATCTTTCCATACTCCGTTTATAAATTGTCTGTTGAGTGCTGTATACTTTTCCATAATTGATATTCGAGATTGTATCAGCAAAATAAGGTCAATACCTGGTTCCAAATGTGATCTTTCAGTTCAAAAAAAATGTCTCGAAAGTCCAAAATTCAAAGATCCTATACGAAGGAAACACTTTTGTTAAATGACCTTAAATGGCTAAAAATCTGGACTTTTTTGAAAAGTAGTTGATCGTCTTTCAATGCAATTTTACGGTATGAAAGCATCGTGCGGTAGATGCTGCAATATCCAAGTCAAAAAATTAAACTAAAATAAAATGAAAGCAAAAACAGTAATTGTAACAGGTGCCTCAACGGGTATAGGTAAAGAAATTGCATCGCAATTTCTAAAAAATGGGTATAACGTAGTGATAAATTCTTCTAATTTAGAGAACCTACAGGCCACATATAATGAACTCAATGACGTGGAGCACATAGCAATGGTTCAAGGAGACATTAGCAATTCTGAAATAGGGAAACTACTCGTTAAAACAGCGGTTGAAAAATACGGTTCGGTGGATGTACTCATTAACAATGCGGGTATTTTTGAACCAAAACCGTTTCTTGAGGTTGATGAAAAGTACCTCGACCGTTTCATTGGCATAAATCTCAAAGGAACCTTCTTTACCAGCCAGGCGGCTATCGCCCAAATGTTAACACAAGATGGCGGTTCGATTATAAACATCGGCACTGTGCTTGTTGACCATGCCATTAACGGTTTCCCTGCCACTGCGCCAATTTCCAGCAAGGGAGGTATACACGCACTAACAAGACAATTAGCCGCTGAGTTTGGTGGTAACAACATCCGGGTTAACGTTATTGCACCAGGAATTATCAGAAGCCCTCTCCAAGCGAAAACTGGCGTAGCCGATGCCGATACACTTGCTGGCCTGCATTTGTTACAGCGCATCGGAGAAACATCAGATGTAGCAGAGCTAGCATTATACATTGCTGAAAGTAACTTTATGACCGGCTCGATTATCAATCTGGATGGTGGCCATGTAAGCGGGCATTAGGTATCATGTCATGTTAATGAGGGTCAATATTGGTGTGCTAACATTCTCTATTGACCCTTTTCCTTTTAAAACTTAATTAAAAAATTATGAATCACACATATGATATTGACTTACCTATATACGAAGTATTACAGCAGTATTTTGAGGGTATTTTTACAGGAAATATAGCGCTGCTGAGGGATACTTTTCACCCTATGGCACTGTTGTTCGGCGATGTGGACGGGGCCCCATATTTCAACCCCCTAGAAGATTATCTTGACGGCGTTAAAAACCGGAAAAGTCCATTTCAAGCCGGGGAAAAAAATAAAATGGAGGTAATGGCAATTGATGTAATCAACATTATCGCTGTAGCAAAAGTACATGTACCCACGCTAGGACTAAACTACTATGACCTACTTTCTTTAAATCTACTCGTTGGGCAATGGAAAATTGTAAATAAGCTACTCACCCATGTAAAAATATAAATTATATCGTAGCAAATAGGGCGAAGGTAAGCCTACCTCGCCCTATTACTTGTAATAATCACTTTTCCCTTAGATCAGATACCTGATCACCTGCGAAACCCCAATCGTCCAGATCTATTTCTTGTATGACAACATGTACAAGTTTAGGGTTTTTGCCCAAGATTTTTACAAGCAAATCTGTAACACCTTTTATCAGTTCGCGTTTCTGATTTCTGGTTACACCTTCACGTGTAACCTCAATTTTTACATATGGCATAATCTATTGTTTTATGATATGGGTGTAGCTGACAGGTTTATTTCCAATGTAAAATCATTATCAATCATACTATCCCCCAAATTTGAGAAGAAATTTCCTGAACCGAATTTCATTCCGAAATTCGTGCGGTCTATCATTGCTTTTCCGTTTACACTCAAAATACCGTCGGATATAAATATTGTTGCGGGAAAGAATATAGAATGGCTGGTCTCTCTTATCGTCAATGTCCCATTAATAATGTAGACGTCATTCATTTCATGTTCTGACCCGACAATGTTAAATTCTGCAGTAGGGTATTTTTCTGCAGCAAAGAAGTCATCCGCAAGTAAATGACCAACAAGTTTTGCATTCGTAGTCGGATCGGTGATATCGGTAACCATAATGGAGTTGATATCAAATATCACGTTTCCCTTTACCACCGCATTCTGGTTAAATACGAATTCCCCTGAAATAATGTCGATTGTTCCTGTATGTTCACCCAGAACTTTCCTTCCTGTCCAAATAACAGAACTATTCTTAATATCTACAATAAATGTTTTAGTTTCCATAATATGATTCAATTTTTGTTTATATAAATATGGGCGATCTAAATTTTTATCGCTTTTTGAAAAAGCCCAGATAATTGTACGGAATGGTTCAAAGTAGATCCTATCCTTAGTTTAAACTGTTCGATTTGCATTTGGAGAATGTCCAAACTGACTTTTAAACATTCTTGAGAAATGTGCCACATTATCAAATCCAAGTGTTTCACACACTTCTCTTACTGACATATTAGATCCTAAAATAAGTTCTTTTGCCTTTTGAAGTCTTCTCTCCTTTATCCACTGCGAGGGGGGTGAGTTGTAGATTTGAAAAAAATCTCTTTTAAAGGTTGACAAGCTTCGGCCTGACCTGGATGCTAATTCTGTTAATGGCATTGGAGTCAACAAGTGGTCATGAATGACCTTTTCTAAATTCTCCCTTTTCATAACTCTTCCTTTCAAAAGCTGAGCACAGATATTAGTATTTTGTTCATGCAGCAGATATAGAAGTTCCATTATTTTCAATGACAGCAGTTGACCGTCCCTACAGTTAACTTCCTCAAAAAAGGGCTCAACCGATCTAACAAAATCATGTAATGGCAGTGTACGCTCAAAAACCTCGAAAGCCGAAAGCAAATCAGCCTTTTTGATATTGATCTCACTAAAGTCAATGAAATCACGCAAAAGTTCGTCACTCACGGAAAAAATCATCAAATCAAAGTTTCCGCCATATATATCGAAAGAATAATCAACAAGGTCGCATCGATGTATCAAACCAGCCCTACCTGCGACAACCTCCACCTCCATCTCAGCCCATTTCACACTTAGAGTGCCACTCATTACAAAAATTATTGCAGGTGAAAATAGGCTATTCAAGATTTTAATCTGATCAATTCTGCAAATACGAAACATTGGTGAATTAATATTAAAATGGATATCCTTTCCGCATTTCACCTCAGTGGAAGATTGTATGTTCATGTTGAATTTTATTAGATAATATGGCAGAAAAAGTAATTTTATCAGCTTTCTTTGCGTCTACGATTGAAAAATTTACGGTCTTAGAAGCTGAGCGGCTTACCCGTTTTAGGAAACTGTTCACCTTAACATTTTCTGTCATAGCAATCAGTTTGTCTTCTCTCATAATCAATATTTGGCGACAAGTCTGCAAAGAGACTGCACCTAAACCTAGAACCCAAATCATACAGAGATTGACAAGTTTTGCTGGATTTCGGAATATGCTTTTAGGCTGCGACATGATCTTCTATATGTTCAGCAACAGTAACCAGATTAACATTTATTGAAGAGCGAAGACTTTTGGGCTGTACACCGAAAAAGTTCTTAAATAACCTTGAAAAATGGGCGGTATTTTCGTAACCTAGGCTATAGCATATTTGCGTTATCGACATAGGCGTATACTTTATCATCTGCTGCGCTTTATCAAGTCGTTTTTCACGAATCCATGTTGAAGGTGCCATATTGTATATTGCTTGAAAGTCGCGTTTAAAGCTGGAAAGACTCCTACCTGCAAGTTGAGCAAGCTCTAATATGGAATATGGGTTTAGTAGATTATCATTCACGGTCGAGACTATATGTTGGCAACGATACACCTGGTGTTTTGATGAAAGGAGCTGATAAAGCATTTGAGAATCCTTTTCCACCATGTCGAAAAGAAGTTCCAGAAGTTTAAGTTTTACTAATCTATCAGAAATCTTACGCCCAGGCATAAAATAACCAGCAAGAGAATCCACATAAGCATTTAATCGAGTTCCAAGCGACCGTATTTTCACTGGAATAAACCCTGGACTAGGACTGGTTTCAAAGGCGACCATTCTTGCAAATTCTCTTAAAAGTGTTATACTCAATTTACATTTGATAAAATCTACTTCAGGATTGATATGCAGCGTTTTTATAAATGATGCTTCAACAAGAATATCTCTGTTTAACAAGCCCATCTGCCCCGCCTTTATTGTATAAGCTTCTGGACCATAACGCAGGCAAATCTCCCCCGTAATTACAATAAAAACTACCGGTTCTGCGAAAAGTAGCTCTTTAGTGGCACCAACAGTTTCCGTACAAAATTCGATCACGGGGTTCTGGTTATACCTTAATGAAGATTCGGAACCGTTTGGTTTAGATGATATAGTCATAGCTATCTGGGTTATAATTCTCGTTTAAAATTAACCCTCGGCACATTCCCATCCCGTTTTAATCGTCAAGGTCGGTAATATCATCGTCAAAGTCGGTTGAAATTGGTATCAATGCGGTACCCGAATTATTGGTTTTCTATTGACTTTTCAAAGTCTTTGGCCTCTTTCATTGCCAATAAGCATAATGATTCTACAATGACCGCATGCTCTATAACGCCTACTTCGTCACGTGCAGCTTCCAGATAATCCAATGCATCACTGAGTTTTTCGTTCATTCCCATTATTGATACAGTAGTTTTAAGATTGTGTGCCAACGCATGTATAGTGTCCAGATCAAAATTTTGAAGAGCTACCCGAAGTTCATTTAGAACTATTGGGACGATTGAGATAAACTGTTTCGTAGCCTTTCGTTCATAGACCATGTTTCCCTTACTAATAGCTCTAAGATATTGCAGATTAATTGTTTTGTAGGTATTTGGCGGCCGGGGTCGAAATGAAACAGATAATTGCTCGGTTACCTCTATAGGACAAAATCTCGATATTAGTAGGAATAACTGTCTTTCGTTTATCGGCTTAGAAAGATACTCGTTCATACCATAGCTAATACATTTTTCCCTTTCTCCCGCTAATGCGTGTGCTGTCATTGCAATAATTGGTATATCCATCCTAAGCTGCGTTCGAATATGCTGGGTGGTAGCATATCCATCCATAATTGGCATCTGAATATCCATCAATACCAGGTCATAGCTTTCTATCTCAAGTTTCTCAATTGCTTTGACGCCATTCCCGACTATCTCAAATGATAATTCCCATTGTCTTAGCAGATGTTTCATTAGGCTCTGGTTCATTTCGTTATCATCGACAACAAGTATTCTGATACTCCCAGGAAGATAATTTTCAAACCTGTTTGCACTGAGTTGTGGCCTTTCAGTATATTGTTCTGATGAAATAACATAGGGAATATAAAAACTGAATGTTGTGCCTTTCCCAAACTCACTGGCAACCCGAATGTTTCCCTTCTGGATATTTAAAAGATCTCTAACAATAGAGAGCCCCAAACCAGTACCTCCATAATTCCTGGTAGTTGAATCTTCTGCCTGATGGAATCGGTCAAATACGCCTTCTAATTTACTTTCTTCAATGCCTATTCCCGTATCACTTATAGAAACCCCTAGTTCTATCCTGTCACCGCTAATTTTCCTATTGAATATGTGTACGAAAATTTGTCCATGCTCGGTGAATTTTATCGAATTCCCTATTAAATTCACAAAAATCTGAGTTAGCCTTGTAGCGTCCCCAATTAATGTATCCGGTACCTGTACATCAATTTCTGCCTTTAACTCAAGCTTTTTCTCACTAATGCGCTCATGGAAAAGAGTTCTTATGGAATCAAAAAGCCCACGTATAGAGAATGGATTTTTTTCTATACGCATCATACCCGCTTCTATTTTTGACAGATCAAGTATATCATTTATTATTGATAACAAATTCTCTCCTGCTTTTTGGATAGAATACACAAATTCCTGAGCCTCTTCTTCAAAAATCCTATGTTTAAGAAGATTTGTAAAGCCCAGAATCGAATTGAGCGGTGTACGGATTTCGTGGCTCATATTGGCCAGGAAGTTCTCCTTAACCAATGCAGCTTGTCTGGTCTTTTTTTCGGCATAATCTAATTGCTGAATGAGGGTATTCTGATGCTTGATCCTACTGATAATAAACCACGAAAACACAAATCCAATGGTAACGAGAAAGGATATCATAATTGTACCCCAAAACCTAGCATCCCTACCGCTTCGCTCTACGGAGCTACTTAACTTAGACATCAACTTCTGCCTGCTGGAGTAGATTTTCTTCGTAACATCGCTAATTTCGTTTGACACGAATCGCGCTCTAGGGTTTGAAATAAGACCTATGTTATCCATTTTCCCAGCTTTCTTGTAGTCTGCTACAAGTTTGTGTTTTGCAGTCTTCTTTTCTCTGGCTATTTCCCGAAGCCTGTTGATAGAAGGAATAACTGAAAAATCCGCGGTGTTTGATTGTAGTGAATCCAGATATTTTTCTACCATAAAAACTTTTAAATCTACCCCCTCAAGATGCGTAATGTCATCGGTGGCTATTGCTGCCCTTATGCGGCTTTCAATCCATATTATGTCACGTTCTATTTCCCGCAGGTGGTTACTGGTTTGCAACTCTTTTAGCAGTCTTGAGTTTCCGTCGATTAGACTGTCAATATTCTTTGCTGAATTATATTGTATTATCGTCATTAGTGACGCTCCAATCAGAAATAGAATGATGATTAGACCGATGAAGTTTTTAGTGCTTATTTTATCAAGAAAGGTCATTTGATGTTTTTTAGGGGTAGGTTATAGTGTAACTAATCCGCTACAATACGTTCATTCGCTGGCTAAGTGCCTTGCGGTACGATTCGGCCACTGGAAGAAATTTTTCCTCGATGAGTACAGTATTATCCTGGAGAGAATCTATTTTGTCAAGTGCAACGATATAGCTCCTATGCACTTTTTGAAATCTCTCAGATGGAAGCCTCTCTTCTACTGTTTTGAATTTAGTATGTATTGCGTAGAGTTTCTTAGCTGTATATAATTTCACATAATCCCCCATAGCTTCTGCATAGAGAATATCATCCAGACGTAATCTACGCACAATATTTGTGTCCCTAATAAAAATAAATTCTTCTTTATTCCATTTTACTTCTTCCTTTTGGCTTGTCAAAATATCCTTGGCCCGATTAATAGCATTGAGGAACCGCCCTGGACAAATAGGTTTAAGAAGATAGTCAGCCACATTCAACTCAAAAGCCTCTGCGGCATAATCTTTTTTGGAAGTAGTAAAGATAATAACAGGGCAGTTGTTCCCAAGATTCCTTGTAAGTTCGAGGCCGGAAATACCAGGCATTTCAATGTCCAGGAAAAAGAGGTCAATTTCATTATCCTGTATGAAGTTGAATGCTTCTATAGCACTGGCACATTCGCCACAAATTTCTACATCCCTGATCTGTCCGGCTAATTCAGCAATTATTGATCTCGCGATCGGATTATCATCAATAATAAGGCATTTCATACGTTACATTTAACTCCCGATAGGCAACAGTTATGCCAGCACGCAAAACGCTATATATCATACAATTAGGAAACGGGAAAATATTTTATACCACGATATAACGTTGTAAAACGTTAACAACAACGATGAGGTATCAAATATGAAGTTGATTAAAAGTTAAGTATTCATCTTAAAAATAACTGTTCTAGGAGGTTTAAGAAAAGTCATTTAAACTGCGATCTTGAATACCCTCACCTGATTATATTCATTTTTTTTATTTTAGAGATAAGGGTCGATGGGGGAATTTGCAGAAGTTCAGCAGCACCTCCGACGCCACCAATCTTTCCGCTGCATCTGCGGAGGGCGTCAGCTATATATTCTTTCTCTATTTTTTGGATAGTCTCATAATTTTGCTTTTTTGTTTTCTTGCTTTCTTGTGCGGATACCCTATCATCTATAGGCAGATGATTAATAATCCCATCGTCATTCATAATGATCGCTCTTTCAAGAAGATTTTCAAGTTCGCGGATATTGCCTGGCCAATTATATGCAGACAATTGTTTTAAGGCATAATCACTTAGAGTAATAGGGCCTTTTTTCATTTTATTCAAATGCTGTTGAATAAAATATCGTGTTAATTCTGGAATATCCTCCTTTCTAGTTCTTAATGGAGGAAGAAGGATTGGGTAAATATTCAACTTTTGATAAAGATCTACTCGAAAGATACCAGCAACTACGTCCGCCTGAAGATCACGGTTTGTTGCAGCAATTATCCTGACGTCCATCTTGATGCTATCCAGTCCTTGTTTCCAAGTTAATTTTTCAATTTCCATATCCTGCAATGCTTTCAATAGCTTCACCTGGCAGTCCAACGAAATTTCACTTATATCGTCCAAAAATATAGTCCCTCCTTTTGCCTGTTCAAATTTTCCGATGTTTTTTTCGACCGTTCCAGTCAACCTGCCATTTTCGTAGCTGAATAGGTCATATTCAAATAAGTTCGGAGGTAGCGTAGCACAGTTTACTTTAATAAATGGTCTGTTTCTTCGTGCAGAATTATCGTGAATACTAAGAGCAATACGTTCTTTTCCTGTCCCACTTTCTCCAAGTAACAAAACAGACAAGTCATACGGAGCAACCGTATGCACATGGTATAAGACTTCCTTTAAAGCGGCGCTTGAGCCTATAATTTTATCAATATGCAAGCATTCATCTGATATTTCCTTTCTAATTAATGGCGTATCAGTAGGCGCTATACGGTTCACTGGCAGATTGTTATCTAATATACGGTATGTCATTCTTGTAAAAGACAGTTCAAGCTGGTCCAGCATAAGCAGGTGTTCGCTCGTATAGATATCCGCATGTCTACTCATAAAAGAAAAAATATATTTACCATAGTTTTCAGTTAAAATTGGAATTGAAAGCATCGATTGTAGTCCGAAAGTTCTATGCAAAAGTTTATCAAATGAATTTTCTATGATCCTGCGGGTGAATCCATCGCTTGAAAATAGACTTTTTTTCATAGGAAGGGTATACGAGTTTCTTGCGTTTGACA
>Ga0247816_10001139_pt1 | contig 13330 bp, 11 predicted proteins | sample UWRJL209509C1_FD_179930 | JGI IMG/M metagenome (GOLD analysis project Ga0247816, IMG submission 179930) | Plant litter microbial communities from Arlington Agricultural Research Station in Wisconsin, United States - UWRJ-L209-509C-1 | ecosystem: Environmental > Terrestrial > Plant litter >...
TGCGCCACCACTACCCCGACGAGCTGCTCAAGACCCACGAGCAGGTCCTGGGCCTTGCCATGCGCCAGGTGCGCGCCGACCTGGCCGAGCGCGGGGGCCGGTCGGTGGTGCTGTCGCACTGCTTCGCCGCCGGGGTGGCCGCCAGCGATGTGGAACGCGACATCAGCGCCGGAGGCCTGGATCTCGTGCCGGTGTCGGTGTTCGACGGACCGGACTACGTGGCTCTCGGCCACATCCACGGCCGGTCGCAGCTGAGCGACCGGGTGCGCTACTCGGGCGCCCCGTTGCACTACTCCTTCGCCGAGGCGGCCAAGCCCCGCGGCGCGTGGTTGGTCGACCTCGACGGCACCGGCCTGGCCGAGGTCGAGTGGGTCGACCTGCCCGTTCCCCGCCGGCTCAGTGTGCTCACGGGCGATCTCGACAGCCTCGTCACCGACGACGCCCACCGCGACCGTGAGAACGACTGGGTCGCCGCGATCCTCACCGACCAGGTGCGTCCGCTCGATGGCATGCGCACCCTGCAGGAACGTTTTCCGCACTGTGTCGCGCTCGAACACCGGCCAACGGTGACCGTCAGCACGGATGCCGCCAGCTACGCCGATCGCATCCACCGGAAGAACGACCACGAGATCGTCGCGGGTTTTCTCGAGTTCGTGCGCAACGGTGTGGGCGTCACCGAGTTCGAACGCGACCTGGTCGCCGAGGTGCTCGCCGGCGCCGCGCACGACGCCGACACACCAACCGACACGCAGACCAGCAGCGCCGGAGCGTCAGCATGAAAATCACCCGGTTGCGCATCGCGGGCTTCGGCCCGTACAAGAACGAACAGACCGTCGACTTCGGCCGGTTCGACGCCGACGGCATCTTCCTGATCACCGGCAAGACCGGGGCCGGCAAGTCCAGCATCCTCGACGCCATCTGCTTCGCCCTCTACGGGTCGGTGCCCCGCTTCGACGGCAGCGAACTGCGCCTGCGCAGCGACCACTGCGAGCCCGGCGACCCCAGCTTCGTCGAGCTTGAGTTCACCCTCGCCGACGACACCTACCGGGTCTACCGCACACCCCGGTACGAGAAGCCCAAGAAGCGCGGCGTCGGCACCACCACCGCCCAACCGGATGCCCGGCTCGAGCGGCTCGGCGACACCGGCTGGGAGGGCATCGCGGCCCGCCCGGTCGACGTGGGCAACGAGCTCAGCCAGATCCTGCCGCTCAAACAGGACCAGTTCCTGCAGGTCATCCTGCTGGCCCAGAACCGGTTCCAACGTTTTCTGCTGGCCAAGACCGATGACCGGCTGACGGTGCTGCGCACCCTGTTCGGCACGCTGCGGTTCCAGCAGCTCGAGGCCGAGTTGCTGCTGCGCCGCAAGGCCCTCGACGACGAACTGGCCGGCATCCGCGCCGGCATCACCGGCCTGGCCGTGGCCGCCGCCCGGCAGGGGCGCCCCGACGACGCCGACGCCGTGCTGCCGCCGGAGCAGCCCGATCTCGGTTGGTTCGAGCAGGTACAGGCCGAGCTCGACGACCGCCACGCTGCCGCCGCACGTGCCACCGACGAGGCCGGCCGCACGCTGGCTGCCGCCGACCAGGCGTTCGACGATGCCGACACCCAACGCCGCCGGCAGGACCGCCGCGACACCGCCGCCCGCACCCTCGCCGCTTTGGATGACCGGGCCGCGGAGGTCGACGCTCAGCGTGCCGCCCTGCGGTTGGCGGAGCAGGCGGCGCGGGTGTGGCCGCAGCTGCGTGCCCGAGTCGCCGCCGAGGCGGCGGCCGATGAGGCTCGGGCGGCCGAGTCCGCTGCCGGACAGGCCTGGGCGGAGCTCAGCGCCGCCCCCACCGACGCCGCCGCGACCGATGCCGACGCGACCGACGCCACCGCGGCCGACGCCGCCCCGACCGATGACAGCGGCCTGGCTGCCGCCATCGACGCCCTGTTGCGTCAGCTGGGCAGCCTGGCCGACATCCTGGTCGAGGAGCGCCAGCTTCCCGAGCTCGACAGTCAGATCAGCGATCTCGAGGCCCGCCACGCCGGCCAGGTCGACGACCTCGAAAGGGCCCGCCTCACCGTGCTGGCCTTGCCACAGCGCATCGACGCGGCGACCGACGCCCTCGCCGCCGCCACCCTCGGGGCCGCCGGTGTCGCCAACGCCGAGGCCGATCTCAGCCGGGCGCAGACCGCCCTCGCCGCCGCCGAAGACGTGCGCCGGCTCGAAACCGAGCTGGTCGGCGTGCACCGGGCCGAGCGGGAGGCCGTGGCCGCGAACACCGCCGCGGCACTGGCCTACCAGCACCTGGTCGACCGGCGGTTGGGCGGCATGGCCGTCGAGCTCGCCGCTGACCTGGTCGACGGCGAGCCCTGCGCGGTCTGCGGCGCCACCGAGCACCCGGCGCCGGTCACCGGCGACGCCGAAACCGTGACCGAGGCCGACCTCGACGACGCCCGCCGGCTGATGAGCCGCCGCCAGGCCGACGCGGATGCCGCGCGCGGCGCCACCGAGTCCGTGACCACCGCGCTCACCGCAGCCCGCACCCTCGCCGGCGGCACAGCCGGCGACGCCGAACCCGACAGCGGCGACCAGCTGGACGCGGCCCTGCGCCTCGCCGAACAGACCCTCGGCACGGCCAGGGACCACCTGGCCCGGGTGCCCGCCCTCGAGGCCGAACTGGCCCGCCTGCGCACGGACCTCACCGAAGCCCAGGCCGCGCTCGCCCCGCTCGAACTGCTGCGCGACGAGACCAGCCGTCAGCTGGCCGAACGCCGCACCCAACGGGCCGGCCTCACCGACCGGGTCGCCGGCCAGCTCGCGGGTTTCGCCACCGTCACCGACCGGGCCGACCGACTGCAGGCCGAGCTCGGTGTGGCCCGCGCCTGGCAGAGCGCCCGGCAGCACGCCCAGGCCGCCCTCAGCACGCTGCACAGCGCCGAGACCGCTCTGGTCGGGCAGCTCGCCGAGGAGGGCTTCGCCGACGAAGCCGAGGTCACCGCGGCCCGGCTCAGCCCCACCGACAGCGACCGCCAGCACAGCAATGTCCGGCGCTACGACGATCAGCGGGCCGCCGCCGTCAGCGTGCTCGGCGAGCCCGACCTGGCCGACCTGCCCGCCGAGCCGGTCGACCTCGCCCCCGTGCGCGCCCGCCGAGACGAGGCCGCCGCCGCCCGCGACGAGGCCCTCGGCCGGCGCAGCTCCCTGGGCGAACGGGTCACGGCGCTCACCGATCTGGTGACGGATGCCCGCACCCGGTTCGCCCTCGCCACCGACCTGCTCGCGACCCAGAGTCAGGTGCGCGAACTCGCCGCCGTGGTGCACGGTGACGACCCGAACACCAAGCGGATGAAGCTCGAGACCTACGTGCTGGCCGCTCAGCTCGAGGAGATCATCGCCGCGGCGAATAACCGGCTGCGCACCATGACCGGCGGCCGCTACGCCCTCGAGCACGACGATGCGCTGCAGTACCGCGGCAGCCAGGCCGGCCTGGGCCTGGCCATCCGGGACGAACACACCGGCCGCGCCAGGGCCACCCACTCCCTGTCCGGCGGGGAGACCTTCCTGGCCTCCCTCGCGCTGGCGCTCGGGCTGGCCGAGGTGGTGTCCAACCAGGCCGGCGGGATCGCCCTGGACACCCTCTTCGTCGACGAGGGGTTCGGGTCGCTCGACGCCGAAACCCTCGAGACCGCCATGAGCACCCTCGACGGCCTGCGGGCCGGTGGCCGCACGATCGGGCTGATCAGCCATGTCGAGTCGATGAAGGAGCAGATCCCGGCGAAGCTGCAGATCAGGGTGACCCCGCGCGGCGACAGCGAGATCGTCATCCCGCGCGAGCTTCCCACCGGAGCGATCGTCGATGTGTCCGCTCTTGAGATCGTCTCCATGGCTGGTTCATAGCCCGGTCATAGCCTGAGCGGCTTGTCTGAGTCCAGACGCGACGGGAACCCGGCGCCGAGGAAGGACACACGATGACCGAGCCGGGGACCAACCACACAAACAGCGACCACACGCCCACCCACCACACGCCCGCCGACCACACGCCTGCCGTACCGACTGCCGAGCCCCGGCCGCGCTGGCGCAGCCGCGACATCGTGGCGATGGGACTGGCCGCGGCCCTGGTGGTGGGATCGGCCGGCGGGGGAGTGTTCTGGGCCGCCACGGCGGTCGCCGGCAGCCAGGTGGCTTCGGCGCAGACCAGCAGCCGGACCGAGACGACCGCGCCCGAAACGACCGCGCCCGAGAGCACCGCGCCCGAGATCACCGCACCCGAGAGCATCGCACCCGGTACGAGCACTGATCCGGGCACCGGGACCGGCACCGAGGCCAGCGGCGGCTACCCGGGCCAGGGCAGCACCCTCGGTAGTGGCAGCCAGAGCACGGCCACCCTCGACACCAGCGCGGCCACCGCGGCACAGTCGGTGGGCGTGGTCGTGATCGACACCGTGCTCCAGTACGAGAACGCGTCGGCCGCCGGCACCGGCATCGTGCTCACCGCGGACGGTCAGGTCCTCACCAACAACCACGTCGTCGCGGGCGCCACCAGCATCACCGTCACCGTCGTCAGCACCGGTGCCGAGTACACCGCCGAGGTCGTCGGCACCGACGCCAGCGCCGACATCGCCGTCCTCGACCTGGTCGACGCCAGCAACCTGGCCACCGTCGACCTCGACACGTCGGCCTCCGTCGCGGTCGCCGATGCCGTCACCGGGGTGGGCAACGCCGGCGGCACCGGAGACCTCACCGCCGCGGCCGGCACCGTCGCCAACCTCGAACAGTCGATCACCGCCCAGAACTCGGACGGGTCCGACGCCGAGGAACTCACCGGCCTGATCGAAGTGGATGCCGACATCCAGTCCGGCGAGTCCGGCGGCCCGTTGTTCGATGCCGACGGCGAGGTGATCGGCATCAACACTGCCGCCTCCAGCGGCACCGCAGAGATCGTCGGGTACGCCATCCCGATCGAAGACGCCCTCGACGTGGCCGCGGCCATCGACGCGGCCGCCGCCACCGGCGTCGACACCGACACCATCAGCGTCGGGTACCCGGCCTTCCTCGGCATCGGCCTCGGTAGCACCACCGCCAGCAGCAACAGCAGCAGCAGCACCGCCGCCGGCACCGCGGCCGCCTCGGTCGCCGGGGTGATCGCGGGCACTCCGGCCGAACAGATCGGCCTCGCCGCGGGCGACACCATCACCGCCGTCGACGGTGTCGCCACCGCGACCGCCGCCGCGCTCTCCGACACCCTCGCCGGCTACGAGCCCGGTGATACCGTCACCCTCGACTGGGTGGATGCCGCCGGCGTCGCATCGAGCGCCGCCGTCACCCTGATCGCCGGGCCGGTCGCCTGATCGGCCCTGGCGGGGGCACAATAAGCGCATGACCAGCACAACACCCCACCTCAGCCGCGACGAGACCAAGCGAAGCTGGACCACTCTCACCTTCATCTACCTGGCCCTGGCCATCGTCGGCCTGATCGGCACCTGGACCTGGAACGTGCAGGCGATCATGCAGGCCAGCGACTTCATCGGAGACTGGACCATGAGCGGCCCGGCGGTGTCGTCGCTCACCACCGACCTGCTGGTGGTCGCCGTCGCCGGCAGCATCTTCATCATCGTGGAGGCGCGCCGGCTCGGCATGCGGGCCGGCTGGGCCTACGTGGTGTTCGGCCTGATCACGGCGTTCGCCTTCACCTTCCCGCTGTTCCTCGCACTGCGGGAACGGCGACTGGCCGCCGCGCGGATCGCCGCCGGACGGACCGGCGCCGAACGGACCGGCGCCGGGCCGGACTAGCGCACCCGCTCAGTCGGTGGTGGCGGTTTGGCCGTCGTCGCCGGCGAACCGGTCCCGCAACAGATGGAACTGGGAGACGGTCAGCCCGTGTCGCAGCAGGTACGGTTCGGTGCCGCCGAGCCCGCAGATGGTCTGCAGCGCGTGCAGCAGCGACGCCGGGTGGGGTTCGGCCGGCAGGGCGGCGACCACGGCCTCGTCGTGGGGGAGTCCGGCGGCGAGTAGGGCGAGGGCCAGCACCAGGCCGGCGGGATGTTCCTCGCCGGGGGCGTGCACCACCAGCACGCCGTCGTCCTCGGCGATCGCGGCCACTGCTTCGGTCAGTTCCCGCCCGCGGTGGCGCACCAGGTCGGCATAGTGCTGGTCGTCCGTGCGCACGGGTGCCGGGTCGAGCGGCGCACGGTCAAACGGTGCCTGATCGAGCGGAGCCGCATCGAATTCAGTTGCTGGATTGGTCATGCTGCCCTCCGGAACTGGTCTGGACACGGCGTCGCTGCCGTGGTGGGGACAGTGTGCACACCCGCGGTGAACGGGAGGTAAAGCCTAGACCGGGTCGGGCGTGAGGGCCGGAGTGCGCTTGCCGATCCGGCTCACGCTGATCGCCGCCGCGGAGATGCCGATGATCACCACCGCGATCACCACGATGTAGATCAGCACGCCCGGCCAGCCGCTGGGCTCGTTCGGGTTGAGGAACGGGTAGGTCCACCAGTCGGTGAACGTGCCGCGCAGCAGCGCGTAGACCAGCCACAGAATGGGGTAGATCATTGCGAACCAGATCCGGTTCCAGGCCAGCGCCGGCCGGCCCGGGGCGAACAGCCAGTCCAGCAGGATGAACACCGGTGCCCAGACGTGCAGAACCTCGTTCGGCCAGCTCAGCCCCACAAAACCGTCGGCCGGCAGGCCGCGCAGCAACGCGTTGTAGACCACCCCGGTGATCACCGCGTAGGCGAGGGTGGACATCCGCACCCGGGCGAGCAGTTCGGGTTCGGCGGCGACCCGTAGCGCGAGCACACCGCCGACGAAGAGCACCACCACGTTCATCAGGCTGGACTGGATGGTGAAGAACCCGAAGTAGCGGGTGGGCTCGAAGGCGTCGTTCAGCAGCTGGTCGGTGATCTGGGTGATGATCGCCGCCATGACCAGCACGGCCAGCGCGATGCGCAGCACTCCGACGATTCGGCGGTAAGCGGATGGGCCGGGGTCGGTCGCAGGATTCACCTATACAGAATACCGGTGAGGGGCTGTGCGGCCGGGAGCCGGGCGGGTGTCACCGCGGATGTCGCGCGACGATCAGAACGGGAACAGGAGCCGGTGCAGGAACTGGCGGGTGCGCTCGTGCTTCGGGTTCCGCAGCATCTCCTTCGGGTCGCCGTGTTCCACGATGGTGCCGCCGTCGACGAACGCCACCTCACTGGCGACCTCCCGGGCGAACTCCAGTTCGTGGGTGACGATCACCATCGTCCAGCCCTCGCTGGCGAGTTCCTTGATCAGACGCAGCACGTCACCGACCAGTTCGGGGTCGAGTGCGCTGGTGGGCTCGTCGAAGAGCAGCAGGTCGGGTTTGAGCGCCATGGCGCGCACGATGCCCACCCGCTGCTGCTGGCCGCCGGACAGTTCGAACGGGTAGCTGTCGCGCTTGTCGGACAGACCCACCCGGGTGAGCAGCTGCATGGCCTCCGCCTCCACCTCGGCGCGCGGCCGGCGCTGCACGATGACCGGGCCCTCCATCACGTTCTCGAGCACGGTCTTGTGCGGGAACAGGTTGTAGTGCTGGAACACCATCGCCGACCGGTCCCGCAGGGCGGTGAGCACCCGCTTGGGCACGCCCTTGGCGGCGCCGAAATCGATCAATGGCTCGCCGGCGATCTCGATGGTGCCGCCGTCGGCGAGTTCGAGCCCGTTCAGCGACCGCAGCACGGTGGTCTTGCCGGACCCGGACGGCCCGATCAGCGCCAGCACCCGGCCCTTGGCCACGGTGAGGTCGACGGATTTGAGCACGTGATTGCTGCCGAAGCTCTTCTGCAGACCGCGCACGGTGAGCAGGGCTGACGGGTCAGTGGGCGACATACCGGTCCAATCGCTTTTCAAGCGCGGTCTGGCCGCTGGAGAGCACCAGGCAGATCAGCCAGTACAGCGCCGCCGCCTCGAGATAGAGGGCCATGAACTGCTGACTGAAGGCGGCCACCTGCTGCGCCTCCCGGAACAGCTCGGTGACCAGGATCAGCGAGGCCAGAGAGGTGTCCTTGACCAGGCTGATGAAGGTGTTCGACAACGGCGGCACCGACACCCGGGCCGCCTGCGGCAGGATGATGCGGGTCAGCGCGCGCCGGTGCGACATGCCGACCATGTACGCGGCTTCCCACTGCCCCTTCGGCACCGACAGGATCGCCGCCCGGATCACCTCGGCCGCGTAGCCGCCGACGTTGATCGAGAAGGCGATGATGGCGCTGGGCCACGGGTCGATGACCAGCCCGAGCGAGGGCAGGCCGTAGAAGATCACGAACAGTTGCACCAGCAGCGGGGTACCGCGCACGATCGAGATGTACACCCGCGCGATCGACGACAGCCAGACCCGCCGGGACAGGCGCATCAGCGCCAGCCCGAGGGCCAGGACCAGACCGATCGCGAACGACGACAGCGCCAGCGGGATGGTTCCGGTGATCGCTCCGCTCAGGAGCGGCCACAGCGAGTCCAGCAGGAGCTGCCAGGTGGAGTCGCTCACTGCGAGACGTCGGCCCCGAAGTAGGTGTCGGAGATCTCGGCGAGCGTGCCGTCATCGCTGAGCGTGGTGAGGGCATCCGTCACGGCTTCGGCCAGCGCGGTGCCGCCCTTGGCGAACGCGAAGGCGCTCTCGCTGCTGTCGTCGGTCTCTGCGGCGACCTTGAGGCCCGCGGCGCCGGTCTGCTTCTGGTAGTCCAGGAAGGTGAGCTTGTCGTTCACGGTTGCGTCGACGCGACCCTGCTGCACCAGCTCGACCGACTGGGCCCAGCCCTCGACAGCTTCCACGTTCGCGCCGCTCTCGGTGGCGAGGGTGTACCAGTTGCTGGTCAGCGACTGTGCGGTGGTCTTGCCGGCCAGATCGTCGAACGAGGTGATGGAGTCGTCGTCCGTGGGAACCACGATCACGCCGGTGGAGTAGGTGTACGGGGCGGAGAACTCGTAGGCCTCCTCGCGCTCCGGGTTGATCGACACCTGGTTGGCGATGGTGTCGAAACGGCCGGCGTCGAGGCCGGCGAAGATGGCGTCCCACTGGGTCTCTTCGAACTTCGCCTCCACCCCGAGCTGGTCGGCGACCGCGCGGGCCACCTCCACGTCGTAGCCGGTCAGCTCACCGGAGCCGTCGGCGTGGTACGAGAACGGCCGGTAGGTGCCCTCGGTGCCGATGGTCAGGGTGCCGGATTCCAGGACCGAGCTCAGCGACTCGTCGGTGCCGCCCGCCGTGGAACCGCTGTCCGAGTCGCTCGCCGCGGTACTGCAGCCGGAGAGCACAACGGCCGCGAGGGCCACGGCTGCGAAGGCGGGAAGGGTGACGGAGAGGCGACGCTTCATGGAAAGAACTCACTCAATGTGTCTGTGGCCGGGTTTGGCCGGTGTGCGGGCGGATACCGAATGGTACAAGACCGTCACACGCCGGAATATTCCGATGACCCCAGATGACGAACCTGTCGCGCCCGGGGCTTTAGGCATATGCTGCCGCCGTCGCACTCAACCCGAAGGAGTCCGCGTGAAATTGTCGATGCTTCAACACGACCGATCGGCCGGTGTTCTGCTCGGTATGGCGTGCGGGGACGCGCTGGGCGCCGGCTACGATTTCGCCGGCCCGCTCCCACCCACCGCCGTGGTGGGCATGCGCGGCGGCACTGGCGCGCACTGGGCCAGGGGCGAATGGACCGACTACACGGCGATGGCGATCCCGGTGGCACGCGCCGCGGCCGACGGGCAAGACCTGCTCGCCGAGAGCACCCTCGACCTCATCGTGGCCGAATGGATGGACTGGGCCACTTCCGCGCCGTACTCCGGTCTGCAGCTGGCCGCGGTGCTCAGCGGACCGGAACGCACGGCAGAGGCGGTGCGCCGGGCGGCTCGCGCGCAACACGATCGGGTGGGTCGCAGTGCCGGTAACGGGTGCCTGCTGCGCACCGCGCCGGTGGCGCTGGCCTACCTGCACGACCCCGACCGGCTCGCCGAGACGGCCAGAGGATTGAGCGACCTCACCCACTGCGAGGCCGACGCGGGCGACGCCTGTGTGCTCTGGGGTCTGGCGATCCGGCACGCGGTGCTGGAGGGCGACCTCGACCTGCGAGTGGGTCTCGGCGCCCTCCCGCCCGGCCGGCGGGAGCTCTGGGCGGCGCGGATCGGCTACGCCGAGAAGCACGCACCGAGCGACTTCACCCGCAACGGCTGGGTGGTGCAGGCCCTGCAGGGGGCCTGGTCGGCGATCGTGCATTCCGATGCCACCGATCAGGGCCAGTACCGCTCCGGTCTGGAGGCCGCGGTGCGCGGCGGCGGCAACACCGACGCCGTCGCCGGGATCGCCGGCGGTCTGCTCGCCGCCCGCTGGGGGCTGGTGGCGGTGCCCAGTGAGTGGCGTCGACTGGTGCAGGGCTGGCCGGGACTGCGTGGAGCCGACCTGGTGCGCCTGTCGGTGCTTGCCGCCCACGGTCAGGACACCAACGAGGCCGGCGAACGGGAGAACTTTCGACTTCACGTAGTGCGCTGACCGTGGTGCGCTGACCACCGTGGTGCGCTAGACCGGAGTACGCGAGCCCGCTACGACCGCAGGGCGAGGGTGAACGGCAGCACCCCGGGAGCCCCCGCCCGGCGCAGCAACCGGCCGGCGACCGTGAGGGTCCACCGGCTGTCGCCGAGGTCGTCCACCAGCAGCACCGGGCCGTGTGCCCCGGCCAGGTTCGCGGCCAGCTCCTCGCCCACCTCGAACGCACCCCACACACTCGACAGGCGGTAGGCGCTGTTGCCGCCGGACTCGCCTGTCGGTCCGGCGCCGACCAGGTCGAGGGCGCCGAGCATCGGCAACCGGCCCACCCGGCTCAGTTCGGCGGCCACCGACGCCACCAGCAGCGGATGCCGGCGGGAGGGCATCGCGACCACGCCGACCGGCCGCTCGGCCCAGCCCCATTCGGCCAGCACCCGCACGCAGGCGGCCAGCAGGGCCGGCGAGGCGGGGGCATCCACTGTGCCGGGCGCGAAGATGTCGCGCAGAGTATTGCCCCAGCCGAGGTCGGTGAGCCGGGCGAGCGAGCGGCCGGGCAGCACCCGGTCGCCGACGTCGATGCGGCCCTTGGCGGTGACCCCCAGCCGGTCGGCGCCGGTGGGCCACTGGGCGCGCGGTTCCAACGCGACGCCCACCCGGTCCAGCGCGGAGCCGGCGGTGCTGGCGGCTCCCTCGGAGAGCTCGGTGGGGTACCAGGCGGTGGTGCAGTTGTCGCAGCGGCCGCAGGGCACCGCGGTGTCGTCGTCCAGAGCGCGTTGCAGAAATTCCATCCGGCATCCGCTGATGCGTTCGTAGTCGAGCATGGCGTTCTGCTCGGCCAGCCGGGCGGCGGCGATGCGCTCGTACCGGTCGCTGTCGTACACCCAGGGCTGCCCGGTGGCGACCCAGCCGCCGGTGACGCGGCGCACGGCGCCGTCGACGTCGAGCACCTTGAGCAGCAGTTCCAGCGGCGACCGGCGCAGGTCCACCCGGGCCTCGAGCGCCGGCGTCGACAGCGGGGCGCCGCCGTTGGCGGTGAGGGCGTTGATCACGGCCTCGGCCTTGTGCTGGCTGGGCATCGACGAGGTCGCGAAATACTGCCAGATGGCCTCGTCTTCCACTCCGGGCAACAGCAGCACATCGGCGTTGGCGGTGGCGCGGCCGGCGCGACCGACCTGCTGGTAGTAGGCGACGGGGGAGCTGGGCGCGCCGAGGTGCAGCACAAAGCCGAGGTCGGGCTTGTCGAAGCCCATGCCCAGGGCGCTCGTGGCGACGAGGGCCTTCACCTGGTTGGCCTTGAGCAGTCCCTCGGATTCCTCACGTTCGGTGGTGTCGGTCTGGCCGGTGTATGCGCGCACCTCGTGACCGGCATCCCGCAACAGCCGGGCGGTGTCCTCGGCGGCCGAGACGGTGAGGGTGTAGATGATGCCGCTCCCGGGCAGATCGTCCAGGTGGCTGAGCAGCCAGGCCAGGCGGGCACGGGAGTCGGGCAGGCGCAGCACGCCCAGGCGCAGGGAGGCGCGGGCGAGCGGACCGCGGATGGTGACCACGTCGCTCGCGCCGATGGCCACCTGCTCGGCGACGTCGGTCACCACCCGGCTGTTCGCCGTGGCGGTGGTGGCCAGCACCGGGATGCCGGCCGGCATGGTCCCGATCAGATCCCGCAGCCGCCGGTAGTCCGGCCGGAAATCGTGTCCCCAGTCGGAGATGCAATGCGCCTCGTCGACCACGAGCAGGCCGACCCGGTCGAGCAGGGCCGGCAGCTGCTCGTCGCGGAAGGACGGGTTGTTCAGCCGTTCCGGCGAGACGAGCAGAACATCCACCTCGTCGGCGCGCAGCTGGGCGAGCACGTCGGTCCATTCGTGGGCGTTGGCCGAGTTGATCGACACGGCGCGCACCCCAGCCCGGGCCGCGGCGGCGACCTGGTCGCGCATCAGGGCGAGCAGCGGCGAGACCAGAATGGTGGGCCCGGCACCCTGCCGGCGCAACAGCAACGTCGCGACGAAGTACACCGCCGACTTGCCCCAGCCGGTGCGCTGCACCACCAGGGCGCGCCGGCGCTGGTCGACGAGGGTTTCGATGGCCTCGTACTGGCCCTCGTGGAAGTCGGCGTCCGGCCGGCCGACCAGGGTGCGCAGAATGTCGAGGGCGGCGGCGCGGGTGCCGGTGTCGGCGCTCACAGGGCGTCGAGCCGGGCGGCGACGTCGGCGGGGAAGCCGCCGGTGGCGATCGGGCCCCAGCGGGTGGGGGTGATGCGGATGAGCGACTTGTTCTGCAGCGTCATGGCGGCGCGGTAGTCATCCCAGTCGGGGTGCTCACCGGCGATGCACCGGTAGTAGTCGACCAGACCGTCTCCGGCCGCTGGCATGTGCAGAATCTCAGCGTCGCCGTCGACCTGCACCCAGGGCCCGTCCCAGTCGTCGGAGAGCACCAGCACCGAGGTGCGGGCGTCCTTCTCGGCGTTGCGGGTCTTGGCCCGCGAGGGGTAGGAGGAGATCACGATCCGGCCCGCGGCATCCACCCCGCCCGACACCGGCGACATCTGCGGTCGGCCGTCGGCGCGGGTCGTGGCCAGCAGCATCCGGTGCCGGGTCGACACGAAGTCGAGCAGCGCGGGCAGGGCGACGGGGGTGCTGGTTGCAACGGTTCTGGCCATGACCTCAGGCTAACGGGCACCCCTGACAGGTCAGGCCGGGTCGCGGCTCGCTGTGCGACCAGTCGACACGCGGTCGCCGGTGCCGCGCAAGAGGGATGGTTGGATGGGGGAATGACTTCACTCTCGGCCTACATCGACGATTTCGCCCGCTACATCACCGCGTCCCCGTCGTCCTACCACGCGGCCGCCG
>Ga0247816_10001140_pt1 | contig 13327 bp, 11 predicted proteins | sample UWRJL209509C1_FD_179930 | JGI IMG/M metagenome (GOLD analysis project Ga0247816, IMG submission 179930) | Plant litter microbial communities from Arlington Agricultural Research Station in Wisconsin, United States - UWRJ-L209-509C-1 | ecosystem: Environmental > Terrestrial > Plant litter >...
GATGGCGGGGGACTCGGTCAGACGGGGTACGGCAACTTGCTTGCCGCACCGATAGCGAAACAGGTACTAGAGGCGGTGCTGAATAAATGAGACCCACAGCAGGGCTCACCTTCGGGGGACGATACGAACTGCAATCCCGCATCGCCATCGGCGGTATGGGCGAGGTTTGGCAGTCCGTCGACCTGGTGATCGGGCGCACCGTCGCCATCAAGATCCTTAAAGACGAATACCTCGGCGACCCCGGCTTCCTGGAGCGCTTCCGTGCCGAAGCCCGGCACGCCGCTCTGGTGAACCACGAGGGCATCGCCAACGTCTTCGACTACGGCGAAGAAGACGGCAGCGCCTTCCTGGTGATGGAGTTGGTGCCCGGTGAGGCACTGTCCACCATCCTCGAACGCGAGCACACTCTGCCCGCCGACAAGGTTCTCGACATCGTCGCCCAGACGGCCGCAGCGCTGCACGCCGCGCACGCCGCCGGTCTGGTGCACCGCGACATCAAGCCGGGCAACCTGCTGATCACGCCCGAGGGCCGCGTCAAGATCACCGACTTCGGCATCGCACGCATCGCCGACCAGGTGCCGCTCACCGCGACCGGCCAGGTCATGGGCACGGTGCAGTACCTGTCGCCCGAGCAGGCCAGCGGTCGTTCGGCGTCGCCGACCACGGATATCTACTCGCTGGGCATCGTTGCCTACGAGAGCCTCGCCGGCCGCCGCCCGTTCACGGGCGAATCTCAGGTGGCGATCGCCATGGCTCAGATCAACGAGCAGCCGCCGGACCTGCCGGACACCGTGTCGGAACCGGTACGCAACCTGGTGATCTCCTGCCTGGCCAAGAACCCTGCCGAGCGTCCCGCCTCCGCCGCGCACCTGGCGCGCGCCGCCATCGCCCTGCGGCGCGGCGACGTCGCGGCCGCGGCAGCATCCGTTCCTGCCGTGATGACCGGCCTCACCCCCACTGCAGCGACCATGCTGATGCCGGGAGCGGGCTCCGACGACGCCACCCAGCTGATGCCGGCCGCCGCTGGCGGAACGCAGCCGGGCACCCGCGCCGAGGCCGCCGCCGCGGCAGCCGACTCCAAGAAGAAGAAGAAACGCAGTCCCTGGACCTGGCCGCTGATCGCGCTCATTTCCATCCTGGGCCTGGTGCTTGTCGGCACCCTGGTGACGCTCTTCATGCAGCCCGCCGCCACGCCCGAACCTGCTCCCACCAAGACCTCGGCCGCTCCGGTTCCGTCGAAGACCCCCACGCCGACCCCCACGCCCACCTCCAACACGGTGTCGATCAACGAGGGCGACTTCCTCGGGCTCACGAGCTCCGCGGCCCGGGACAAGCTCAGCGAGCTGGGTCTCAGCGCGAACGTGGTGGCCGATCAGGCGGCCGAGTCAGCCGACCAGGTCGACACGGTCTACGGCATCAACCCCACCGGGTCGGTCGCCAAGGGCACCCAGATCGAGGTTCGCGTCTACGGCCCGATCGCCCTGCCCGAGGCGCCGACAGGTACGCCAACGGTCACGTCGGCGAAGCCGTCCCCGCCCGCCAGCGCCGTCACCATCAGCTGGCCGGCACAGTCCTGCCCGGCCGGCCAGGAACTGGCCGGTTACGAGGTACTCGCCGAGGGCAACGGCGCAACGTCGCCTGGGCCCATCGGAGCGGATACCACCACCGCCACGGTGACCGCGGGAACCGATGACTTCACGGTCAAGTTCCGCTACTTCTGCGGTGACGTGGACTCGGAGTACTCGGGCACGACCACTGTGGACGTCGCGGCGGTCGCCACCCCGCCCACCACCCCGCCAACCACCCCGCCTGCCGGTTAGGCGTTCCTTCCGAAGGCGGGCCGCCCCAGCGGCTGCCCGCCTTCAGATCTTGACTAAAATGACCAACAGTGTCCGCGAGCAGGGAGTTTTGCATTGACTGATGAGGGCCGTCTGCTTGCTGGTCGATACCGCGTCGGGTCGTCGATCGGTCATGGCGGCATGTCCGATGTGCACATCGGTACCGACTCCAGACTCGGCCGCACCGTGGCCATCAAGCTGCTCAAATCGTCTCTCGCCGCCGACCCCGCGTTCCGCACCCGGTTCCGCCAGGAGGCTCAGGCCGCCGCACGGATGGCGCACCCCACCATTGTGCGGGTCTTCGACGCCGGTGAGGAGACCATCACCGAGGACGACGGCTCCGAGTCGCAGATTCCGTTCATCATCATGGAGTTCGTCGACGGCCGCCTGCTCAAGGACATCATCAAGGAGGGCCCGATCGACGCGATCGAGGCCGTCCGCATCATCGACGGCGTCCTGACCGCCCTCGAGTACTCGCACCGCGCCGGTGTGGTGCACCGCGACATCAAGCCGGGCAACATCATGATCACCAAGGCCGGCCAGGTGAAGGTGATGGACTTCGGTATCGCCAGGGCGATCTCCGATTCGGCCACGACGGTCGCCCAGACCACCGCCATCCTCGGCACGGCCTCGTACTTCTCCCCCGAGCAGGCCAAGGGCGAATCCGTGGATGCGCGCACCGACCTGTACTCCAGCGGCGTGGTGCTTTTCGAGATGCTCACCGGGCGCCCGCCGTTCCGGGGCGACACCCCGGTTGCTGTGGCCTATCAGCACGTGAGTGAAGCGCCGGTCAAGCCCAGCTCGATCAACCCCAAGGTCTCGCCGGCTCTCGACGCCGTGGTCGTGCGCGCCCTGGCCAAGGACCGCTTCAGCAGGTACCAGAGCGCCGTGGAATTCCGCAACGACGTCGAGACGGCCGGGGCCGGGCACATCCCGGTGAAACGGCCGGCCGACGACCTGGTCGGCGGTTTGTTCGGTGCGCCGCCGGAAGTGGCATCCACTTCTGAGCTCGCCCTCAAGCAGCTCGCCGAAGACCAAACCATGGACCGTACCCAGCGCCGCCCACCGGTGATCTGGATCTGGGCCGGCATCGTCAGCGTGGTCGTCATCGTGATCGCCGTGATGTTCTGGGCGCTGAGCCTCACGCCCAGCGACAACCTGCCCGATTCGTCACGGCGGGTGCCTGTTCTGGTGGGCTTCAGCTACGACGCCGCCCAGGATGCCCTGCTCGAGCTGGATCTCGCGGCCACCAAGGCCGAAGAGAGCAGCCCCACGGTCGCCAAGGACGAGGTCATCCGCACCGATCCGCCCTCGGGCACCATCGCCCCGCCGGCCACCGTCATCAAGGTGTTCGTCTCGACGGGCGCCGAACTCGTGGCTATGCCCGACGTCGTCGGTCAGCCGTTCGCCGAGGCGGAACCGGCGCTGGTCGAGCAAGGCTTCGTTTCCGGCGCGGTCACCACCGAGAACTCCGCCAGTGCGGCCGAGGGCATCGTGCTGGCCACCACCCCGTTAGGAGGCGACCAGACGCCCGTAGGGTCGATTGTCGACTTCACGGTGTCCAGCGGGCAGGTGAGCATGCCAGACGTCGTGGGGCAGGCGCTGACCGCCGCCAACGCCCTGCTGCAGGCAGACGACCTTCAGCTCGTGCCGAGTCTGGTACCCGACTACACCTGCGAGAGCGAGTCGGGGTCACCCGTGAGCAAACAGTCTCTGCCGCCCGGTGATGTGCCGCAGAAGTCCGCGGTCGAACTCACCTACTGCGCCGGCTGAGCCGACAGTTCAACCGCTGGTCGAGCTTGTCGGGACCTAGCTGAGCTTGAGCATGGGGGTGAGGTGTTTTGCCCTCTCCCGGGCCTCCGGCAGGCCGGCCAACGCCAGCCAGTTGGCCACCATCAGGTAACCGCCCTCGGTGAGCACAGATTCAGGGTGGAATTGCACGCCGAGGATCGGCGCCGATGCGTGCCGCAGACCCATGATCACGCCGCCCTGGGTGCGTGACGTCACGATCAGGTCGCTGGGCACGGTGCCATTGACCACGGCCAGGGAGTGATAGCGAGTGGCGGTGAAAGGTTGGGGAACCCCGGCGTAGAACTCACTGTCATCGTGGGTGATCTGTGATGTCTTGCCGTGCATGAGCTCTTCGGCGTTGGTCACGGTCGCGCCGAAGGCCTCGGCGATGGCCTGATGCCCCAGGCAGACTCCGAACAGCGGCAGGTTGCTGTCGAGCGCAGCCTCGACGGCCGCGATGGAGACACCGGCGTCCGACGGCTTGCCGGGTCCCGGCGACACGAGCACGCCATCGAACTCGGCTATCCGCGCGGCGACATCCGTCTCGGGGAAGGCGTCGTTGCGCACCACCTCGGTCTCGGCACCCAGCTCACGCAGGTAGCCGTTGAGGGTATAGACAAAGCTGTCGTAGTTGTCGATGACCAGAATGCGCGTCATGGTGCACCCACCGTCACTTCCTGTTGGTTGACCATGGTGTCCACCCAGGGAAACACCCAGGTGGCGAGCGAGTAGAGCACGGCGGCCAACAGCACCAGCACGAGCAGGATGCGCACCCAGACCGGTCCGGGCATCAGTCGCCAGATTGCTGCGTACATGTGGTTGAGCCTCAGTCCTTGTCGTGTCGCTGGTGAATTGATGAGCCGCTACGCGGCAGGGAGCAGGGCGGCCAGCTCGGCCGGAGGACCGGCCGAGGTCGGCTGCCACGACTCGAAGACCCCGTAGGCGATGATCCGTTCCGCTGTGGAGAACAGCGGGTTGCAGGTGGTGAGGGCGATCAGCCGGTCCACGGCTGCGGTATCCGGGGCGTGTGGAACCGGTGCGATGGCTTCGACAGCGGTCGGCGGCACGTATTCGAAGTCCCGGAACCTGTAGGTGTAATAGCCGTCGGCGGTCTGCACGTAGATCGCATCCCCCAGCTGAAGCTCGTTGATGAGGTGCATCCCGCCACCGTTGGCGCTGCGGTGTGACGCGATGGCGAAGTTGCCCACTTCGCCGGGCATCTGCGTGCCCGGGTAGTGTCCGATGCCGAGATCCGGGCTGTTCAGCACGTTGGTGCCGACACCCTCGGCGATGGTGCGCTTGTAGGTGTCTCCGAAACGCGGCACGTACAGCACCGCGAAGGCCGCGGAGTCCCCAGGGGCTGTCGCCACGACGGGATCGCCGTAACCCTCGTCCGCCGCGGGGGCGGGAGCCGGGTCCGGCTTCACCTCGTCGAGCCAGCCCTGACTGATCGACTCTGCGGCGCGAGACTGGGAGGCGGCCATCACGGCGTCGTTCCACCAGAGCTGCCAACCGAGAAACAGGAGCACGAGGACGCCCCCGGTGATCAGCAGTTCGCCGAGCACACCGAACACACTCACCCGGGAGCGCGCCCGCTTCTGCGCCCCCCGCAGGGCTCTCCGCCCGCGCAGGGCCGGAACTTCGGTCTTGGCCGGCTCGGTCATGCAGTCGATTCTAATCGGGCCGACGCTGGTGATCCGCCGACGGTCCCCGGCGGGCCCGCGCAGGCAGTGACGCTAGAATCGCAGGCATGGCACGCACAAATCCCCGAACCAAGCCCGCCCGTCCCGAGGCCCGCGCGGGCGAAGAGGCCCCGAACGCCGTCTGGTTCAAGCCGGTGATGTTCGGCTTCATGCTCATCGGGCTGGCCTGGATCATCGTCTTCTACGTGAGTCAGGGTGCACTGCCGGTGGCGTCCTTCGGGTCATGGAACATCCTGGTCGGGTTCGGAATTGCCTTCATCGGCTTCCTGATGACCACCCGCTGGCGCTGAGACGTCGTTCACCACCTGTTCCTCCCGGTTTAACCACCCGTTCGGGTAGTCAATTACACCCGTGTAATTATCCCCAATGTGGAAACTCCTGTGGATAACTTTCCACCGGCTGTGTACAACCCTGGGGAAACGAGCGATCGGCGCCCGCCGCACCGGCGGGCCCGGCTCAGATGAACAGCTTGCTCAGACTGAGCGCCACGAGCAGGGCGGCGAAGGCGCCGAGCAGAACGAACTGTTGGGTGCGCTTGCTGCGCTCCCTGGTCTGCACAAAAATCAGGCCGATGACCGCTCCCCCGATGAGCCCGCCCACATGCGCCTGCCAGGCGACGTTGAGATTGGGTAAGAACCCGATCACCAGGTTGATACCGACCAGGATCAGCAGCTGGGTGGCGTTGCCGCCGAGCTTTCGCTGGATGACGAGGAACGCGCCCATCAGGCCGAAGATGGCGCCGGAGGCACCGACCACGGCGACACGCGGGTCGGCCAGGAAGAGCACCCCGAGCGAGCCGGCCAGGCCGCTGAGGAGGTAGAGCGAGAGGAACCGGCCGCGTCCGAGCATCCGCTCGAGGATCTGGCCGAAGATCCACAGTGTGTACATGTTCAGCAGCACGTGGAAGATGAACCCCGTGGAGTGCACGAAGACGCTGGTCAGCATGCGCCACGGTTCGAAGGCGATGGGGTAGGAGTAGATGCCGGCGTAGAGCAGCCGGTCGGTCACGCCCAGCCCGGGAACGAGCTGCAGAAGGAAGATGACCACCGTCAGGGCCATGATCGAGTAGGTGACCACCGGCTGGCCCGCCGCGGTCATGCGGCCAAACCCGGTTCGGGCGGCCGACTTGGTGCGGGGCGCGTTCTGGCGCTGCTCACGCATGCACTCGGGGCAGACGACGCCAACGGCGGCCTGGGTCTGGCACTCGGGGCAGATGGTGCGCCCGCAGCGCTGGCAGAGGATGAAGCTCTGCCTGCCCGGATGCCGATAGCAGAAGTTGGCGGCGGTTCCGGGCAGGCTGCTCATGTGCGAGTGGTCCTAGACCTGCTCGACGGTGATGCTCTCGATGACAACGTCGGTCAGCGGACGGTCGCGGCCGTCGGTGGGCACGACGGCGAGCTGGTCGACGATCTTGCGGGAAGCCTCGTCCTCGACGGCGCCGAAGATGCTGTGCTTGCCCTGCAGCCAGGTGGTCGGAACGACGGTGATGAAGAACTGCGAACCGTTGGTGCCGCGGCCGCCCTGGATGCCGGCGTTCGCCATGGCGAGCACGTACGGCTGGGTGAAGTCGAGCTCGGGGCTGATTTCGTCGTCGAACTGGAAGCCGGGTCCGCCGGTGCCCTGGCCCAGCGGGTCGCCGGCCTGGATCATGAAGTCCTTGATGATGCGGTGGAAGACGGTGCCGTTGTACAGGGGATCGGTGGAGGTCTTGCCCGTGGCCGGGTGCTTCCACTCGATTTCGCCGGTCGCGAGACCGACGAAGTTCTTGACGGTCTTCGGCGCGTGGTTGCCGAAGAGGTTGACCTTGATCGGTCCGAGGGTTGTATTGAGCGTTGCGACTGCAGTGTGCTTAGACATACGGATAATTCTTGCACAGCAGGATTCGCCGAATCCGTCTGCTTGTCAGGCATTCAGAGCGCTCACAGGCTATTCAGTGGCAAGATGGGCTGTGTTCACCACAAGAAACGATGGAGGGTCCAGATGAGCCTGTCACGCAAGCGCCGAAAGGAACTCACTCGTCTGCGCAAGAGCGCGGACGAACTGTGGAGTAATCAGCAGGAAGTTCTCGACCGCGCCAACGAGATTGCACGTGAGGCCGGCCGTCAGGCTGGTGTGCTCACTCGTGAAGAAGTAGTACCGCGCGTTCGCCAGGGATACGAGCACTACCTGCTCCCCGGAGTGCACGCCACCCAAGATTTTGCCGGTGGCGTTCGCCACCAGGTCACTGACAAGGTTCTGCCGGGGATCGGAACCGCACTGGGCACCGTTATGTCAGTTGGCGACATCGCCAAGGACGCCCGCATCGCCGCGCTCAACCGCGTTCGGTTCCAGAAGCCGGTCGTCGTTCAGAAGCAGGGTCTCGGCGCCGGAACGTACATTGCCATCGGCGTGGGCATCGCTGCCGCCGCCGGAGTGGCGTACGCCATCTGGCAGACCTTCCGAGCCGATGACGAGCTGTGGGTCTCAGAGGACGAGTCGCTGTTGGACTCGCCGATCGAGAAGTCCACGGACATCTAAGTTCGCAGCACTAACAGCCAAGGCCCTCGTCTCTGACGGGGGCCTTGTTGCGTCCCCCTCCACCCTTGAGCTGCTCCCCCGCCGCCGGTCGACTGTCAAGGCCCGCGCGACGACCTCACGCACGCCACCTGGGTCCGCCGTGGCCTCAGCGGCGCTGTGGGGCGGTGTGGGCGGATGCACCGCTCGTCCGTGCGTCCACGTGCCCAGACCGGTTCCAACGCGGTGACAGCGGCGCTGGGGGCCTCTGACCGTTAAACACAAAACCCCCAGCCGGTGAACCGGATGAGGGCGGGTACTGCGGGAATTCTGTGGAGCCACGGGGAATCGAACCCCGGACCTCCTGCTTGCAAAGCAGGCGCTCTACCAATTGAGCTATGGCCCCGAACCGGTTCCTCGCGAGGCGAGGATCTGGCGGAGATGTAAGGCTTTTCAAGTACTACGTGGGGATACCGGGATTTGAACCTGGGACCTCTTCGTTATCAGCGAAGCGCTCTAACCAACTGAGCTATATCCCCCCATTGGGCAGGTTTCAGACTAACGGAAACCGACGGAAAGTCCCAATCGAGGCCGACACTCGGCCCCGATCGGGCATCCGACGGTCAGTTGTTGGTGAAACCGACGAGCAGGCCTCCGGTGACCTTGACGCTCAGGTTGTACAGAACGGCGAAGATCGCGCCCAGGGCGGTGATCACGACGGTGTTGATGACCGCTACGACCACGGCGAAGCCCATCACGTTGCCGATGGACAGAATCGTCGTGAGTTCAGAGGCGCTACCGGCAATATCGGTGTACAGCGCGTCGATCTTGGTGAAGATCCCGGTTCCGTTCAGCACCGTGAAGGTGAGGAACGTGGCGACGATGGTCACCACGGCCATGCACACGGCGATCAGGAAGGACAGCTTGACGCTCGACCAGAAGTCGATGTACACCAGCTTGAGGCGCACCTGTTTCGAGGACGTTGCACCCCGGCTCGACTTCTTGGCCAGTTTCTCGGCGACACTACTCATTTGCTGATTCTACTTTCCCCGGCTCGATCTCGGTTGCAGCCTCAAGTTCGACTACCAGATTGCGCTCGGTGTTTTTCGCGATCGCAATGATCCTGTCTTCGGTCGCGAACTTTGCAAAAACGACGCCCATGGTGTCCCGGCCCTTGGCCGGCACTTCGGCGACGTCAGAGCGTACCACCTTGCCGCTGGCAAGAACCACAAGGACTTCGTCTTCCTCGTCGACGATCAGCGAACCGACCAGGTCGCCGCGGTCGTCGTTCAACTTGGCCACCTTGATGCCCAGGCCGCCGCGGTTCTGCAGGCGGTACTGATCGGCCGAGGTGCGCTTGGCGTAGCCGCCCTCGGTCACCACGAAGACAAAACCGTCGTCGGAAACCACGGAGGCGTCCAGCAGGGTGTCCTCGCCACGGAAGTGCATGCCGATCACGCCGGAGGTGCTGCGGCCCATCGGGCGGAGGGCCTCGTCGGAGGCGGTGAACCGGATCGACATGCCCTTCTTGGACACCAGGAGCAAGTCGGAGTCCTCGTCGACGAGCAGTGCGGAGACGAGTTCGTCACCCTCGCGCAGCTTGATCGCGATGATGCCGCCGGTGCGGTTGGTGTCGTACTCGCTGAGCGCGGTCTTCTTGATCAGGCCCTCACGGGTGGCCAGGGTGAGGTACTGGGCCACGCCGTAGTCACGGATGTCCAGAATCTGGGCGATCTCCTCGCCGGGCTGCAGCGCCAACAGGTTCGCCACGTGCTGGCCCTTGGCGTCGCGGCCGGCTTCGACGGCTTCGTACGCCTTGGCCCGGTAGACCCGGCCGGTGTTGGTGAAGAACAACAGCCAGTGGTGGGTGGTGGTGACGAAGAAGTGCTCGACGACGTCGTCCGCGCGCAGCTGGGCGCCCTTGACGCCCTTGCCGCCGCGGTGCTGGTTGCGGTAGTTGTCGCTGCGGGTGCGCTTGATGTAACCGCCGCGGGTGACGGTGACCACCATCTCCTCTTCGGGGATGAGGTCCTCGACCGACATGTCGCCGTCGAAGCCGAACATGATCTCGGTGCGGCGGTCGTCGCCGAACTTCGCGGTGATCTCCGTGAGCTCTTCACTCACGATGGTGCGCTGGCGCTCCGGGCTGGCCAGGATCGACTTGAACTCGACGATCTGCAGTTCCAGTTCGGCGGCCTGGTCGATGATCTTCTGGCGTTCCAGGGCCGCCAGGCGGCGCAGCTGCATGGTGAGGATGGCGTCGGCCTGCAGCTTGTCGACCGTGAGCAGGTCCATCAGGCCCTCACGGGCATCGTCCACGGTGGGGGAGCGGCGGATCAGGGCGATGACCTCGTCGAGAGCGTCGAGCGCCTTGAGGTAACCGCGCAGGATGTGGGCATCCGCCTCGGCCTTGTTCAACCGGAACTGGGTGCGGCGCACGATGACGTCGATCTGGTGGGCGACCCAGGCGCTGATGAAGCCGTCCAGGGCGAGGGTGCGCGGGATCCCGTCGACGATCGCGAGCATGTTCGCGCCGAAGTTCTCCTGCAACGGAGTGTGCTTGTAGAGGTTGTTCAGCACGACCTTGGCCACGGCGTCGCGCTTGAGCACGATCACCAGGCGCTGGCCGGTGCGGCCGCTGGTCTCGTCGCGGATGTCGGCGATGCCGGTGATCTTGGCGTCCTTGACCAGGTCGGCGATCTTGATCGCCAGGTTGTCGGGGTTCACCTGGTACGGCAGTTCGGTGATCACCAGGCAGGTGCGACCCTGCAGCTCCTCGATGCTCACCACGGCGCGCATCGTGATGGAGCCGCGGCCGGTGCGGTAGGCATCCTGGATGCCCTTGATGCCGAGGATCTGCGCGCCGGTGGGGAAGTCAGGGCCCTTGATGCGCTGGATCAGCGCTTCGAGGAGCTCTTCGCGGCTGGCGTCGGGGTTCTCCAGGTACCAGAGGGCGCCGGCGGCCACCTCGCGCAGGTTGTGCGGCGGGATGTTGGTGGCCATACCCACGGCGATGCCGACGGAACCGTTGACCAGCAGGTTGGGGAACCGGCTGGGCAGCACCGTGGGCTCGAGGGTGCGGCCGTCGTAGTTGTCCTGGAAGTCGACGGTGTCTTCGTCGATGTCGCGCACCATCTCGAGGGCCAACGGGGCCATCTTGGTTTCGGTGTATCGCGGGGCGGCGGCGCCGTCGTTGCCGGGGGAGCCGAAGTTGCCCTGGCCGAGGGCCAACGGGTACCGCAGGCTCCACGGCTGCACCAGACGCACCAGGGCGTCGTAGATGGAGGAGTCACCGTGCGGGTGGAACTGGCCCATGACGTCGCCGACCACGCGGGCGCACTTGGAGAACGCCTTGTCGGGGCGGTAACCGCCGTCGTACATGGCGTAGATCACGCGGCGGTGCACGGGCTTCATGCCGTCCCGCACGTCGGGCAACGCACGGCCCACGATGACGCTCATGGCGTAGTCGAGGTAGGAGCGCTGCATTTCCAGCTGCAGGTCGACCTGGTCGATCCTGCCGTGCTGCGTGAGGTGCGCGGCTGCTGCCGCGATACCGGCAGCGTCCGGAGCGTCCGGCGTGGTGCCGGTGGTGTCGTCAGATGTCAAGGAAACGCACGTCCTTCGCGTTCTTCTGGATGAAGTTGCGTCGGGATTCGACGTCTTCGCCCATCAGGGTGGAGAAAATTTCGTCGGCGGCTGCCGCGTCGTCCAGGGTCACCTGGAGCAGGGTGCGGGACTCGGGGGCCATCGTGGTTTCCCACAGCTCCTTGTAGTCCATCTCGCCCAGGCCCTTGTAGCGCTGGATGCCGTTGTCCTTCGGGATCCGCTTGCCGGCGGCGGCGCCGTCGGCGAGCAGGGCATCCCGCTCGGCGTCGGAGTACACGTATTCGTGCGCCGAGTTGGCCCACTTCAACCTGTACAGCGGCGGCTGGGCGAGGTACACGTAGCCGAGGTCGATCAGCGGCCGCATGTAGCGGAACAGCAGGGTGAGCAGCAGCGTGGTGATGTGCTGGCCGTCCACATCGGCATCGGCCATCAGCACGATCTTGTGGTACCGCACCTTGTCCTGGTTGAAGTCCTCACCGATGCCGGCGCCGAACGCCGTGATCATCGCCTGTACTTCGGCGTTGCCGAGGGCACGGTCCAGACGGGCCTTCTCCACGTTGAGGATCTTGCCGCGCAGCGGCAGGATCGCCTGTGTCTCTGGATTGCGGCCCTGCACGGCGGAACCGCCGGCCGAGTCGCCCTCGACGATGAAGATCTCGGACGCGGCGGGGTCCTTGCTCTGGCAGTCCTTGAGCTTGCCTGGCATGCCGCCGCCCTCGAGCAGGCCCTTGCGGCGGGCGGTCTCGCGCGCCTTGCGAGCGGCCATCCGCGCGGTGGCGGCCTGCAGTGACTTCCGGATGATCTCCCTGGCCTGAACCGGGTTGCGGTTGAACCAGTCGGAAAGCTGGTCTCCGACGACCCGCTGCACGAAGGCCTTGGCCTCGGTGTTGCCCAGCTTGGTCTTGGTCTGGCCCTCGAACTGCGGTTCGGCGAGCTTGATCGAGACGACCGCGGTCAGTCCTTCGCGCACGTCGTCGCCGGAGAGGTTGTCATCCTTGTCCTTGAGGATGCCCTTTTCCCTGGCGTACTTGTTCACCAGGGTGGTCAGCGCCGCTCGGAAGCCCTCTTCGTGGGTGCCACCCTCGTGGGTGTTGATGGTGTTCGCGTAGGTGTGCACGCTCTCGGTGTACGCGGTCGTCCACTGCATGGCCACTTCGAGGGCGATCTTCTTCTCGGTGTCCTCGAACTCGAAGGAGATGATCTCTTCGTTGACCAGCTCGGCCTTCTTGGCCCGGTTGAGGTAGGCCACGTAGTCCATCAGGCCCTGCTCGTACATGAAGCTGTTGCTGAGCGGCTTGTCCTCGGCGTCCAGGCTGTCCGCGCGCTCATCGGTGAGCGTGAGGCGCAGGCCCTTGTTGAGGAAGGCCATCTGCTGGAATCGGGCACGGAGCGTCTCGTAGTCGAACACGACGGTCTCGAAGGTTTCGGCGCTCGGCCAGAAGGTGATGGTGGTTCCGGTCTCGTCGGAAACCTCGTCCTTGTGCAGGGACTCGTTCGGCACGCCGTTGTGGAAACTCTGCCGCCATGCGTTGCCCTGGCGGCGTACCTCGACCTCGAGGCGGCTGGAGAGCGCGTTGACGACGGAGCTGCCGACGCCGTGCAGGCCACCGGAAACCGCGTAGCCGCCGCCGCCGAACTTTCCACCGGCGTGCAGCACGGTGAGAACGACCTCGACGGTCGACTTGCCCTCTGCCTTGTGGATGTCCACGGGGATGCCGCGGCCGTTGTCCTGCACGCGCACGGCGCCATCGGGCAGGATGCGGATGTCAATGGTGTCGCAGTAGCCGGCGAGGGCCTCGTCGACGGAGTTGTCGACGATCTCGTAGACCAGGTGGTGCAGACCGCGTGGACCGGTTGAACCGATGTACATTCCGGGTCGTTTGCGAACAGCTTCGA
>Ga0247816_10001141_pt1 | contig 13291 bp, 12 predicted proteins | sample UWRJL209509C1_FD_179930 | JGI IMG/M metagenome (GOLD analysis project Ga0247816, IMG submission 179930) | Plant litter microbial communities from Arlington Agricultural Research Station in Wisconsin, United States - UWRJ-L209-509C-1 | ecosystem: Environmental > Terrestrial > Plant litter >...
AAAGCTAAAACAGCTAGAAAGAAAGCTATTATTTCAACACATAATATTTTATTTTTCAATGTTATTTACAATGAATTTAGAAATACCAAAAGTAAAGCATATTTTTATCATAAACCAAAAGATATAGATAGCTATTCTTTACATAATACAGACGATACACCATTTTTTTATCATATTATTATTCTAATTGAATTACAAAAGGCGATTGATAATAATCAACTCTATACTTATCATTTTAATATGATGCGAAGTATTTTAGAAAAAACAGCTACTTTTTTTGGTTATAAACATTTTTCTGTATGTATTAGTAATAAAGAGGATGAAAATCTTTATTCAAGGATTTTAAATTTATTAAGTCATGGCGGCCATTCAATCTATGAACCTAAAGAAATGGTACAAGATAATAAAGAGTTATTTAAAAAAATTTTTAACGATTTTTTAGATTACTATCCTTTTAATAGAGAATATATTAAACCACAGAAAGCAACATGACCAAACCAAAAAAAAACTAAAATTATTAAAGTCGTAGAACCAATAAAACAAACCTATATCGACCATTTAACAGATTTTAGTTTTAAAAAACTGTTTGGCAAAAAAGAAAGCAAAGGTTTAGGCAAAATAAAGGAGCTATAAACATGGCAAAATCTAAACATAATATGTATGGCGATGGTATAGCAAATGTTGCAAAATGTGCTTATATGCGTGGATACTATCAAGGATTATGTTTGTCATTTGGAGATGATAAATTAACAATTGCTAAATATATGAAGCAGGCAGATTTTGATTTAAAACTAATAGCAGAAAAGACAGGCTTAACCTTACAAGAAATACAGGATTTATAAACCATGACCAAACAAAACCAAAGCGAATTAGGCAAAACCTTATGGAAAATCGCCGATAAATTACGTGGCTCAATGGACGCTGATGATTTTCGTGATTATATGCTTTCATTTCTATTTTTACGTTATTTATCAGATAATTATGAAACAGAGGCTAAAAAAGAACTAGGTGCAGAATATCCAAGCGGATTAATCAATCCTAATGAAAATCTGACACCATTAAATATATGGTATGCACAAAATCCTGATGATATTATTGATTTTGAAGATATGATGCGTCGTAGAATACATTATGTGATTAAGCCTGATTATTTATGGGATAATATTGCTAAATTAGCCAAGAATGACAGTGATAAACTTTTAGAAACTTTAAGTAAAGGCTTTAAATATATAGAGCAAGAATCCTTTCAGAGCACTTTTAATGGGCTTTTTTCTGAAATAAATTTAGATTCAGATAAACTTGGTAAAAATCTTCCAGCTCGTAATAAAACATTGTGTAATATTATAAAAGAAATAGCTAAAGGATTAGCGGAGGATTTTTCTAAAAATGTAGATACTTTAGGCGATGCTTATGAATATTTAATCGGACAATTTGCTTCTGGTTCAGGTAAAAAGGCAGGCGAATTTTATACCCCGCAACAAATTTCAACTATTTTATCTAATATTGTTACCCTTGATAGTCAAGATCCTAGCCAAGGTAATAAAAATTATCTTGAAAATATTTTAGATTTTGCTTGTGGTTCTGGCTCATTACTTTTAAATGTGCGTAAAAAACTAGGTAGTCATGGTATTAGTAAAATCTATGGACAAGAAAAAAATCCTACTACTTATAATTTAGCTCGTATGAATATGTTATTACACGGCGTAAAAGATTCAGAATTTGAAATTTTTCATGGCGATACATTAACTAATGATTGGGAAATGTTAAGAGAACAAAATCCCGCTAAAAAGCCTAAATTTGATGCAATTGTAGCTAATCCGCCTTTTAGCTATCGTTGGGATAATCCTGAAAGTTTAGGCGATGATATGCGGTTTAAAAATTATGGTATAGCTCCCAAATCAGCGGCTGATTTTGCTTTTTTATTACATGGTTTTCATTATTTAAAAGAAGACGGCGTAATGGCAATAGTTTTACCGCATGGGGTTTTATTTCGCGGCGGGGTTGAAGAACGTATTAGGCGTAAACTTCTAGAAGACGGACATATTGATACAGTTATTGGCTTACCTGCTAATTTATTTTATTCAACAGGTATTCCTGTATGTATTTTAGTATTAAAAAAATGTAACAAGCATGATGATGTCTTATTTATTAACGCCAGTGAATATTTTGATAAAGGTAAAAGGCAAAATTCTTTATCTGAAGAGCATATCGATAAAATTGTAGATACATATAAATACCGCACTCAACAAGAACGTTATTCAAGACGTGTTGCAATGCAGGAAATTATAGAAAATAATTATAATTTAAATATTTCACGCTATATTAGTACAACTGTAGCTGAAAAAGAGATAAATTTACAAGAAGTAAATCAAAATCTCGTAAGCTTAGAAGAACAAATTTTACTGGCTACTAGTAAGCATAATGAGTTTTTAAAAGAGCTAAAAGAATATGGAGTTTTATTATTGCCTAATTTTGATAAAAAAAATAATTAGAACAAATATTACTCATAAAAAAAGCAGAAAAATTTCTGCCTTTTATTTTAAAATTTAATTTATAATTATTTTGCTATTTAGCACTAATAATCGCTGTCATATTTACAATCCTTCTAATAGTTGCTCCTGGATTTAGAATATGAGCAGGTTTATTAATTCCCATTAAAATTGGACCAATAGTAATACCATTTCCGCTAGTTATTTTTAATAAATTAAAGGCTATATTAGCCGCATCAATATTTGGCATAATTAATAAATTAGCTGCACCGTCAAATGCCGTTTTAGGTATAAACTGCTGGCGAATATCTTCATTTAAAGCACTATCGCCGTTTAATTCCCCTTCAACATTTAAATTGGGATAATTTTGTTTAACTATATCATATGCTTTACGCATTTTTATAGCACTAGCTTTAGTTGATGAACCAAAAATTGAATGTGATAGTAAAGCTATTTTAGGATCAATACCAAATTTAGACATTGCATCAGCTGATAAAGCTGTAATTTCAGCTAATTCTTCAGCACTTGGATTTTCATTAATAAAAGTATCAGCAATAAATAAGTTATACTTTTCTAACATCACTGCATTTAAAGTAGCAATTGTACCGTTTTCTTTTACTTTACCAATTATGTTTATAATATGCTCTAAATGATGGTCATATCTACCAACTAAACCACAAATCATGCCGTCAGCTAGACCTTGTTTAACGATAAGAGAAGCTAAAAGAGTAGGGCTTCTTCTTACAGCTGATTGAGCAAGTGCTGGAGTAATACCATCTCTTAAACGTAGAGAATGATATAACTCTCCATAAAATGTTAAATCATCACATGGATCAATAACAGTTACATCTTTATCTATACAATAACGTAGACCAGCTTCTTTAATTTTATTAGCAATAATAGCTTTATTACCAATTAAAATTGGTCTGGCCAAATTTTCATCAATAACAGTTTGTATAGCCCTTAAAACTTTTTCTTGTTCGCCTTCTGCATATACTACTTTTTTTGGTTCTTGTTTAGCTTGTACAAAAACAGGACGCATTACTAAACCTGTATGATAAACTAAACGCATTAATTCTTGTTCATACGCATCTAAATCATCAATTGGACGAGTAGCAACACCGCTATCAGCTGCGGCTTTTGCTACTGCTGGTGCAATTTTTAAGATTAAACGTGAATCAAAAGGTTTGGGAATGATATACTCTGGACCAAAGCGTAATTCTTCGCCGGCATAAGCTTGTGCTACTGCGTCATTACTTTCTGCTTGGGCTAATTCAGCAATAGCCTTTACGCAAGCCATTTTCATCGCTTCATTAATTTTAGTTGCTCCGCAGTCTAACGCACCTCTAAAAATATATGGAAAGCATAAAACATTATTAACTTGGTTTGGGTAATCTGAACGTCCTGTAGCTATAATACAATCAGGACGTGCTGCTTTAGCAATTTCGGGGCGAATTTCTGGTTCTGGATTTGCCATAGCTAATATAATTGGTTTAGATGCCATTGATTTAACCATATCAGCACTAACAACTCCAGCTGTAGAACAGCCTAAAAATGCATCTGCATCTTTCATAACATCAGCTAAGGTTCTAGCATCAGTATTTTGGGCATACCGCTCTTTACTAGCGTCCATTGCACCACGTCCTTGATAAATAACACCTTTTGAATCTGCCACATAAATATTTTCACGGCGTAACCCTAAATCAACCATTAAATCTAAACATGCAATTGCAGCAGCTCCTGCACCTGAAACTGCCATTTTAATCTGAGATATTTCTTTATTAACAACTTTTAATGCATTAATTAAGGCTGCAGCACTAATAACTGCTGTACCATGCTGATCATCGTGAAAAATAGGAATACCCATTCTTTTTGATAATTCTTTTTCAATATAAAAACATTCAGGTGCTTTAATATCTTCTAAATTGATACCGCCTAGCGTTGGCTCTAAACTTGCAATGATATCGATTAACTTATCTGGGTCTTTTTCATCTATTTCTATATCAAATACATCAATATTAGCAAATTTTTTAAATAAACACGCTTTGCCTTCCATTACAGGTTTACTGGCATAAGGACCAATATCTCCTAAGCCAAGTACAGCAGTTCCATTTGTAATTACTCCAACTAAATTCCCTCTTGAAGTATATTTAAATACCTCTTCTTGATTTTTAGCAATTTCTTCACATGGTTCAGCTACGCCAGGAGAATATGCTAAAGATAAATCTCGCTGATTTGACAATGGTTTGGTAGGGGTGACGGAAATTTTTCCGCGAGTTGGATACTGATGAAAATCTAGTGCTGCTTGGCGCAATTTATCGTTTGACATTATATTCCTTCTAACCTGTTTTAGGTACTCAATCTTGCTTTTTATTATAACAATAACTTAGCGTATCTTGCAAAACATATTTAGAGTTATTTTTTCTGTGTAACATTTTAATAGGGATTTATATACATAACTAGCCACTTTTATTTTAATTAAATTTAGTTAAGTATCCCCTCATAACACGTAAGCTAGTGTCAGGTTCTAAAATATTAATATTTATTATAAAAAATACATATTTTAGTTATTTTTTGTAATATTTATTAGTATGTTTTAGCTTACGTGTTATGAGGGGATACTTAACTTAAATTCTTGACTATATTAGATTTTTTAGCTAATTAAATATTTAAGTCCATTTTAATAGTATATATACTAATATTAATACGCATAGAAATGTATAAAATAGGTTATAATATAAAAATATATTTTACTTAGGATAAATAATATGCCGAACTTTATTTCTATAAATTCTAACAATATAACTTTAAATCATACATTACCTACAAAAGATATTAAAGCTAATAATGCCACAAACAATAATCTAAAATCTCCTCGTGGTGACAACAGCATAACTGGTTATACATGCAAAACTACTATTGATATTTTAGTTAATAATGGGCTTTTAAATAAATTATCAAATGGTACAATAACGTGCGTAAAAGATGAAAATAATCCTATAAATACATCCTGCTCACAAGCTGACGGTATATTACAAGGCTTAGTACTTGCCTGCGGTACAGATTTACCTAAAATTTCAACATCTACTATTAAGCAAACATCATCATCTTATTCTAGTGAGCCAACAACACTAATAACTCAAGTACCAACAGTAAGTAGCTTACCGACTGCTTTACCTACAAATTTACAGGGATGGTCTAGTTTAATTAGTAATCAGAATCCGACCCCTACTTCAGCTGTAAGTTTTAGTATAACTACTTCACCTGTTAATTCTGGTGCGTCAAATAATAATGGACTTAATCATATGACAGGAATAGCAACATTAGGATTATTAGCTTTAAACGCATTATTTAGATAAAAATAAAAATTTTACATATTTTTTTATAAAAAACTAGCCCTATTTATATAAATAATTTAGAATACAATATATATTTACAAGGGGACATATGAGTATTGCTAATAATACGCGTAAAAATAAAAAAAACAGCAGCGATGATAATATATTAATTATAAAAAAATATGCCAACCGTCGCTTATACAATATGCAAGAAAGTATGTATATAACTTTATCTGATGTTAGACAAATGGTAGTGGATAATATTTCGTTCGTAGTATTAGATGCTAAAGATAATAAGGATTTAACCCGCGGGGTACTATTACAAATAATAATGGAGGCTGAGCAAGAAGGCAACCCGCTATTTTCTGCTAAAGTTTTAGAACAATTAATTAGAACCTACAGCAATTCTATGCAGTCAATTACAAATGAGTATTTAGAACAAAATATGCAGTATCTAAATAATTTACAGCAGGATTGGATCAATCAAGCTAAAAATTTACATGGTAAAAAATTTTCTAACGAAATGTGGATAGAATGGATTGCACAAAATCAGCCGTTAATACAAAACTTTTTACAAGCTAGTAGTAGCTGGCAGCAGAACACATCTAAAATTCTCGAACAATGGCAGGAACAAAATCCATTTTTAAATTTCTTTAACGTAACTCCTAAAAAATAAATTATTTATGAATAAAAATTCTGCAAACTCCCCTAGCGTAGGCTTTATATCTTTAGGATGCCCTAAAGCTCAAGTAGATTCTGAACACATAATTACGCAGTTAAAAGCTCAAGGATACGACATATCACCAAGCTATGAAACAGCTGATTTAGTAGTTGTAAATACATGCGGATTTATTGAAGATGCTGTTGATGAAAGCTTAGATGCTATTAATGAAGCATTAACTAAGCATGGAAAGGTTATAGTAACAGGATGTTTAGGAGCTAAAAAAGATGCAAATGGTAAAACTTTAGTTCAACAAAAACATCCAAACGTTTTAGCTGTAACAGGACCGCATGCTATTAATGAGGTTATGCAGGAAGTTAATAAACATTTGCCAAGACCTCATGATCCATTTATGGATTTAGTGCCAAAGCAAGGAATAAGATTAACTCCACGCCATTACTCCTATTTAAAAATATCTGAAGGCTGTAATCATCGTTGTAGTTTTTGCATTATTCCATCGTTACGAGGCGATTTAGTTTCACGTAGTGTGAATGATATTTTAATTGAAGCGGAACATTTATTAAAAGCAGGTACTAAAGAAATCTTAGTGATATCCCAAGATACTAGTGCATATGGTGTTGATATTAAATTTCGTACAGGATTTTGGAATGGTCAGCCCATTAAAAGTAGTATGTACGGATTATGCAAGGCCTTAGGAGAATTAGCTAAGAGCTATGGTGCTTGGGTACGCCTTCATTATGTATATCCATATCCGCATGTAGATGAAATTATTCCATTAATGAGTGAAGGTTTAATTTTACCTTATTTAGATATTCCAATGCAGCATGCACATCCTGATGTATTAAAAAGAATGAAACGTCCAGCTAATGGTGAAAAAAACTTAGAACGTATCCAAAAATGGCGTTCAATTTGTCCTGAAATCGTTATTCGCAGTACTTTTATTGCAGGATTTCCAGGTGAAACTCAAGAAGAATTTGACTATTTACTCAATTTTTTACAAGAAGCTCAATTAGATAGAGTAGGATGTTTTGCATATTCTGATATAGATGGTGCAAAAGCTAATGAATTACCCAATCCAATTGCTAAAGAAATTAGAGAAGCTAGGCAAGTTCAATTTATGCAAACAGCAACCGCTATATCAACAGAAAAACTAAAGACAAAAATCGGAAAAATAATTGATGTATTAGTTGATGATTTTGATGATGAAAGCGGTTATGCAAGAAGTAAGGCTGATGCTCCTGAAATTGATGGAGTAGTATATTTACCGCCTCCTCAAGAATGTGAAAAATCATATAAAAAAGGCGATATAATTCAAGTTGAAGTTGAAGACAGCAGTGAATTTGATTTATGGGCTAAACCAATTTAAAATTTTGAGAAACATATGAATGATAATTATTCCAAAACCTTTCCTCCTCTAAAAAATTGTTATGATAGTAGTCATAATGGATTACTGCCTAAATTATTCACAATAGAGCAAATAATAAAGGAAAAAATTTCAGGTAAATTTAATTTTGTTGTTAATTTAAATAAGCAATTAAGACTCTCTCCAAATGAAGATGTTTCTATCCCTTGCGGCTCTAAAATAGAGATTCTTGATAATGGCAGTGAACATACTGTTAATATAAAGCATAAAATAAATGGGCATATACATTTAGCTATGAAAGATGATAGCAATGATATAATGTCAGCTTTTGCAGCAGGTGAATCTTATTTTGATTTTCAAAAAGGAACAGGATTAATATCTTTAACCTCCAGAAGTGGAAGTTTTAGAGCCACTGGGGAAGAACATAAAAAACAAGCCTGTAATGCATTTAGAGAAAAATACGGCAGCTTAAAAGGAGTTACATATATTGAGTTTAATAATAAAGAAAAATCTTCAGTTACTGTTTTAGATGAATAATCAATCTATGGAATAGTAAATAATATTATTGGCTGTGAAAATGATAATAAATTTTCTCAGCTAAAGCTTGATTAATTCCATGGACTTGCATTAACTCATGAATTGTCGCTTGGGCAATGCCCTGTACTCCGCCAAAACTTGCAATTAATCTTTTTTTCTTAATTACTCCAATGCCGTCAATTTCTTCTAAAATAGATTTAACTTGTACTTTAGCTCGAGTTTTACGCATATTAAGAACAGCATAATCATGTGCCATATCTCTAATATTAGTTAATAAAACTAAGCCTAATTCGGATAAGCTAGGTGTTATAGACGGCCTTTTATCAGCAAAAACTAAAGTTTCTAAACCAACTTTTCTTTTATCTCCCTTACTAATACCTATTATTCTTTCAATTGGTAGATTTAAATGTTTAAATACTTCAATAGCAATATTAATTTGCCCTAGTCCGCCGTCAATTAAAATAACATGCGGTAATTCCTCAAGTTTAGTTTCTTTATAGCGTTTGAATAAAGCTTGCCTCATAGCTTCGTAATCATCAGCTTTTTGATGAAGTGCAATATTATAATGCCTAAAATTTTTCCTATCAAATGTATAATCCTTAAAAACTACACAGCCAGCTTTAGTATAATCGCCTGAAGTATGACTAATATCCAAGCATTCTATATGCGGATTAATAGTTTCTAAACCTAATAGTTCTTTTAAAGCTACTGTTTGCTTTTTAATATGTAATTGACTGTTGAAAAAATTACTTAAAGTTAATTTAGCATTTTGATAAGCACCATCTAACCATGATTTTGTATAATCTGTTTGCAGTTTATAAGATTTTAGCTTTGGCAAAAATTCGTGAATTTCCTGCCAATTTTCTTGGCTTAAACTACAAAGAATTTTCAAATTATGAATTTTATTATCTAAATAAATATTATTTTGTTCTAAATATGCTTTAATAATACTAAATTCTGATTTTGAAACATATTTTTGATTTTGGTAAATTTTTTCCCCTTCTTCTGAATTTATATCAATATCTACATCTCCAATAGGTAAATTTTGAATAAAAGTTTTATAGCCTAAATGCCGCCCCATACGTACCACACCTACAGCTATACAAATTTTGTTATATTGTGTATCTACACCTATAACATCTAAATTTATATTTTTGCCAATATCAATACTTTGTTGTTTGAATAAATCAGATAAAGCCTTAATTTGATCACGAATAATGCCAGCTCGTTCATATTCTAAATTCTTAGCGTATAAATTCATTTTTTGTTCTAAATCAATGAACAGATTTTTATGATTTCCTTTTAAAAATTCTACAGATTTTTGTACTTCTTGATTATAATCTTCTTCTGAAATTAAACTTACACAAGGAGCTGTACAACGTTTTATTTGAAATAATAAACAAGGTTTAGCCCGATTTTTAAAAGCTGTATCTTCACAGGTTCTAAGCTTAAAAATTCTTTGCAGCATTTGAATACTATCACGCAAAGAATAAGTATTAGGATATGGACCAAATAAAATACTATTATCAGTATTTTTACCTCTAAATATGCTAAGCCGAGGAAATTTATGTCCAGAAATTCTTAAATACGGATAACTTTTATCATCTCTAAAAATAATATTGTATTTTGGATTTTGAGCACGGATTAAATGATTCTCCAGCACTAAAGCTTCAGTTTCTGAATGAGTAAAAGTGACATTTATACATTCAATTTGTTCTACCATGCGTAAAGTTTTAGCAGGTAAATTTTTATTTAAAAAATAACTGTTAACTCTTTTAAATAAATTTTTAGCTTTGCCAATATATAATAAATTTTTATCCTTATCATAATATTGATAAACTCCAGCACAATGAGGAATATTATGTAATTCACTAGTATTAAAATGCATTATTGATTAAAATTAAACTTATTAATATCTATAAATCTGATGCTTGAGTTACCAGTAAATAATTTACATCTATAGATTTTTGTAAATAAAAAGCATTAAAAATCATACTATAGCCAATGCCCTTAAATTCTAGTGGATTTAAATTAGCTTTTTCACACCATATAGCTAATTCGCTGGGTTTTATACATTTTTCATAATCATGTGTTCCCTTAGGTAACATTTTTAAAATATATTCTGCTGTTAAAATTGCACTTAAATAAGTTTTTAAATTACGGTTTAAAGTAGAAAAAAATACTAAACCCTTAGGTTTAACTAATTTATAGCAAGACTCTATAATACTCTGCGGATTAGGCACATGTTCTAGCATTTCCATACAGGTAATAGCATCAAAACTATGTATATACTGCTCATTATTAGCTAACTCTTCAATACTAGTACATTGATAATTTACATTAACTTTTGTATCAACTGCATGTAATTTAGCTACCTCAATTGCTGAACTAGCCATATCAATAGCTGTTACATTAGCATTTTTTAACGCTAAACTATGAGCTAAAATTCCACCGCCGCAACCAACATCTAAAATATTTTTATTAGCTAAATTAATATGCTGTTCAATCCATTTAAGACGAATTGGATTAATTTGATGCAAGGTTTTTAAAGCACCGTTAGTATCCCACCACTCATAAGCATATTGGTTAAAATGTTCAATTTCAGAAGTAGAATAATTATTAGTTTGCATAATATCCATTGCTATATTTTTGGTAGATTTTTATTATAGCATTTTTATATTATAAAATTAATTGCATATATTTAATTTATCTAGTAAAATTACTATATTAATTTCTAACATAAAGTTTAATTTTTCAACTATGCAACCAATTTCATGTAATTCAAATAATGCTCAATCTAAAATAGATGAGTTTTTTAACACAAATCCTGCTCAAGCATTTATAGCCATTAAAATGTCTCCTGTAGGTTCAAAAACTGAAAGCACACATATAAATTTAACTGCTAGAAGTATAATTGACCAAAGTACATATACATATACCTCTACGTATGTAGTGAATACAAACTCTAATAATAGTACTATTGGAAGTCAAGACAAAATTTTAGATATCAATGGTATTAAAAACTTGATTAGCAGTCAAATACATTATAATGTTATAGGTAGAAGTACTAATGCAACATCTGCAGAGATTAAAATAGAACAATCTGACTATGATGTACCTAAGATTGATTAAATCAAAATCTACATAACTTCTTTTAAAATTTAGTATATTTGCTTATAATACAGTTTTACTGAAAATATTTATAATGGCAGAAAAATCACTTATTGAATTCCCTTGTAATTTCCCCTTAAAGATTATTGGTTTATTACAAGATAATTTTGCTCAAACTATAGCTAATATAGTTAAAGAATATGATAAAAAATTTGATGAAACCTGCATAGAAATGCGTCCGTCTAAACAAAATAATTATTTAGCCCTAAGCCTTAGCGTATATGTTGAAAATCAAGACCAATTAGACAATATCTATAAAGCATTATCCAGCCATAAGTTAGTTAAATTTGTTTTATAAAGTAGTTTAAACACTGTAATTAAAGTAATCAGCCCCTTTTAACAAATAAGCTAAAACATACTAATAAATATTACAAAAAATAACAAAACATGTATTCTTTATATAAGTAATATCAATAATTTTAACACCTAACACTATCTTATTTGTTAAAAGAGGCTGCTTACTTTAATTAATAATAATAGGCTCAATTTCAAGCTGTATATCAAATTTTTCTAGTACAGTTTGCTGTATAAGGCTAGCTAATTCCAAAATTTCATTGGCATAAACTGCTGTATAATTAACTAAAACTAAGGCTTGCTTTTCATATACGCCAACTTGTTTATATTTATAGCCTTTAAAATTACAATTATCAATTAACCAGCCGGCAGCTAATTTTGTATAATTATTGTCTATTGGATAATTAATTAATTTAGGATATAAATTTAATAAATTTTGTAATTTTTGCGTTTCAATTATCGGATTTTTAAAAAAACTGCCGGCATTGCCTAAAATTTCAGGTTTAGGTAATTTTTGATTTCTTATATAAACAACCGCTTTAAAAATATTTTGCGGTAAAACCTCTAATTCATATAAATTTAGATAATTACTTAATTCCTTATAAGAAATATTAGCTGTATAATCTGTAAATTTGAAAAAAACTTTTAAAACTATATATTGGTTAGTATGTTTAAAAATACTGTCTCTATAAGAAAATTTACATTGTACATTAGATAAAAATTCTATAGCTTTAGTTTGTAAGTTATATACTTGAATTTTATCTATAAATTGCTGGACTTCAACGCCGTATGCACCTATATTTTGAATTGGACTAGCACCTACAGTCCCAGGAATTAAGGCTAAATTTTCTAAGCCGTAGTATTTATTATTTAAACAAAACTCAACTAAATCATGCCAAACATAGCCCGCACTTACAGCTAAAATATTTTCATTTATGATATCTAGATTTTTATCGCTAATATAAATCACTAACCCATCAAAAAATTTATTAGCTAAGATTAAATTACTACCCTTACCTATAACTAAAAATTTTCTATTTTCTAGTAATTTTATTACATCAAAATTCTTATCTATATAGTTAAAATTCTCACTTATATTATCAATATTATCAATTTCAATAAAATCTTTAGCTATACATTCAAAGCCAAATGTATTTAATGATTTTAAAGAATATTGAGTATAGTGCCTCATTATTATAAACCGAGCCAAAATGAGCGAATACCTGAAGCTATAAACTGTACACCAATACAAACTAATAAGAATCCCATTAATCGTGTTGATGCTTCCATCCCGTCTTTACCTAAAAATCTTGCAATAAGCTTACATGTTCTTAAAACCATCCACATACAAATACAAGTTATTAACATACTAAAAATAGTTGATGAATAAGCCATAATTTTCAAATTCAACTGTTTA
>Ga0247816_10001145_pt1 | contig 13254 bp, 9 predicted proteins | sample UWRJL209509C1_FD_179930 | JGI IMG/M metagenome (GOLD analysis project Ga0247816, IMG submission 179930) | Plant litter microbial communities from Arlington Agricultural Research Station in Wisconsin, United States - UWRJ-L209-509C-1 | ecosystem: Environmental > Terrestrial > Plant litter >...
TAGCGAAACGTAGACCTTTTTCCATTGCGATAGGAGAAATCAATTTTACAGAGATTGTAACGTTATCACCTGGCATTACCATTTCAGTTCCTTCAGCTAATGAAATTTCACCAGTTACATCTGTAGTACGGAAATAGAATTGAGGACGATATTTGTTAAAGAATGGTGTGTGACGACCACCTTCTGCTTTTGATAATACATAGATCTCAGCTTTGAAATCAGAGTGAGGAGTTACTGAACCTGGTTTACAGATTACCATACCACGACGGATATCAGTTTTCTCAATACCACGTAATAATAAACCTACGTTATCACCAGCTTCACCGTAATCTAAAATTTTACGGAACATCTCAACACCAGTTACTGTAGATTTTAAGTTCTCAGCACCCATACCTAAGATTTCAACTGGATCACCAGAGTTGATTACACCACGCTCAATACGACCAGTAGCAACAGTACCACGACCAGTAATTGAGAATACATCTTCAACAGGCATTAAGAAAGGAAGATCAGTTAAACGTGGAGGGATTGGAATGTAGTTATCTACAGCTTCCATCAATTCCATAATTTTACCAACCCATTTCGGATCACCGTTTAATCCACCTAATGCAGAACCTTGGATTACTGGAATATCATCACCTGGGAAATCGTAGAATGATAATAATTCACGAACTTCCATTTCAACTAATTCTAATAATTCTGGATCATCAACCATATCCACTTTATTCATGAATACAACTAATGAAGGAACACCTACCTGGCGAGCTAACAAGATGTGCTCACGAGTTTGTGGCATTGGACCATCAGTAGCAGCAACAACGATAATTGCACCGTCCATTTGAGCAGCACCAGTTACCATGTTCTTCACGTAATCCGCGTGACCTGGACAGTCAACGTGTGCATAGTGACGGTTAGCTGTTGAATACTCAACGTGAGCTGTATTGATTGTAATACCTCTTTCTTTTTCCTCTGGAGCAGAGTCAATAGATTCGAATGAACGTGCCTCAGATAAACCTGCATCAGCTAAACATTTTGTAATAGCTGCTGTTAAAGTTGTTTTACCGTGATCGACGTGACCGATTGTACCGATGTTTAAGTGCGGTTTACTGCGGTCAAATTTTTCTTTTGCCATTTTATTTATAACTAATTAGTAGGTTAACTTTTTATTATTTTTTTTATTTATTGTTTTGATGCAATGCAACACAAAAAACCTTGCCTCTTCTGTATTTATAACAGATTTAACAAAGCTATTTACCTGAGCCAACTATGGGAATTGAACCCATGACCTCTTCCTTACCAAGGAAGTGCTCTACCGCTGAGCTAAGTCGGCTTTTTTCTTTTAGCTCATCAGCTCAATTACTCATCGTTCATTAGGTTACAAATGAACCACTGAACAAACTACCCAATGAACCAAAGAGCGGAAGACGAGGTTCGAACTCGCGACCTATAGCTTGGAAGGCTATCGCTCTACCAACTGAGCTACTTCCGCTTATCAATTTCCGATTGTTGGTTTTAGGTTTACAAACTTTCATTCGTAAACCTAAAATCTTCAAATCTAAAATTAATGTGGGGAGAGAAGGATTCGAACCTTCGAAATCTTGCGATAACAGAGTTACAGTCTGTCCCATTTGGCCGCTCTGGAATCTCCCCAACTTTATCCTAAAATGCGAACACTTTACAATAAATAGAGCCTCCTATCGGAATCGAACCAATGACCTACTGATTACAAGTCAGTTGCTCTACCAGCTGAGCTAAGGAGGCTTTAATTTTGCGCAATGATACGAAAAAACTTAATTTTTCATACTATTAACGTGTTTTTTAAAATATTTATCTTTTCACAGAACTTATCTAATTCTTTTTTGAGGTAACCCCCTTTCCGAATTGGAATGCAAATATACACACTTATATTTCTATTCAAAATAAATTTGAAAAAAAATTAGCGAGCTTGATGGCTCGCTAATTTTTTATTCATTTTTTAAGAAAATAGTTGCTTAGTAATCAGATATTTCGCCTTCGCTTAATATTATTTTTTGTTCACTAATTTTTTTTCTAGTTTTCTCCTTATGCTTCGTTATTTGCTTTCTTAATGATTCGATAGCCAGATCGGTGGCCTCTTCAAATGATTTACATTGTTCTTTAGCGAATAAGGTGCCGCCTGGTACAATCAGCTTTATTTCACTGATTTTATTAGCCTCATCTTCTACGTTCTCTAATTTTAAATACACTTCGCCACTAATAATCTGATCAAAAAACTGATCCAGCTTGTTTGCCTTCTTCTGTATAAAATCTAACAACTTACTGTCTGCACTGAAGTGGATTGATTGAACTCCGATTTTCATTTTTCCTCCTTTTTTTACGCCTTTGGATGGGCTTGTTTATAAATTGTTTTTAATCTTTCGATTGAATTGTGTGTGTAAACCTGTGTAGCAGCCAAACTAGAATGCCCTAAAAGCTCTTTAATAGCATTTAAATCGGCACCAGCATTAAGCAAACTCGTTGCATAACTATGCCTTAATACGTGCGGGCTTTTTTTATCACTGGTTGATACAAGACTTAAATAAGAACTTACAATACGATATATTAACTTAGGGTATGCGGCACTACCTGTATTGGTAACGATTAAATTAAGTAAATTGTTATTGAAATTCTGCACCATTTTTGCCTCAACATAGCTATTTAACTGATTAATAAGCTGTTTATTTATAGGTATAATTCTTTCTTTATTTCTTTTACCTAAAACTTTTATCGTTCCGCCATAAGCATCAACATCAGTTTCTTTTAATTGCAATAATTCCGATAATCGCATACCTGTACCAAAAAGTAATTCGATTACTAGGTGATCTCTGACAGAGCTAAAGCTATCGTCGAAAAACTCAGAAGAATCTAAAAGATTATCGATTTTTTGTGTTTCGATAAACACTGGTAAACGTTTAGGGATTTTTGGCGCTTTAACTAAAAGCATCGGGTTTTGGGAAACTTTATCTTCGCGAAGCAAAAATTTATAAAGGCTACGCAATGCAGATATTTTTCGGTTAATGGTAGCAGCCGAAGATTTCGACTCCATTAAATCGACCATATAACTTCTTATATGCGTGTGCTTAACTTCTGGAATACTTAATAAGAATGTGCTTTGGATATAAGTTTCAAATTGGCCTAAATCAGTTTGATAAGAACTTATGGTGTGCTGAGAATAACGTTTCTCGTGTGATATATAAGTTAGAAAACTATTTAACAGCATTTAGTAAATATTAGTTCGGCACTTAGAATGAAGTTACTAATAGTTTTAATATTAAGAAATTATTAACTGAAAATTTTACACAAAAAAAATGCCTTCAGAAAAAATCCTGAAGGCATTTAATAACTTATATCGGTAACAACTATATAGTTGTATCTTGATTCATGTTTTGAATATAAACAGCATGTTTAATTTCAGTACGACGAGCTACAGATTTTTTCTCGTATGCCTGACGGCTACGTAGTTCTCTCAAAACTCCAGTTTTTTCGAATTTCTTCTTGAAACGTTTAAGGGCTTTATCTAATGATTCGCCGTCTTTAATGTTGATAATGATCATAACGCTGAAATACCTCCTCTCGTGGTTTTTAAATTTCCCGTGTTATCGGGGGCTGCAAATGTAAGCAAATAATTGAAAATGAGAAAGGATTTCAAAAAAAATATTCATCCATGGCTGATAACATAAAATGCCCTGAAATTTCGTTCAGGGCATTTTATTATTTAAGATGGTTAAATTAATTATCCGTCATAAGTTTATTGTATAATAATTCAGTACCTGATATTGGCCAGATGTACTGCGAAGAACTTGCTGGAACTGCCGAAACATTTCCTTTACCTGGAATTGTTAGACCCAAACGTAACAAATCAGGACTACGCAAACCTTCGCCTAAAAATTCGATATTACGTTCCGTCATAAAAGCATCAAACAAAGCCTGTGGACTAGCAAAATTTGCTGCAGTAAAAACAGTAGTCGCATCCGATCGGCCTCTTACGGCGTTTAGTAAACCTATACTCTGTGCATCCAAAGCATTTAAACTTCTGGCTCTTGCCTCGCCCAGATTCAGCAATACTTCTGCATATCTAATTACTGGAACATAATCTGCATAACCCGCAGCAGCAAGCGTTGGAAATTTCGACATATACGGCAAACCTCCTGATAAAGTAATAAAGCTCCTTCTTCTATCAGTTGCCTTATATCCTGCATCACCAATTATTCCTGTTGGATTTAAAGAATATAATTTTACTCCAAAAAAGTAAGAACCTAAAGCACTTTGACCTCCTCCTGCTTCTGTTCCAGTTACAAACGGCATCGATAAAATAGATTCGCTGGTTGTGTATGGTGTCTTAAATACATTGGTAATATCGCTTTGCAAAGCCAGTGACACACCACTCGATGCAACATATGGTGCGGTTGTACTTACAATTTTATTGGCTTCGGTTATTACATCTGCATAACGCTGCATCGTTAAATAAACCCTTGTTTTAAATGCAATTGCTGTATTTCTATGCGCCCTGGTTACATTGGTAACTGCAGTTGTACCGTAGCTAAGTGGTAATTCGGTTTCTGCTTCATTTAAATCTTTTAAAATCTGAGTATAAACCTGAGCAACTGTACTTCTTGCTAAATCATAATTACCAGCAACGGAATTTCCTGTTAAACGCAAAGGTAATCCTGGTTTACTACCCAAGCCATCATAATATGGCCTGGCGTAGAGCTGGAGCAAACTATAATAACTTATAGCACGAACCAATTTGGCTTCGGCCACATAATTCTTTGTCAGATCTGCACCAACTACCGATACTCCTTTTACCGCCATACCATCAATAAAAAGGTTGCATCTATTTATTGTACTATAAGCCGAAGCCCAGAAATCAGTTACTTCTTGAGCACCATTACCTAGTGTATAGTTATAAGTTTGATAAGCCGTTACTGAGTTACTGCTTTGAGCAAGAAAGTTATCTGCACGAAGCTCATTATAAATAAGGTATCTGCTTCCATAAAAATCGCCAGCTCTTAAACCTGCATATAAGCCTAAAACCTGTCCCTGAATTCTTCCAACAGTAGAGAATTGTGCATAATCTAATGTTGCAACAGCTGTTTGCGATTCGGGCGTAAGCAACGATTTCTTGCAGCTTGTTAATAACGAAAGCGATACACAAACAATATATATTAATTTCTTTTTCATATCTATTGATTAAAAATTTAAAACTTAACCGATAAACCTGCAGTAAATGCACGTCCATTTCCAACAGAATTCCTTTCAACACCTGGAGAAGCATTACCTCCAACTGAGTTTCCGTTTGATGAAACTTCGGGATCTGAACCAGGATATTTAGTTAAAATTAAAAGGTTACTACCACTAACGTACAGTCTTGCACTTGCAAGCTTCAATTTTGCAACAGCACTTTTTGGAATGGTGTAACCAAAAGTCGCACTTCTAAGTTTTAGGAAATCACCTTTAAAAACATTAATATCAATCGGAAACGATGACCCGTTTGATACGTTATCTCCGTTAACGATTTTCGGAATATCAGTTTCCTGTCCTGGAGTAGTCCATCTATTCAACATATCGGTTGAGTTATTCCAGAAACGCTGATCTCTTAAGCCAGAGTTCGTTCCATAATAAATGTAGAAACCTAATTGGTAGGTAAAGGTTAAATCTAAATCGAATTGTTTATATCTGAATGTATTATTAAAACCTCCAGAAAACTTTGGTTGAGTGTTTTTATAGGGAATACCATCGTTATTTAATGAAATACCGTTTCTTGCTTCAGTTCCGTCTTCATAAGAATATCTAAATTGGCCTGCAGGCGCAACTTGTTGATATAATACTTTTCTCCCTGTTGATTTTTCAATAAAGATTCTTCTTCCTGTTGCAGGATCAACACCAGCGGTTTGAACTGCATAAATCATACCCAACGGACCACCAACTTTAGAAATACTTGCAGATTCCAATGAAGATGTAGCCTGAATAAACTGAGTTAAACCTTCTGATAATGACAAGATTTCATTCTTGTTGTAAGAGATGTTAAAAGATGGGGACCAGCTGAAGCGTTCAGTTCGCACAGCATCTGCATTAATAGCCAGTTCAAGCCCTTTATTATACATAGATGCAATGTTTAATTGTGGAGTACTTGGTAAACCAGCCGAAGGAACCTGAGGCACGTTATAGATCAAGCCATCAAGTGTGTTTTTGTAATATGCCGCTTCTACAGTAATCCTATCATTTAAAATTCCAAAATTAAAACCAAGGTCTAACTTTTTACTTTCTTCCCAACCAATCTGATCATTTCCCGTTTGATTAGGAACTAACGTTGAAGCACCATTATATAAGCCCGTTGAATAGAATGAATACGAAGCCAAATTCCCTAAGCCACTTGTATTACCAACAGTACCATACGATCCTCTGATTTTGAAACTTGTAAAGGTTTTATCAAGTCCAATTTTCGACCAGAATTTTTCTCTTGCAATTTCCCATCCTAGGGCAACACCATAGAACACACCTTTTTTATTATCAGCTCCAAAAGCCGAGTATTCATCCTGACGTACGTTAGCATTAACGTAATATTTCTTATCGTAATTATAAGTTAAACCGCTAAAAAAAGACACCAGATAATTTTCGCCCATGTTGGCAACATTTACAGCGGGGGTTGCATAACCAGCTGCAAATACATTAAATGCTGGATCGGATAAGGTTGTACGGGAAGCGCCAAACCCTAATGAAGTACTTCTCTGTTGTTCGTTACCCAACAAAAGTGAGAAATTATGTTTTTCTCCAAAAGTTTTATCTGCCTGGATAGTATTCGTTAATACCCAACGCTTATTCTTATTTAAACTTTCTGCAGCAGAACCACCAGAAGCAGCAGAACCTCCATTGATCGGGTTTGCAAAAGAATCATTATCTGAAAAGATATAATCTATACCATAAACAGATTTTGCATTTAACCAAGGTGTAATATTGGCTTGTAAATAAATATTCGATTGGATGTGATTGATCTCGTTATTGGAACGATCGAGATTTAAGACAGCAGCAGGATTATAAAAACCAACATCGGAACCAACATTTGCCCCTCTGCCAATCGTAGTCGCATTAAAAACACTATAACTTCCATCATTATTATAAGGAGAAACGTTTGGCGCAGTTACAATCGCTAAACGACCAAGACCGCCAGTTCCAAATGCTTCGCCTGCAAGAGAACCTGTAGAGGTCGCCGATAAATTTTCTTCATTTGAATAAGATATTTTACCACCAATAGTAAAAATTTTACCCTCCCGGTGATCAACTTTAAACAAGCCTGCTTTCCTGGTGTAATCATTATTTACTACAATACCCTGTTGTTTGGTATAACTTCCAGACATATAGTAATTGGTGGATTCGGTTCCACCAGAAATACTTACCGAATTATTATGCGAATAGCCTGTTCTATAAATATAATCATACCAATTTGTGTTAATTACATTCCCAGCGGCATCATTCGACAAAGCAAAATATCTTCTGTTAGCTGGGTTTGCATTTGTGTTATCGAAAGTTCCTGCATTTCTTAAACCTTCGTTTTTTAAATCTGTATACTGATATGCATCCAAAAGTTCAGGTAAACCCCTGGCTTTGGTAGAACCTACCCACGAATCGTATGAAACAACAGCTTTACCAGGCTTGCCTTTTTTAGTGGTAATAACAATTACACCATTTGCACCGCGGCTACCATAAATAGCTGAAGCTGCAGCATCTTTTAAAACCTCGAGTCGCTCAATATCATTAGGATTAATACTTGATAGTGCATTACCTGGTGCACTTGTTCCACTTACATCACCTGTATAAGTAGCTACACCATCAACAATTATTAAAGGATAAGAACTTAATGAAATTGAATTTGTACCACGGATACGGATTACTGGAGGATTATTTAAAACTCCATTTGGGATAGTTATCTGAACACCCGCAGCCTTACCACCCAAAGCCTGGTCAAAGCTTTGAACTGGTTTATTTTCTAGTTGCTTCCCAGTAATGGTTGAGATTGAACCAATATTATCTGCTTTTCTTAAAGTTGTATAGCCTGTAACAACAACATCAGTTAATGAATTACTTTCTTCTTCAAGCTGTGCGTTTAACGTAGCGCCTTTTAAAGGGAGTGTTTTACCAGCATAACCGATAAACCTAAAGGTAAGTGAAGTTGTGTTACTGGGTACGGAAATGGAATATACACCATCTGCCCCAGTTTGAGCCGCAATTCTAACTCCTGGAACAGTTACTGAAACACCAGGTATTGGAAGTCCATCTTTCTCGGCTGTAACTTTTCCGGTAATCGTTTTTTGCTGTGCCCGAACTGAAAAGCTCAGCACAACAAGAAGAAACAAAACTAGTAGTTTTTCTTTCATACGTTTAATTTTAGGTTATTGATTAATTATTTATTGAGGAAAATTGTATTCTAGCACAAAATAAACCCATCAAATTACCTAAGCAAGCCCTAAGACTCACTAAACACATGAAAACCCCCCCTATCTGATTTAAAAAACACCTATAAACAAAAAAATATCACATATATATGCAGAAAACTAGTTAAATTCTCTTCAAAATATGTAATATTTGGCTAAAAATAGATTTTTTTTGGTTTGGTTTTCTAAAAAAACAAAAAATAAACTTAAAAAAAGAATAAAATATAAAATTTAACTAAAAAAATATCTAATTATTAGTGATAGAATCAAAAATAAAAGAAACAACACCCACAACAAAACCAAAAAGACAAAAAATAAATGCAAAACTTAACATCAAACATCATTTAATCAAAAAATAACAACTAATAAAAGCGAAATAACCTATCATAATATTTATTATTTCCAATTTGTAGTAATATTATATAGTTTTCTTACTTTTAGTTGTAAAAAAAGCAGAAAAATGACCTCAGGAAAAAAAATTATCGGCCTAATTATCTTAATTGCAGTTTTAATAATTGCAGGAATAGCATACTACCGCTACTTTTTTGTTTTCGGAGAAGGCGTAAAAGCAGGAGAACTTAACTATGTAGTAAAAAAAGGCTATATGTTTAAAACATATGAAGGCAAACTGATTCAAAGCGGCATAAAATCAAGACAGACTGGAACATTACAGAATAACGAATTCGAGTTTTCTATCGGCAGTAAAGAAATTGCAGAAAAGATGATGGCCAATAGTGGCAAATTTTACGAGTTACATTATAAAGAATACAAAAATACTTTACCATGGAGAGGTTTCACAGTATATGTTGTAGATAGTGTAATTTCTGTTAAAGATTTACCGCAATAGTCATTTCTTTCTCTTCGAAATACAATCCATTAGTAGAAAATATAAATTATCCAGGCAAAAAAAATCCGGACGCGATTAAACGATCCGGATTACTCATAATATATTTGGTTTGTTGTTTCTTTATTAGCCAAGCTTTCTGCTTTGGTGTTTAAGCCGTTAGCTTAATATTTCTCTCGCGATTACAATCTTCTGAATTTCGGATGTACCCTCGCCTATTGTACATAACTTACTATCGCGATAGAACTTCTCTACAGGGAAGTCTTTTGTATATCCATAACCTCCAAAAATCTGCACGGCCTCGGTCGATACCTTTACAGCTACTTCAGATGAAAAGTATTTTGCCATTGCCGATTCCTTTGTCATAGGTAAATGCCTGTTTTTTAAATCTGCTGCCTGGCGAATCAATAAATCTGCCGCCTCAATTTCCGTTGCCATATCAGCAAGCTTAAAACTAATAGCCTGAAAACTCGAAATCGGTTGCCCAAATTGCTGACGTTGTTTGGAGTATGACACCGCAGCATCAAAAGCACCCTTTGCAATTCCTAAACCCAAAGCTGCGATAGAAATCCTTCCACCATCTAAAACTTTCATCGCCTGTTTAAAACCTTCACCAACGTTACCAAGCAAATTCGCTTTAGGTACACGGCAGTTATCAAAAATCATTTCAGTAGTTTCTGATGCACGCATACCTAATTTATTTTCCTTTTTCCCTGCAGAAAAACCAGGTGTACCACGCTCTACAACTATTGCTGAAATTCCTTTCGAACTCCCCTGCTCGCCAGTACGAACCATAACTACTGCAATATCTCCACTTTTGCCATGAGTGATCCAGTTTTTTGATCCATTAATAATATAGTCATCACCATCTTCAACTGCAGTTGTCATCATTCTTAAAGCATCAGAACCTGTATTTGCCTCTGTTAAACCCCAAGCCCCAATCCATTCTGCTGTTGCAAGTTTTGGTAACCATTTCTGTTTTTGTTCTTCATTACCAAAAGCTAAAATGTGCCCAGTACAAAGTGAGTTATGTGCAGCAAGCGATAAACCTATCGAACCACAAACTCTAGAAACTTCAACAATAACATCAACATATTCCTGATAACCCAAACCCGAGCCACCATACTCTTCAGGCACCAACACGCCCATTAAACCCAAATCCCCTAATTGCTTAAACAACTCCACAGGAAAAATCTGTGCCTCATCCCATTCCATTATATTCGGACGAATGTGCTTGTCGGCAAAATCCCGAACCATTGCCTTAACATTTACCTGCGTTTCAGTTTCTGAAAAATTATAGCTTACGCTCATTAATTTATATTTTTTATGTAGTTAGTTGCGGCAATGATAAACATTTATTTCATAGTTGTTTACCATTAAATATTTGTGCAATGCAGAATGAAATGGTATTTGGTTCAATTAGTTTATACATTAATTTTAAACCCCCCAAAAGATATCAAAAAAAATAAATATTTTTTTTATTGCCTTAATGCTACAATTTAGCATTAAACTGCTTTTCATACTAATAAGTAAGATATGGAGCAATTTTCTCAATAATTTGAGGACTAAGAATTAAAACCTTTTTCAAATCGTTTGCATCATTATAATTACCATGCTGTTTACGAAATTGAATAATAGCATTTATTTGTTTGTAAGATAAATAGGGTGAACTTTTTAATGCATTAAAATCGGCAACATTAATATTAACAGTTCTTATAACAGCAGAATTAATGGAAATCTGGTCTTTTATTTCTGCATACTTTAACGAATCCAAACCATAAACTTCCATAAGCTGTTCTTTTTTATGGAAACCGCCTAACCTTTCGCGGTATTTAAGAATCCTTAAAGCAAAAGAAGGTCCAATTCCCTTTATTTCATCAAGCTGGGCTGAATCTGCACGATTAACATCAACCACAACCAAAGCTTTCTTAACGTATTCCTTTTTATCATATGGAAAATCTTTTTTGGGAAAAGTCGAATTTTGATTATCAATTTCAACATACGGCAAGAGCTTTTTATACATTTCGGGCGAAATGGTATACATTTTTTGTAAATCTTCAGCCTTAAAAAACTTCCCCCCTTTTTTTGTATAATTTACAATTGATTGAGCTTGTTTTGGAGATAAACCAAGTGTTTGCCAGCCTTCTAAATCTATCGTATTCGGATCGAACTTAAATAATTTAGGCGCACTTTTCGGACTTGAGTTTTCGATTCGATCTCTTGTGTAATTGTAACTTTGCTCATCTGCTATTGTTAATTTTTGGATGGAGGCTAACAAATTTGCGTTATCTTTTTCAACAGGTTTATAATAATTGTATATTAACGGAAAGGATTTTAAAACAATTATAATTACGATTAAGAACACTAATCCGTTGAATTCTCCTTTACTAAAACCGAAGTATTTATTGAGCCAAATTCTCATAATGCGATATGACATGCTTATTATAAATATAAATCTTATTTTTGGGATTGCAAAACACTTGGGGTTTTGCAGATCAACAAGCTAATTATTTTTTATGAAGATTATTACTACCTCAGAGTTTGCAAAGGCGACGAAGATTGATAAATTAGGCGTTCCTGGTTTGGCAGGCTTGCTGATGGAACTCATGAAACTGAACGACATCAACGACGTTTTCTCTCAAAATCAGCACTTTAAAGGCTTAGAGTTTGTAGATAAAATTTTAGAAACGATTGGTGTTTCTATCGATTTTGATGAAGACGAATTAAACAGCATTCCTAAAACGGGCCCATTTATAGCCATTGCAAATCACCCTTATGGTGGTGTAGAAGGCTTAGCCCTGGTTAAACTTTTATGCACGGTACGTCCTGATGCAAAGGTAATGGTAAACTTCATTCTGAAAAAAATACCAAATCTGGATGAGTTTTTTGTGGCTGTAAACCCATTTGAAAATGTTCAGCACTCATCAAGTATCAGCGGTTTAAAAACAACTTTCGATTTATTAAGAAGCGGTACACCGATTGGCATTTTTCCTGCTGGCGAGGTTTCTACCTTTAAATTAGATGCGCAGCAGGTAACCGATAGAATGTGGCACCCTGTAGTTGGAAAACTTATCGCTAAAGCAAAAGTACCAGTTGTACCAATTTATTTCCACGGTAATAATGGGGTTCTATTTAATATTTTAAGCTTTATCCATCCTACCCTTCGTACGGCTAAACTTCCTTCTGAGTTTTTAAATAAACACGGCAGAACCATTAGAGTAAGAATTGGTAAATCTATAGCACCTGCAGAGATTTCGAACATGAATAGCAGCAATAAGCTTATGGACTTTTTACGTGCCCGTACTTATGCATTAGGCGTTGGGCTGGATACAGATAAAAAACTTTTCAATCCGCTTAAGTTATTCAAGATTAAAAAGAAAGCAGAAGAAATAATTGAAGAAACTTCGAGAGTTCTGATTAAAGAAGAGGTTAGTACTTTAGAAGATTTTAAAGTATGGACAGAAAAGAATTATGAAGTTTATATTGTTCCAACCTTAAAAATACCCAATATTTTAAGAGAAATTGGTCGCTTAAGAGAAATCACTTTTCGAGAAGTTGGCGAAGGCACCAATAAAAAAATCGATTTAGATAATTACGATATTTACTATAACCATCTTTTTATATGGGATAAAGATTTAGAAAATATTGTTGGTGCATACCGTATTGGCAAAGGCGATGAAATTTTAGAGAGCATGGGCCGCCGTGGCTTCTATCTTTCTGAGTTGTTCAAAATGAAAGATCAGTTTTATCCAATGCTAAAGCAAGGCATCGAACTTGGCCGTTCGTGGATAAGAAAAGAATACCAAGGTAAACCACTGCCACTTTTCTTACTTTGGAAAGGGATTTTAAAATACCTTATTGATAATCCTCAGTATCGTTTTATGTTTGGGCCAGTTAGTATAAGTAATAATTTTTCTAAGTTTAGTAAAGCACTAATTGTAGATTATATTACTAAAAACCATT